>Ga0326727_10003928_pt1 | contig 46093 bp, 55 predicted proteins | sample MB2enrmetagenome_FD_207643 | JGI IMG/M metagenome (GOLD analysis project Ga0326727, IMG submission 207643) | Lab enriched peat soil microbial communities from McLean, Ithaca, NY, United States - MB29MY | ecosystem: Environmental > Terrestrial > Soil > Wetlands > Peat | place: USA: New York... | reverse complement strand
CACGTAATCGTGCAAATCCTACTAATCCTACTTATCTTACTTCATCTATATAACTATTCTTGGTGGCGGCAGTTCTTTTTTATGCAACAACTACATCTGAAAAGCTAAATCGCTTTCAGCGCTGGCCTGGTGCAAGGTGTTGAGGAAATTCGCAGCCCGCTAGTGGCGCTTCAGCATCCATCGCTTCGGTTTGAGCAGCATTTTCTTGGCGTCGATGTTGCGTGCTGGGTCGTTCGCCAACCGGTTCGCTACAACGCGTTTTTCATTACCCTGCGGCCTCCATCGCAAAAAGGCTTAGCAGCGGAGATACCACATCGGCATAACGCAACACGATTGCGGATTTCGTATGTGGCCCCATCCGCCGCTTCAACTCCGCGTACCCGGGGCCGCTATATCCTTTTCGTGGTTCCTCAACCACCGCAATCGGGGGCTCCAATTTGGGCTCTATGGACTTTCCTGTTTCTTTATCAAAAGCGACAAGGCTGCCCGAATTGCAGTTTGCCGCTTCTTCGAGGGCTCGCTTGGCTTCTGGGTCATTTGAGCGTAACGCCAGTTCCCGAACCCCCCCAGCCGGGAGGCACATCCCCACGTGCGAGCACAACTCGCGAACGTCAGCGATGATAAGTTCTGGTCCGTCAAGCTCTTCAGCACGACCGAGATAAGGCGCGCGACTGGCAGTTTCTGTGCCATTGAAATGCACCGTTTCGTGAGTCCCATCGCAATCTTGGCAAGGGCTTGCCGACATCTTCGATTTAGGTCTGCTTGATCAAAGCGTACGCGACGTTGAGGAGCTGCATGATGAACACGATCGGTAGCTTGACCACGCCTTGCCACGTGGTCGGGGGAGGCGGCGTGCTGGCGATCCGAGTGATTTTTCCATCGACGCGCTTCGCCGCACGGGTCACCACAACACTCACGACGATGCCGAGGATGGCCCCCCGATGACGTCGGTTACGTAGTGGAGGCCGAGGTAGACTCTGCTGAAGGCGACAAGCAGGGCCCACGCGAACAGCACGACACTGAACTTTCGGTGATAGGACGAAAGCGTCGACGCGAAGGCAAAGGCGTTCGTGGTGTGACCACTTGGAAACGAGGGCCGGGCTTCTGGGGGTATGCCCAAATCGCTCGGCCGCGGACGTGCGATGGCGTATTTCAGTCCGAACGCCAGCACATTCGCGAGTATGAAGACAAGCGCGAAGACGAGCGCTTCTTTGCGGGCACCGGCGAGGTAGAAAGCGATCGTGATGAGCACCATGAAGGTGATGCTGCCCGTGAACGTGACCCACCAAAATAGTGTATTGAGAAGGCCGCCGTCATTGAGTGCTCGGATGAAATGCGTGGCATTGTAGTCGAACAGCCGAGATACGCAGACGCTATCGGTGAATGGATAGGCGCCAAAAAAAGGAGCATCGTTCCAAAATGCATAACGTATGGCATATAGTTTATGTGACGCTCGACGCGCGATCGTAGGTGTCTCTCCTATTGCTCAGCTAAGAGTCCTCGAGGCAGAAAGCAGCTCGTGATGCGGAAGCCGGACGAGCGGATCACGAAGAAGGAATTCAACAGTATTGCAGCACAAGGCCAAGACCTCGAAGATGATGAAGATGCGGATGGATAAGATGTGAGCGCCGACGGCATCACTGTTATTTATCGTGCAGACGATCTCCGGCTTGTAGCCCAGCTGGTAACGAAGTGCAACCCGAGGGAGGATTTTTCCCGCCTAACAGTTAAGGTATTTAGAGTCGTTTTGCAATCTCAGGCCAGTCTTTTCCTTTCGTGAGGAAGCTCCCTTCGACGTTTGCCTCCATTTCGAGGAACCTCTTGAACGGCACGCTAAAAGACAGCACGTTCTTATCGAGGTACTTGCGTGCGGTAATGTCGGTGAGGCCGATGACGGCCTTTGGCCTTTCGGCGCGCGCCTGATCGAGCACTTGCATCACCAGGCTTCCGCATCCAGAACCGAACAGCGTCGAGACGTTATCGTTGGTCGATCGGTCGAAGTTCGCTAGGGTCGCGAGGGCGGACAGCTGGTCGGCGTTCGCAACGAAGACGACGATTGCAGTCTCGGCAATTTCGCCGCCGTTGACCTCGCTGAGCGGTTTCATCACCACATAGCGCGACGGCAGGGTGATATTGGGGAGGTTCGCAATGAACTCACGCACGAGCTCAGGGGTTTTTTTTCGGTATTCGCCCTCAAACTGCCCCTCCTTCCCGGTTGACAGGAAGTAGTCGATGTAGCCCAGCTGATAGGGGCCAAAGCAGAGTCCCGCCTGCCCGCCCGGGCAAAGGACGGTCTTTTTTTCAAGCACCGCGGTGCGCCCGTTCAAGGCGGCGACGAACAACGGAATGATGCAGCGGTTCTTTTGTCCGCCCTCTTCCGTGAACTCCAACGCGTTTTCGGGTTTGTTATCGGTCAGCAGAATGGCGACTGGCCCTCGGTGCAGTCTGATAGCATCAGCGATTTTACTGTGCATGTATGCTCACTCAAACCTCTAGTTGCTTTCCAGACGTATATGCTTTTCACGCGAATTTGCTGATATGTGTAGCCTACGAGAATGGGCTATGTCGACAACAAATCGAAAGCTTTCGTTCCTTTGCGCAACAATCGTGTGCCCCCTCACTCCTTGGAGATCGACGAGAGCCAGGCGCGGATGCCATCGATAAGTCGTCGACTTTCCATCTGTGCGGGTCTAATGTAATTGATGTGCCATGTGCGATCGAACTCGTTCCTGATGTCACTTTGCGTCACCCGCCGCGGACCGTATGAGCCGGGTTCCAATTCGCTGAAACAAAGCATGAAATAGGTCCCGTAGCGGTGAAGAACGCTTGCAAGACTAGTGACAAATCGGGGCCGTTCTTCATCGTTTAACGCATGAAACAATCCTGAGTCGATGACGGTGTCGAATGTCCTTTCCAAGGTGCGCAGTTCCAGCGCGTTCCGAGTGAGAAACGTTACATCGAGATTGCGTTCCGTCGCTTTATATCGTGCTTTCTCGATCGCGACAGGCGTGAAATCAACGCCCCACACGTCATGCCCTTTAGCGGCAAGAAATAGCGCGTTCTCCCCCGTCCCGCATCCAACGTCAAGGACGGATCCAACGATTTCGCCTGCCTCCTCGAGCTGCACGAACTCCTTCTGCGGACGGCCGATGTCCCACGGCGGTGCATCGTTGTAGGCGGAGCTAAAGTCGACCATGCAAGTCATGGGTAGCAGACACACTATATAAGGTGCGTTTGTCGGGTGCGTTTGCCGCACATCTGAAACGTTAATAACAGCCGAGAATACAACGCACACAATCGAGGTATTTTGATGAAGATATTTGGGATAAGCGGCAGTCCCCGAAGCAAGAACAGTCGAACCATGAAACTCGTTCAGGCTGTTCTTGACGGGGCTCGAACGGAGGGAGCAGAGATAGAACTGGTCGACATCTGTGTGTTAGATATCAACTATTGTATTGGATGATAGGTGTGTTTCGAAACAGGCGAGTGTTCAAGCGGATAACCTAACGGAATTGGTGGACAAGATGCTCAGCGCCGACGCATCGTGCTCGGGTCGCCAGTGTACATCAACGGCGTGACCGCCCAACTTAAGACGATGATCGATCGCCTTGCCGATGCCATTCATTGTCGGCTCCTTTCGGGTAAATATGGCTGTGCCGTGACCACGACCGGTAGCTCCGGTGATGCAGCCGTGTTAGCTACAGGAACTATTTCCTGAATGAACCAGGCGTCGTGAAGGTTGGGGGGTCGGCGTCGCTCTTGGCAGCAATCCCGGGGCGCTTGAAGCTGCTATTAACGAGGCTTCCAAGCTTGGAACGACGCTCGCAGAATCGATCCAAACAAAGCGCGAGTATTCGGCGCGGGAGAAGGAGATCGCAGATAGAAGAGCGTTTTTCGTGCGGCTAATCGATGCAAACAGGGAGGACTGGGCGCATCAGTATGAGTATTGGATGGAGAGGGGTTGGATGTGAATGCCACGTACCACCAAGAGCACGCTGAGCGGCCGACGCTTGCGCTTTGCGACCTTCATTTCCAGAAAAAGTTTAAGCTGATCAAGGAGAAAGGGGAAAGAAATAAGTGGTATCAATGACGAAAAAAGCGGAATTATACTCGAGGAGAAGAGAGATGTACCGCTTGTATATCTCTAAGTTGAATAAGTCAGACATCCTCGAGAAGCTTTCTGCCAAGTATCGCGTATCCAAACGGGCGCTGTGTATGGATTGGCAGAAGCGGACCCAGTGGGTATACGACGTCTTTGACCTCGAGCGCGCGTCGTAATTCGTCAAATGCCGCTGCGGCGCAACAGTGCGCGTTCTGCGGTTATTCTTAGCTCGTGTTGTGGAGCGGCAGGTTCGCACGACGCAATCGCGGGACGCTCTACATTTTTTCTAAGCGTTGACACACACGTTTTTTCTAGGCGCTGCCTTTTTTGCGTAAGTCGAACACGTATCCATTGACGTCGGCTGGCGTGCGAGGATCATCGACTGTGACACGCATTCGGACGCTTGCTCAGCGAAGCGACGTTGACTTTGAAAAGTTATCAAGGTCAAATAAAAACAAAATGGGCACGAAAGTAGTTGGAAACTAGTTTCACACGCATCAAAGATAAGCTAGATAATCGATTGGGTTGTAGGGCTGTGGACGCGTCCCATCATCCACGATGACGAGGCGATTCCACGACGCCCTGCCAAGGCCACTCACGTGGCTTCCGGCGCAGAAGAGGGGATAGAGGTGAGAATCCGCGAAGAAACGCACGATAGCAGTCACCGCTACCGTTGTGTTGATGCGTCAGCGGCGTTTGCTGGGGCGGTCTATGCACAGATGACGATTACGACGACACGACAACAACGAGTGCGAGTAACACGAGAAGCACAAGTTGGCCTCTCGAGCCGTTCCTCGGATCGCTGCTCGGACAGACTCAGAACAAGAATCTGACCAGTTTCTGCCACAACATAGAAGTGAGGCACGAGCGTGTAATCTGGTACAAGCAACTGCCCACTTACCAGCAAGAACGCTCTGCTCAACGACCTGAAACAGGCGTACTCCAACTAGTAAATTCAGTTGCCTCAGGACCAGAAGGACAAACTGCAGGGCATGTCTTAACCGGATAAAAGGTGGTATGTACGTCTTAACCGGATAAAAGGTGGTATGTATATGAAAATGAAAGCGAGAATAATAAGTTTATCAATTTTAGCAATCCTGACCGTATGTCTGCTAAATGTCGCAACAGCATCGGCGACTACCCCGACTGCCGCGCCTCACAGTACGATTGTAACGAATACAGATTCAAAGGTCAAGCTGGTAGGTACTACTCTCTCAATACACGCTTCTCCTAGTAGTAATGTAAATAGCGGTGGCACTGTTTATTTTTCAGGATATCTCACTGAAACGAACGGCCATGGAATCGGCGGCCAGCATGGAACTCTCACGGCCAACGGACAACAAATGTTGAGTTTCCAGACCGCTTCAGATGGCTCTTGGGGTCCACTGGGGATTACATTTTACGGGGCAGGTACTAGAAATGTCGCGGTTAACTGCGATGGACTGCAGGCCGTATTGGAGATACAAGTATCCTGATACAAGTATCGTAACTGGTCCCCGCCGTCGCCAACGGGACTGGCTCTGATAGGAGTTGACTATACCGGGCAACTGGCTAAAAATGGGAGCACCTACGATTACTAAATCATAGTCTGTAACGATCCTGCAACCGCCTTCGTTTCAAGGAGCGTGCAACGGGCAAAGGTTATTATCAGATGCAAGAGATTGCTACGTGATTGTGGTAGGACTATAACGTTATGAAATGGCATTGCGCAATACCTATTTTCTGCGGTCTTATACTGTTGTCGGTTGCGATCGCAGGATGCACAGCTAGTCTAAACCCGCCCTATGTTCAATTTAGCCCTTCCCAATCTCCGACAGGAGCCCCTGCAGGAATCAACGCGCAGGGGAGCACTAATGGCACAGCGCATTTGCTCGCCGTGGAGCTATTGAGCAACAACAGCTACGCGGGGGCCGTGTCTAACCTTATCGTATATACGCAACCAGGAACGGGGTACGTCTTTGTTCAGACCCAGCCGGCGACGGGCGTCGATTTTCAAGAGACCGCGAATACTGCGGTAGCTGTTGCAGCTCAGCGCGCTAACGTCAATCCAAATCAACGAGATTTTGAATTCGTCTTACGTGTGCCTCATGGTGTGGACGAGGTAGATGGACCAAGCGCCGGCCTTCCCATGACAATCGCGGCATACTCGGCGATAACCAAGAAGCCGGCCAATGAGTACGTCTACAGCACCGGTACCATTGACAGCGGCGGAAATGTAGGCGATGTCGGTGGCGTTTACTATAAGGCAGAGGCGGCAGCACAAAGTGGCGCTCGGGTCATCCTCGTCCCCTACGATCAAACCGCCGTAAGCATTACTTCTCCGCTCGAAGCACACCCGACAACGGGGCTCGTAAACTTACAATCGCAGCTGCGTCACGATGGTTATAACGTGACCGTCGTCGGGGTACAAAACGTCGACCAAGCGTTACCTTACTATTTCAGTTGAAGTGGTTGGCACGCCCGCTATCGATGCAAACAAGAAATGGAACCCCTATACAAACACCGTCTAGAATTACTGATTACTTTGCTCGTCGTAGGAATCGTGGCGGGAGCTGCCATCATCGTCATCGGAGCAGAGAATGCTTTACCAGGAGCCAACAATGGTTACATCAGCGTTGTAAATCCGCCACAGAGGTCGCAATCGCCAGAGCAACAGGCCCAGCGCCACGCGCAATATGAAGCGCGCGTGAAAAGCCTCCTTGCGATCGCACTCAAGGACGGACGCGTGCAGGCGTTGCTCGCGGGAAAGAATTATACTGTCGTGGGAATCGCTATTCCCAGACCGCTCCCCTCTCCGCCAGGTGCGCCCGCCCTTTCGTCCAATGCGACCCGGGGCACCACGGCCCGTTCCAACACTTCATCGCCGTTGCTGTCGCCCGGTGCGCCCCCCATCGAGCACGCTTCTCTGGTGTTGCGAGTCGAGGGCAAGTTTTACAGGATCGACATCGATATAACGCATGAGAAGGTAACTTCTGTGACGCAACGCAGCTGCTACGGTCCGGCGTGCAATGGCTAACCTTATGCTGCACGACGTGAGGCACAGCTATGGTAAAGGGAAGATTTCAAGGAAAGACGCTCTTTGCGGCGGGAAGATTTCAAGGAAAGACGCTCTTTGCGGCAGCTGTTTTTGTCGCCTCGGTGCTCGTGCTCGCGCTCAAGTTGCTCAATCCTACGCCGGTACAAATCCTCGTTGAGGGCAATACTGCCATTGCGGCTCAGGTTCCCGGGCTATTCACCTACGCCGATGTGTTCGTAATCGCTGTTGCGCTCGTTCTTATGAGCGTGAGCGGCACGTACATCTTGTTGCACGACTCAACCGCGCCTGCGTCCGCCGCGCCTGCGTCCGCCGCGCCTGCGTCCGCCGCGCCTGCGTCCGCCGCGGATATTATCGCGGCTGCCGCGCCTGCGTCCGCCGCGGATATTATCCTCGAAGAACGGCGACAGCGGTGGGAAGGGGTGGCCAAAACGCTTAAAGACGATGAGCAGACGCTCTTCAAAGCGATTATCGAAGAGGGAATCGTTCACCAGAGCGAACTGGTCGAAAAGACCGGCCTGCCGAAATCCAACGTCAGCAGGGCGCTCTACGGGCTGGAAAGCAGGGGCCTCATCGAGCGCAGGCGGCGAGGGATGGGAAATGTGATATTGCTTAAGTGACAGCTCGTCAGTTAACAGCTTTTTTTACGGCGTGTACCTGCCCCTCGGGCGCGTGGTTTCCTGCGCAAGCTAGTGCGGAGCACAGATAGAAACGTTGTCGACAATTCTTTTTCCCCAAGAACTAACAAGCGGCAGGTAGCTCGACGCTCGACGTCGCGATCGTAGCTCGGTTTTGAGCGCAAAGGAATGTAGATATCGGTATGTCCCATCGTCATCCCGCGCCGCTTCGCGCTATGGTGACCTAGTTTTAGTATTCCAGAATCGAGGCAAAAACATTGGGGCAGTACTCTTGCATAATGGACAACGCTCGCCAAAAAGCCGCTCTAAATCGCCTTCTTCGCTTCTGGCGATCCAATAGAGAACGAAAACGCTTGCAAAGGCCCAGATGAGTGCAAGCACGCCCTGCGAGAGCACGGCGACTCCGACGATCATGAAGATGAATCCGAGGTATATAGGATTTCATGTTTTGGCATAAACACCTGAGGTGACAAGGCCTTTGATGTGATATGTGGAGGGAACCTCCTTGAACGCTAAGATGCGCATCGTTATCCCGACGAGCAGCAGCGCGCCACAAGTCACTTCTAGAGCCAGCCATGACGGAACGAGGAGATCATAGCGAACGCTCAACACGATGCTTGCCCAGCAAGCGCCAGCAGCGCGATTCCCACAACGAGTTGTCTAGTCCGCGGAGAAGGCGTTTTTCTCATCGTTCAGCCCAAGACTGGGCTATTTTTGAGGGCAGCTATTTCCCGACTTTCACGTCCCGCGTGAGCTTGGCCAGCGGTGCGGGCTCGTGCATCACGACTGCAGATGGAGTCCTTGAGCCATTCGCGCGCCCAGTTCGCTGTCTGCTTTGGTAAAGTGATCCACCATGCGCTCCTGCATTGGTTTGCCGGCCTTTTCCAGTGAGTCGACAACGTTGTCGATCAGGTGGTTTTGATCGATCGTGCTAAGCGATCGGTAACTATCGCCCGCTTGTGCGAAATCGTTCTTGAGACTGATTCCTCGTCGACTGACTCATCAGGGGAAAGCTCCCGCGTTGCGATCTTTGCAGCGCGGTATCCGATTACTATTCCAGGACAAACGTGCCCGTGGAACCTCGTGACGTCCTGAAAAGAGGTCTGTTTTGCGGTTCCCACTTTAATCACCTGTCCGTTGTAAAACCCACGACTGGCATAATCGTATCTGCCGTCAGTGTTCATAAATTCGTGCCAAGGTTTTTGTTTCGAAATGCTTCCAGAAAGCTCTTAGCCGCTTCAAGCTAACCAACCTTCGTGACGATACGCTAGCCTGCTTGCGCGTTAGAGAATGATGAAAAGCTGGTTAGGACGAGCTGGAGCAGCGTGTTGAGTTGTAATGCTCGATATGACCTGCGCTAAGCGTTTATCACCGAAGCGCAAAACAAGGGAAACATTTTATAGAATCGGAAATGCACGAATTGAGACAGAGAAGGTGGGACTCTGAGCGTGAATGAAGCCGACGTAAGCTCGATAGCATACTGTGGTCTTCACTGCGGCGACTGTCCGAATCACTCGGGAGAGATTGCAGATTTAGCGCGCGATTTGCGCAAGAAGCTGCGTGAGCATCATTTTGAGCGCTTGGCTCCAGGACTTGCCAGGTTCTTCAAGCCATTCGCTAACTATGCGCTATGTTACGAGACCATTGGGGCAATGGTGAAGCTTCGGTGTAAACGCGGGTGGCGCGACAATGGCGGGCCACCGCAATGCAAAATCAGGAACTGTTGCGGGGAGCATGACTTTCAGGGGTATTGGAAATGCACCGATTTTGAGAGCTGCGAGAAGCTCAGTTTTCGCACGGCGACGCACGGATATGCTCACACGAAGAACCTGAAGACGATCAACAACGAGGGGTTGATTCGCTCCTCAAGGGAAAGAGATACTGGTGAGCGTTGATGCGCTCGGCGATCTTGGTGTCTCAGGAAATCACGACGGGGTACTTTATGTGCTTTCGCGCGCATGCAAATCGATTGAAGCGCTCCTTTTTTTGCGTTCATAGCCTGCACTCTGGAGGCGAAAACCGAGTCGCTTAGAAGGGGAGATGTCGTTGTTCGGTAGTTGTCCTGGGACGTCGCACTTACGAACGCCCACACTGACGATCAAGAAGTGCCCGCGGTGTGGCGAAGACGTGGAGGTTTTCTCATCAGATGTTAAGGTCAAATGCGGCAAGTGCGGGCTTACGGTCTTTAACGACATGAACCTGTGCATTCATTGGTGCGCCTACGCCAAAGAGTGCGTTGGCCCTGAACTCTACGAGCAGTTAACAAAGGGCGATAAGGAGGAAACTAACTCGCCGTAGCGTTTTAAGCGACAGAAGCGGCAGCCCGCGGCGACTTTTCAAGGGTGAAACCTTATATCTGCGAATGCTAACGTTTGTTGACGACTAGGTCTTCGACCTACTGTATGGTTTGCTGGGGATTAAGCAGTGATAGAAGGCAGCGATGCACCACCTGAGCGTTTTGAAATAGTGTCTGGCTTTCTCCGCGCTTTTTCTGACGCGGCGGTGCTCACGGACGCTGAAGGCATCGTCCTCGCCGTTAACGAAGCAGCAGTCGAGCGGTTCAGCACTAGCGCGGCCACACTCGTCGGCGCCTGCGCGTGGGATGTTCTTCCTGCCGAGGCAGCGCAGAGGCGCCGGAGGTGGATAGAAGAGATCATCGCCTCAGGTGCTCCGATGCACATGGAGGAATGGTGCGAAGGGCGACGTTTTCGAATATCTCTGTATCCTCTTGCCAAAACGAACGGCTCTGTCACACGTGTGCTCATGATTGACCAGGCCGTGATGGAAGAGCGTGACGTCATTGACGAGCAGCTGCGACTTGCTGTGCTTGATTCGGCAACTGAAGCGATCATCATCTTTGACCTCGAGGGGCACATAAAGTACTGGAATAAGGGGGCGGAGGAGCAGTATGGGTGGAAGCAAGACGACGTGCGCGGAGTGATAATCCATGCGCTGCTCCACACGGTTTTTCCATCCGGCCTTGAGGACATCACAGGTCAGCTCTTGCGTTCTGGTAGGTGGGAGGGAGAGTTACGACATACCACTCGCGCCGGCATCGCCATTACCGTCATGAGCCACTGGACGTTGCAGTACGGTGCACGGAATGTGCCGGTCGCAGTCCTCGAGACCTCGCGGGACATCACTAAGCGAAAGCAGGCTGAAGAGAAGCTCCGTGCCGCCTCGCTCTACGCAAGAAGCCTAATCGAAGCAAGTCTCGATCCGCTCGTCACCATCAATGCTGACGGAAAGATTACGGATGTCAACAAGGCCACCGAGGCGGTGACTGGCCTTTCCCGCGAAGAGCTGATTGAAAGTGACTTCAGCAACTATTTCACTGAGCCGGAAAAAGCAAATGCGGGCTACCGACAGGTCTTCACTGACGGTTTTGTCAGAGACTACCCCCTAGCCATTCAGCACAAATCGGGCAGAATCACGGATGTGTTGTACAACGCGACACTGTTCAAGAATGAAAGGAACGAGATTCAAGGAGTTTTTGCAGCTGCGCGGGACATCACTAAGCGAAAGCAGGTTGAGCACCAGCTGCAAGAGCACGCGCAGCGCACTTCAGTGCTCAACGACGTTATCCACGTCATCAACGAAGCTGGCGACCTTCCTACATTGTTTGGAGAGGCCCTAGCTACGACAATTGAGCGGCTGGGGTTTGTTGCTGGATTCATTGCCACAGAAAACGAAGCTGGGCGCATGCAGGTGCGTTATGCCCATAATTTACCTTCAGCTTTCGCTGAATCCCTCGCTCAGATCGATATAGACGCCACCCCCCACGCGAGAGACGCGTTTCGGAAAGGGGAATCTGTTGTCTTCGAGGAACTCCCTGCTAACGCGCTTGCTGCCAGGCACGGAATGCACGGAGCAGCTGTTTCCGTTCCCGTCTTCGCCGAAGGTGCCCTTACTGGACAACTCACGATATACGCGATGCGCCCGCACTCGTTTACGCCAGAGGAGCGAAATCTCCTTCGCACGATCGCAACCGAATTCGGCACGGCATTGTCGAAGCTTGAGGCACAGGCAGCCGCTCACCACTACGCCGTGGAACTCGCGCAATATTCCGCACATCTTGAGGAGCTCGTAGAGAAACGCACTGCGCAGCTCAGGGACGTCGAGCGCCTCGCCGGCATCGGCGAGACCGCTGCCATGATTGGTCACGATCTCCGCAATCCCTTGCAAGGTCTCCAGTACATTGTCGATCTGCAGAGGCTACGCTTCGAACACATGTCTCCCGCCGAGCGCAGCCGCGAAGAGTGGCAAAAAGAACAAGCGCTCTTTGCCAGGATCAGCGACCAGATTTTCTACATGGATAAGATTGTTGGCGACCTGCAAGACTACGCCCGTCCGATCGTTCCTGAGCGCGAGGAGCTCGTTGTCGAGAAGCTGATCGAAGACGTCGTTCAATCGCTGCCGCACACGGATGGTGTGCGCATTGCGACGGAGGTTCCAGACCTGCAGTTGATGGCGGACCCCCTTCTTATGCATCGCGTGTTAACAAACTTAATCCTCAACGCCGTGCAGGCGATGCCGGATGGTGGGGTGGTCACCGTTAGCGCATCTACTGACGATCGTTCGGTGGCGATAAGCGTGCACGATACTGGCATCGGCATTCCGGACGATGCTAAAGACAAGCTCTTTAAACCGCTCTTTACCGGCAAGGCGAAGGGAACGGGACTTGGTTTGGCAGTGGTGAAGCGGATCGTCGAGGCGCACGCTGGGCAAATAACTGTTGAGAGTGAAGTCGGAAAAGGGTCGACGTTTACCGTAAATTTACCCGGCGCTGAGGAATTGAAAGTCGAACGCGACTCATCGTTCAGAAGTTAACGTGTCTGGAGCTGTTAAAGCTGCCACGCCCCCCTTTTTCTTTGTTTTTGGTCTTTCTAAAGCGAACTTTCTTGGTGGAAGGTTCTTATTCATACCGCGGAAAACCATTATGAAGGAAGGGGATGCGTCGTGCAGTTGTTAGCGATAGGTTTTTTGGAGTACGTCGCGGGCGCTGAATACGCGCCCGTCTCGCGGGCGTTAGGGCCACAAGTACAGCGGATGATGACATCCGGCACCGCGCCAAAGAGGGGTTAGACGTGGGCGAGCAAATCGCAGGGACCAACCAAAAAGAGCGCCGAGATCAGTTCTTCTGTCAGCTTGCACGCCGCCATCTTGAAGCCGGTGAAAGCGACAAAGACGGCTGGGTGGTCGTTCCACAAGTACCGGGAACGTCAGCAGGTTACAATGAACGTGAAATACAAGGCTTTCTTGAGCGTCTCGTAGAGGACGGGTGGATCGAAGTGAAGGATGGTGCTCGGGCCGGCGGAATCCATGCACGATTGACATCAGCTGGCAGAGCCCGTGCGCAAGTAATCTGCAAGGACGCGCCGTTTGTTCTATAACGGTTGGACTGCGATTCTCGTGTTGGAAGGATGACGGAGGACCCAGTGGAGGAGAAGACCGAGAATTAGTTTGTGCGCATAGCGGTAGAAGGCGAGACACGTCTGACATCGGGCGTTGCTTGTTCGCTGACACTCTCGGGTTTTCGCTTGGCGGTTAGTGACCTCCTCACGCTCGTGTCGTGTCTGACGTGCATGACGACGGCGAGGTTCACTGCACGCTTCCCACCAGCTAATTAAGTAATGAATGCACACGAAAAAGCGGTGATGGTATAATGGACTTCGACGAATGCATTCGGTTTGCGACGGAGCACCCCATATGTGCGGTCGCGACCGTCGACGGCGACCAGCCGCGGGTTCGCATGTTTGGAATGTGGTATGCGGCCAAGGAAGGCTTCTATTTTTCCACCGCGAAGGTGAAAACGGTGTGTAGGCAGCTGATGGCAAACCACAAGGTTGAGCTGTGTTTCTACGCACCACCGGGACGCCCGCCCGGCGAGGGAGGAACAATGGATATAGGGAAAGTGCTGCGGGCGTCAGGCGTGGTCGCGTTCCTTGATGACCCGACGCTCAAAGAGCGCCTTCTTGAGGAGCGGCCGTTCTTGCGTCCTACTGCTGGGAACATCGCCATATTCCGCGTTGAGAAAGGCGATGCGTGGTTCTGGACCTTTTCCGACAGCGGGCGCGAGTCTGCAATTGAACGGATCTCATTTTAGGTGAGTACCGGAAGAAGCGAAACCAGAGATCGAATGGAGCGATATGACAACCCAAGAGCTTACCACCAAAGACGCGATCGAGCAAAGGCACAGCATTCGGAAATTTAAAAACGATCGTATTCCCGAAGAGCATATTCTGGCGCTTATAGAAGCTGCTAGATTGGCGCCCTCAGCCTCCAATACACAACCGTGGCGGTTCAAGATTGTTTCCGACGACGCGACTAAGGTCAAACTGGCAGAAGCCGCGTATCACCAGTCATTCGTGGGGCAGGCTCCGGTGGTGCTGGTATGCTGCGCCGACCTCCACGGCTACTTCGAAGGCATCGCCGCGAGAACTCATGATTTTGGAAAGGAAGGTGCGCTTGAGGAAAGCATGGTGCGCGTTCTTCGTGAGAGGGCCGAACAACTAAAAACGATGAACGTCCAAGATCTAGCTCCTGGTATCGCGTTCAACGTCGCTATCGCGATTGAACATGTCGTGTTGCGGGCCTTGGACTTTGGCTTGGGGAGTTGCTGGGTGAGAATGATCGATGAACAAAAGATCAAGGACATTTTTGGCTGGAGTAACGCAATGCACGTCGTTGCACTGCTCCCGCTCGGCTACCCTGATGAGGCCCCAGCGCCTCGAACGCGGCGCTCTATCGAGGAGATCCTCCTGGACTGAAATAGTGGCTGTCCAATGGTTCATTGCGATAGGCAATGAGCACGCGTAAAAGGCCGGGGACTAGAGCCGGTCTGCGCGCGTAGCGGAGTCCCCGTCCCTCGACGCTGTCCCCAGCTGACCAATGGCGCGGCTCGCTTATAAACGTGAGCTGTTTGCGTGGCGGTGATTATGCTCTTGATCTGCAAAAAAACATCGATGGTATTGGCGCAGTGGTGCCCCCTTGCCCACGGCGCCGTGAAACGCACTGAATCCTGCACCGCCATCTCATGGTGATGGCCGTCGTGCCCTTCGTCCATCGACCGCAGGCCTACGCTAAAGGAAAAAAGTTCGAAGCTTCAAGCAATTCGGTAGAACGTGTCGAGCCTTTTTGTTGAGAGATGACGATTTTTCTGCTTCGTGCCTAGATTTGTATTCCCAAGCCCGCTGTGACGTAGGCGGCCTTATTAGCATAGGCCAAATTACTGGAAGCGGCAAACAAGAGTCCCACGAACTTGCCATCCATGTATACCGCTGAACCGCTGTCACCTGCTGTGGCAAACTGTGCTTGATTGTTGATAAGTATCTGATCTTTGAATACCGCATATGTCGTCTGCGTATACCAGACTTTTATCGTCCCATTTGTGGCGATGACCTGACTTGCGGTCACGCCAGTACTCATCCCACTTTTGTATACGGTGTCTCCAGGGGCTACCGTACCCGTTCCGCTGATTGCGTCAAAACCGTTATTGGCAGCGTTTAAGACCGCGTTCGGTGTATACCCTATTCCCTTCGACAGTGTGGCGGATGCCGCATCTACATAGTTGCTAGCAAAATCATTGTTAAACACAATCGGCGTGTATCTGGTCAGAGTCCCGATTGCGTCAGCGGCTGTTCCTCCGTTGTATCCACCGGGTTGCCACGCGGCGGTATTGCTGACGAAATTGGCATTCCCATCCATGGCCAAGACGTGTGCGCAGCTCAGAACTTGCCCGCTACTCGTCACGAGTGCAATCGTGCCTGCTGAGCTTGGATTTGCCGCATTCCCGACGCTTATTCCTCCGAACACGGGCCTGTTTGCAACGCTTCTACTATAGGAGCTGGCATAGGGGGCGGTACTCTGAGACGTCGGGGGCTCGGCGGTCGCTGCCGACTGTAGTGCTTCTATCCTTCCTGTCTCGGCGCATCTCACTGTGATCCCGTCAAGTACTTTCGGGATTTTGTCACAGATCTGTTTGTTTTCGACAAAGACAACGATTTCATTACGTGCCTTATCTGATGCGATGGCTGAGACGCCTTGGATAGTAATGAGATTTGGCTCGTACTTCTCTTTGACGTCGTCGAGCGTTGGGCGTGCGGTACCTGGAGTTGTTCCCAACAGAGGAAGCAATATCCCGGCGACGCACAACACTATTATCGCCCTCTTCACGCTCTTACCTCCCTCCTCTTGCTGATGCACGATCACCCTCTTCACGCTCTTACCTCCCTCCTCTTGCTGATGCACGGGTTGTAGATTCAGCAAGCAGTTCTGATTCGAAGCCATATAAAGTTGTTTCGCTGCACGTGGCTTGTAAATTAAGTGCCGTCTGTTAAAAAAGTCTGACATGTGTTAAAAAAGTCACCTTATTTCCTTACTTATTTTACAAAGCCGCTGCACGTCATTCCTTCGTGAAGCTTGCGCGGCTATGGCACAGCGTGCAGTTTGCCTGGCTCAAGATCAAGCTCGAAAAAACGGCCGATTGTGTGATCGTCGGGTATGTCACGAAGACAAGGGAGATAGCCTCGTTGGCGCTTGGGTTGTATGACCAAGGGGCTCTCACTTACATTGGGCTGGTCGGCACGGGCTTTAGTGAATCAACGACGCCCCGTACTCGCGCTGCTGATGCGATCGCACCCGTATCTTCCTTACAATCTGTCGCAGTTGCTGCCGGGCGCTGTCAGGGGGCCACGCATCGTGCACGCGGTCCTGAATGTACTGATACGCTTTCCAATTACGCGAACACGTTCGTAGCAGTTTTTCGGCCGCCATATCGGCATAGTCGTTCTTGTAGTCCGCGAGTTCGAGCATGAGCTCGTCGACTTCCACGCACTCGTTGTTCACATTTCACTCGTTGTTCACATTTGAAAATGCGTGTGAACCCGGATAGTCATTGGCTGAGAGCGGTGCGGAAGTGGTCTTGCGGCAGTCGCTAACATTCTCCGGGTTACGCTGGTGTGACACAAACTTCCTGTCACGGTTTCCCCCACAAACTTCCTGTCACGCTTTCCCACACAATCGCTGCTTCACGCGGCCTTATGAAACTACTCTGTGCAGTTTGGATCGGAGATGAACGTTATGGCAACGAACGTAACGAGCATAAAAAATGGCCCCTGTCTGTACGGACTTCACTTCGGCTGCGAGAATACGGCCAACGATCCGAACTGCAACAAGTGTGCAGAGCGCCTTGCTAACGCCGTAAACAGCGTGCTTCGACCGACCGCACAAAGGAGCTAGACGAAAACGTGCTGCAAAGCTCGCTACGACTTGTTTTGATTACGTGCTAAGCTCTTTTGTAGGCCGACGCAGCCACAGCGTTTTAATGCGGTTTTAGGGCGCTTCTGCCCATGTACTTTCAATTGCTGATTTATGGCACCACCAAAAACTGGGCGACGAGCTGTGAGGGCGCGTAGGTGTTATCGCCCAGGTAGTCGACTTTCAGTGTGTGCCATCCGACCGCCAACTTTGCCGTGTCGTTGGGGTAAAGGTAGAGGCCTCCTGCCCCGCCCGGCAGTCCTGCGGGACAACCCTGCCAATATAGGGGCTGTGGTTTTGTGATATCCCACGTGCCGCCTGCCGCCTGGTTATCTATATAGTAGTTCGCCAAACCACACGGGTGTTTGCCATCCGCGCCGTTGATCACGTAGCGGACTTGCTCAGAGCCTCCTTGCTTGAGCGCCACGTGAGACGTCGGATAGTCAAGCCAAAATGCGGGCTGACCCATATATCCCTCCCAGACGCTGAGGGTCGTGGCGATTCGAGCCCCGGTTGGGGTGGCGGGGGGTGAAGGTGTCACAATCGGAGATGGTGTGATCGGAATTAATGTCGGTTGGCTGTTAGTGGGTGATGGCGTGGCGCTGGCGCTGGTTGAGGCTGTTTGCGTCGACGGGGTTGGACTTGTGGGGTTTGCGGAAGTGCAGCCGGCCACGATTACGAGGACGCTCACGAACACCAGCACGACGCTCATTATCGCGACTTTTCTTACCATGCAGTTGACCTCTTAGCTCGCTTGCGCTCCAAACAAGCAAAGACAGAGACATAAAAAGCTGTGTTGCAGCTTAAAGCATTTTTTTTGATCTCGGATTGTACGCGACGTTTGGAGATAACGACAGGTGCGTTGCAGCCCTTTTTCATGTTGAGCGGGGCTACCAAATTCGGCGCGAACCGACTATGGTCAAACCGTCTTCAGAGGTTCATGGGGGAGCTGGCAAGTATTCATAAGCACCGATCCAGACGTATTGATCAGTCTGCACAATTACATTACCTGGAGTTCCTAGCGAAGCTCCTGTATCATAAATTGCATAAACGGTCGTTGCGTTCCCTTTTGCGCGCTGATTCGCTTCTGGACTGAGCTTACTCGGATACGAGGTCGCTACTAACCGGTAACCAGCGCCGTTATTATCAACGTATGCTGTTGCCGCGTCAGGAGAACCGAACCGAATCAGTGTGACGTTTTCACTGTAGGTGAGGTTTACCGCGCTGTTCGTAGATGACGGGTATGTCCACGCATCGTGTATCTGCGCAGATGATGCATTTATCGGCGTGATAAGCCACGCGGTCAAATTATCTGGATGTTCGCCCCTCAACGTAGTGTTGTACGCCTCGATGTATTGCGCAAGCTGCGGGTCTGGCGGCGTCACTGAAGTCGTGGTTGATTTAATGCAACCGGCCACGGATAGAGATGCGACGATAAGGAGTGCGAGGACCGCTACCTCTTTTTTTGCCATCCGTTTCGCCTTCTTTAACGTCCTGAGTTTTCAAAAAGAACTAATCAAATACGTTACATGGATGAAAAGAAACTTAAGCCTTTCTGAGCGGGTGTCCAAGCACAGCAAGAAGCGGTGAGCGGCTCTCGCCACAGACTGAGGTGGTCGAATACCGATTGGGGCGGTTTGGGCGATCATTACGCGCCAAGCTCCTCTTTATTGATGGTATAGCTCCTAGCTGGTATTGCAAAGAAAACGCGACAGCTGTGGTTGGACCCACAAAGTTTGCGCCCACGAAATGCCGTGTCTTATCGAAATGGGCGACGTCGGTGGGCGCCCGATGCGGCTTTGCCTCCTAGCTTACAGACGCTAGCAAAAAGCTTATTACGTGCTGAACCCCAACATAGCGAGTCAAAGGGTTCAATGAAAGGAGCCCATCCAGATTTTTAGCGCGTTCGGCACGACTAACAGAAACACTCTTTAAAACCAGGCGCAAGTGCACAGCATGATAGATGCCATAGTAACAGAGAACTTGAGCAAACAGTTTGGCCAGTTCGACGCACTGAAGGATCTGAACTTGACAGTAGAGCCCGGGATCTGTGTGGGATATCTCGGTCCCAACGGCGCCGGCAAGACCACCACAATCAAGATTTTAACGAGCCTTCTTCGACCAACTGGTGGCAAAGCGTTCCTCAACGGAATCGACGTCGTGCGCAACCCTAAAGAAGCACTTGCAAGCGTTGGTGCTGTTGTTGAGACGCCACAGCTTTATCCGCAGCTCACCCCTGCGGAGATTCTATCGTACTTGGGGCAGTTACGCGGCTTGGACAGGGATGTGATTCGAGAGCGCTCGGTCGCAGTGCTCAACGAGGTAAAGATGTTGGACTCAGCCCACAAGCGAATGGGGGACTTCTCGACCGGCATGAAGCAACGAGTTGCGATTGCCTCGGCGCTCCTACACGATCCATCCATTCTGATATTCGATGAGCCAACTATCGGACTTGACCCGCGCGGCATGATAGAAGTCAGGAAGCTCATTATGCAGCTTAAAGAGAGAGATTTTACTATTTTCATGAGCTCTCATCTCCTCTACGAGGTGCAGGAAGTGTGCGACAAGGTCGCGATCGTTGACAAGGGGACGCTCCTCGTCTATGATACCGTCGCCAACCTGTCGATCGCAGGCGAGGTCTTGCTCACCGCCGTTGAGCCCATAACCGCCCAACAATGTGCCTTCGTGCAAGCTCTGCCTAACGTGAGATCGGTAAAGCGAGTCGCCACGTCAGAGCTTCTCATAACTGTCGAGGGCGGATTGAGCGAGCAGTCAGACCTGCTTGACCACGTAAAGAGTCTCGGCATACGCGTGGCGTTCTACAGACCTGCACGGTCTGCTATTGAAGATATCTATTTGAGGCTTGTGCCAGAGGAGGAATCATAGTGCCGCCAAGTGATCTCAGGCAGATGGCGGTTGTGACAAAATACGAGCTTCTCAAGTACCTGCGAGGCAAGAGGCTGCTCATCATAGTTGTGCTGCTTGCCATAATATTCATCTTTGACCTTGTGGTGCCTCCCACCATAGGATCCGGATACGACCTCGATCCGACAACTTTTACGTCGGGTATGCTTAACAACATTGGAATCCTTATAGTGCTCTGTGCAACGTTCTTCGGGGCAGATGCGATCGTGTCTGAATTTGAACAAAAGACAGGCCATCTGCTTTTCCCGAACGCGGTAAAAAGGCACGTGCTCGTGCTTGGTAAGTTTATCGCAAGCACAATGATATCGGTCGGGGCAGTCGCGCTTTACTACGCCGTTACAGTAATCGCAGTGGTTGTGATTGACGGGAGCATTGCTCCGAACACTAGCCTCTCATTCTTATATGCATTCGCTTATGTGTTCGGGATATTGGCGATCGCTTACCTCTTCAGCGCCATTTTCAGAAGCTCAGTGTATTCGATCGTGCTGACGTTTTTTACGTTTTTTTTGATACTGCCCCTAATTGACGCTACAGGGGGCGGCATTGCACACTTTAAGCCGTGGTTTACACTTACCTTTGCATCGGGCATTATTCTCAACATCTTCCAGCAGCCCTACCCTGTGGACGCGACGCGCACTGTAGGAACGACGTTTGCTAACACGACGAGAACCATTACCGTCGCGACGTACTACCCCTCGGTGGCGCAGGCGCTTGCGGTGATTTTCGTGTACTTCATAATTGGTCTCATATTGGCCCTGTACATAACGAAGCGACGGGAGATGTGAACACAAGAACACCTGAGACGATATCCGTCCAAGATTCGCCGGTAGGTACAGCTGTCGAATCGCGTCCCCGTTCGTGCAGCCGCATTCGCGGGCGACAAAAGGAATAAGCAGATTGCTGACGTCGTCGCCCTCCACGAAGGTGATGTCCATCGCATCGAAAACCACGACATCGATCTCTCTGAAGTGCATTACGTGCTCAATGGCATTCATGAGCGCATCTTACTTGTGTTTCATGATGTTAGCGTCCGGCTAGCAACTGACTCTTGAGCTCATTGGAAGCGCGCAGAGCTAACAGGGGCACATTGGCTAATCGTTCCTTTGTATCACGCGGGCCTGTGTCTGCCGGTCACTTGAAGCGTCTGCGACTCGTCCGATTTTTTCTCTGCGGGACTGTACTAAAGCAAGGATTTGCGCAGATGAAACGACACAGCACAGAGCTGCTGCGACAAAAAGGACCGTGTTGAGGGGCGCAGGACTGAGGGTTCCTGCAATGAGGAGCGCGAGCCGCTCAGGTCTCCCAAACGTAGTGAACACAGGGCCCCTCCCATGCGTGCGACCATAGACCCGTGCAAATAAGAGCGCGAAAGCGCCTCCAATCACGAAAAAAGCAGAAGGGGGCACACCTGCTCCTAACACGGCACCGAACACGAAGAAGAGTTCTGAGAACCGATCAGAGATCCCGTCAAAGTACAATCCGAATTCCGTTGCACGGTTTGCACCTCTCGCAACGGAGCCGTCGAGCGCGTCGCAGAAGGCAGCGATGGCGAAAAGGATGATGCCAGTGTAGAGGTGACCACGGAGCGCCGCGAGCCCGGAGGAGAACGCAAGGCACAATCCAAGCGCTGTGATCTGATTAGGAGTAACGCTCGCGCGGTCTAGTCGTGTTGCGACGTAGAAAAGAATTGCATCTTTGTGCGGCTTATAGCGGTAAAAAAGGCTCATGTTATCGTGCTTGTCTGTTCGCTTGCTGATCCACCATGCGTCGTCCTAGGAACATACTATTGAGTTGACTCCCACGACTTTACTGTCAGCACCACATATGAATATCACATATAAATACCTAAACCGACGTGGACTCTTTTAAAATACTCCCTGTATCCTGAGACGTTCTGAGCAACTAATTGGTTTTGTTCGATGTTCCACGCTGCGACATGGTGTCCGCTTACGCACTGAGTATTCTCAGATCACCAGCGACACGTGAACGCTAATCGTGCAAAAGGGATTTGCCAAAGCAGGACAGGCATCCTATAAGCTAGCGCGTCGTGACCGTCGTGCGCTTGAAGTCGGACAAACGCGAAGCTATAAGTTAGAACACGACATTCGTACCCTCAGTGGGGTTCTAAGATGCGAAAACATTTTTTCGTGATAATCGTGGCCCTGCTGGTAACGGCCACGGTCAGCGCCGCGGGATGCGCCTCTAATGTCACTCCGAGCGCCGTTCCTTCGCCAACGCGAAGCCCGACGTTCGTCCCTAAAAACATCTCCGGATACCTCAACTACACGAACCGCTCCGTCGGCATTGCGATCCAATATCCCCCGTCATGGCATCTCACCGAAGGAGGCGGGGCCGGCGCAACAGCCTTTTTTAACGTGAGCGGCGTCAACATAACATTTTCCATCGCAGCGCCAGCGAGTTTTTCAGGACAGGCCGTGACGCTCGATGAATATTCGCGGGATCTCATATCGGCACTACAGCAAAACCCGAACCTGACCAGCTTCAGGCTACTCAATTCGAGCAATACTACGCTCGCAGGTTACCCTGCGCAGAAACTCGTCTTTACTTACGTTACCGAAGGCGCTCCGATGCAACGTATGGTCGAGCTAACGCTGGTCAACAATACCGGTTACTCAGTGTCTTACGTGGCGTCACAAGGCGTGTACCCCAGTTACGTCGGGATTGCACAGGATATGATGCAGTCGTTCAATATCACCAGCTGAACGACAACGACGTCGGTCTCTGCGTATTCACACTGCCTCATACTGGCGACACATCGCACCGATGATCCCCTGCGTCGGCGGCTGAGACGGTGTGACACGGACTCAGTTCGATCAAGTCGCGGCTAAGATGCCTGAGATCGTGGGTCGGATCGCACATCCTTCCGTTCGCGCTAGCAGACATTCGTGTGCGGTCAGAAGCCGTGTCGTGAGTGCAGAGCTGTGCGTGATTCGGCCGTACGCCTCGTCCAAACTGAGTGTTACGCAGCGTTTTCCTCAAGCTGTGTCACGAGCTGGGCTAGTACTGGAGCGCGTACCAACACGCAAGCGCTGCCGCGAGCACCAAATCATCGTATTCGCCGTCGCGCCACGCTTCTTCCCGCGGGCTGCCGGAACTGATGCTTACCCTCGTAGCGAAATCCCGCAACTCATCTTTCAACAGGTCCCATAGCGGCAAGTCTTTCGTGGCGCGGAGCCAATTTTTGCTGAACAGCAGCTTCATTGAGCGCGCGAGGTCACGTTTCGGGACGCGGTAAAAGCCGTTTTGGTACGAAATGTCGTCCCCGCCAATCACAACGGGCATCGGCGCGAGGCGCGCTGCTCGGAACGCGTCGATGGCGGAGAGGCCCACGCCTGTGGCGTCCACGACGAGATAGTGTGGCACCAACCGCCGTGCTCCTGCCGACCGTTTCGGGGTGAGCGCGCGGACCCGACCTATAATCGTGAGCCGGGGCGTGCCGGGGGGCAACCGCTCGATGTGGTGAACCTGCAGCTTGACCGGTTGATCGAGCGGCGCACCGCGGTCCGCGCGCAGTCCGCCGAGTGTTGCCCACGGCGCGTCGGGCGCTCCGCCGGTGAGAAGGCTCTGGCCGATCTTTTCGATCGCGATGATAGCGGAAAAGTCATTGGCCCGGCCGAGATCACACCCTATGAACACTCCGGCTAAACTGCGCGGCGAGCGCTCACGTGGTTCGTAGCGCGCATAGCGCTTGGAGATGTCACGGGCGTCCGAGTCGCTTATCACGATAATCGGTCGCGTGTATGTCTCTCTTTGCCCTTAGTTCTTCCCCGTTTTTCCCGTTCCGCTCCGTTCCTCGCTATCACTGTCGTTTCAAGGTGCGCTGAGCGCGTTGATGGAACCGGTCGTGCAGCGAGTTATCCATCAGCAAACGCAGTTGCGTGTGTTTCGTTTGGTTTTCGCCGCTGGTGCGCTCGACGCGCGTACGGTGGAACGACAAGGACGCGTGAAAGGGAAGCGAGCATCCGAGCTCCAGAAAACGCGATCAAATAACAACGCTTAAGTTGATTAACGAACCAGCGGTTTTGTGGTGGTGGTAGTGCGAGCAAGCGCGTCGAACGAAGCGTATGCCGAAACGATTGACTCTGGTGCTGCGGCTGAACAGGAGCGCCTCCGTGAGCTGTTGCAGCGGGCGGTCGATGAAGTCGCACGAAGATATGAACACCGGTACCTGGAGCCGAGTCTCGTTTCGTTTGTGATCGCGCGCATGGTGCACGATGCTGATCCCACGTTCTCTGAAGCGTTCGTGCGAGCTGAGTTCCTCAAGTTAGCCCTTGAATTCACCGAACAACTAGACCGAGCGACGCACGGCAGGTTTTCGCTGAGCCACGTGTGGAAGATGTGACTGTCTCTGCGATAGCAGTCACCACCGCGTCCGATGAGCACGTAACAGCACGCTTCTTTTTATCAGGTCGCAGACCGAACGCGACGTCACGCTGCCACCGGGCGGATGTGCGCGTTCGGAGCTTGGCCTTGAGTTTTCGCGGTTGCTGCTCGCGACGGGACGTGGAAACTACACCACAACTAAACAACTGTGCCGCGTGACGGTGATTAGCGTGCTGTTCGTTACCACGTCGTCATATACTGTCCCCGCTCTAAGTCGCGTGAAGTTGTTTCCGCTATGCGAGAGTTAAAAAAAGAAGCGAACAGGTCACCGATCTAGGGTGCCTTTCTCGCCTCTTCTATCGCCTTTGCAGCAATGCCAGGCGTCGCCGCTCGGGAATGACGGGCGTGAACTCTGGGTACGTGCCAAACTTTTTTGACACAATGAGCATGAGCTCCGTCATTTGTGCTTCATCCAGGTCGGCCACTATGAAAACACCGCGCAGGCCGGCCTGTGTGTACGACGCCTCTGGCGAGAACCGATCCATGACATATCCGATGATTGGTCCAGGTCCGCCTTCTTCGAAGTCTAAGCGATTGCCCACTTCGGTAGGAATCTCGAAATATGCCAATAACGCACGATTGATCACCTCTCGCATAACTCAACGTTCGAGAATGAGTGCTTTCACCGGGGTTTGAGCGATTCCTAGGCGCCAAAATGGCCCAAATCGTTCGGTAGGTCACTTCGTAGGCAGCGACGGCGGAGCGTTGACGGCACGTAGGCCCGGAAGGTGGCCGTGAGTCGAAAATCGTTGCCAGTTGTAACGGTGCCGGCGCGACACCCATAAAATCGTCCGGCGGCAAAAGCTTGTTTTGAGTACAGGTCTGCTCTTTCACCTTGTGTTGGTCTTGGTCACTCGCTTGCACAGTCGTCGATAGCAGCTTCACGACAGAACAAGAGATGATTGCGATAGTTGATGCAAGAGGGCAAGCGGGCTATTTCTGTCAGACAATTCAAGATTGCCCAAAGAACGCACGCATGGGCGGTACTCTGACGATGATTGAACGACGCAGCGAAAATGAAGAAACTGATCATAGAAGGCCGGGATTTGGTAAAGCATATTGATGTACTAAAAAGATTTTTATAGTACGTTGATGTATACTTTTTAGCATAACTTGGAGCGCGATTATGGGTGAATGTTTTTGGCGACGCCGACAATCTGACCGCACGAACCCCCGTTCGTGAAGTGTGTTTTCATCGAATTCCTTACGTTTCACCCGCGTCAATTTTCTTCAAGCTGAGCGCAGGGCACGATTATGCGTTCCTACTCGAATCGCGAACCGGCCTAGGAAACACCGCTCAATACTCCTACGTCGGAGTTGATCCGACCACGGTCGTAAGCGTCAAGGATGGTGTCACCACCGTTAATCAGCATCAGAAACACGTGCAGGACCCCTTAGAAGCTGTTCAGAGCCACATCGGCTTGAAGCAGCACGCACACCATCGATATGGATTCCTCGGCGGGGCTGTCGGGTATCTCTCCTATGACGCCATCCGCTATTGGGAGCGCCTCCCGCAAACGGCCATCGATGATCTTGATTTTCCTGACCTCGAAATGGGTATCTACGACGACGGGATAGTTCTCGACCACATGCGCCGTGAGGCGTTCTACTTCCATCTCGAGGAGAACCGTTACGAAGAGCTCTCTGCCCTCTTGCGCAAGCCCTGTGAGCCGGGCGACTTTGCCATTGCGCATCCGCGTCTGAACGTCGGCAAGGCGAGTTACGCGTCGATGGTGGAGAAGGCGAAAGCGTACATCGCTGCTGGCGAAATTTTTCAGGCGGTCCTTTCGAAACGCTATAGCTTCGCATTTTCCGGCGATTTGGCACCGGTGTATCTCACGCTTAGAGCGATGAACCCCTCGCCGTACATGTTCTACCTGAAGATGCAGGACCGCGCCATAATAGGGACGAGTCCCGAAACCCTCGTGAAACTCACCGATGACAGGGTCGAGAGCTTTCCCATAGCCGGCAGTCGCCCGATGACAGGAGACCCCATACGAGACGCTGAGCTTACGGAAGAGCTTCTTAGCGATCCGAAAGAGCTAGCGGAGCACGTGATGCTCGTCGATCTGGCGCGCAACGATGTAGGCCGAGTTGCCGAGGCCGGTAGCGTACACGTTCCTGCGTTCATAGACGTGCAGCGTTACAGCCACGTGCAGCACATCGTATCGTTGGTTGCTGGGAAATTGCGCGATGGCGCCGACTGCTTTGACGTCTTGCGTGCGGCGTTTCCGGCGGGCACGGTGTCGGGTGCGCCTAAAGTTCGCGCTATGGAAATTATCGAAGAGCTTGAGTCCGTCCGGCGTGGACCGTACGCGGGTGCGGTCGGGTACTTTTCGTACAACGGCGACATGGATTTTGCGATTACTATACGGGCGCTGTTTGCGAAAGGGGGCACTTGTCACCTGCAGACGGGAGGCGGCATTGTTGCTGACTCCGTTCCTGAGAACGAATGGACGGAAACGGAGCTCAAGGCTCGGGCTTTAATGAAGGCGCTTGAGAACATAGGAGGCACTGTGCGATGAAGGTTCTTGTCATCGATAATTACGACTCATTTGTGTACAACCTCGTTCAACACGTGGGCGAATTAGGCGGAACACCGTTCGTTTACCGAAACGACCAGTTGACCCTCGAGGAGGCAACGGCACTCGATCCGGATCGGATCATCCTTTCGCCAGGTCCGGGCACACCGACAGAGGAGCGCTTCTTCGGCGTGTGTTCTGCTATCCTCGAGCATCTGAGTCCGACGACGTCGACTCTCGGGGTGTGCCTCGGCCATCAAGGAATCGTCGCAGCCTTTGGCGGTCACATCACAGCCGCGCAGCACGTGATGCACGGCAAGGCAAGCCGCATCCGGCACTGCGGTTCAGGGCTCTACGATGGTATTGAGAACCCTTTCTTGGCCACCCGCTACCACTCCCTCGTTGCGGACCGCGCATCGCTCCCGCCGTGCCTCGAGGTAACGGCCGAGGCGTGTGACGACGGGGAGATCATGGGGGTCCGCCACGACACGTACCCAATAGAGGGGGTGCAGTTCCACCCTGAATCTATCTTGACCACAGCAGGCAAGCGCGTCATCACCAATTTTCTCAATGGGGGGAGAACGTGATTATTCTCAATGGGGGGAGAACGTGATTAGGGACAGCATAGCGAAGGTGGTGAGCGGAGCGAACTTGACGCCTCGTGAAGCGCGCGCCGCCATGCTAGAAATGCTGTCGGGCGCGGCGACAGAGGCACAGATCGGCGCGTTAATCACGGCTCTTTCAATGAAAAGGGAAACGGTAGAGGAGCTCGTTGCCTTTGCGTTGGTTATGAAGGAGTTCTGTCACATCATTCGTCCGAATGTCAAGGGGCGGATGGTCGATACGTGTGGCACAGGAGGAGACGGTTTAAAAACCTTCAACGTCAGCACCGTCGCGGCATTGGTCGCGGCCGGTGCGGGCGTCACCGTTGCAAAGCACGGAAATCGCTCCGTTACGAGCAATAGTGGCAGTGCAGATGTGCTGGAACAGCTCGGACTGAACTTGTCTCAAGAGCCATCAGAGGTCCAAAAGGCCATCGAATCAATCGGCATCGGCTTCATGTTCGCCCCTCGGTTCCATCCGGCAATGCGCGCCGTGCTGAAGACGCGACAAGAGATCGGCGTGCGGACAGTTTTTAACCTTCTCGGACCACTCGTGAATCCGGCGAACGCCCAGGCGCACCTCCTCGGCGTCGCTGAACGGGCGTGGGTGACGCCACTCGCTACGACGTTGATGGCTCTCGGGTGCGAGGAGGCTATGGTTGTCCACGGGATCGGCGGACTTGATGAGATCTCGCTCTTTGGAAAGACGGTCGTGGTACACGTGACGGGCTCGAGCCTTAGCCAACACGAGCTGAGTCCAAAAGACTTTGCCCTTGAGGCGGTCAAGCCGAGCCAACTTCTCGTGACTGATCCGCGACAGAGCGCTCGTCTAACGATCACGTTGCTCAATTCGAATCCCCGCGTCCAAGAACCAAGAATGGGCATCACCCTCGCCAACGCGGCGGCTGCGATTCTCGTTGGCGGTCTAGGCGATGATCTGGAGTATTGTGTCGAACTGGCAGCCGAATCGATCGCAAGCGGTGCAGCCTATGGAAAACTCAGAGCGCTGGTCGAGCTTTCCAGCGGGAACGTTTCAGTGCTCGACGAGTTGGAGAAGTCGCATGCCTGATTTTTTTGATATCCTCTGTCGCACCGCTCACAAAACTGTCGCGGGAGGGTATTACTCCCGGTTTGTGGAGCGCGATAAGCCGGTTGAAACTGCCCCCACGCTTCGTTTGAGTGAGTCCGTACGCAGGAGTGCGTATCTTCCGCTCATTGCTGAGGTTAAGGTGGCGTCCCCGACGATGGGAGCGGTCCACGTGGACGCGCGCGCAATTGCGAGGCACATGCAAGCAGGAGGCGCTATCGGAATTTCCGTGGTGACCGAACCCCGTTTTTTCAAGGGATCGTCTCAGTTGCTGGGCACCGTCCGACGCTGCGTATCGGTCCCGCTCGTTATGAAAGATTTCATTGTAAGCGCCTGTCAGATCGAAGCCGCGCGAGACGCCGGCGCGAGTGCTATCCTGCTAATACAAGCGCTGTTTGACCGAGGCCACTCCACACGCGGAGCTGAGGACATGATTGAGTTCGCGCATGCTGCCGGGCTTGAGGTGCTCTTGGAGGCGCATACCGATTCCGAATTTGAGCGGGCATTGTCAACTGAAGCAGACCTTATCGGCATCAACAACCGGGATCTAAGGACGCTAACCGTGGATCTTAAGACTACCAGGGATATCCTGGAAAAAATTCCCACCGATGGGAGGGTCGTCGTAAGTGAGAGCGGCGTCGAGACCCCTGAAGAAGCCCTATTTCTCAAGCGATGTGGCGCAGACGCGTTGTTGGTCGGGTCTGCCCTCATGCGGGCTGTGGACGTGCGTCGAGCGGTCAACAGGCTGGTGAGTGCAGCATGAGGCGAGTGCGCGTCAAGGTCTGTGGCATAACGAACAGGGAGGATCTCGAAGCAGCCGTCGATGCGGGTGCAGACGCGCTCGGCTTCGTTGTGGACGTGCCTGAGTCACCGAGAAACATATCAGCGGATCGCGCACGGGACCTTGTCGAGGCGATGCCGCCCTTCGTCCAGGGTGTCCTCGTTTCGGTGTTCCACACCATCGATCAGCTCGAGACGCTGTGCTTGTGTCTTGCCCCCGATGCGGTGCAGGTGGCAGGCACGCTGTCTCGCGATGCCATTGGTGAGCAGCTCCGCGGCATTCGGGTAATCCAGGCCGTGGCGGTGAATAATCAGGCGGCGGACGTTGCCCTCTCCACTGCGCACTGCGATGCGGTCATTACCGACTCGTGCGTTCCCGGCGCATACGGGGGCACCGGGAAGACTCACAATTGGAACGCCAGCCGGGCCATCAGGGAACTGATCGCACCTACCCCCCTCATCTTAGCGGGAGGCCTGACGCCGGGCAACGTTCGCGCAGCCATCGAAACGGTGCGCCCTTATGCCGTTGACGTTTCAAGCGGCGTTGAAGTCCGCGCAGGCATCAAAGATCCCGCGAAGATTCGCGCGTTTATCGAAGCAGTGGCGGAGGCATCTGATGGACTATAGCGATTATCCGGTCAACGGCAAGTACGGGCGCTTTGGGGGCAGTTTCGTTCCTGAAACGTTGGTAGCGGCGCTTTCAGAGCTCGCAGAGGCCTATGCACGTTTTCGTGGAGATCATGATTTTCAACAGCGGCTCAGCGGATATCTGTCGACGTTTGCGGGACGGCCAACCCCCCTGTACTACGCAGAAAACCTCTCCGAGAAGCTCGGCGGAGCCCGGATCTACCTCAAGCGTGAGGACCTTGCTCACGGCGGCGCCCATAAGATCAACAATACGCTCGGTCAGGCACTGCTTGCGAAGCGCATGGGGAAAACGCGCGTTATCGCTGAAACAGGAGCAGGGCAGCACGGGGTAGCGACCGCTATCGCGTGTGCGGCGCTGGGGCTCAAATCCGAAGTTTACATGGGGACTGAAGATATGGAGCGTCAGAAGCTCAACGTGTTCCGGATGGAGCTGCTCAACGCCGTGGTGCGCCCGGTGGAACTCGGATCGCGGACGCTCAAGGACGCGATCAACGAAGCCCTGCGCGATTGGACAGCCAACGTGCTCACAACGCACTACTTGATCGGTTCCGTCGTAGGGCCGCACCCGTACCCGATGATCGTCAGGGACTTCCAAAGCATTATCGGGCGCGAAATACGCGATCAAATCACGCGACAGGTCGGGCGCCTCCCGGATGCGCTCGTCGCGTGCGTCGGAGGCGGCAGCAACGCGATCGGCACGTTCTATCCGTTCCTCGACGAGGACGTCGCGATGCATGGAGTCGAGGCTGGAGGAGAAGGGCTCGCGACGGCACGGCACGGGGCGTCGTTGTGCGCAGGGTCAGAGGGAGTGTTCCACGGCATGTTGACGTACCTGCTTCAAGACGCCGACGGGCAGGTTCAGCCGACGCACAGCATTTCAGCAGGCCTCGACTATCCCGGCGTCGGCCCCGAGCACGCGTTTTTGAAACACGAGAACCGAGTCATCTTTAGCGCCGTGAGCGACGCGCAGGCGCTTGAGGCCTTCCTCGAGCTGTCGAGGACTGAGGGCATCCTGCCTGCTTTGGAATCGGCACACGCCGTTGCTCACGCCGTGAGGCTCGCGCCTACGCTAGATACGGATGATGTCATCGTGGTTACGCTTTCAGGCAGGGGCGACAAGGACGTTGACGTGGTAGCGCGCCACGTGGGGGCCGACCTATGAGCGCCATCGCTGCGACGTTTCGTGACTTGAAACAAAAGGGCGAGGGTGGCCTGATCGCGTACGTTATGGCAGGTGATCCTACACTGAAGCACACTTTGCAAATCGTTGATGCGTTGGTCGCCGGCGGGGCCGACATCGTTGAGCTCGGAATCCCGTTTTCCGATCCGATCGCCGATGGTCCGACGCTGCAACGCGCAGCTGGGCGGGCGCTGGAAGCAGGAACAACCCCAAGGAAGGTTTTTGAGCTTGCCCGCGCGATACGGAGGGCGCACGAGGTGCCGCTGGTGGTTATGACGTACTACAACATCGTGCACCAGATGGGGGTCGAAGCGTTCTGCAGCGCGGCTGAAAAAAGCGGCGTGAACGGTATCATTGCTCCGGACCTTCCTATCGAAGAAGCGTCGCCATATAAGGAGGCGGCGATGCGACACGGCATTGATACCATCTTTCTCGTCGCCCCGTCGACCTCAGCGGTGCGACTGGAAAAGCTTTTGACAGCATCGTCGGGTTTCGTGTACCTTGTTTCAGCGAACGGAATCACCGGCGCGCGGAAGATCTTGCAGGACGAGAGCATCACGAGTATACAACGAACCGCGTCACTCATTCGAGGGAGAGCACCATTAGCGGTCGGATTCGGCCTCTCGTTGCCTTCGCACGTCAGGCAGGTGATCGACAGCGGAGCGAGCGCGGCGATAGTAGGGAGCAGATTCGCGCAGATTGTCGAGCAGAACCTGGACGACGGACACACGATGCTGAGAGGGCTTCGTGAGTGTGCGCACACGCTAAAGGGCGGCACGTTGTTCAGCCGAGCGACGGATTGAAGCATTAAGGTGCACCACATACGGAACGGGGATCTGCCAGAGCTTAAAAGTGACAGGAACCGCCCCAAAAGCGCCTCGAACTGGTGACCAATCGGTTGCCGCGCAAAAGCGTGGGCTTTGGAGCCCAATCTTCGGCGGTTCTAAGAGCAGAAAGAAAGAAGGATGGATACGCGACCGTTTAGACAGCGTTTATCTCAAATCACTAAAACCTATTTGAGGCTTTATTACAAATTTAGTACGTTGCGGCGGTTTCCCTTGAGACGACAAAGTTGGCGTATTAAAGTCTTTAAGACGACCAGAACGCAATTCTCAAATGTATTACGAAGTGTGCAGACAGGGACAGCCCTGCTGATGATCCCGGCTGCAGGCGGCCCAAACGTTGCGGTCTGCATATCATTTCTTTCACTAGGCGGAACGCTCCTCGGCGACCACAATGTCGACACAGTCGGCGGCGATGTGGCACGCTTTCGACGGAAAAGATGTAAATAAAATAGCGCTTTGTATGCTTAAGCAACGACAAGAATCAGCGATCTCGATTTCAACGTTTTGGCGCTAGTTATCCACTTATTCTGACGTTAGATAGTCATTCGGCACTTGTCAGTTCAAGGTCGAACGCAAATCCGACAATGATAGTCAAGAAAAGAAGCCCAAACAGGAACGGGGGAAGAGCGTTTGTAGGCTTTGGTTGTAGGGGGTTTTCGTGAAGGTTCCGATTACATCAGAAAACGTGGTGAGATGTCTCTGCTGCACAACTTGCGCGACTTTCCAGCTTACCCATTGCAGCGGGTGGGTTCATTGCGCAACCGGCAAGAGCAAAAAGCCTCCTGAAATGCTGGGATGCGGCTGCCGTAAGTGCCCCGTCTACGTACAGTACGCGCTGACTAGAGGCTACTATTGCATTCAAGGCGCCGCCGAGTCGTGACCCAAAGGTCGTGAGACCCCAGCATTAGGCGAATCCGATCAGGAAAGGAGACTCCATTATTTCACGACACCATTGTGAAGCTGTCGTGACGCGATCCTTCAAGCCGTTTGGCTCTGCCAAGGCAATAGCTCCAGCCCCGTACGTTACTACATACCTGAGCTGAGCGTCTCGTCGCGCTCGTTCCGCGCTCGGGGCCGGCGCATTGGTGATAGGATTGAGCATCACGAAGTCATGAACGGTGCCTAAATAGCGAACCGCAGTTACCTGAACGCCCGCTTCGTCCGGCTTATAGGCGTACGTTCACCCTCGTCGCGCAGCACGTCAAGCTCATCGGTAATGATCAGCGCTGGCGGTAATCTGTGAGCTGGCCGACGGATGCCTGAAGCGGCGACGCTATAGGGCGCTTCCGCTCTGCTTCGTCCGGCACGTAATTATCCCAAAACCACTTCATCGCCTCGCGGGTGAGCCAGGGACCGGTGGCAAACGTCTCATATGACGGCGTATCGAAATTGGCGTCCGTTACCGGATAAAAGAGCAGCTGGAAGTCTATCTCCGGGTCTCTGCATTCTTGTGCTTTTTAACAAGTCCCGAGCTATGATTGCGCAGCGTGTTTCTCCCTCGTGATCTGTTTTTTTCTTGCGTATGCCTTATCTCCCTCCGTGCGCTTACTCAATTTGACAATACTATAACCGACGAAAAGAAAAAAGAGAAGTGAATCGCTATGGAAGAACGAGAAGAACGACGCAAGCATCCCCTCGAGGCAACCGTTACGCCCGAGGTGCTCGAACGGGGGCGCCACTGGATCACTGTCCGGCTGAGGAACGTATCAACGGAACGCCTCGTCGACGTGAGCGCGACGCTGTATACCTATAACTCGCACGATCTCGACATTTTGCCAAGCGGCTCGTTTCATTTCGTGCAAGAGTTGCGCGTTCACGAAACGGCAGCGCTCAACTTTCACGTCTTTGCGAACCACACTGGATGGGTCTATCTGCACGTCACGGCGTACCGCGACGGTGCTTTCGTAAACTGGTACTCTCCCTATTATGAGGTTCGACTCATTGAAGATCCCGCCGAGATCAACACATTTTTCGTGAATCGGCCCTACTGGGCGCCTGAAGAAACAATCGAGACGGAAACGGTAGTGCACGCCCTCCGCGACGTGTCGGATGTACGGCTCGAGATCGCCGCAATCCCCCCGTCGAAATCCCACACGCTCATGGACGTGATCGATATCGACTTCATCGTAGAAGGCGGCACGAAGCGATTCGTAAGCGAGCTTTACGCGAGTGAAGAAGGCATGTACCACCTCACAGCGCGCCTTTTCCACGAACAGAAGCTCATTAGCAGCAAGCTGACATCATGCTACGTTACGCCTCTTGAGGAGTGAATCTGCGTCTCGTCGGTGGGGGCTGTAGTTTGTGTAGGGTCGCGCCCAGCGGATGCTAGGGGGATGTTAACCCCCCCTCATTTTTTGCGAGTAGGCCGAAAAACCCGAGAGACACGTATCCGGTGGCCCGTAGATGACCTGAAAAACAGGAGGTTATCAAAACTGCCTTAGCTCTCCTTTTCTTGATGCCTCAGCGCACGTTACAAGATGCCGGTTTCGCGGCTTTAACGCGCTGCAAAGCTATTTAAGCGTTTGAAGTGAACCTTCCACTGGTGATCATCAGTGGCTGAAAAAGAACGGATCCCGGTCGCACCAGATGCAGTTTTCTATCACGATGCGGAAACTTACACCATCGTGGTGGAACTCCCTGGCGTACACAAGAAGGATATCGAATTTGAAGCGATGGAAAATGGGTTTTGTGTCACGGCACCCCGAGATGATATCAAGTATAGCGGCTGCTGGGTACTCACCCACAAGACCGATCCAACAAAAGCAATGGCGACGTTCTCGAATGGACTTTTAAAGGTGACCATACCGTTAGCTGAGCGAGTTGCAGGCTTTATGGTACCCATAAAATAGACTTGCCCGTTCGCTAACGCGCTTTTGTTACCCGACGGCGTCGTCCCTGTATTAGGCCAGGGCAGCTGTGTATGGCAGGCTGATCGAACGATTTTTAGGCTTCCACGAGGCATTTCCGGATAGTGAATCTGAGGGAAGGACAGGGACAGCAGAACATTTCGGCTCTTCCGGCGCTTTATGAATGGCACGGTTTTTACCTGAAAGTGTCCAATCGAACTGCGACGCGCTAAGATGGGAGCGTGAGGCTCAAAACGGAAGAAAAAACACAATCAAACACGTGCGAATCATCAACAAAAAAGTGAGGGTGGACTCTATAGGATATGTGAATCGCGAAAGTGATCCCTCCCAATGGTGCGTTTGAGAGCCAAGGCGGATTCGCCCGATGCTTCAGAGCAGAGGTTTCTCTGCCCCGAAAGCTCTACTCCAAAAGCCATTGGGGGCTACCTTTTCCTCCACACATCCTATAGAGCGTACCTCTATTATACGCGCCTCTTCGATTTATACCTTTCATGAGAAGCAAGCGCAATGCTGCCGACAAATTGGAAAAAAAATGCCACACTAGGCAAAAAAGCGCGGTCTGGCTTTTGATTTTTATAAAGAGGAGCGCTGGGGTTTCCTCACTGGGCGGAACGAGTCAAACCGCTCGTACGTGCTCACGCACTGCGTTCAAGAGTCGATTGCCGATTTTATAAGCATCCTCTGCCTGAGCACGTGTATGAGTGTATTTGAAGTATTGGAAGGGTGTCACCTTACTCGCGTGACATAATGGGCTTAGCGCATTGTAGTATATCGATCTTATCCAGTCAGCTGTTCCCCGGGTTCAGGACCCAAATACAGGAAATGATAAATTTTGTCAGTGGGTCTAATCCTACTCACTGCTTGAGCTGCTAGACGACGAATCCGACGAATCGCTGCTTGAGCTGCTAGACGACGAATCGCTGCTTGAGCTGCTAGACGACGAATCGCTGCTTAGGGACGATGCCGATGATTCTGGCTCAACTCTTTTTCTTTTTTGCATTATCTTACCTTCACATCCTGACTTCGATCGTGTCTCGCTCTAATTAACCCTACTTCAGGGGGCGTCGCGAGCACGGCGGTGATCCCTACCATCGCGCCAAAAGCCAGTACGGCACGAAAGCCACGCTTGCTTGCTTCCTCGCTCTTGCCTCCTCATTGGCCATTAGCGTGTACAAAGTGAATAACACCGCTCTTGAAGCTTTAGCTCGCAATTTTTTTGTGGTGTGAGGTTACATCTTTGCTGTCTTGCGTGCTGGACCTTTCTGCTTTGTCGAGCTGCGGCAGATCGCGATTGGAAGCACTAAAAGCATCCGTTACCTGAGCCTTTATGACGTTTACACGAAGTATTGGCGGGCCATTGATCTACTTGATAAGACGTAGCACTAGTCAACTCGGTTGATCCATCGAGAAACAGATTTTAACAAAAAAAAGAGAGAAAACAAATTATTTTAGTTTTAGTTTAGTCATTCTCTCTTCAGGTTGGGGCTCTCTCTTGGGTATCGTAAGCTTAAGGAGTCCCTTCTCCATCGTTCCTTCGACCTTTGCGGGGTCTACCTCTTCGGGAAAGTTGATCGTCCTGTGGCACGAGGAATAAACTTGTTCCCTGTGTAGATAGTTGTGGGATTTATCCTCCTTTTCAGATTTCTTTTCTGCTTGGAGTACCAAAATGTCTTTATTTAACTCAATATCAACGTCTTCTTTGTCAAACCCAGGTAGTTCAACGTTAATGAGGTACTGGTTACCATCATCTATCACGTCAACCAAAGGTGCACGTATTGGGAGATACTCAATAGTTCTTGGTAGAAAGGTCCGCATAGGCGTAACTGGAGCCATCAGATCATCAAATGATCTCCTAAACTCATCAAATATCGAGTCAAGTCCTTGAACGAGTCCCGATGACTCTTTGGCCGGTCTCTTTACGACAGCACGTTCTCCACTGGTGGGAGATTCAGCGGTCTTTTTCTTTTCGGAGTCTTTCATATCACTCGTCTTCTGATTTTTTTGTATGTATATAGCAAATTTAAAATTAGTTTGTTGTTCTATATAAAACTTCAGTTAGTATGTATATACCTAAATGGTCTAAGGAGTTTATTGGCGCTTTTGCAAGCAACCGCTGCCTGAGCACGTCCGTATCTATATGCAATATCGGAGAGATGTCGAACTCTCACGTTGAGAAGATCTACTGGAGCTAAGGCTCACCGTTTCTGGCCGAGTTTATACGCTAGAACTCAAACAGACACGTTTTTCGAGTAATCCGTCCCGCAGCTAGAAACAAAACATGTAAATAACAGCGATTACACCCTACTAGGCTCGTTTGCTTCGGTTACCCATCCGTTTTTTGCGCTATTCCACCCTAAACCAACATACAACGCACGTTGATGCTCTGGCATAGAGAAGCGGGGGTCCAGCTGTGGTAGCACTTCGACGCCTGCGTTTATGAGTTTGCGCAAGTGTCGCTTAATGCGATGCAACTCGGCGGCATTGTCTCGCAAGTCGGTTAGCGCCTCCTTCAATGCATGGGTTTTGCGCGGGTGCACTATCCGCTCCTTTATCTCCCCATTCTGTCGCTCGTGCCCTTTTACCTGTCCTATCGCTTCGTCGAGCGTCAAATATCGCTCGTCTACGCGTCGGTAATAGTGCGCAAAATCCCAGTCAAGTATAATAACCGTCATTTATCCACCTCGTCACTCTCGCGATCATGCTTCTAGCAGCCTCGTCAAACGTACGTTCATGTCTCGATAATGTAGGATTAGGCCGAGGTACGAACGCAGCTTACGCTCGGCTGCGTCACCAATCGCTTCTTGATCGCGTCAAACGATCGCTCAAATAGCAAACCCTCAAGCACGATCCCAACGATTACTGCAACCTCGATCACCAACAGTTCAACCACTGTCATTAGTTTCTACCTCCTTGAAGGGCGCATTTGCGACATCCTAGCGAATGCTAGCGTCGCGTTTAAACTGTAAACGTTCATTTGTACTCTAATCTCGTACTGTTTCTAAAGACAACGCACCCACTGTCACTGGCACGTAACGTTTAACTTCAGCACATGCGCGATAAGCGACGAGGATCGGATGAACGGCGGGTAAGCCCCGCACGAAAAAGAACAAGGGATAACTGTGGGCATGTCGTACTCAGCTCTGGCATGCTTTGGTTGTTATGCTACCTACACTCCCTAAGTATATATAACTTGTCACCATATATCAACTCGTTAGCATATACATCTAAGTGTCTAAATATCACTTAGTAATACAAGGCATATCATGGAGCAGTATAAGATGTTAAAAGTCCCGAAGGGAACTCACGATCGGTTCATGGTGTATATTAGTAAGCGCCATATCGTAACGGGGCATAAAATGACGGTAGCCGAGACGATAAACGAACTATTAGATATCGCTGAGGGCGTGAACGGCGACCGTAAGCGCTAGTAACTTCTTATTTTCGTATGCGCGTATAACCCGTCATTTTTACTGATCTTTTTCCGATCGCTCGTGTACCCACACAAACCACAGGTTTAGGAGCGGTCGCACTACAAGCATCCGCTGCCTGAGCATCCTGACGATGCGTACCTAAAGTATTGGTCAGGTACTGTTTTTGAAATGTGACGATTAGGCAACGTCAAACTTGGGTGTTACATACCTTTATCTATTATCTCGATGCAATCAATTTCACCTGAAGCGTGCCACAGCTGAGCACAGCATGCACGAGGTTTTCAAGCGTTCAGACGTTCATTTTTCGGGGTTTCCCGCACTTTGCTCCCAGTGTAATCGCGGTGTTGTGCCTTGCTAAGTGGCGCTGCGGACTAAAAAGAGTAATCTAAGAATAAATTTAGCAAACACATCGTTAGACAGCGAGGTGCTATGATGCAACCCAAAGGAGATGTTACACTAGTTTTTGTAGAACCAGCAACGCCGGTTGTTCAGGATCTTCAGTACAGGCAGCTGATACCGCAGGAGTACGATGTAAGGGGCAGGGGTGGCGACATCTTAAGAGCGATCGTCCACGGCTTAATGGGGGATAAGAAGACAAATGTCTTAGATGAACTCAAGAAAAACGGCGCCGCATTGAAACTCCAAGAGCTCATAGACTATTTCAGCGATTTTGATGTTGAGTCAGTAGACCTCAACGTGGCTGCAACTGTGGGAGGCGGCATTTTTGTGCTTACAGCAGAAGCAACTGCCGGAGTTACTGTTACTATCAAGCCTAAATCTAAACCGTAGTTGTCGCAAAGCCTGAACAGTTCTGCAAGTCGAGATCGTTAGAATCTTTGCTAAGCCTCGTCCGAAAATAGAAGCTTGAAAAGAGGCGAATTGCAAAGTTGTAGCACGCTTTTATGATGAGTGCTGCTCCGATCCGCTTATTTGGTCGCTAGAAATGTAAATACCCCTTATATGAGCCACATAATTGCGAGATGTCTAGTCTGCATTTTACCATCTAACGAGGTTAAAAGAATGAGTAACGTTGAGGATATAACGATTAAGGGTAGGGATTCACCGGTCAAGAGGAGTATCCTTGGTACCTCTCTGAAGATGTGAAAAGCCCTTTCATGGAACTAAAGCTCAGTTGGACGAAGATCAATTTATTCTCTTTTTTTTTGATGCGCGGCCTTTATGCCGTTCGAGGGTTCTTTTTTATCTGTTTTTCCAGTTTCAAGCGCGGAGATGCCTACAAGCGCATCAGTCCCGAGCGTAGAGTGGAAAAATCTTCAGATTTGAAATAAGGAGATATTGAAAGCATGTGGGATAAGGAATCAGAAGAATCAATAACAGGATACGACCCGATGAGCGGATCGTATGTTGTGGAAGATCGCTATGAGTTAGTTAATGATGGGAATGCGATATTGGAGATAGTTTATGTGAACCCTGCACTTGAGGGTATGCCTAAGTTAGATAGCGCTTCTTTTACGTTAATTAGGTCTTTTGAGCTACCGAACAGCGAACCAGAGAAAAAAATCGAGCTCAAGAATGTGTTAATCGACGGGCAATTCAGGGTAGTGCTTCCAGATACAGCTTTAAGACCAACAGGATACATCGGGAACGCAAAGCCAGACATTGATGCAGAGGGGTATCTCTTCGCGGATAGTAAAGTTACGTTGACGGATCTGTATACCCTTCCGTTACCTACAGTCACCATCAAAGGGAAGTTCAAACATCTGGAATCAGAGAGACTCTATGAAATCACAATAGAGAGAGCATTCTTGACTCAAGATCTCCCCGGGTCGTTCTTCAGACGGCCATTAGAAGAAGCCACCTATAGCTTTATAGCGACGGATGCAACTATTAGCCCAATGTCAGGAGGCTACCAGCAATAACGGTCACCGACCGTCGCCTCACCTTCTTAGACCAGAGCCGGCAATAAGGATTGTCTGCTGAGAGCATGCGCCCCGCAGCGTCTGACGTTCATCTTCAGTCTTGAAAGAGCTCTTTTATCTCATCCTGAACCACGAAGGCCCGCCGCGATCCGTCCGGAAAAAATGGCCGAATTCGATGTCGCTAGTTTTTTGAAGGCCGCTCTGTAACCGAAAAAAAGCGCGGGGAAAAGTGGGGGTACGCGACCGTTTAGACGGCGTTTATCTCAAAGTGTGAGCAGTCTTGATAACCCTCTTCTTTTTCGACGTATCAAACGTGCGCAGCTATAAGCTATCACCCGCCGTTGTACCTTTGATGGAAGAAAAAACAAAAACAGAACAAGACGAGACTGGCGGCGTCGCTGTCCGCACGAATAATATCGCCAGCAAGAAAAATGAAATCGGCAACGCAGAGCAGACGGCCAAAATGCTCAAAGATGAGATTAAATCGCTTGACGGCGGGCCGCGCAGCAATCATATTCGGGGCTAACTTGAAACAGAGAGAGGCAAAGCGTATCTTAAAGCTAGCGGACACGATGCACCTGCATCTAGAGGCCACTATCGCGGACAGCTACGCTCAGATGCGACGTATAACGGGTTTGACTGCGTTAGATTAGAAGAGACGCCGCAGCCGGTTCGATAAGTTTAGATCGGCACTTTTTTTTCTTTTTTCTACCGACCGCGCATAAGTGTTTGTGGAGAGACGTGGGCAGCTTAACGACAACGCTTAAACTATCAGCATCGGCTTGGGAACAAAGAATCTCATCACTTCGAACTTCGCTCTTCACGATAACCGTCTTTGTAGATTTCCAGCACCGAAATCGCAAGCTTTTCTGCGTCGTGTGCGCACATCACTTGTTGCAGTACGTCAACAATCTGCCGAAGGGGTGGGGCAGCACTTTCCGCGTCTAGGCGCTTACGGGGCCCTACTAGAATCGACGAGACAAACGCTGCGAGGGCCTGGGCAAGTTGTTCCTTCAAGTCGAGCGCAAACGTCCGCAGATACGATCCGTCAAGCCGTTCGGCTCTGCCGAGACAGTAGTTGCACGCCGCCCCGTAAATGACCACATACCTGAGCTGCGCGTCTCGCCGAGCTCGATCAACGCTTTCTATTAGCTCTTCCAGCGGTATTGTGTGAATGTAGGCAGCAAAGAGGTTGTAGAGGGCCTGTTTCTTGTCGCTTGTATCGGCTTGGGGGTGGATTGCTTGCACAAACGGTGTATTTGCGCTGACGGTGATAACACAACCGCAAGAACGTGCCGAAAGTGACAAGAAATAGGACGGTAACGCCTTTTACAAGCCTTGCAACGCTTGTAGCTCTCGTATTAGCTTCTGCAGCTATGGATCTATCTGTGCCTGTGCCGCGCCCTAAAACCCAGTCATGACTGTCCGCCTTCTCATTTTTTTCGCGCAGCCGTCAGTTCCGGACGAGCAGCATACAGAGCTTTGAATGCGCGCAATCAAAGTTGTTCGCTGAGGCGAATTCCCCGTCAATGAGGGCGGGCGTGGCGGAGATGTCCCAATTGGTCTCCCTAGCAACAATTCAGAGTGTCTATGAGTTCTGCCATCATTCAACGCTCGAGCGAGTGCTTCAATCCTTTGGAGCCGAGCCCAGCTTCTCTAGCGCCCTCCGTATAGCTTTTCGAACAGGGTCACGCCCCTCAATCAATGGATCTCTCAACAACAGAATCAACGGCTCCACGGCTTGCGGATCGCCGATCTTACCGAGGGCTCGCGCAGCGTTCCAGAGCACACGCCAGTCCGAGTCGCCGAGCGCCCTTATCAACGGCTCCACGGCTCTGGCATCACCGATCGTGCCAAGGGCTTGCGCAGCGTTCTGGCGCACATCATTGCTCCCGTCCATGAGCGCCCTTATCAACGGCTCAACAGTCGGTTCACCGATCTTACCGAGGGCTTCCGCAGCGTTCTGGCGCACATCACTATGCGCGTCGTGGAGCAGTCTTATCAACGGCTCAACGGCTCTGCTATCGCCAATATTACGAAGGGCTATCGCAGCGTTCCCGCGCACATTACTGTCCGAGTCGCCGAGCGCCCTTATCAACGGCTCCACGGCTCTGGCATCGCCGATCGTGCCAATGGCTTCTGCAGCGTTCCAGCGCACACGATAATCCGAGTCGCCGAGCGCTCTTATTATCAACGGCTCCACGGCTCTGGCATCACCGATCGTGCCAAGGGCTTGCGCAGCGTTCCCGCGCACCTCACTGTCCTTTTCATCTCCTAATGCCTTGATGAGCCCTTTGACATCCTTCTTCTCCCTCATTTTTTCCACGTTTGGAATGCTGGAAGCGAAGATCATGAGTACCATACCTGAAATATTCTGTGATATTAAAGCTACGATATATCAAGATGCTTTATCTTGCTCATCATCTCGGACTCTCCGATCGACGCGGTCTGATGACGCTCGCGCTCGTTGATGGACGCTAGCGTCGCTGTGGTAGACTTCGTCCTTGAGTTGATCGCGAATTGTGAAGCGTCAAGGCAAATCATAGGTTAAGCAATGGCGTTTCGAGGATGGTTGCTGCTTTACGTGTGATTTTGCTTAGTCACGGAAGGCGAATCATAAATTAAGTATACAGCTCCGCTATCCACGTACTACGTTAGCCGCCGATCATTACCCAGATCTTCATCTTGATGTGGCGATATCAAACCGCCAACTATTCAAGATTCATCACAGCAAAATCTCGCTCACCCGCGCTAAGAAAGGATACGACTACCCGACGATACGGCTACCGCATACGTTCTCAGCGCTTGCAGGATTGTCCACGCGCATCTACCAGACGGTTCGTACTGGGGCTCTTGCGTTCCTCATGGTGGTCTTGCCGACGTAAAAAGTAGTCCAGACAAACACGAAAACGCTCCCAAGCGCTGAATCCTCCGTCTTCACACGTCGATAATCATTTGGCAATCTAGCGTGAGCTGCCAACGAGGATATCAGCGAAGAGTCTAAGCAGCCACAATTGATTGTCAACGTCGCCTATATCAGGCGGAGACTCGATCCGAAAAAAGCTAGAAAAAACTCGCTCCGCTCAAAAACCGCTTGTTAATAAAAAACTGATGGAAAAACAACATCCTCGTCAAATAACAGGGTCAAAAACCCCGAACAACAATGCGATCAATCCATCCTTCAAGAAAAAACTCGATTAAAACAAGTGAGGCTATTCGACTTGCCCTAAGGTTGTTACGCCCTCAGGAACTACGACGACCTCGGCAACCGCACAGTTGCGCTTTATCTCCTTGATTTCAACCTTAACTGAGTCGTTGATCTTTGTGTTTGGAACAAAAACCACAAGCCCGCTAATGCGCGCAATGCCGTCTCCTTGTCTAGCAGTATCTTCAATTTTTACGTCGTATTGTGTGCCGACGTTCACTGGAGAGTCATTAGACGATCCGCTTCTGTAACTTCCAAAACTACTGCCAAAACTGCTGTTATTCGATTTGTACACGTTTCACCTCCTTTTCTTACTGTATAACCCTATGTTTGGACCATATATAGTCTTATGCTACGTTGCTAAACAGCCCAATTTCGCGTAAGTAAGCATTTTTCCGTTTTTCAAAAAAAAAAAACGATCGATTTCCAAGCGTTTAAATAGTATTAGCGAGACAGTATATTGCTCGATCAGGGCCTTAAGGCGGATATGCCGCTTCATTACTTTAGCATGGAAACCGGGTTGATTTTTTATGATCCGGTATAACGTCTTTGGGCTCTGACCAATGTATCGACTAGACACTGGTAGTGCTTTTTTATTTGTAGTTCTATCTGTGTCGCGCGCGGCTAATCACAACGGTTAAGCGCATAGCAATGACCTCCTTTATTATTATGCTAGCTGCTGAACACTGCCCGGGTCTTTTTGCTAACGTCGCACCGTCGAAAGATGAGCTACTAGAGATCCATCGCTCCAAAATCTCGCTTCACGTCGCAAAAGTCGACTACAGCTATCCAACGATAAGACTACCCCATACCTTCTCAAAACTTGCCGGACTACCTACCCGAATCTATCAGACTGTTCATGAAGGGGCGCTAGCATTTCTTGTGGTCATATCAAGCACAGAAAACGCCGCAGAAAGCCCAAAAGCCTCCGTCTTCACACAGTGGAGATCGTCGGTTTGAATCCAGCCGAGCCCGTTGGTTTTCGGGGAGCCGCTGCAACAGCGTGGCGCGAGACCGTCTCCAGTTCAGGTCAAATAGGGGCCTGAAGGCAATTTGCATTTCGCGAGGGGCACGAATATGAAAAAAGTTGATGTTGTTCTGCAACATCGATACATCTATTCACTCACCGTCAATACCCTCAAGAACTTCTTCTAAGATCTCTCTCACCCGTCTATTGGTCATTGCAGCAGAGCGGGCCAGTCTCGTTTCAGGGAACGAAACGTCTTTACACAGTTGATCTAGGTCTTCTTTCTCATGGTTGAGCAATTCAAGAACCTCTAATAACCTGTCTTTCATTTATTCACCTTTCATATTAGGTAGGAACTCATAACAGTCAGCTATTAATTCTTTGATCGTGTCAAGGTCTTATTGCATTACCTTTTGAAACCAAAGGTGCGGCACGACCACCGTCGCTGTGCCCCCCACTATTTCGCCGACAGCACATAGGAGCTCTTTTGGCCTTATGGGTGCGATCCGCCTGTTCATCTATTGTCTATTATGGGGAGAACCTCCGCCGTCAAACCCGCAGAGAGCCTAAACATCTGTAGCTAGACAGAGTGAAGTAAGATCCCAGTCTCAAGATGGAGAAGAGCGGCAATTGTGGTCAAGCCTTATGAAGTGCTCTGTCACGCTGCCATGCCGTAAAAACAAGGGAAAGAAAGGACGCGCCATTTCAACGCTTTAGCCTCTCAAGTCGCTTGTTCACCTTTTCAAGATGGGTATTGAGCGCGTCTCTATACTCTTCCAGAATTTTGATTTCTTCACCAACATCCATTAATGGCACCGGGGGTTCCATGCTCATCTCCATGCCCATTCCGTGCCTGTGGTGCCCGTGATGGTGATGCGTGCCGCAGGTGCAGCCGCAGGTGCAGCTGTAGGTGCAGCCACAACCGCAACCCTCAACTGAACAACTATTTTGTTCGCACATGTATCGTTCACCTCCTTTTGCACTACGGCTTAAAACGCCGTTCGTAGAACCCTATTAGGTCATCGAAGAGCTGTTTTCTCCGTACCATCGTGCTCAGTCCCGCCTCAAGGAAAGCAGCGCCCTTCTCGGTCACTGTGTACACTCTCCTGTCAGGGCCGGAATTTCCCTTCTCCCACGCCGATGCCAGCAACCCTTTCTCCTCCATTCGTCGCAACACGGTATAGATGCTTCCCGGCTCGAGCTTGTGACAGCCGCAGCTTCGTTCGTCGATCTCGGTGAGGAGTTGGTACCCGTACGTGGGGGTTTCATGGAGGACTCGGAGGATGAGGAACTGTATCCAGCTCCGTTCTGGATATTGCCAACAGTTGCAGCTGCTTTGATTGCACATTTCGCTTGTAAGCTCTTGATATATTACAGCGCTATATACTACAATGTTATATAAACATTATCAGATTCGTTATGCGCATGGAGCTAGAGAGAGATGGAACGAGAGCGTGACGAAGTCATTACAGTTAACAGATTAACAAAGCGATTCGAACTCCCTTCTCTTTCGACATATCAAACGCGCACAGCTCTCGAGCTCTCGAGCTTAAGCCTTTATAAAGCTACAGGGAAAAAGGAAGCGTATGCTTGAACCGCGGGACACCATTGAAATTGTAAATGTGGTTGCATCCACCGGCATTGGACAAGAAATAAATCTCAAGCAAGCAACGCTTGCTTTAGAAGGCGCAGATTATGATCCTAAACGATTTCCGGGT
>Ga0326727_10003927_pt1 | contig 46100 bp, 37 predicted proteins | sample MB2enrmetagenome_FD_207643 | JGI IMG/M metagenome (GOLD analysis project Ga0326727, IMG submission 207643) | Lab enriched peat soil microbial communities from McLean, Ithaca, NY, United States - MB29MY | ecosystem: Environmental > Terrestrial > Soil > Wetlands > Peat | place: USA: New York... | reverse complement strand
GTCCCCTCGCGGTGCGCAGCTACGAAGGGACCTTCCTTGCCGTCACCGTCCCGGCCGGGACGGTGACGGTCGAGGCCCACTACTGGCCACGGACCTTCAGCGAGGGGATCGCCCTCGCGCTCGCCGCCCTCGTCGCCTTGGCGCTGGCCCCGTTCGCGGCGACCTACCGCCGCCTCGCCGGGACGGCCCTCGCCGCCTGGCGCCGGCGGGGCGGGCGCGGCCAGCACGACCCGCAGGCGACGTCGCGCGGGTAGCCCGTCGGCTGACTCGCGTGGCGCGCGGCGCCGCGGCGGGAAGATCTCGACCGTGGCGCACGCGTGGAGAACCTGCCGGCGGCGTGTTGGCGGTGATCGTTGCGGTGTCGGGCGAGCGGTGATCGCCGGGGGTCAGCGTCCAGAGGTGCATGTTGCCGGTGACACGACAGGCGACGAGCCGTGGGTGGAGCTCGCGACCTTCGAGCTCGTGTTTCGGTGATAAAGGCCCCTGGTCAGCGCCGACGATGTCCTAGGATCGCTCGCATGCGAACTTCATTGCCCCGTCGCCCGCTGGCCGTGGCCTCCGTCGTCGTGCTGGCGAGCCTCGTCTTCCTGCCGGCCTGTTCGAGCAGCCTCAACTCGACGGCACCTACCACACTGACGCCGACGACGGTCTCGTCCCCGTCCACCTCTGCCACCCCGACGGCGTCGACCGTCCCGGGCGGCGGCTACAAGGAGGCGCTCGGGACGAACAATCCCGCCGCAGGGGACTGCACGACCAACACGAGCGAGGCGGCGACCTCGGTCGGGTTCGTCGTACTGAAGGTCACCGCCAGTTCGTTCCAGGCCGAGATCCAGCTGCAAAAGGGCGTCCCGAACACGACCTATGGGGTGTTCATGCAGCAGGTCCCGGGGTCGTGCCCGCAGAATGCGGCGAACGGCGGCACGCTCACCACCGGCTCGACCGGTCGTGGCGAGGTGTCCGCGGTCGTGGCGCGCGTGCCCGGCGCGACCACCTTCTTCGTCCAGCTCGTCTCGACCGGCTCGGGGCCGGCTCAGTTCACGAGCGACCGTATCTCGGGCGTGTCGTAAACAAGAAACCGTGGCGGCTTAGGGCTGTCGGTAGTCCAGCACGCGGTCGAGGAAGATACGGGCAGCCGAAAGAGGGCATCCGGGGCAGGGTTCTCCGGTCGTGGCGGCCAGCCAGTTCCAAGCGGAACTGGCACGGGTTGCCGCCCACGCCGGGGAGGCGTTTCGTCGCGGCGCTGGATGGCGCTGGCAGTGCTCTGTGTCTCGCTGCTCATCGTCTCGCTCGACGGCACCGTCCTCAACGTCGCCCTGCCGACGCTGGTGCGCAAGTTGCACGCCAGCTCGCGCGATCTGCAGTGGATTGTCGACTCCTACGTCGTGCTGTTCGCCGGGCTGATGTTGGTGTCGGGCAGCCTCGCCGACCGGGTCGGCCGCAAGCGCACCTTCCTCGCTGGTTTGGTCGCCTTCGCGGCCTGCTCGACCTGGGCTGCATTTTCCGGCTCGGTCGGGATGCTCATCGCCGCCCGAGCGGCCATGGGCATTGGCGCCGCGCTCATCATGCCCTCCACGTTGGCGATCATCACCAACACCTTCACCGAGAGGCGCGAGCGGCAGCGCGCCATCGGTCTCTGGGGGGCGACAAGCGGGGTCGGGATCGCGCTCGGCCCGATCGTCGGCGGACTGCTGCTCGCGCACTTCTCGTGGGGGTCGGTGTTCCTCATCAACGTCCCGATCGCCGCGGTCGGTTTTGCCTGCGCGCTCCCTCTCGTCCCCGACTCGAAGAACCCTGCGGCGTCGCGCCCCGACCTCGCCGGCGCGCTGCTCTCGATGGCCGGGCTGGGACTGCTCCTTGACGCGATCATCGAGGCGCCCGTGGACGGCTGGTCGTCGGCGCTCGTGCTCGCCACCGGCCTCGGCGGACTCGCCCTCCTCGCCACTTTCGGCTTCTGGGAGCGGACCTGCGCGCAGCCGATGCTCAACCTGCGTTTTTTTGCCGCAAGGAGCTTCTCAGCCGCGATCGTCTCCATCGCCCTGATGATGTTCGGGCTACTCGGCGCCTTCTTCGTTCTCACGCAGTTCCTCCAGTTCCAGCTCGGCTACACGCCGTTGCAAGCTGGGGTGCGGATACTCCCTGCCGCCGGCGCGATCGCCCTCGCCGCGCCACTGTCCAGCGAAGTTGTGCGGGCGTTCGGCACGAAGCTGACCATTGCAGCCGGCCTGCTCAGCGCCACCGCCGGTCTCTGGCAGATCTCCGGCGCCACGGTCACCAGCGGCTACGGCGCCATCGTCGCCGGCATGGCCCTGGTCGGCGTCGGAGCCGGACTCGTCATCCCCTCGGCGACCGGGTCGGTGATGGGCTCGTTGCCGAGAGAGCACACCGGCGTCGGCGGAGCCACCAACGGCACCTTCCTGCAGGTGGGCGGGGCGCTCGGCGTGGCCGTGATTGGCAGCCTGCTCTCCAACCGCTACGAAGATCGTCTCAGCAACGCTCTCGCCCTCCACCACTTCCCATCGGCGCTCGAGCAGACCGTCCTCGGCTCGCTCGGCTCGGCGCTGGCCGTCGCCCACGAGCTCGGAGGCGCAACCGGTGAGCTGCTCGCGCACGCCGCCCGCGCCGCTTTCCTCAACGGGATGGATCTCGGCCTGCTCAGCGCGGCAGTCGTCATCGCCGTCGCCGCCGCGAGCGCGCTCGTCACGCTCCCCGGCAAGGCAACTGTCCGCCCGACCCAGGACCCCGAGAGCGAGGCGACGGCCGCGGCGCGACCGAGGATTTGACCGGCGCCCTCTCGCCCCGTGCGATCCCGAGAGGCGATCGCCCGAGCGGCGAGACGCGAGCCGAAGGCGCGGCTTCGTCAGAGTGCAGAGAGCGAGAAGTCTCGCGATCGGCGATGCATCCCTCTGCTCAGAAAGGAGATGACCGTGACGGCACGGCAGTTGTCGTCGCGCGCCCATTACCGCTCGGCGCGGCGGGCATCGCCTGACGCTCGGTCGGCTCTTGTTCCGGCCGGCGAGGGCCTCGCGCCACGAGGCAAGCTTCACTGCGATTGCTGACGCCCGTTCCTCGCAGCGACCCCGGCCAAACAGGTGCCCTGTGTCCTCTGGGCTGGTCAGTCGGTATCGGGGCGAACGTCGTCGTGCGCCGCGCAGACGAGCGCGGCACCGTAGGCGGGGCGCGCCGTCGCGGCGAGACCGTCATCTGTGATGAGGCGGTCGAACTCGTCGAGGCGGGCGAAGGTCGCGAGGGCGTGATGGCCGAAGCGCGCGCTCGGCGCGACGAGCGCGGTCGCGCGCGCGCCGGCGAGCATCGCCCGTTTGACGGGCACATCGCCGGTGTCGTCGGTTGTCGCGCCGACCTCGGCGTCGATGCCGTCGGCTGCGAGAAACGCCCAATCGGTATGGAAGCGGGCGAGGTCGTCCTGTGTCCACGGGCCGACGAGGGCGGTGCCCGTCTCGGCGAGCTCTCCACCGACGACGACGAGCCGGCCGCGGCGCCACGCCGCCAGATCGTGGGCGATGGCGAGATCATTTGTCACGACGGTGAGGTTCTTCCGCCCGGCGAGCGCCAGGGCGAGCGCGTGCGTCGTCGCACCGGCGTCGAGGGCGACCGCTTCTCCGTCGCTGACGAGGCCGGCCGCGAGCCGGGCGATGGCGCGTTCCGCTTCGCCGTGCTCGAAGCCTGGCCGTTTCTCGGTGAGCCCGAGCGCGCCCGGCGCGCCGGCGCGCAGCGCGCCGCCGTGCGTGCGTTGCACGAGACCACTGCGGGCGAGAGAGTCGAGGTCGCGTCGGATCGTCGAGACGTCGACGGCAAATTCCGCACTGAGACGACTCGCCTCGGCGTAGCCGTCGACCTCGATCTGGCGAAGGATGGCGCGCCTGCGCTGTGCCGCGATCACGAGATGTCCTCTCGGCTAGAACGTGACAGGGCACGCCGCTCCCTGGCACCCCGCCATGACACGCTGTCCTTTCCGGGTGGTACACGATATCGCATGAAAGCAGGCAAAAGCGGGCGGATCGGGGCGGGACGGGTCGTCCCCGCCCGCGGCGCGGACCGTGTGCTGTCCGTGAGCGGGCTCGAGGAACGGTCGTGAGGCGATGAGCCTCGGTGCGTTCGGCTACGTCCTCGCCGGAGGGGCGGGTTGCGTCGCCGGGGCGGTGAACGCGGTGGCGGGCGGCGGGACGCTCGTCTCGTTCCCCGCCCTCGTGGCGCTGGGGTTGTCGCCGGTGCGGGCGAACGTGACGAACATCATCTCGCTGACGCCGGGATACGCCGCCGGGACGTACGCGCAGCGCGCCGACCTCGTGGGCCAGCGGCGAAGGACGCTCCGGCTCAGCGGTTGCGCCGCGGCGGGCGCACTCGTCGGCTCGGCACTGCTCATCCGCTCCTCGGCGCAGGACTTCCGCGAGGCGGTGCCGTTCCTCATCCTCTTTGCCTGCGGGTTGCTCATCGTGCAGGAGCGCTTGCGGGCCGTCATGGCGCGCCGGCAGGCGTCGCGGGGGACAGTGGAGCGGCCGCACAGCCGTCCCGGTGGCGTCGTCGGCACCGGGGTCTTCCTTTCCGCTGTTTACGGGGGTTTCTTCGGGGCCGGCCTCGGGATCCTGCTGCTCGCGTTCTTGGGGCTCTTCTCCGACGACAGCCTGCCGCGGCTGAACGTCGTGAAACAGGCACTCTCGTTCGTGGTGAGCGTCGCCGCCAGCTGCCTCCTCGCGTTCTCCGGGCACGTCGCCTGGATCTTCGTCGCCGTCATCGTTCCGACGAGCATGATCGGTGGCATGGCGGGGGGCCGGGTCGTGCATCTCGTCAGTCCGCGCCTGCTGCGCGCCGTCGTCGTGCTGCTCGGTCTCGCTGTCGCCGTGCGCTACTGGGTCTGAGCGGCGACTCGCCGCGGGCCTCGTCGCCCCAGCGGCGGGGGGCCTTGCTAGCCTCGATCGGTGGCCACCGGTTTCGACACGATTCTCGTCGTCGACTTCGGCGCCCAGTACGCCCAGCTGATCGCCCGTCGCGTGCGGGAGGCACACGTCTATTCGGAGATCGTGCCGCACTCGGCGACGGCGGCTGAGATGCGACAGCGTTCCCCGCAAGGGGTCATCCTCTCGGGCGGGCCGAAGTCCGTCTACGCCGACCACGCGCCGCTGCTCGACCCGGCCGTCTACGAGCTCGGCGTCCCGGTCCTCGGCATCTGCTACGGCGCCCAGCTCCTCGTGCAACAGCTGGGCGGGGAGGTCCGCCGCACGGGGTCCGGCGAGTACGGCCGGACGGACCTCCGCCTCGACCCGAGCTCGGCCCTTCTGGCGCGCTGGCCCGAGACGACCGACGTCTGGATGAGCCACGCCGACTCGATCGTCGTCGTCCCCCCGGGCTTCCGCACCATCGCCTCGACGCCGGATGTCGCGGTGGCGGCGTTCGAGAGCGTCGAACGGGGCCTTTACGGCGTGCAGTTCCACCCCGAGGTCGTCCACACGCCCCGCGGGCAGGAGCTGATGAAGCGGTTCCTCTTCGACGTCTGCGGGTGCCGCCCGACGTGGACGCACACCTCGGTGATCGAGGCCGCGCTCGACGAGGTGCGCGCCACGGTCGGCGACCGGCGGGTGCTCTGCGCGCTCTCGGGGGGCGTCGACTCCGCAGTGACGGCGGCGCTCGTCCACAAGGCCATCGGCGACCAGCTCTCGTGCGTCTTCGTCGACACCGGCCTGATGCGCGCCGGTGAAGCCGAACAGGTCGAGGAGACCTTCCGCCGCCAGTTCGGCATGGACCTCCACCACGTGCGGGCCGCCGACCGCTTCTTCGAGTCGCTACGCGGCATCGCCGACCCCGAGGCGAAGCGCAAGATCGTCGGCGAGCTGTTCATCCGCATCTTTGAGGAGGTCGCCGCCACCCTCCCCGGCGTCGCCTACCTGGCGCAGGGGACGCTCTATCCCGACGTCATCGAATCGGGGACCGGCGCGGCGGCGAAGATCAAGTCGCACCACAACGTCGGTGGGCTGCCGCAGGACATGGAGCTCGAGCTCGTCGAACCGCTGCGGCTGCTTTTCAAAGACGAGGTGCGCGCCGTCGGCGAGGAGCTCGGGCTGCCCGAGGAGATCGTCTGGCGCCAACCGTTTCCTGGACCCGGGCTCGCCGTCCGTATCGTCGGCGAGGTCACGCCGGAGCGCGCCGCAATCCTGCGCGCCGCCGACGCCATCGTGCTCGACGAGGTGCGGCGCGCCGGGCTTACTCGCGAGCTGTGGCAGGCCTTCGCCGTGCTGCCGGGCGTCCGGGCGGTCGGCGTGATGGGCGACGAGCGGACCTACGAGTACCCGATCGTCGTGCGCGCCGTGACGAGCGACGACGCCATGACGGCCGACTGGGCCCGCCTTCCCTACGAGCTTCTCGAGCGGATCTCGAGCCGGATTATCAACGAGGTCGACGGGGTCAACCGCGTCACCTACGACATCACGTCGAAGCCGCCGGGCACGATCGAATGGGAGTAGGGCGCGCGTGGCGGTGAGCGGTCCACGCGACCCCGGCAACGCCGGCCGGAGCGGTCGGGAGGTGCGCCGCCGGCCAGCGCGCCCGGCGGAGCTGTCGGCGATCCTCGACGATCTCAACCCGGCCCAGCGCGAGGCGGTCTGCTACGACGGCGGCCCGCTCGTCGTCATCGCCGGGGCGGGTTCGGGCAAGACCCGGGTCCTCACCCGCCGTATCGCGCGCCTCGTCGCCATGGGCGTGGCGCCCTGGCGCATCCTCGGGATCACTTTCACGAACAAGGCGGCCGACGAAGTCCGGCGGCGCGTCGTCGAGCTCGTCGGGGCGGACGCCGACGAGATGTGGCTGTCGACGTTCCATGCGGCGTGCGCGCGCATCCTGCGACGCGAGGCGGAGCGGATCGGCTACGGGCGGGGTTTCTCGATCTACGACGAGGGGGACAGCCGCCGGCTCGTCGAGCACGTCCTCGACGACCTCGGCATCGACGCCAAGCGCTTCCCGTCGCGCGCCGTGCTCGGTGCCATCAGCCAGGCGAAATCGGAGTTGCTCGACGCCGAGGGCTACGAAGCGCGCGCCTTGTCGCTGCGCGAGCAGCGGATCGCCGAGGTCTTCAGCGAGTACGAGCGCCGGCTGAAAGCTGGCAACGCGCTCGACTTCGACGACCTGCTCTCTGTCGTCGTCCGTCTTTTCCGCGACGACGCCGACGTGCTCGGTCGTTACCAGGAGCGCTTCGAGCACGTCCTCGTCGACGAGTACCAGGACACGAACCGGGCGCAGAACGAGATCGTCACGCTCGTCGGTGCCGCGCATCGCAACGTCTGCGTCGTCGGCGACACCGACCAGAGCATCTACGGGTTCCGCGGGGCGGAGATCCGCAATCTGTTGGAGTTCGCGGTCGCTTTCCCCGAGGCGCGCACGATCGTGCTCGACCAGAACTACCGATCCACCCAGACGATCCTCGATGCGGCCAACGCCGTGATCGGCAACAACCTCATGCGCCAGGAGAAGTCGTTGTGGAGCGCCCTCGGCGAGGGCGAGAAGGTGCGGCGCTACCGGGCCGGCGACGAACGCGACGAGGCGACGTTCGTCGCCAACGAGGTCGAGGAGCTCGGTCGCCAGCACGGCATCCGCCGCGGCGAGATCGCCGTCTTCTACCGCACGAACGCGCAGAGCCGGGCGATCGAGCAGGCGCTGACGGACCGGGGCGTGCCGTACCAGGTGATCGGGGGTGCTCGCTTCTACGACCGCCGCGAGGTGCGCGACGCCCTCGCCTACCTGCGTCTCGTCGCCAATCCCGCCGACGAGGTCTCGTTGCGGCGGGTCCTCAACGTCCCGAAGCGCGGCATTGGCGCGACGACGGTGCGTCGCATCGGCGAGTACGCGGCGCGTGCCGGTCTGCCGTTCGCGCAGGTTCTCGGCGACTCGCGCGTAGCAGGCGTCTCGGGCCGGGCGCTTGGCGCCATCGGCGGCTTTCGCGAGCTCATCGCCGGTTTCGGGGAACTGGCGGCGCGCCGGCCGGACGAGATCCTCGCCGAGGTGCTCCGGCGCAGCGCCTACCGCGAGGCGCTGCAAGCCGAGGTGGCGCTGGGCGGTTTCGGCGCCCTCGAGGCCGAGGGGCGGCTCGAGAACCTCGCCGAGCTCATCTCGGTCGGTGCCAGCTACGCGGACCTCGAGTCCTGCCTGGCCTCGATGGCGCTCGTCTCGGCGACCGACGACCTCGACGACTCAGGCGGTCGGGTCTGCCTGATGACGCTCCATGCCGCCAAGGGGCTCGAGTTCGACGTCGTTTTCCTGACGGGCATGGAGGAGGGCGTCTTCCCGCACGACCGCGCCATGGCGGAACCCGATGAGCTCGAGGAGGAGCGTCGGCTCTGTTACGTCGGCATCACCCGGGCACGGCGCCGTCTCTACCTCACTTACACCTGGGAACGCACGCTCTACGGCCAGAGCCGCGAAAGTCTGCAGAGCCGCTTCGTGCGAGAGATCCCGGAGCATCTCGTCGTCGATCTCGCCGAGGCGGCGTTGGCGCCTTGGGGGGCGAGCCGCCCGGGCGACCCGGAGTTCGCCGTCCCGCCGTCGTTCGGCGGCGCGCATTCACGCCCCCGGCGCCCGCCCGGCGCGCCGGTGGCGACGACCGGGGCCGAAGAGCTCGGCCTCGGGCCCGGGGAGCGCATCGTCCACGCCCGCTGGGGCGAGGGCGTCGTCGTCGAGGTGGCAGGCGAAGGCCTGCGAGCCGAGGCGGTGATCGCCTTCGAGCGCCACGGCGAGAAACGCTTCCTGTTGTCGGCAACGCCGCTGAAGCGCGCCTAGTCAGGCGGCGCGCCACGACCGTCGCGCCGGCGAGGCCGCGGGGCGTCGTCGTGGCGAGCGCCCTTGGGCGCGCGCCGGGACCTCGCCGCTTGCGATGTTCTGCGCCGCCACGGCGCCATCGGGGTCGCCCGGCGCCACGGCGGCAAGCGCCCGGGCAGACGTCTCGCTTTCGAAAACGACCAACGCGCGGCCGTTGTCCTGCGATACGGTGCGGCTCGTCCGGCGCGACCCCGGCAAATAGGATCGGACGTCGCCGGTTCCCTGGCGGCGTCCCGCGGACGAGCTGGAGCTGGGCGCTTTCCTAGCTGAAGCCCGGCCGCGGCGGCGCAAAGGCGGGTTGGTGGATCTCTACGAGTACCAGGGCAAGCGGTATCTCGCCCGCTTCGGCATCCCGGTCGCGCCCGGGACGGTCGCCGACACGATCGACGAGGCGGTCGCCGCCGCCGAGCGGTTCGGCTATCCCGCGGCCCTCAAGGCGCAGGTGAAAGTCGGCGGGCGCGGCAAGGCGGGTGGCGTGCGGCTCGTGGCGGACCGCGCCGAAGCCGCCGAGGCCGCGTCGCGCCTCTTTCGTCTCGCCATCAGAGGCCACCGGGTCGAACGGCTCTGGATCGAGAGCGCTTCAAGAATCGCCGCCGAGTACTACGTGAGCCTGACGCTCGACCGGGAGGCGAGGCTCCATCTCGCCATGGTCTCGGCGAGAGGGGGCGTCGACATCGAGGACGTCGCCGACCACGACCCCGCGGCGATCGCCCGCCGCGAGATCGACCCGATCGACGGGTTGTCGCCCGACGGGGCCCAGGCGCTCGTCGCCGCGGCCGGGATCGACGCGCTGGCGCAGGCGGGCGTCGTCGACCTGCTCGTCCGGCTCTACCGTTGCTACGTCGAGGGCGACGCCGACCTCGTCGAGATCAACCCGCTCGTGCTGACGGCGTCGGGCGACCTCTGCGCCCTCGACGCCAAGGTGACCCTCGACGACGAGGCGAGCTTCCGCCATCCCGAGTGGTCGGAGTTCGCGGACGCCGAGCCCGACGACCCGCGCGAGCGATCCGCCCGGGCGAAAGGACTGAGCTACGTCGGTCTCGACGGATCCGTCGGCATCATCGCCAACGGGGCCGGTCTCGCCATGGCGACGCTCGACGTCGTGCAGCAGGTCGGTGGCGCGGCGGCGAACTTCCTCGACATCGGCGGCGCGGCGGACGCCGACTTGATGGCGGGCGCCCTCGAGGTGATCAACGCCGACGGCAAGGTGCGCGCCGTCCTCGTCAACGTCTTCGGGGGCATCGTCCGTTGCGACGACGTGGCCCGCGGCATCCTCGGCGCGATGGGGCGCGTCGAGCTCGCCTCGCCGCTCGTCGTCCGCCTCGACGGCACGCGGGCGCGAGAAGCGCACGAGATCCTGCGACCCCACCTGTCGGACCGGCTCGTGATGGAACCGACGATGTTCGCCGCGGCGCGCCACGCCGTCGAGATCGCGGCGGGGGGTGGCCGGTGAGCATCTTCGCCGACGAGACCACGCTCCTCGTCGTGCAGGGCCTAACGGGGAGCCAGGGGAGTTTCCACGGATTGCGGAACCGCGCCTACGGCACGAAGGTCGTCGCCGGGGTGACACCGGGCAAGGGCGGCGGGTCGCTCGATGGCATCCCGATCTTCGACTCCTGCGCCGAGGCGGTCGCGGCGACGGGCGCGAACGCGAGCTTCGTCGCCGTCCCGCGGCAAGCGGCGCCGGCCGCGATCCTCGAGGCCGCCGCCGCCGGCGTCGCGCTCGTCGTCTGCATCACCGAGCACATCCCGGTCCAGGACGAAGTGCTGCTTTTCAACCGGCTGCGGCGGGAGTTCCCGGCCACCCGGCTCGTCGGGCCGAACTGTCCCGGCGTCATCTCGCCGGGGAAGTGCAACATCGGCATCACCGCCGGGGAGATCGCCCTGCCGGGCGGACCGGTCGGCGTCGTCAGCAGGTCGGGGACGCTCACCTACCAGGCGCTGCACGAGCTGTCGGAAAAGGGCGTCGGCCAGACGACGTGCGTCGGCATCGGCGGCGACCGGGTCCCGGGAACGTCGTTCCGCGACGTGCTCGCCGCGTTCGAAACTGACCCCGAGACGGGCGCGGTGCTGCTCATCGGCGAGATCGGTGGTTCCGAGGAGGAGCGTGCCGCGCAGTTCATCGCCGAGCAGATGACGAAGCCGGTCGTCGCCTACGTCGCCGGTGTCAGCGCGCCGGTGGGTCGGACGATGGGCCACGCCGGGGCGATCGTCTCGGGGAGAGCGGGAACCGCGCAGGCGAAGATCGCTGCGCTCGGCGCCGCCGGGGCGCGCCTCGCGCGCAACCCTTCCGAGGCGGGGGAAATCATGGTAGAGGTTGTCCGTGGCCTCAGCTGAGGGACAGCCCGGCGCGGAGGCGGGCGCGCGAGAGCACCGTCACCGACTCGCCGTCCTCGCCTCGGGAACGGGGACGATCCTCGAGGCGCTGATCGCGGCGGACCTGCCGATCGTCGTCGTCGGCGTCGACCGGCCGTGCCGGGCGCGACAGATCGCCGAAGCCGCCGGCCTCCCGGTGGAGTTCGTTGCGCGGCAGGACTTCTCGCCGTCTTTCGACCGGGACGGCTACACCGCGGCGCTCATTGCGGCGCTCCGCCGCCACGATGTCGGCACCGTCGCCATGGCCGGGTTCGCGACGGTGCTCGCGCCGGCCTTCTTCCCGGCGTTCGCCGGTCGGGTCCTCAATACCCACCCGGCGCTGCTGCCGGCGTACAAGGGCTGGCACGCCGTGCGCGACGTGCTCGCCGCGGGCGAGACGACGACGGGCTCCACGGTGCACGTCGCGACGAGCGAGGTCGACGACGGCCCGATCCTCGCCCAGCAGGAGGTGCCCATCTACCCCGACGATACGGAGGAGACCTTGCACGAGCGCATCAAGCAGGTGGAGCGGCGCCTCTATCCCGCGACGATCCGCTCCTTCATCGAATCGGGTGGAGCGGCGACGGACGGGCCCACGCAATCGACGATCGCGGAATGAGGCGGCGATGAGGGCCCTGCTTTCCGTCTACGACAAGAACGGGCTCGTCGCGTTGGCCACGGGGCTCGCCGACCTCGGTTGGGAGCTCGTCGCCAGCGGCGGCACCTCCGCCGAGCTCGCGGCCGCGGGGATCGCCCACCGCGACGTCGCCGAGGTGACGGGAGCGCCGGAGATGCTCGACGGCCGGGTGAAAACGCTCCACCCGGCGATCCACGGCGGGATCCTCGCCGATCGGGCGAATCCCGCCCACCTCGCGGCGCTCGCGGCGCGCGGGATCGGGCTCATCGACCTCGTCGCCTGCAACCTCTACCCGTTCACCTCCTCGCCTTCGATCGAGATGATCGACGTCGGCGGGCCGACGATGGTGCGGGCCGCGGCGAAGAACCACGCCCATGTCGCCGTCGTCGTCGATCCGGCCGACTATGCCGTCGTGCTTGACGAGATCCGCGAGCACGGCAACGTTTCGGAGGGAACCCGCCGGCGTCTCGCCGAGGCGGCGTTCGCCCACACCGCGGCCTACGACGCCGCCATCGCGGAGTGGCTCGCGGCGCGCGACGACACGGCGGGGGCCCTGCCGCGCTCGATCGCTCTCGTGCTCGAGAGGCAACAAGAGCTCCGTTACGGGGAGAACCCCCACCAGCGCGCCGCCCGCTACCGGCGCGTCGGCGCCGACGACGACTGGTGGGCAGCGGTCACCCAGCACGGCGGCCGGGAGCTTTCGTTCATCAACCTCATCGACGCCGAGGCCGCCTGGTCGCTCTGCCACGCCGTCGTTGGCGACGGTGAGGCGGAGGTCGCCGCGGCGATCGTCAAGCACGCCAACCCCTGCGGTGTCGCCGTCGGCAGGGATCTCGCCGCCGTCTACGCCCGCGCCTTCGAGGCCGACCCGGTGTCCGCCTTCGGAGGGATCGTCGCAGTCACCGGCCGGATCGACGGGAGCCTCGCCGAGGCGGTCGTCGCCCACCCGCTCGCCGACGTCCTCATCGCCTACGGCTACGACCTCGACGCCCTCGCGCTCTTCGCCGCGCGCCGCAAGAACATGCGCGTCCTCGCGGCTCCGCGGCCACAGGCGCCTTTACTTGCCTTCCGGCAATTCGCCGGGGGCTGCCTCGTGCAAGAGGCGGACCCGGCGGGCGGGCGCAGCGACGAGTGGCGCGTCGTCACCGCGCGCCAACCGACGGCTGACCAGCTCGACGACGCCGAGCTCGCCTGGCGTGTCTGCGCCCGGACGACCTCGAACGCGATCGTGCTCGCCCGGAGCGGTCAGGTCGTCGGGGTCGGCTGCGGCCAGCAGAACCGTCGTGACGCGGCCCGCCTCGCCGCGGAGAAGGCGGCCGGGCGTGCCGAGGGCGGGGCGGCGGCGAGCGACGCCTTCTTCCCGTTCCGCGACGGGCTCGATGCGGTCTGCGACGCCGGGGTCGCCGTCGTCGTCCAGCCGGGAGGATCCGTGCACGACGACGAGGTGATCGCGGCGGCGAACGAGCGGGGCGTCGCGATGGTGCTCACCGGGGAGCGGCACTTCCGCCACTGATCTCGGCTTTATCGGCCAAACGATCCTCGTCGGCAACCGATCGGCCAGACGACCGTCGGGGCGGATCGGCGCGGGCGGCGACACCGGCTCTTGGCGGGGTTGCCGCCTATCGTGGCGGGGGATGACGGGAAGAGCGCGGGTGAACGGCATGGCAGGGAGATTCGGGAACGCCGACGCGAGGAGCGGACGGTGACGGCGCAGGTGCTCGACGGAGAAGCGCTCGCCGAGCTGATGCGGCGGGATCTCGCCGCCGAGGTGGCGCGGCTGCGGGAGCAGGGGATCCGGCCGGGCCTCGGCACGATCCTCGTCGGCGACGACCCGGCGAGCGCGCGCTACGTGGCCCTGAAACACGAGGACTGCGCGAAGGTCGGCATCGAGTCGTTCCAGGAGCACCTCGGCGCCGACACGAGCGCCGACGAGCTCGTCGCGGTCGTCGAACGGTTCAACGCCAACCCCGCAATCGACGCTTTCCTCGTGCAGGTCCCGCTGCCCGCGCCCCTCGACGAGTTCGCGACGCTGCTCGCCGTCGACCCGGACAAGGACGTCGACGGCCTCCACCCGGTGAACCTCGGACGGCTCGTCATGGGCGTCGAGGGTCCGCTGCCCTGCACGCCCGCCGGGATCGTCGAGCTCCTCGGCCACTACGGCGTACCGGTGGCGGGCCGACACGTCGTCGTCATCGGGCGCGGCCTGACGATCGGTCGCCCGCTCGCGCTGCTCCTCGCGCTGAAACGTCCCGGCTGCAACGCCGCGGTGACGGTCGTCCACACGGGGGTCGCCGACCTCGCCGACTACGTGCGTCAGGGCGACATCGTCATCGCCGCCGCCGGCCACGCCGGCATCGTCACGGCGGAGATGGTGAAGCCCGGCGCCGCGGTCGTCGGCGCGGGGACGTCGTGGGCGGGGCGCCGGCTGCTCTCCGATGTCGACGAGGGCGTCGCCGAGGTCGCCGGGTGGATGACCCCGCGGATCGGCGGGGTCGGGCCGATGACCCGGGCGATGCTCCTCCACAACGCCGTGCGTGCCGCCCGCCGCCGACTGGCGGCAAGCCGCTAGGCGAGGGCCGCGCCGAGCGTCGCGATCCGGTTCAGCGTCGCAGTCTCGACGACGAGATGGCCGAGATCGCCGCACCCGGCGAAACGCAACAACACCGGCGCAGCGAGATCCTTGGTGGGAACGGATCGCCGAGGTCGCGGGGTAGCAGGCGGTAGGTTGCCCCCATGTGTTTCTCACCGCAGGCGGATCTCGTCGGGGGCGCGGTCATCAGCGGCATCGGCGTCGACGCGCTCCGTCACGTCGATCGCCGGGCGAGTCACGTCGCGCTGGCGAGCCTGCCGGTGCTGTTCGGCTGCCACCAGCTGGTGGAAGCGGTCATCTGGCTCAGCCTGCAGGGCCACGTGTCGCCCGGCCTCGGGCGCACCGCCCTCTGGGTCTATCTCACCGTCGCCTTTGTCATCCTGCCGATCTTCGTGCCGATCGCCGTGGCCGCGATCGAGCCCGCGCGCTGGCGAAGACGTCTGGCGGGTTCCCTCGCGGTCATCGGCATCGTCGTCGGCGGGATTTTGCTGGCGGCGATGGTGCGCGGACCGATGACCGTGGCGATCTGTCCCTATCACCTTGCCTATGGCGTCCGGCTCTCCGACGGCTGGGCCATCGCCGTCGCCTACGTCGTCGCGACCTGTGGGGCGGCGCTGCTCTCGAGCGACCGGCGGATCCGCATCTTCGGCGTCGCCAACCTCGTCGCTGTCGCCGTCATCGCCCGCCTGACGATCGACGGGTTCGCCTCGTTGTGGTGCGCCTGGGCGGCCGTGATCTCCGCTGCCATCGCGCTGCAGATGCGCTACGGCGCCGCGCGGCGTCCAGTCCCGCTCGGGAAGAGCCGAGGATCTCCGACGGTCGTCGTGCCGCGCTAGTTCTCGTCCCACCCCTTCCGCTCCCGGGGCTCGGGCGCGGTTGTCTCGGCTGTCATGATGGCGTGCTCGGGATCGCGCACGCCGGGGAGGAAGACGACGAGCGCCATCGTCGCCGCGATAAGGCCCCCGGCGGCGATCGTCGTGCGCACGCCGATCGTCTCGGCCGCCACCCCGGCGAGGAGCAGGCCGACCGGCGACAGGCAGATCGAGAACATCCAGTCGACCGAGGAGGCGCGACCGAGCATCTCCGCCGGTACGAGCTGTTGCATCATCGCGTTCCAGATCATCCCGCCGTACTGGAGGAGGCCGAAGGCGACGGCCCCGAGGGCCGCGACGACGAAGACGTCCGGCGCGATCCCGATGAACGTCAGCGCGATGGCGGCGGTCGCCCAGCCGCCCCACATGACGCTGACGCGCCGTCGGGGCGACCCGAAGCGGATGACGACGACCGACGCCGCCGCGCCGCCGAGACCGGCGGCGGCGAACACCAGCCCGTACTGCGTCGGACCTTGGTGGAGGACGTCGCGGATGAGCAGCGGGCCGAGCACGGCGAAGGGCATGAACGCGACGAAGTTGGCGACTGACGCGGCGATGATCGTGTACCACAACCACGGCTGTGACCGCGTCCAGCGCAGCCCGGCGGCCACGTCGGTGAACATCGACTTGCCCGACGCCTGCGGGGCGGGCCGGGCGCGCATCGCCACGACGCAGGCGGCACCGACAAAGAAGCTCGCAGCGTCGACGGCGAAGGCCGACGCCGTGCCGAAGGCCGCGATGAGAACGCCACCGATCGCCGGACCGGCGAGGGACTGACCGAGGACCTGGCTGGCGCTGTTGAAGGCGTTGCCTTCAAGAAGCAGCGTCGACGGCAGGATCTCGGGGATGATCGCCGTGTAGGCCGGGAAGAAGAAGGCATCGGCGGCGCCGACGACCGCGGAGATGACGATGAGCTCGGTGACCGTCAGGGCGTGGGCGACGACGAGGACGGCGATCGCGCCGACGGCGACGCCGCGCACGAAATCGGCGGAAAGCACGGCGAAACGGCGCGGCAGCCGGTCGACGACCGTGCCGGCGACGAGCAAGAGCAGCACGGTCGGGGCGACGCGGGCCGCGATGACGTAGGAGAGCGTGCTGGCGTGGTTGCTGACGCGCAGCGTCTCGAGGGCGAGCGCCACGGTGTAGACGCCGTCGCCGAGGATTGACGCCGTCTGGCCGCCCCAGAGAAGCGCGAAATCCCGCTCGACGAGCACGCGGAAGGCTTTCGGCACGAGGCGAACGTAGCCGCTCGGTTGCTTCTCCCGGCCGGACAGGGCCGGGTCGTGTCGCTGTCGGGGGCTGGCGACTGTCCGCGCGGTCGTGGGTTTGCGCGCGGCGCAGGCGCGGCTGCGAGACTGAGCCGAATGGCCCGCATCGACGAGCTGCTCCGGTCGGGCAGATCACTTTCCATCGAACTCTGGCCGCCGAAGACACCCGAGGCGCTCGCCCACCTGCGGGCGTCGTTGCCGCGCCTCTACGAGCTCCGCCCGACCTTCGCCTCGATCACCTACGGCGCGGCGGGATCGACCCGCGAGCGGACCCACGACCTCGTCGTCGAGATCCGGCGCGCCGGACGGACCGAGCCGATGGCGCACCTCGCCTGCTTCGCGCACCGCCGCTCCGAGCTCGTCGAGATCCTCGCCCGCTACGTCGCCGCCGGCGTCGACAACGTCCTCGCCGTGCGGGGCGATCAGCCGCGAGAGGCGAGCGAGCCGTTCCCCCCGGGCGATCTCGGGCACGCCCTCGAACTCGTCGAGCTCGTGAAGTCGGTGGCGCCCTTCTGCGTCGCCGTCGCGGCCCACCCGGAGGGCCACCCGCAAGCCGCCGATCTGGCGAGCGACCGGCGCCACCTCGCCGCCAAGCTCGGCGTCGCCGACTTCGCGATCACGCAGTTCTTCTTCTCTCTTGACGACTACCTGCGGCTCGTCGAGGACCTCGCGGCGCTCGGGGTGACGAAGCCGATCGTCGCCGGCATCATGCCGATCACGAACCCCAACTCGCTGCGTCGCATGGCCGAGCTCTCCGGTGCCGTCATCCCCCGGCGCATCAGCGAGCGGGTCGATCGCGCCGGCGAGGATCCGCGGGCGGTGCGCGCCGTCGGCATCGAGATCGCGACGGAACTCTGCGCCCAACTCCTCGCCGAAGGGGTGCCGGGGTTGCACTTCTACACGATGAACCAGGTGAGCGCGACGGTCGCCATCTGTGAGAACCTCGGGCTCGCGCCGGCGCCGGGGGAGTGATCGCCCGCCCGGCGGGCTTCTCGCGAGGAGCCGCGCGGAAAGGCGACGGTAGGCTCCGGCCATGCCCGAGAAGATCTCGCGCTCCGCCGACGGCGGGCTCAGCGTTCCCGACGAGCCGGTCATCCCCTATATCGAAGGTGACGGCACGGGCGTCGACATCTGGCCCGCGACGCAGCTCGTCCTCGACGCCGCGGCGGCGAAGCATGGCAAGCGGGTGGCGTGGAAAGAGGTGCTCGCCGGCGAGAAGGCCTTCCGCGAGACGGGCAGCTGGCTCCCCGCGGAGACGGTCGCGGCCTTCCGGGAGCACCTCGTCGGGATCAAAGGACCGCTCACGACCCCGGTCGGCGGGGGCATCCGCTCGCTCAACGTCGCGTTGCGCCAGATCCTCGACCTCTACGTCTGTCTGCGCCCGGTGCGCTGGTTGCGGGGCGTGCCGTCACCCGTCCGCCACCCCGAGCGGGTCGACATGGTGATCTTCCGCGAGAACACCGAGGACGTCTACGCCGGGCTCGAGCTCGAGTCAGGCTCCGCCGAGGCGCAAAGGCTCATCGCCTATCTCGCCGCCGAGTTCGGCTGGGAGGTCCGCGCCGATTCCGGGATCGGCCTCAAGCCGATCTCGCGGACCGGGTCGCGCCGGCTCGTGCGGGCCGCCCTCGACTACGCCGTCGCCCGCCACCGTAAGAGCGTCACCCTCGTGCACAAGGGCAACATCCAGAAGTTCACCGAGGGTGCCTTCCGGGCCTGGGGCTATGAGCTCGTCGCCGAGGAGTTCAGCGACGTCGCCGTCTCCTGGGAGGAGTGTGACGGGAACCCCGGCGCCAGGATTCTCGTCAAGGACACGATCGCCGACATCGCGTTGCAGCAGGTGCTCACCCGACCCGACGAGTTCGACGTCCTGGCGACGACGAACCTCAACGGCGACTACCTCTCCGACGCGCTCGCCGCGCAGGTCGGCGGGATCGGCATGGCCCCCGGGGCGAACATCAACTACGCCACCGGTCACGGCGTCTTCGAGGCGACGCACGGGACCGCGCCGAAATACGCCGGGCTGGACAAGGTGAACCCGGGCTCGCTGCTGCTCTCCGGCGTGATGATGTTCGAGCACGTCGGCTGGGACAAGGCCGCCGCCGACATCGTGCGGGCGCTGGAGGCGACGATCGCCGCCAAGGTCCTCACCTACGACCTTGCCCGCCAGACGGAAGGCGCCCGGCCGGTCCACACGAGCGAGTTCGCCGCCGCGGTCGTGGAACGCCTCTAGAGCGACGGGTCGCCTGATGGCGAATGCGACCGGACGGAGCGCCGTCGCAGTTAGCCTCGAGGCGATGTCGGAACACGGCGGGCGCGCCACGCAGCGCCCGGTGACCGTCACGGTCACCGGCGCCGCCGGCAGCATCGGCTACGCGCTCATCTTCCGCCTGGCGGCGGGCGAGCTGCTGGGAGCCGAGCAACCGATCGTCCTGCGGTTGCTCGAGATCGAGTCGGCGATGCCGGCCCTCGAGGGGATCGGCATGGAGCTCGACGACTGCGCCTTCCCGACACTCGCCGAAGTCGAGACGACGGCGCGTGTCGAGGTCGCCTTCGAGGGGAGCTCCTACGCCTTCCTCCTCGGATCGGTCCCCCGCCAGCCCGGCATGGAGCGCCGGGACCTCCTCGGCGTTAACGGGGGCATCTTCCGCCCGCAGGGCCGGGCCATCGCCGAGCACGCCGCCTCGGACGTGCGCGTGCTCGTCGTCGGCAACCCGTGCAACACGAACTGTCTCATCGCCCGCACGAGCGCCCCCGAGGTGCCCCCCGAGCGGTGGTTCGCGATGACGCGGCTCGACGAGAACCGGGCGAAGACGCGGCTGGCGCGGCGCGCCGGTCGCCGCGCCGCGGCGGTGACGAGACTCGCCGTCTGGGGGAACCACTCGACGACGCAGTTCCCCGACTACGAGAACGCGCTGATCGACGGTGAGAGCGCGCAGAAGGTCATCGACGACGAGGAGTGGCTGCAGGGTCCGTTCGTGCGAGGGATCCAGGAGCGGGGCGCGACGGTCATCGCGGCGCGCGGCGGCTCGTCGGCGGGGTCGGCCGCCAACGCGGCGATCGACTCGTTCCGCAGCGTCATCGGCGCCACCCCGTCCGGCGATTGGAGTTCTCTCGCGGTCGTCTCCCGCGGCGAGTACGGCATTCCCGAGGGCCTGCAGTTTGGCTTCCCGGTGCACTCGGACGGCAGCACGTGGCGCGTCGTCGAGGGCCTCGAGCACAGCGCCTTTGCCACGGCGTGCATCGCCGCCTCGGCGGCGGAGCTAACCGAGGAGCGGGACGAAGCCCGCTCGTTCCTCAGCTAGCAGGGTGCGGCGCGCCCCGAGGGATCGTCCGAGGGGCCGGTTGGGCGGGGCTGTGCCGCCGTCGCGGTGCGGCCCGACGATTCGCGGCCAACGCCCCCGGCGGGGGAGCGGCGGCAGCCTTGCGCCTCGGCCTCCGGGAGCGAAGCCTTCTCGTTGATCAGCGTTCCGTTTGGCCGTCGTCGTCGGTCTGCGTCGTGCCGCGCAGGGCCCGGAGTGCCTCCCCGAGCGCGGCGACCCGGGTCTGGGCGGCGAGGAGCGCGTTGGCGTTACCGCGCAACGTGATGCGGCCGGCGGCGAGCAGCTCGGCGAGCGGCGTGCCGGCGACGATGCGCTGGGCGGTCTCCCAGTCTTCGACGAGCGTGACGACGGCCCGGGCCGTCGAGCCGACGATGAGCTCGGCGCCCTCGTCGTCGAGGAGGATCGTGTAGTCGATCGTCCCGTGTGGCGTGCCCGTGACGACCTGTCCGAGGGCGAGCGGCGGCTCCCCGCTGGCCGACCCGGCGCGGGAGAGCTCGGCGGAGAAGCGGGCGAACCAAGCCGCCGAGAGGAGCTCCGGCACCGTTGCTAGCCCGCCGACTCGGCCGCTGGCCCGGCGACGTTGGCAGGATCGGGATCCGCCGCCGCGCTTGGCGCGGCGGCAGCGGCCGGCATCGGCCGGGGGCGGCGCAGGATCTTGCGGCCGAGCCACGCCACCGGGTCATAGTGGGCGTCGACGACGCGCTCTTTCAAGGGGATGATGGCGTTGTCGGTGATGTGGATGCCTTCGGGGCAGACCTCGCTGCAGCACTTCGTGATGTTGCACAGCCCGATCCCGAGGTGGGCGCGCGCGAGGTCGCGCCGGTCGACGGTGTCGAGAGGGTGCATCTCGAGTTCGGCGAGACGGACGAAAAGCCGTGGCCCCGCGTAGCGGGCCTTGTTCTCCTCGTGGTCGCGAATGACGTGGCAGACGTCCTGGCATAGGAAGCACTCGATGCACTTGTGGAACTCCTGGGCCCGGTCGACGTCGAACTGCGACATCCGGTAGATGCCGTCCGCCGGGCGCGGGCGCGGGGCGAACGGGGGGATCCGCTTTGCCATCGCGAAGTTGAAAGAGACGTCGGCGACGAGGTCCCGCACGGCGGGGAAGGCGCGCAGGGGCGAGACGGTGATCGCCGTCGTCAAATCGAGCGTGCTCATGCGGGTCATGCACATGAGGCGCGGCTGGCCGTTGATCTCGGCCGAGCACGAGCCGCAGCGGCCTGCCTTGCAGTTCCAGCGCACGGCGAGGTCCGGCGCCAGTTCGGCCTGGATGCGCTGGACGACGTCGAGGACGACCTCGCCCTCGACCGCCGGCACGCTGTAGGCGCGGAATTCGCCGCCGGCGGCGTCGCCGCGCCAGATGGCGAGCGTGACGCGGGGCCCGGGTGCCGCCTCCGCCCGCCGGTCGCCGTCGCCGCTCGTCACGAGCGAGCCACCTCGAGGAGGGCGGCGAGCTCGGCGGGCAGGGCGGGGCGCTCTTCCTCGGCGACCGTCACGGCGCCGTTCGCGAGGCGGGTGACGATGTTCACCGTGGCGAAGTGCTCGGGGTCGCTCGCCGGGTAGTCGTCCCGGGTGTGCCCGCCGCGGCTCTCGCGGCGGGCGATCGCCGACAGCGTGGTCGAGCGGGCGACGACGAGCATCGACTCGAGGTCGAGCGCCAGGTGCCAGGCCGGGTTGAACTGCCGGTGTCCGGCGACCGCGACGCGCCGCCGCTGCTCGTCGAGCTCGTCGAGGCGTTCGAGGGCCGCTTCGAGCTCGGCCGCGGTGCGGATGATGCCGACGAGCGACTGCATCGTCTCGGCGACCGCGTCGTGGACGACGTAGGGGTTCTCGCCCCCTTCGTTCTCGAAGTAGGCGAGCGCCGCGGTGGCGCTGCGCTCCAGCGCGGCGACATCGGGCGCGGCGGGTCGGAGCCGCTTCACGTACTCGGCGGCGCCGATCCCGGCCCGGCGACCGAAGACGAGCAGGTCCGACAGCGAGTTGCCACCGAGGCGGTTGGCGCCGTGCATGCCGCCGGCGACCTCGCCGGCGGCGAAGAGGCCGGGAATCGTCGCCGCCTCCGTTTCGGCGTCGACGCGCACGCCGCCCATCATGTAGTGGCAGGTCGGGCCGACCTCCATCGCCTGGGTCGTGATGTCGACGTCGGCGAGTTCTTTGAACTGCTGGTACATCGTCGGCAGTCGGCGGCGGATGGACTCGGGCGAGCGCCGCGAGGCGATGTCGAGGTAGACGCCGCCGTGGGGAGAACCGCGGCCCGCCTTCACCTCGGCGTTGATCGCCCGCGCGACCTCGTCGCGCGGCAGCAGCTCCGGTGGCCGCCGCACCGTCTTGTCGTCGTACCAGCGGTCGGCTTCCTCGATCGTCTCGGCGGTCTCGGACGCGTAGTACTCGGGGATGTAGCGGAACATGAAGCGTTCGCCGTCGGCGTTCTTCAGGATGCCGCCGTCGCCGCGCACGCCCTCGGTGACGAGGAGCCCGCGTGCCGAGACCGGCCAGATCATCCCGGTCGGGTGGAACTGCACGCACTCCATGTCGATGAGGTCGGCCCCCGCCCAGAGGGCGAGGGCGTGTCCGTCCCCGGTCGACTCCCAGGAGTTCGACGTGAACTTCCAGATCTTGCCGATGCCCCCCGAGGCGAGGATCACGGCCTTGGCGGCGAAGACGACGAACTCGCCCGAGGCGCGCCAGAGCCCGAGCGCGCCGCAGACCGCACCGGACGCATCGGTGAGGAGGCGGAGGATCTTGCACTCCATGAAGACCTCGATGCCGCAGGCGACGGCGCGGTTCTGCAGCGTGCGCAGCATCTCGAGGCCGGTGCGATCGCCGACGTGGGCGAGGCGCGCGTAGCGGTGGCCCCCGAAGTCGCGTTGCAGGATCCGCCCGTCGGCGGTGCGGTCGAAAAGCGCCCCCCAGCTCTCGAGCTCGAGGACGCGGTCCGGCGCCTCCTGGGCGTGGAGCTCGGCCATGCGCCAGTTGTTCAGCATCTTGCCGCCGCGCATCGTGTCGCGGAAGTGCTCCTGCCAGCTGTCCTCGGACCAGACGTTGCCGAGCGCCGCGGCCACCCCGCCCTCGGCCATCACGGTGTGCGCCTTGCCGAGCAGCGACTTGCAGACGACGGCCGTCGTCGCGCCCGCCGCCGCCGCCTCGATGGCGGCGCGCAGCCCGGCGCCACCGGCGCCGACGACGAGCACGTCGACGTGATGCGTCTCGTAGTCGGGCATCAGATGAACCTCGGGTCGTGGATCGTGCCGCTGGCGACGAGCCAGACGTAGAGATCGGCGAAGGCGATCCAGGCGAGGGACAGCCAGGCGAACAGCTGGTGGTGCGGGTTGAGCCGCCCGGAGACGTTCTGCCAGAACCAGCGCCGCAGCGGCGCCCGTGAGAGCGCGCGCAGGTTGCCGCCGCAGAGGTGGCGGCAGGCGTGGCAGCCGAGCGTGTAGGCCCAGATGAGCACGGCGTTCACCGTGAGGATGAGCGATCCGAGCCCGACCCCGAGGCCGTCGGCAAAGCGGAAGGAGCTGATCGCGTCCCAGGTGAGGATGCCGGCGAAGGCGAGCGCGACGTAGAAGAAGTAGCGGTGGAAGTTCTGGAGCAAAAGCGGCAGGCGCGTCTCGCCCGTGTAGCGCGCCCGCAGTCCCCCCGGCGTCGTCGACCCGGCGTCGGCGACGGCGCAGGCGGGCGGCGAGAGCCAGAAGGAACGGTAGTAGGCCTTGCGGTAGTAGTAGCAGGTGAGGCGGAAACCGAGCGGGAAGATGAGGACGAGCAGCGCCGGGGAGACGGCCCACCAGGATCCCGTGATCGGTCCCCAGACGTAGCCCTGGCAGTTGTGGGTGAGACACGGCGAGTAGAAAGGCGACAGGTAGTCGCGCCCGACTTTGCCGGCGTAGTAGTTGCCGTTGCGGAAGGCCGCCCACGTCGCGTAGGCGACGAAGGCGGTGAGCCCGGCGACCGTCGCCATCGGTTGGAAGCGCCAGTGGTCGCGGCGCAATACGACGGAGCGCGGCGGCCCCGCCCGCCCGCCGCCGAGGCGCACGGGCGCCGGCTCGGGGGCTCGGTTCGTCTCCTCGACGACGGTCACCTGCGCTCCTTGCTCATCGTGCCCGCTGCTCTCGGTGCAACCACGCCAGAGAGCGCGGCAGCGGCGGATCGCCGGCGCGGCGGCGTGCCGCTCATCCTGCCACTCCCCTCGTCACCCGGCGAGAGCGTGCCGGGCCGATCTGCGCGCGCACAGTGTTGGTAGGACGCGCGGATTCCCCCTTGCATCTCGTTAAGCTGGGCGTCATCATAATACGAACCGTGTAATTTCACGGTTGCGACTCGCACTGAGTGGCGAACGCTAAGGGGGTGTCGGTGGACGTCCAAGCGTTCAATAGTGAAAGTCCCCGGGCCTGGCAGGCGCGGGCGAACTGCATGGGGGTCGATCCGGAGCTCTTCTTCCCCGAGCGGGGTTCGTCGACGCGGGAGGCGAAGGAAGTCTGCCGAGGTTGCGTGGTGCGCAGCGAGTGCCTCGAGTTCGCCATCGCGAACAGCGAGAAGTTCGGCATCTGGGGCGGGATGAGCGAGCGGGAGCGCCGCCGCGTGCGCCGGGCGCGTCTGTTGCAGCAACGCGAGGTCGCCGCTTCCTAGTTCGGGGCGGCGATGCCGCGCGCGGCGAGCCTCGCCTCGATCGTCGAGGCCTCGCCGAGGTCGAGCGACCGCCAGCGGCGGGCCGGGATCGCCTCGAGGATCCGCCGGGGTAGCAACCCGACGAGTTCGGCGCGCTCGACCCGGGTGGCCGCGGCGACCTGGTCGTAGACGTCGGCCGGGCCGACGCTCCAGGGCGCGACGAGGTTGCAGGAGACCTGGACGCCGTTTTGTACGGCGAAGCCGGCGCTGCGGACCGCGGGCGAGCGCAGCTGCGCGGCAAGTTGACGGGCGAGCGCGAGGTTCCGATCGGCGAGGAAGAGGTTGTAGGCGACGAGCGCCTGGCGCGCCCCAACGCAGCAGGCCCCGGCCGACGGGTGGGGCGCGTCCGGCCCGAAATCGGGCCGCAGCGCGTCGAAGGCCCCCCGACGGATCTCGGGGAGTGTCCGCTCCGGTCCGTAGAGGAAGCACGGCAGTCCGAGCGCTTGCGCCGCCCAGCGGCCAAAGCCGTCGCGTGCCGCCAGCGCCTCGCCGAGGTCACCGTCGGGCCGCAGGCCGTCGTCGCCGAGCGGGGCGAACGGCACGACGTCGACGACGCCGAGGCGGGGATGGACGCCGACGTGCTGGCGGATGTCGAGAGCGGCGACGGCGGCGGCCGCCAGCTCGCGTGCCGCGGCGACGACGGTGGGACCGGCGAGCGTGAGAACGGAGCGGTTGTGCGAGGCGTCGCTGTGCAGGTCGATGAGCGCCGGACCGGCGAGGCGGGCCAGCGCCTCGAGGCGGGCGCGGTCAGCGCCCTCGCTCAGGTTGACGACGCATTCGAGCACCGCGCCGATCCCGCCGGCTGCGAAGATGCCAGCTAGCGGGACTGGTAGACGGTGAGGTGGCGCCGACCGCGGGCGAGGCGGCGGCGTTCCCGCTCGGAGGTGCCGCCCCAGACGCCGTGGTCGATGTGGTTCGCCAGCGCGTACTCGAGGCAGGGCGACTTCACCGGGCAGTCCTGGCAGATCCGCCGGGCGACGTCGACTCCGACGCCGTCGCTCGGGAAGAAGGTCTCGGGCGGGAGCATCCGGCACTTCGCCCTCACCATCCACTCGAGTTCCATCATGCCACCACCCCTCCGCCCGGTTGGAGGGCCCCCCAGGACACCGCCGCGGTACCTTTCTCGCCCCTCGCGGGCTCGCTCTCGAGGCTACACCCGAGATCGCCGTTTTCGGCCTTTTCCTGGCGAATTCATAGGGTCTTCACAGGCTCGCCACTCGTCATTTCCGCGCTGGCGGCTCTCGCCGGGCAAAAGACCAGGCCGTCGGTAGACTGACCGGCAATCACTCCGAGGAGGGCCGATGACCACGCCGTTGAGCGGGCAGAACGAGACGCCCGAGCCCCCGCGCGGCCACGTCCGCATCGTCTACCTGGGTCCGGTGGCGCCCCACTGGGAGGTCGAGTCCGAGTTCGGGGAGCGACCGGTCATCGAGGCGTTCCGGGAACGCGCCCTCGCCCGTCTCGTCCTGCTCCCGCCGCACGATCCGCAGTTCCGGCGCAATCGAGAGCGCGTCGCCCGTGACGCGGAGCGAGAGAATCTCCTGCTCGAATGGGATCTCGGCCTGCCGGAGGAGCCCCCGCCGACCGGGTCCTGATCGGCCGGTTGCCGGTCAGCCGCCGGTTTCCGGCAGGTTGACCCGGGCGATCCACAAGCCGGGGGCGTCGATTTCCGCCGGGGTCGGGAGGTGCTCCTCGCTGGCCCAGAGTTTGCCGAGCTCGGCGTCGCCTCCCCGTTCGACGACCCCGCGCACGAAGGCCTCCCCGCGATCGAGGGTGTTCTGGTCGAGACAGAGTCCGAACACCGTCTCCGCGGCCCGTTCACCCTCGGAACGCTCGACGCGCCGACGGCGGAGCGCCTCGCGGACCGGTCGGCGGGCACCGATGAGGCGTGCCGCGACGGAGTCGGTGACCCATTCGACGTAGCCGGCGAAGGCGGCGGTGAGGGCGGCCAGCTCGGCGCGCACCCGCCGCAGCTCGGGGGTGTCGGGCGGGGCGGCCAGTGCCGCGGGATCGCCGAGGAGTCGTCCCAGTTCTCCGAGGTCTCCCGTCTCGCCGAGCGGCGATTCGCCCAGGCTGTGCTCGAGCGCCCCGAGGTCGGGTCGCAAGCTGCTGGCGTGGGCGACGAGGAGCGACTGCAGCCGGGAGTGGACGTGGGGCCGGGAGAGCACGGCGTGCGCCGCGAGGTCACGCGCCGCCAGCCACAGCGTGACGTCATCGAGGTTGAGGCTCCAGTCCGAGGCGAAAGCGGCGATGTTGGCGGGCACGACGGCGATCTCGTCGCTCGGCAGGCGCGGGAGCGGCAGTTCATACTGGCCGAGCGTGCGACATGCCAGATGACCGATGAGCGAACCGACCTGGAGAGCGATCATCGCCGGCGCCATCGCCGCAGCCCACTTCTCCAGCAGCGCGCCGAGTCCGGCCCTGGATTCGTCTGGCTCCTCGGGAACCTCCTCGGCGGTGAGCGGCGAACGGATCGCCGTCGCGAACTCCTCGAGGAGCGGTCGCCAGGATTCCAGGCTGCGCCTCGCCCACTCGGCAGGACCTGTCGCGATGACGGTGACGGAGCGACCGCTCGGCGTCATCGGCATCCCGGTGACGTCGCCGACCTGCAGCTCGGCGATGCGGGTGAGCTCCTCGATCCGCATCCGCTGCAGGGGTTCGACGTTCGGTTCCGCTTGCCCGTCCGAGGCGACGGTCAACGCCAGCTGCACCGCGAGGTCCCACTGCAACGGGGCATCGGTTCGCATCAGGCGCAGCAGGTCACCGAGCAGCCCGGGAAGGAATCCGCCCATGTCCGACGAGGATTCTGCGGCCACGCGACGAATCTAGGCCGCGCGCGCCTCGCCTCGTTCGTCGCGTCACGAGGAACGAGCACCGCGCGGGACGGGCGCCGGGGGGCGCAGCGATCGTCCGGCGAACTCGCCGGGCTAGGAGTCCGGCGTCGCGCCGAGGACGACGGAGCGCGCCGACCGGAGCGCGCCGGCGACGAAGCCGATGCGGACGCGGGTTCCCGGCTGCAGGACGTAGAGCTCGGCGCGCAGCTCGGCGAGCGAGGTGACCGGCGTGCGATCGAGCGAGACGATGACGTCGCCGGGCTTGATCCCGGCCGCGGCGAGCGATCCTTTCGCCGCCAGCGAAGTCACGCGCACTCCCGCCGGTCGCCCGGTCGTCGTCGTGCCCTCCAGCCCGAGCCAGCCGTGGCTCACCTGGCCGGTCGCCATGAGCTCGTCGGCCACCGCGGCCGCGAGCGCGGCGGGGGCGGCGACGGCGCCGTCGCGTGTCGAACCGGTGATGATGCCCTCGACGGCGCCGGTCGAGGCGAGAAGCGGGCTTCCGGGAGGTCCGGAGGACGGCGAAAGGTCGGTGGTGAGCTGTCCGAGGAGCCGGTGGCCGCCGACCCGGGGCCGGGCGTAGAGGCCGCGCACCGCACCGAGCGAGAAGGCCGTGCCGCCGGGCGTCGTCACGGCGAGAGCGAAGGAATCGTCGGTCATCGGGTCGGCAGAGAGCAGCGCGGTCGGCAGGCCGGTCGCCCCGTTGATGTGCACGATGGCGAGGCCGCTCGTCGCGTCGGCGCCGACGAGGGAGCCGACGTAGAGGTCGCCGTTGGCGAGCGTGACGAGCAGGCTGGCCGTCCTCGTCAGACCGTTCGCCGGGACGAGGATCATCCCGTCGGCGCGCACGATGAGCCCGCGCACGCTGGCACTCGTCGCCCCGCGGGTGACGGCGACGAAGACCATCGCGGCACTCACCCGGGTGACGTCGGTCGCGAGGTCGGAGCTCAGCTCGTGGCCGACCGCCGTCGCCAGCGGGGTCGTTTGCAACCCCCCCGAAGCGCGCCCGAGCCGGGAGAGACCGCTGCCTTCCATCGAGTCGGCGAGGTGCGTGCCGAGCGCGACGACGCCCGTCGCCAGCAGCGCGCCGACGACGCCGGCCGTCAGCGCGCTGCGCCGTGAGGGATGGCTGAGCAGCCAGCGTCGCCGCACGACGACCGGGTCGAGGGGCAGCGTCGGATGTGGCCCACCGAGCTCGGAGGGGTGGCGCCAGAGGCGGTCGTCGGGGGGCAGGAGCGGGGAGCGGGGGTCCTCGTCGAGCGGCTCGTCGAATTCGCCGGGAGTCACCGTCACGCCTGGGCAGGCTAATTGTCCGCGGGCAGAAAGGGTCGTCGGTGGCTCAGGTGCCTGCCGCGGCCGGCGCTCGGGTGTTCCCACCCCTCCTACGATGGCGCGAGTGCAGATCGGGTCATCACCTTGAGCGCCGAGTTCGCGCTCGACTTCGGAACGGGTTCGACACGCATCGCCGACGCCAGCGGTGATCTGCTCGTCGACGAGCCGACGGTCGCGGCCGTCGACAAGGACACCGGCCGTGTCGTCGCCTTCGGCTCCGAGGCGCTCGGACTCGGCACGCGGGCTGCCGGTCGGGTCGCGGTCCGCTTTCCGGTGCGCAACGGCCAGCTCGTCGATCTCGGGCTCGTCGAGGCAGTGCTCGCCGAGGCGTTGCGGAGGGCCGGAGCCTCCCGGCTGTCGCACCCCCGTGTGCTCGTCTGCACCCACGTCGGCGCGACCCGGGTGCAGAACCGGGCGCTCGACCGTGCGGTGCGCAAGGCGGGGGCAAAAGACGTGCTTTTCATCGCGCACCCGACGGCCTGCGCGATCGGCGAGGGAATCGCCATCGACGAACCGACCGGGTCGATGGTGGTCGATGTCGGCGCGGGGACGACCGATGTCGCCGTTTTCGCCCTCGGGGGGATCGTCGTCGCGTCGTCGTGCGGGCGTGGCGGCGACGACCTCGACGAGGCGGTGCGCAGCTACCTCGTGCGCCGACGCGACACCCTCGTCGACCGGGAGACGGCCCGGGCGACGCGCCTCGCGCTCGGGACCGCCGCGCCACATCCCGTCGATTGCGAAAGGGAAGTCGTCGGGCGGGACGCGCGTTCCGGGCGGCCGACGAACACGACGGTGCGGAGGGCCGAGCTCATGCCGGTTCTCGGGCCACTCGTCGCCTCGATGATCAACGCCGCGGTGCGCGCCATCACCGAAGCACCCCCCGAGCTCGTCAACGACCTCATCGGATCGGGACTGCTCCTCGCGGGCGGTGGCGGGCTGTTCGACGGGTTCGATCAGCGTCTCGCCAAGCTGACCGGGGTGCCGGTGCGCATCGCCGCCGGGGCCGGGCGCTGCGCGGTGCTCGGTGCAGCCCGCTGTCTGGCGTTGCCCGACGGACTTTCCTACGCCGTCAGCGTCGCACGGATCCGCTGAAGGCGAAGCGGACGGACGAGACGCCGGCCCACCCACGGCGATTCGGGAGATCGAGCGAAAGCGCGGGACGCCGAAGCTACGGCGATGACGAGCGACCCCGCCCGCCAGACGGCGACGTCGTCGCGAGACGGAACCGGCGACGCCGGACGCGGAACGACGTCGATTTCAGCGGGAGCGTGGGGGTGGGCGCGAGTTCGGCCATCTAGCATGGTTTTGTGCCTCCGACGGTCGACCGACCCCCGGACGAACTCGCGGCGGGCAAACTGGCGCTCCTGCGTTACCGGGGAGGAGAAGCACCGGTCCTGGCGCGCGCCGTGAGCGAGAGCCTCGAGCATCTCCGGCCCTGGATGCCATGGGCCGTGCCGACCCCGACGGAGGAGAGCCTGGCCGACTTCGTGCGCCGCGCGCTCGATCAGTGGGAGACAGGCGAGAGCTTCAACTATTGGATGCGCGACGTCGCGACCGCTGCCTTCGTCGGCGGCGCGGGCCTCCACGCGCGGCTGGGGCCCGCGGCGATCGAGATCGGCTACTGGGTCCACGTCGGCTGGACGCGCCGTGGGTTCGCGAGCGCGGCGGCGAGGGCGCTCACTTCCGCCGGCTTCGGCCTGTCCGGTGTGAGACGGGTCGAGATCCACTGCGACGTCGCCAATGTTGCGAGTGCAGGCGTGCCCCGTCGCCTCGGCTACCGCCTCGAGCGCATCGTCGACGACGAAGCCGAGCCGGCGTCCCGCACGGGACGCAGCATGATCTGGTTCATCGACGCCGATTCGTGGTCGGCGCGCTGACGTTTCCGCGCTTGACGGCGCGCTGCACCGGTCCCTGGCAGGTCAGCCCCGAGGTCTTCTGGCGCAATCTCCGGACGCACAGTCGCCTCGCGGTCGAACCGGCGCGTCGCAGGCCACCGCGGGATGGCGTGATCGGCGCCGATCACCGCTTTTCGGCAAGGCTCTTGGCGGTCGCGACGGCCCTCTTGACGTCCGGTGCCAACTCCCCGGGCCGCGGGCTGGTGGCGCGTCGGAACCCCGGTGCCGGCAGGCGCGTGATCATCTTCGTGACGGCGGCCTGATCGGATGCGGCGCGGACACGACCGAGGACCCCTTGGCTGAAAGTCTTGATCGCGGCGCTCGCCGTCGTCGCCGTGAGGCCGAGAGCGCTCATCGCTGTCAGAACTGCCTGGTAACTCGTGCCGGCACCGGAGAGGAAGTAGACGCAGGCCCCGAGACCGGCCGAGGTGATCACGCCGACGACGAGCTCGGGAGCGAAGAACTTGACGAAGTACAGACTGTGCCGCGAGGCATTAGCGATCGACCCGGGATCGGGGAAATCCTTGGGATCGGCCGCCATCAGCAGCAGGTCCCTCCAGACCATGACCTGATCGTGCAGCGCGCACGCCGCCTCCTCCTGGGCCGATTCCCTGTCAGCCAGCCTGGGATCGAGCGCGATCCGTCGCCAGTCCCCGAGGGTGTGCTTGATCGCCTGCGCGCTGATCGTCGGGAGAACGGCCGGGGACAGTCGCTCGAGGAGCTCACAGAGCGCCGGGTACCTCTCGACGACGAGATGCACCCACGAGTCCGGAGCAATGTCGGCGTTCCCCGCTGGTCCGGTCACACCCGCAGGGCCGAGAACCCAGACCTTGTGGTTCAGCGCCCAGTAGGTCTCGGCGAGTCCGCGTCCCAGTTGATAGGAGCTCGAGGTCCCGAAGGCCTGCGCGGCGAGCGCGTCTTGTATCGCTTCGTCCCACGCCCAGAAGAACTCGGCGATGACCGGCCACGGTTGCTGCGTGCGAGAGCCCGGAAGATCCTGCAACCAGCGAGGGGCGTTGCCGGAGCCGAGGTCGAGGGTGGCGGCGAGGTCCCCCCATCCGAGTTCTCGCAGATGCCACCAGGTGAGATAGCGGAGCTGCGTCGACGCGCCCGTCGTGCCGCTTGCCGGCAAGGCGGTGCGCATCGTCAGTGCCGAGGCGAAGGGATTCAGTCCCGCCGTAGCCGTCAGTTCCGCCAGCACCTTGACGACCTCGATCGTGTGCTCGACCGCCGTCCGTTCCCCGGCGACATCGAGCGGCAGCGACAGGTCCGGTTCCGCCTCGCCGGCCGCTCGCCCCTGGAGTCTTTCGAGGTTGCCTCGTGCCTCCGCCATCATCCAGCCGATGCGCAGGGCCGAGTACTTCGCCGCCACGTCGGCGGTCGTTTCGCCGGCGCCGGCGACGCCGCCGAGCGGTTTGGGCGGCAGGGGCGGTGCCGACCCGGCCGGCATCGTGACGGACGATCCGCCGTCGGTTCCAGTTGCTCCAGCAGTGGCCCGTGGGGCGCTTCCGACGTCACTCATTGTTTGGCCCCCCTTTTGCGGTGGCGACCGGGAAAGCGGCTGTCTCCCCTGGGATGAGTCCCGCCTGGCACCGCCTGTTCATCTCGGGAGGCCGACGACGGCGCCGACCGGCGGAGAACCTCCCGGTTCGTCGGGACAACATTAGGGCGCACCGTCGCCGCCGGCCCCGTTGGCGTCGCCGCCGACGCCGAGCACCTCTCCCGCCGCTTGTCGGACCTGCCAATCCCGGTCGGACAACCGCTCCCGCAGCGCCGCGTTGGCCGTTTTGCCCGGAAAGGCCGCCAGGGCGACGACGGCCCGGCGACGAATCGAGGGGGTGTCGCCGAGCGCGGCGAGGACGGCCGCCCGGCCCGAAACGTCGCCGATGGCGCCGAGCGCGGCGACGGCGGATTCGCGACAGAGCGGATCGGGGTGGGAGCGCGCGATCTCCGAGAGCCGCCGGCAGGCCCGGCGGTCGCCCGACTCCCCGACGGCGAAAGCCGCGGCCTCGACGACGAAAGGGTCGTCGTCGTCGAGGAGAGGAGAGAAGTCCGCGGCCGCGATCCGGCCCGCGAGCTCGCACGTCGAACGGCGCACGCCCGGGTCGGGGTCGCGCAGCGCCCGGTGTACGTCGTCCGGCTGAGCGCGTCCCATGTTGGCAAGCGACGTGAGCGCCGCGGCCCGCACCTTCGGGGAGCTGTCGGTGAGAAGCCGCCGGACGACCGGCTCGTCGCCGGCGAGCCCGGCCAAAGCGGCCGTGAGCCGTCGGCGCATCTCGCCGGTGTCGACGAGCGGTCGGGGGCCGTCTGGCGTGCTCACTCGGTCGTTCCCATCGCGTGGCAGGCTACGGGACGTGGCGGGCGACGACGCCGCGAGGACAACGGGCCCGTGGCGTGGGCCGGAGGCGCGCTGGGGCGACCATGCCCCCGGCTGGTGGGGCCCGCGCCCGGCGCGGCGCGGGCGGTTGGCGTGGCGGGTGGCGCTGGCGGCCGTCGTCGTGCTCGTCCTGGCCGGTGTCGTCGCCGCGAAGTGGGTGTTGCCGTACTACGCGATCACGCCGGGCACGGCGCTCAACGTCGCCCAGCTCATCTCGGTGCCGCGGGGCGCGTCGCACCGGCACCGGGGGAGCGTCGTTCTCACCGACGTCCAGCTCGTGCAGCTGACGGCGCTCGGGTATCTCTACTACCGCTTCGACGAGCACGCCGAGATCGTCTCGTCGGCAGATCTGACGGGAGGAGCGAGCTCTTCGGCCTACGACGAGGAAGGAGTGATCGAGATGGCGACGGCGCGCCAGGCGGCGGTGCTCGTCGCGCTGCGGGAGCTCGGCTACCACCCCCGTGCCGTGCCGGACGGCGCCGTCGTCTTCGCCGTCGAGCCCGGGGCCAAAACAGCCTCGACCCTCGCGGTCGGCGACGTCGTCACGGCGGCCGGATCGGCTCCGACCCCCGTCCTCTCCCGTCTCGCCGCGACGGTCGGGGCGGCCTCGCCGGGGAGCTCGTTGCGCATTGCCTTCCACGGATTCGCCTCGACCCGTCTGCGCCATCGGACGGTCGTCGTCGGCGAGCTCGAGAGCTCCGGGTCGGCGTCGAAGGTGAGTTTCACCTGTGATCCAGCCGGTTCGACCCGCGGCCGGATCGTCCGGCGCGACGGTCGACCGACGGGCTGTCTGCCCGTCTATGCGGAGCAGCTCTATGCCAACGAGGACGAGCCTTTTCCGGTCTCGATCAATAGCGGCGGAATCGTCGGCCCGTCGGCGGGCCTTTCGTTCACGCTCGGAGTGATCGAGAAGCTCGATCGCGGCGACCTCACCGGCGAGCGCCGGGTCGCCGCGACGGGGACGATGGCGAACGACGGTTCGGTCGGAGCCATCGGCGGCATCGCGCAGAAGACGATCGCCGTCCGGGCGGCGGGTGCGACGGTGTTCCTCGTGCCGCCGGCGAACGCGGCCGTTGCCCGCGCCAACGCCGGTCCGGACCTGCGGATCATTGCCGTCTCGTCGATCGGCGAGGCGGTCGCGGCGCTCGAGCACCTGGGCGGCAGGCTCGTGCGGGCGACGGCCGCCCGGTGAGGTCATAGGCTTCGCCCGTGCCCGATCCACGGCCGATCCCGATCTCGTCCCATCCGAACCTCGACCCGGAGGCGATCGCGGGCCGGCAGTTCCCGGTCACGTGGCGCGGTTACGACCCCGAGAGCGTCCACCGGTTCCTCGTTGACGTCGGCCAGCTCGTCCGGCAGTCGCGAGCGAAACAGCGCGAGCTGATCGAGCGGCTGAACGAGGCGGAACGCCGCGCCGCCGAGCCCGAGCTCGACGAGGCGACCATCTCCGCCGCGCTCGGGACGGAGACGGCGAGGGTCCTCCACGTGGCGCACGCCGCGGCGGGCGAGGTGCTCGCCAAGGCGGAGACCCGGGCGGCGCACATCGTCGCCGAGGCGGAGGGGGCGAGCAGCGAATTCCGGCACCGGGCGGAGGCCGAGGCGGCGGCGATCGTCGGCGAGGCGCGCGCCGCGGCTTCCGCCGCGGTCGAGGCCGCCAAAGAGGACTGTCGGGCGATGATCGACGAAGCGCGCGAGGTGCGCCGGCGGATCCTCTCGGACCTCGCCGAGCGTCGGCGCGTCTACTACTCCCAGATCGAGCAGTTGCGGGCCGGCAAGGACGCGCTGTCGTCGGTCGTCGCCCATGTCGCCGAGACGATCGAGACGGTGCGGGCGCGACTCGACGGCTCGGAAGACGACGCCCGGGCTGCCGCCGAGGTCGCCCGGCGCGCGACCGAGCTCGAGCCGGGCGCGCCAGAGGTCGGCGCCGCAGAGGCTCACCCCGTCGCGGTCTCGGCCGAGGTCGACGATCGCAGCGCACCGGCGGCGAGCGACGACATGACGCCGTTGCTCACGGCGACGGTCGATTCCTCTGCCGAGGCGGTAGAGGGCGACGGCGGGGAGGTTCCCGGCCGGGCTGATCTCGCCGATGAGGCGGTGGTCAGCGGTGACATGCCGGCAGCGGCGATCGTCGACGCGCTGTTCGCCCGCATCCGTGAGGCGTCTGCCGCAACGGCTCTGCTGCCGGAAAGCGCCGCCACGCCGTCGCGCCAGCGAGCGAAAGGGGCGGTCGCCGGGAGCGATGAGGACGAGCCGGAGGGGGACGGCGCCGCCGTGCCGTCTGCAGGCCTCGAGGAGGTCCCGGCGGGGTTGCGCCTCGGCAAGGTCGCCGTGGAGCGGAGCGCCCTTCTCCGCCGTCGAGACGAGCTCATCGAACGCTCTCTTGGCGAGCTCGTCCACGTCATGAAGCGCGCCTTGCGCGTCGAGCAGAACGACCTGATGCACCGCCTGCGCGAGGCGCCGCGAGGAACGGAGCCGTCCACGCTGTCTTCGCCTGCCGACGAGGCGCAGCGCTTCGCCCAGGCGGCGGTTTCCGCTCTGTCGGCGCTCTGGCGAGAAGGGGAGACGTTCGCCCGGGAGAGATTGGTCTCGACGGGTCGCGCGACGCCCATCGACGCTTCCGACGAGGCGGCTGGCCGCGCCGCGGCCGAGGAGGTCGCGGCGAGCCTCGGGACGGAGATCGCGACTTCGATCGCCAACCGGCTCGTCGAGAGCTTCCGCGGCGCCGACGGCGAAGCCGAGTCGCTGCAACGCGCCGTCGATGCGGCGTACCGCGACTGGCGAGGCGAGCGGATCGAGGAGACGGCGGGCGACTTCGCGACGCAAGCCTTCGCCCTCGGGACGATCTCGGTCGCTCGATCCGAGAAGACACCGGTCTCCTGGGTCGTCGACGACGGGGCCAGCCGCTGTTCGGACTGTGACGACAACGAGCTCGCGGGGCTCTTGCAACCCGACGTGCCGTTCCCGACGGGCCAGTCGCAACCTCCGGCCCACGGGGGTTGCCGTTGTGTGCTCGTACCGACGGGGAGCTAGCGAGTCGTGAGGATCGAGCCGGAGCCGCGCATCCGGCGCCCCGTCCGCCGTCGCAACGTCGTCATCGTCTCACTCGTCGTCGCGATCGTCGTCTTGCTCATCGTCGTGCAGGGCCTCGCAGGTTTCTACGCGAACTTCCTCTGGTTCCACTACAACGGCCTCGGCACCGTCTGGAGCGGGATCACGGTGACGAAGATCGTGCTCGCCGTGGTCTTCGTCGTCATCGCCTGGGTGCTTCTCTGGGTGTCGCTTCTCGTCGTCGACACCGTCGCGCCCCGGGCGATGTTCCTCGCTTCCGACAACGAGCTCGTCCGCCGCTACCAGGCGACGGTGGCGCCACACGCGCTCGTTCTGCGCACGGTGCTCTCCTTTGTCGTCGCGCTCATCCTCGGGACAGGGGCGTCGGGCCAGTGGCAACACTGGATCCTTTTCACCAACGCGGTGCCGTTCGGCCGGCTCGACCCGATCTTCCACCGCGACGCGAGTTTCTTCGTCTTCCGCCTGCCGTTCCTCTCGTACCTCGTCGACTGGATCTTCGCTGCTCTCTTCGTCACCTTGATCGTGACGGCGCTCGCCTACTTCCTGAACGGGGCGATCCAGTTCCGCCGCGGGGCGCACGTCGAGCCGCGGGCGATCGCCCACCTCTCGCTGATCCTCGCCCTCATCGTCCTGGAGAGAGCCTGGGCCTACTACTACGTCGACCGCTACGGCCTCGACCTGTCGTCGTCCGGCGTCGTCCACGGGGCCTCGTACACCGACGTCCACGTGCGCCTGGCGGCGCTGACACTGCTCGCCGTCATCTCGCTCGTCGCCTTCGTCGCCTTCAGCGTCAACGTCTACGAGCGTTCGCTGGCCCTGCCGGCGATCGCCTTCGGACTGTGGGTCTTCCTCGCGCTCGTCGTCGGCGTGATCTACCCCGCGATCTTCCAGGCGCTGCGCGTCACCCCCGCCCAGAGCACGCTCGAGCTGCCGTACATCAAGGACAACATCGTCGCGACCCGCTACGCGATGGGGATCGAGAACGTGAATCTCCATACTTTCCCCGCGAACGAGGACCTCACGCCCGCCGTGCTCACGCAGTACCAGAAGACGCTGTCCGACGTGTTGCTCTGGGACCCGTCGATCGCCGTTCCCACCTACCAGCGGCTGCAGGTCATCAAGAGCTACTACCAGCTGACGACGTTGGCGGTGGATCGCTACAAGATTGACGGGAAGACGACACCGGTGGTGCTCGGCGTGCGCGCGCTGAACAGCCGCGGTCTCGCCCAGCAGAGCTGGGTGAACACCCATCTGCAGTACACGCACGGCTACGGTGTCGTCGCCGCCGCCGCCAACGTCGCCAACTCGAGCAACCTGCCGAACTTCCTCGCCGGCAACATTCCGACGATCTCGTCGTCACCGGCACTCGCGCTCAGCCATGCCGCCGTCTACTACGCGCCCGGCGACAGCCAGTATGTGATCGTCGACACGAAGCAGCCCGAGGTCCTCTACCAGGCGGCGAATGGGACGAACGTCGAGAGCCACTGCTACGGCTGCGGCGGGATCCCGATCGGCTCGCTCCTCAACCGACTGGCGTTCTCGATCCACCTACGGGATCTCAACTTGTTGATCTCCAACCTCGTCACGGGGCAGTCCCGGCTCATCTACATCCCCGACATCGAGGCGCGCGTCCAAAAGGCGCTTCCCTTCCTGACCGTGGATTCGCATCCCTATCCGGTCGTCGTCGACGGCGAGATCGACTGGGTCGTCGATGCCTACACGACGAACGCCTCTTATCCCTACGGCCAACCCGCCGTGACGAGCGAGCTGCCTGCGGGGAGCGGGCTGGCTGGCAACTACAACTACGTGCGCGACGCCGTCAAGGTCGTCGTCAACGCCTATACGGGCAAGATGTCCTTCTACGTCATTGCGCCGTCGGATCCGCTGATCCGCGCCTACGAGCACGCCTTCCCCGGGTTGTTCCAGCCGCTGAGCCGGATGAACCCGGTCCTCCGGCAGCACCTGCGTTACCCGCAGGACCTGCTGATGGTGCAGGCGGACATGTACGGCCGCTACCACATCGAGTCGCCCTCGGGCTTCTACAGCCTGTCGGACGCCTGGGATCTCTCGCAGACCTCGAATTCGGTGTCCGGATCGCCCTCGGACCAGCTGGCGCAGACGGCGAGCGGCGCCGTGGCCCGCTACACGCCGGTCTACGAGCTCCTGCAGCTGCCGGGCCAGAGTTCGCTCACCTTCGACGCCGTCGAACCTCTCGTGCCGTTCTCCGCGAACGACAGCCTCCAGACGCTGCGCGCGCTTTTCATCGCCGATTCCAACGCCAACGGCTACGGCCGGCTCGACGCCTTCGTGACGCCGGGTGAGTCCATCCACGGGCCGGCGCTCGCCAACGCCGACATCAACGCCAACCCGACGATCTCCAAGGCGATCACGCTGCTCGACAGTCGGGGATCGACGGTTTCGCTCGGCACGGTGCAGATCCTGCCGATCGCCGACTCGCTCATCTACGTGCGCCCCCTCTACGTCTCGTCGTCCCAGACCCCGTTCCCGCAGCTCGTCGACGTCGTCGTCGTCTACGGCAAGGACGTGGCGATGGAGCCGACGCTCGGCGGCGCCCTCGCCTACGTCTTCGGCAGTGCGCCGGCGAGCACCGGACCCCAGACGAAGGGATCAAGTTCGAAAAACGCCGTTTCCCAGCTGGCGCGCCAGGACATCGCCCAGGCGGTCGCCGCCTACCAGGCCGCCCAGGCCGCGCTGGCACACGGCGATCTCGGTGCCTACCAACAGGACGTCACGAAGGCGGGGACGCTTCTCGGCGAGGCGAACTCGATCGTCAACGCGACGCCCGTCGCCTCGACGACCACGACGACTCCTCCTCGTCGTAGTTCGAAGGTCGACGCGGCCTTGTCCTCGGCAGCGTGAGCGAAATTCCGGATTCACCCGGTAAGGATGTCGAGACGCCTCTCGTCAGAGCCGAGGCCGCCAGCGCGGCTATCGCCTGGTCGCTGGCGAGATCGGCGATGGTAAACTAAAAGGACGAGTTCGCCGCGGGGTGGAGCAGTCTGGTAGCTCGTCGGGCTCATAACCCGAAGGTCGCAGGTTCAAATCCTGCCCCCGCCACCAAGAAAAGAGCAGGTCAGGACCGTTGTGGAAGCACCGGTCCTTCTGTTACCCATCGATCCATCCCATGAGTCATCCCATGAACGGTCGCACCACGCCGCTACCATGGGATGCGTGCGTGGATCGAAGCGCCAGATTCGTCCAGGGGTGTGGGAGCTACGGGTGTCGCTTGGCAACGATCCCGTCACTGGCAAGCTGTGCCAGCTCTCCAAGACTTTCCACGGTGGCTCACGTGCAGCGGACGCTGCACTCCGTGACCTCGTAGACCAGCAAGCCCCAGGCCGGGCTGATGGCGTCGGAGCGACCGTTGGTCAGCTCCTCGATCGGTGGCTCGAAGAGTGCGAGCGGCTCGACCTCTCCCCGACCACGATCCGTAACTACAAGGCGCAGATCACCCATACCATCCGTCCTCGACTCGGCAAGCTGAAGCTCAGCCAGCTGACCGCCCGTTATCTGGACGACCTGTACGGCGCCATGAAGGACGCTGGCAAGTCCCCCAAGACGATCCGGAATCACCACGCCATCATCTCGGCTGCCCTCCACCAGGCTGTCCGCTGGGGATGGGTGAAGACGAACGTTGCTGAGATGGCAAAGCCCCCTCGGGTTGCCCATCGCCGAGTGCAAGCGCCATCTGTCGATGTCGTCCGAGACGTCATCGAGGCGGCAGAGCGTCGAGACCCACGGCTTGCTCCGCTCTTCATGCTCGCTGCGCTCACCGGCATGCGCCGTGGCGAGCTATGTGCGCTCCGTTGGACCGATGTCGATCTCACCCGTGGTGTCATCGAAGTCGCTCGCTCTGTCGTCGTCGTTGAGGGTGGGCTTGCCGAGAAGTCCACCAAGACGGATCGCTCCCGGAAGGTCGCTCTTGACCCGGTCGGCGTCTCCCTCCTAACCGCTCATCGAGGACGCGTCGATGCCTGGATTACCGCGGCTGAGGGCGAGCCCGATTCCGACGCCTTCGTCTTCTCCCCGTTTGTTGAAGCCAGGACCCCATTCCGGCCCGACAACGTGACGTCGTTCTTCATCCGTATCCGGGATGAGGTTGGTACACCAGACGTGCGCCTGCATGACCTGCGTCACTTCACCGCCACGCAGCTCATCGGGGCTGGCGTGGATGTCCGGACCGTCGCCGACTTCCTCGGCCACTCCGATCCCTCGCTCACTCTTCGGGTGTACTCCCACGCCATCGAGGAGCGGAACCGAGCAGCAGCCAACATCATGGGTCAAGTGCTTTCCGCCAAGGACAAGAAACCAGCCGAGCTGGCAAGCGTTAGCTAGGAGGCGCTAGCGAAAGGGCTAGCGAAACTCGGTGCCGACGATCTTCGGGCACATCGAAGCCTTCTACAACCCGAGACGGCGTCATTCTTCAATCGGCAACCTCAGCCCTATCGAGTTCGAGGCATGACACACGAACGCCGCAGTTGCGGCATGATCAACTCAGCCAACCTGTCCGAAGAACGGGGGAAGCTGAAGATAGAACCTTTGGACTCAATTGCGCTGTACGTCGAAGAGCCTGATGGTGGCGTCTTGATCTCACTTTCGCGGTCCCAGGGATAGCAGATGCCTCCCTACCGAGCCGGCAGGTACCCGCGCCGTGCTTCCGCGGGGGCGCGTCACTCACCCTCGACTCGGTCCGGTCAGTTCGGGCAAGAACAGAGTTCTAAGCACGAGCCACTGCCGAACGACGTCGACGCGTTATGTCGCGCGCTGCAAATGGAGATCCGAGCAGTCCGCAAGAGAGGCAGTGGCTACCGGATCAACCTCCATAACGGTCGTTTCCTCACTGAAGAAGGGGGGCGGTATGTCTATGACTTCGCATTCGACGACGAGGTCAACCTACGCGACGACACTGCAGTCTCCCTGTCAGTTCCCGGTCGCGATGATGTGGGCGGTGCGGTAGTTGGGTGTCGAGAAGGGCGGCTGATTGTCGCCCTAGACGAGGATATTGGCCCCGTAGTTCTCAGTGTCCGTCTCCAGTCGGATGAAAGCTACTTGCTGACCAGACTCGACGAGAGACTCCGAAAGGTCGCTGAGGACTCTGACGGCAAGTTCCATCTCGTTTCAGCACGGTACGTGCTTGGGTCGGAGCCTCACGGTCTACGCACTCGAGCCGACCAACCGCCTGAGTCCGTTCTCGCCGAGTTGGACGATCAACAGCGCGCCGCGGTCGAACAATGTCTCGGCGACGGCGTCACATTTCTATGGGGGCCACCGGGCACCGGCAAGACGACCGTCGTTGCAGCCGTCGTGCAAGCCCACTACTTGGCGGGTCGTTCCGTTCTTCTCGTTTCAAATACTAATGCGGCTGTCGACACGGCCTTGGAGGGAGTGTGCCACGGACTGACGGATGACCCTGAGATCAAACAAGGCAAAGTCCTTAGACACGGACCCTTGATGCTCGCTGAGCTTAAGCAGCGCTATGGAGATGTCGTCGATCTGGATCGCGTGTTGAGCAAGCTTGGAACGGATCTGACGCGTCGTCGAGACGAAGCAGCAGCCGAGGCAGCAAAGTGCGAGCGAATGGCGCTGGGCTCGCGGGCCGCCGTTGCCAAGTACGAAGCGGATCAAAGTGCGCGAGGTAGGGTCAGGACGGCCACTGAGACTCTCTACAGGTCTCTCGCGGCCTCCCAGCGGGCTCGTGACCAGCATGACTCCCTGCTTGTGGAGCGAGAACAGCTAGGGAGGAACCTCACTCGCGCCGAGAGGCTCGGCGACTTTCGGCGCCGTCTTGCGCGCCTAGAGAATCCCGAGGCCTACAGGTCAGCCCTGATCGATGTGGCTCAGGAGATTTCAGAAGCTGAGAAGAAGACGGAGGCGGCCGAAAGGTCTGTTTCGCAGTGCGAGAGCGATCGTGCCCGCAGTCAGAGCCTTCTTGTATCTGCGTCAGCGGAGCTAGTCGGACTTGCACCCGAGGCAACCGCGCGCGCGGCCCTCGAAGTCACGGACCGGAAGATAGCCAAATGGCTGGCCGTCAAGCGCGAAGCAGAAGAAGCTCTGGCAAAGCTTCGACGTGAGGTTCTCGACAACTGTCGCGTGCTCGCCACAACGGCGACTCGGTTGTCTCTGCCAGGCATGCCGCAGCGCGACTTTGACGTCGTAGTGGTCGATGAAGCGTCCATGGTGGCTCTTCCGATGGCCTTCTTTGCCGCGGGTCTTGCGCGGAGAAGTGTCGTCATTGCCGGAGATTTCCGCCAACTGCCTGTTATCGCGGCCGATTCATCGCAGCTCACGGCCGATTGGTTCACTCCAGACGCATTTACCAAGACTGGCATCAAGGAGCAGTTCGAAAACGGCATCCGTCCACAGAACCTAGTGATTCTTCACAGCCAATACAGGATGCGGGGCGCCATCTGCAACCTCGTCAACGACATGTCCTATGCAGATGCCCCTCTCGACACGGCACGAGAAGATTCACCCCGCCGGAACCTTCCGGACCTGATCGCTGGTGGGCCACTGCTCCTTATTGATACCTCGACGGAAACGCCTTGGTGCGCGTATCGGTCAGGGAGTGGCTCGCGCTACAACCTGCTGCACGCCCTCATCGTGCAGGCTCTCGTCCGGCGGCTCGAAGAAGCCGGGTTCTTGTCCTCGGGTGAACACTCAGAGGACGAACTCGCCGTAATCAGTCCTTACGTCGCGCAGACTCGACTCGTAGCCTCCTTGCTTGGCGACTTGCTAGAGAGGGATGGAAATGCGTACGCGAGTACCGTTCACAGATTCCAGGGAAACGAGAAGACGCTTGTGGTCCTCGATCTCACCGAAGCACCTGGCGCGGGAGGAATCGGTCGCCTGCTTCAAGGCGACAAGGACGACCCTGGAGGACGACTTCTCAACGTCGCCGTTAGCCGAGCCCAGGATGTCCTCTTGGTGATCGCCGATGTCGCCTTTCTGCGTTCCAAGTGGCAGTCGGGCGGCTCTCTCCAGCGTCTGGTTGAGCATCTGGAAAGGCACGGAAGAGCGCTCAGCCTCAAGGACGTTCTCGCTGAGGACGAGCTCGATTTCGGCTTTGAGAGGCACCGTCACGTCCGTATGGACTTTGATACGTCGAGCGCGGTGGCATTTGACGAGCGCGCCTTTGTGGCGGCGTTCATGCAGGACATTGCCGAGGCAACGGGCTCCGCTGTCATCTTCTCGCCCTACTGCACAGAAGCGGGGACCTCACGGTGGCTCGGGCCGCTGCGTGAGGCGATCGAGCGCGGGGTCAAGGTCAGAATTGTTCTTCGTCCGTTCTCAGGTTCGGCTTCGTCAACTCAGGTCGGCCTTCAACAGCGGATCGACCTTCTGAGGACCATCGGTTGCGTCGTTGACGAGCGCGTCGGTATGCACGAGAAGGTAGCCATCATCGATAGCCGGGTGCTCTGGCACGGATCTCTAAACATATTGAGTCACCGCGACACGACGGAGTCGATGCTCCGCATTCCCGCTGAAGGAGCTTGCGCGGAGCTCGCCCGGTTCCTACTCACATCCTGGCGAGGCCGGGAGTTTGTCGATGGTCTTGCCACACCCGAGAACCCACCGTGTCGCCAGTGCGGTTCCCCCACCAGGTACAAGCGCAATGCTGCAGGGGTCCTGTTTGTTTGCTGCCGGCCGGGATGCCAAGGAGTTTTCGATCCGGACTCTTCTGAGTCCCCAGAAACGCTTCAGGGTGTTGGCCAACCATGCCCTAACCCTGACTGCAACGGAGGCAAACTGGTAGTCAGGAAGAGTCGGTACGGCACTTTTCTCGGTTGTAGCAACTACGGACGTACGAGGTGCCCCGGACCGAAATGGAATCGATAGCCGTGATACATCGTCGTAGCGACTCGGCTCGACGGTCAGAACCGCGCTCGGCCAGCTCCTCAACGTTTCGTGCTGTCTCGGCGTTCTTAGCCGGTCCACGGGTCGCGCACAGGACGGTGTCATCCGCCTCAGGTGAAATGTTGTAAGCGTCGTCAGAGGCGACGATGGAGAGGAGGCTCCTGGCAAGAAGGCAAGCTACGTGTGTGCAACCAGGGCCGTCAGCTGAACTGATCGAAGAAGTGCTTCTCCACGGTGACCTGCTCGACCATCTGGGTCACGACCCCGAGCTGGTACTCCTTCAGGAGGTCCGCTAGATCGTCGCCACTAACGAGCTCGACCGGGAGCGCGCCGTCTCGGCTCGCCTCCTTACGCGCATCGCTGGTGAAACTGCCCGTGGTTATGAGGAGACCCTTCTCGCCTCTTCCAGCCATCGCGCCGCGAAAATCGCGCACTGCGGACGCGGACACCGAACCTTGATAACGCTTGCACTGGAAGTAAGTCCGGAACGCGACTAGCGAGACTCGCAGTGTTCCGACGCCGTCGATCCCGCCGTCGCCAACTTGTCCGAGCACCTCCACATTGTGAAAGTTCGCTTCCAGCAACAGTCGCTTGGCTAGTCGCTCGAAGCCACCCGGTGACAGTTCCAGCAAACGGTTGATGACCTGACTCTTCCAATCCAGGTCAATGTCTTCGGCGATTTCACTTTCGATGTCGGCTTCGGATTCAGCTTCGTTGCTATCGGCCAATGCCTTCGCGGCAGCCCTCAGCTGAGGCCTAGCCTCGTTGTGAGTGCGAACGTACTTGGCGCGCCATTGCTTAATCGCCGAAATCAACTGCTCTGGACCTTGAGCGGTACGTCCAGTCTCGGTGATCGACCAGACGCCGCGAGCGGAGTTCTCGATCGCGGCGATCAGCTTGAGTCCGCTGCGCGCCCACGCAAGCCGGTACTCGATCACCGACATGCGGTCGCTTGGCCGACGCTTGATGGCCAGTTGCTCCTCAGTGAAGCCCTCGAGGTCGATGACGCGTTGATTTATTTCATCGATTCGAGCTGAGCCCCCCAGCTCCTTCAGAGCCTCCAAAGTTGGCCACATCAGGACGGATTGCGTCGGGATAGCCGAAGTCGGCATTGGCTCCTTCTCTCAAGAGGGCCTGTGGCTGGCAACTTAGCCTTGTCCAAGGACACTTCAAGGATACGCTTGGCCAGCTCGCAAGGTCCTCTTCTGACAATCTGGGCGCCCGTCGCGCGCCCGTGGCTTCATGGCGAGATCCCGCCAACGAGGCGCACCTGCTCCGACATGAAACGCGTCAAAGCAGAACGAGGGTGAGCCCACCGCGACCTCCACGTCACAGACGTGGATCGGCGCGCTGACGGCGTTCGGACCGGAGTCGGCCTGATCTGACCCAGGCCCTAGGTGCGATATCGACCATCGCCGTGTGCGACGACCTAGCGCTTGGACAACTGTGAATGCTGATCGAAAACAGGAGCGCGCCATACGACGCCATCGGGACCGGTCATGCGGTGGTAGAAGGCCGATGCGGCTGGAAGCTTCGGACAACGTGACGAACAAAATCGAGCGTAGGGGAAGCGCACCTCGCCGGGGACGAATTGGCTGTGTACACGTTGGCGGACGCGCGGACAGTGGGCTTCAGATCACTTGTGCACCCTTGATGTGTAAGGGTGCGGTATCAGGACCACTCGAGCGGGCAATTATGACGCCATGCCGACCAGCTTGGAAACGTCTCGCACCGTGCGACAGCGTCCAGGATTAGCCCTCTGACCAGGGAACACACACCGCTAGCAGGGCGCTTGTGAACGGTGCCCAGCGGGTTCGGAAGTCCAGTGTTGAGTGAGTGTTAGGTGGAAGTGGCTGTCTGCGCGCTGACAGAGTCTGAAACGCGTCCGGCGTTTCGCCGATGTCCGCGGCAGAACTCGCCTCCAAGCGAAGGATGACGCTGGTCTTGAGGGCGGACGTTCGCGATGATGCGAGACAGCTGGGTGAGCCACTCTTCCAACCCGTTCGAGCCAGTCCGGTTAGCGTCGCAGAGGGCAACAAACCAGCGGATCTGACCGATGCCACGATCAGTGGTGACGTCCTAAGTTCCCTGTAAACGGGATCGGCCTGAGCAACCATGTCGTAAGCGCAAACACACGACAAGGAGGCTCAGGCCAATGAGGAGAGTACCGCCGTCCATGCTCGTCCGCGAGGAACTC
>Ga0326727_10003926_pt1 | contig 46103 bp, 38 predicted proteins | sample MB2enrmetagenome_FD_207643 | JGI IMG/M metagenome (GOLD analysis project Ga0326727, IMG submission 207643) | Lab enriched peat soil microbial communities from McLean, Ithaca, NY, United States - MB29MY | ecosystem: Environmental > Terrestrial > Soil > Wetlands > Peat | place: USA: New York... | reverse complement strand
CTGCTCGCACAGATTGAGACGAGGTCTTGGGCAGCAACGGGGGGATGATTTCCTTTTTCTCGGGGACTGGCCAGAGAATGATGCTCTCGTAACCGGAGATGCCGGGGACCGCTCCCTTGGCACTCGTTTTGGGCTCATGGTTAGAGTCACCGCGCTGCGAGCCTCGATTGCCAATCGCGAAGGCGCCATCGGCTTGATTGCGCCTGGCAACGCCGACAAAGAGGACAAGTGTTGTAACGAGAACGGCCGCGAGAGCGATACGCGCTAGTCTCAGAGCAGCGCGGGCGCATCTGTCTGTTTCGACCATGGCAACGTCCGAAACGATCGTCAGCTTCAAGGCGACCACAAAAGCGCAAGCTCCGAAGATGGCGCTGGAGGTGAGAATCCAGCCGTTCTGAAGGGCGAAGGCAGCCGTGTAGATGCCAATCGCGATCACGAACCCGTGACCTTCGCGAGGGACGGTGCGGAGGGATTGGGCGAAGAGTTCATCCTCTTCGCTTTCGGGGGCGAGCGGTCGCAATTGAATTAAACCAATGGTGGGCGGAATGACTTTTCGAAGGCCCGTCGCGAGGATGGCGGCGCCGAAGGAGGCCAAGAGGGCTGTGGCGAATGAGTCCTGACGGGAAAGAAAGACGACGGAGGGCACCCAGACCCATCCCGCGGCATTTGTAAGCGCGAAGAGAGTAAATGAAAGTGGAGGGTCTGAGTTGGAGGGAGCAGAGTGGCGCTTCCAATAGAACGATGCACCTGCCATGCCAGCCATCACGGAAACGCCTACGTAGAGGGCGGATCGTAGCAAGAGCGCGGCAAGTGATGGGGACTGAGAAGGTGGCAGTCGGAGGAACAGGAATGCGGCGATCAGCGAATTGAGCACGCCTGCAATAGCCAGAAAGCCCACAGAGGCCGTCAAGCCGGTTCGCTGTCTATCGGCCTCAAACGCGAAGATGCCAGCCTGTGTTGGAGAGGCCATGCGCTTACACTGCGATCTTGCCGCGGCGATCATCGAATCGCGACAACGCTCCCCAGAGAGTGCAAAGGACGGTCAGAAAGAAAGGCAGGCGAACGACCAGAGCCACGTTCCGCGTATCGGCGATTGCGTTGCGGGCGTTGTTGAAAGGAACGATCACTTTGTCGCCATATCTCACGTCCCACTGTTGCGCCGGGGAGACACGCTCGATTTCGACTTTTGCATGGTTCTTAATCGAATAGGTGCTGACCGGAGGAACCGAGCCTAGATTGACAACTTGACCCGCAAGAAAGATTTTGGGTAACAGGGCGAGGAAAAGCCAGACGCACACGAGAATCGGCAGTCCCGCCAATATTCCACGACCAAGCGACCGTACCCTCAACTCTCTCCTGGCCCAAAGATGCGGAATAAGGTAGAGAAGAATTCCAGCCCAGAGGAAGATCAGATTCGCGCCTAGCAGCAATCCCAGGTCGCAGAGGGTGGACCAGGGCCAATCCATCTGCCAGAAGCGATCACTGAGCCCCAATTGCTGCTCCAGGTTGGCGACGATGAGCAGCCATGCGGGGGTCAGCATGGACCACAGAGCTGCAAAAAGCATCACGAATCGGTGGTTGACGATTTCCACGAATGATCCGACTGCCACGGCTGCCAGCGCCTGGCGCCAGTACCAGCCAACGGAGCGTCCGCGCCGGAACTCTTCAAGCAGATCACCAGCCAGCGCTTCGTTGCGCGGCCCGGGAGTCAAGTGTTCGAGAATCCAAGTTGCGGCTGATGGCGGCTCTGTCTGTCTCATGTGCGCTCCTCTTTCAATTCCGGTAGCCTTTGCCACATTTTGCTTAGTACCCGGCGGGTCGCCTGCACCTGACAGAGTCCTGCTTTCGTGACTCGAAAATATCGCTTTGCCTTGCCGCCTCGCTCTGGCGTCGGGTCACCGAGGCTGGAGGAGACCAAGCCTTTGCTTTCCAGCCGTTCCAACGCCGCATATACGCTGCCAACCGACACATCCCGGCCGCGGTGCTTTTCGAGTTCCCTGGAGATGGGCACACCGTAGGCTTCGTCGCCCAAATGGACCACGGCAAGCAGAATCATCAGTTCGAACTCTCCGAGATAGCCTCGCTCTGTCATTAATTCAACAATAGCGAAGAAATATGATTCGTGCAACTCCTAAGGGATCCTCGTAAATGGGACTTCTTCAATTGTGGGCTGTATTTCGCATTCGCCAGTGCCGCAAGGTTGGCGTATCAACTTGTATTTGCAGCACTTTACAGGCGTGTCCAGTTTATCCTGAATCCGAGCCTCAACTGGCGATAACCAGCCCAACGCGCTCTTCCAGCGTGGGTTACATGCCGAAGGGCGGATCGGTAACGGGAACGCCGCAGGGTTCAAGAGCATCGAGGAGTCCTCATATTTCAGGGGTACTGCAGATGCCACATCACCCGCCCCTGAGAATCGTTCCAAGTGGATGAATCTGCGAGATCGTTTTTCACTCTCGAGCTAGATCTGGCACAAACGCAACGATCATGCCATCGGTAAACTTGGCGTTGCCGAAACACGTGAGCTCAAGCCAGCCGTGGAAGTTCAAGTCGCGGCGTACTCCGGTGAATACCGGCGTCAAGCTTCCTCCCAATCGGTCTAAGCCTTGAGCCTTCGGATCGCTACGGTCCTCGAAGATGCATTCCAGGAGTTCCAAGCGCCCTGTAGGGGTGATTTCAAAGGTGGCTCCAGGGAAAGTAGGATTCAGACTCTTGGTCTGATGGGTTTCGCCTTTGTGCTTCCCAAACAGTTCATGGTTACAGAGAACTTCATCGTACAATCCCATAGCTCTCCTTTTCGGGGCAGTCTGCCCAGAAGCCAATCGTGAAGCGAACCTACATGATGTACGCAGCATAAATCCGTCTGGTCTTTGTCTGCTTCGCCTAGCCCAGCGGCTGCCGGGCTATTCCAGTTTCATCAGCGCGGCGCACTGGAAGGGCAGCAGATCGCCGACCGCGCCACGTTGCACGATCCGAGGCCAGGCCGGATTCACAATCAGCGAACGGCCCACCGCCACCAGGTCGAATTCGTCACGCCTCATCCGCTCGACCAACTCATCGACGCCGGTCGTCGCGGCCAAATCGGAGCTTCTGAAGGTAGGCAGGAATTCTTGATTCAGGGTAACCGATGAGGCATACGACTCATTCAAAGCAGCGCCAAAGATAAATCGGACATTCCGCCATCACGCTGGTGCCAAGAGCTCAAGGATAGTAACCAAAAAGTACTCCACCTTCTGCAGATTCTCCATTTTCCGTGCTGGGAGCGGTTCCAGACGCGGTCATGCGCAGCCTATCCTCCATCTAACCCCCGGTGTTTCTACCAATGGTGGGAGAAGGACCGGACAGCGGAGCGTCAGGTCGTGCGGAAGCGGATGCACAATCCGGGTACACCAGCCAAGCCATTGGCTGACAGGCTGCGTCCGCTCCTTCGGAGACCTGTTTCCCGCGACGACGATTTGGCAATCGATTGTATCGCGGCGATCACGTCGGCTGGACCCAGCCGGCGCCACGAACTCCCTGATGCCTTGCTCTCGATCAAGGGCCGATTCCTTGAAGCGAAAAGCTGGGGCCGAGCGCAGGAGGAAATAGCAGGTGATCTCGGATGCTGTGCCCGTACGCTGGACCGGGAGTTGTCCGCTTCAAACGCTTCCGACCGCGAAAAGGAAGAAGATGCGCAATCGGACGCGGCATCTCGTCCCGACACCGGGCCTGACGAGATTACAGCCAGCTCTGTAGAGATTGCGACTGCACGCATAGGGCGGCTTTTGACGTTTCATCGCAAGGCTGAGACGGCCGGTGAATATACGGCCCGGTCGCTGCGCGAGGCCCACAGGCACTTTCCGCAGACCAAAGCAGGGCCACATGCCGGAGCCGTCGCATACCTGCTGGCGCAGGCCGCCAACCTGGGCATAACCGCAGCCGATCTTTCCATGGTGCTCAACACGAACTGAGCCTCGTTTCGCCACGATGCAGAGCAGGCCTGCCAATGCGGGGCTGCCGAACTCGCGCCACATCTCAAGCAAAAGCGATTTCAAGCCTGGGCTCCGTCAACCGTCCAGGTTTTGAAATTGCGCATGACAGCCATGTCAGACGCGGCCCTCCCCCGGGTGTCCGGCTTCGACATTTTGTCATATGCCACCACTCGCTAACCATGCTCGGCGGGCCCCGCGAAGCGGGCCCGCTTTGCGCTCCTTGGGAATTGCTGTCCAGTCCCGACGCAGTTTGGCTAGACAACTCTGCCTCTTCGGGCGATCTCCCTACTGGCAAGTCGGAAGAGTCTCGGAGGGTCGATTCTGCCTTTTACGCTAGCGAAACAACTCGGCCATCGGTCGGAGCGGCCGTGGTCGTCAGCCCAAAGCAGCCGGGCGCGGAGCATTTCGTATTCTAGGCCGCGGCTGTTGGCAGCCAGAAGCCGAAGGAAATGGTTTTTCGATTCCGTATCTGCGTTGGTGTAGATCGTGGTACCGATTCGAATGAGCTCCTCCCGCCAATCCCTGATCAGGTTAAGCGGCGTCCGAAAGAACTCTCGAAGCTTTGGATCGAGAGATGCAGCCCAATCGTCGAGCCGCCGCGCCGCTTCCACTTCATTCATCAGCATGGCGCTTCTCACGGCGAGGACCTCTGCTCTGGACTTCTTGGTTATTTCCATGCGCGGCTTTTCAGAAAAGATATTCAGACCATTATTTTTTGCATCCCACGCCTGCCTTAAGGACGGATGATCGCCAAGGATCAGCTTTATCCATTGCCATTCATTCTTCTTTAGATTCTTGGGAGCCTTGCGCAATAGGTAGCTGCCGACGTTCAGTTCGTTCTTTCTCTCTTCGATTTTGACGCCAACCTCGTGTTCGATCCAATCAATGGTCTGGAGAGGGCGCTCCTTCTTGTAGCGCCTTAGAAGCGTCTTCCTGTAGGTATGAAGCTCCGCTTCCAGCAATCCCTTAAGAGCCTTGTCGAACCCATCTTGAATCTTGCTCTTGAAGTGATAATGGTCTCCGACGATTCTCGCATTGGGCAAGAGAACTTTGAGCTGCTTCCTTGCGGAAAGCGCGGCCTTCTGCTCCTCCTCCTCCGAGACGATCGGTTCGGGATCGGGTAGATCTCTGAACAACGGATAATCCTGTTCGTCGGCACCCGAAGATTCAGGATCCTGTAGTGCGTCAACCAACCTCCCGACAGCCACCTTTTTTGAGAGACTGCGGTGAGACACGCTGAAGTCCTGAAGCACATACTCCACCGACCCTCTATTGCCAGCTTCCTCGAATCTAGGTTTAATCTCTTCTTTCCGCAGGCCCTTCAGTAAATCGACAGCTTTCCCTGTTTCGCCATTGACGAGAATGGTGTAGCTGCGGCCGTGAAAAAATACTTCGTCGATACCCAGCACCCGGGGCAGATCCTTACTTCGTTTCGCGTCCTCTTCATTGAAAGCTTCTCGGAACACCTCACCGACCATCTTCTCGTCCACACCGGTTTCCAGCGCAATTTGCTCAAGTGTCGCCAAAGTCGTCATTCGGCTGAGGATGTAGTCCCGAAGGCGATAAGACATTTGGCGGTCTTCATCCAGCCATGGAATCCGCATTTCCACAAACTTGTCACATTCCGTGCAAGCGATGGGGACGACAACAAGCTGAACCAGGACCACGCGTTTCCCCCGGGGTATGTCCCAAAAGCAGAGAATCTTCGTGGATTCGGGAACTTCTCGGAAGTGGTTTGCATGGCCGGAAGGGCAGTGGACGGAATCCAATGGCTGCTCGTAGGTGGCACGCACTAGAAGGAGGTGTTCGATCTTGTCCGTGCGCAGGGTGACGCAATTTTCCAACCCCAGGAAATCGATAAGTATTCCAGGCGGGACCGCAGATATCTCGCTTTCATGCGGCGATACCGGATCTTCCATTCCTTGCCTCCGCTTTGACCGAGAATGATTCGCTGAACACAGTCAGAGTCTGACCACCACCCCGCAACAACTTTCTTGGTTTCCCGGCTCGTGGACATTGGATGGCGCTAACCATCGCACCTGCTTACCCGAAGGACGATTTTGATTCATGGGTACAGGAGCAAATGATCAAAGGAGGAGAACATGTCACTGAGGAAGAGGAGCGGCAAATGGCATTATCGGTTCAAGTACAAGGGGCAGGAGTACACAGGGAGCACCGATTTGGCGGCCACGTCACAAAACATGGGGGACGCGCAGGACTTCGAGTCGGACGCACGGAAGGCCCTGAGGGCCGGGAAACTGCCGACAGCCGAGATTAAGGTCATCCCCTTCCGCGATGCTCTCAAAAAGTTCCTTCCATGGGCCAAGGCTGAATACCGAGCCCATCCAAACAGCTACAAGCGGATCAAGACGAGCCTTTCGAGTGCGCGCAAAAAATTCGACAAGCTTCCTGTATGCGCGATCGATGCCGCGAAGATTGACGAATACAAGACCTGGCGCGCCACCATACATGAGGTACGGGACATCACAATCCGGCATGACCTTCACGCGTTGAGCGTGTTCTTCGAATACGCGATCCGCCATCACTTTGCAGTCACCAATCCGATCGATGAAGTTTCGATTCCCTCGGATGCCGATGCCGAGCGGATCCACGTGCTGACGGAAGAAGAGGAGACAGACTACTTCCATCGCGCAGCCCGCCTGCCCAACCTGCATGACGTCGGGCGCCTGATGATCAATCAAGGTGTACGCCCCGAGGAGGCTACGTCCCTGGCGAAGAAAGATGTCAATTTCAAAACGAACCAGATCTTCATCTCCAGTGGAAAGACAAAGGCAGCCAGACGCTATCTCGATATGACCGTCGAAACACTGCAGATTCTGAAAAGCCGTATGAAGGGGAAATCGCCCTGGATATTCCCTTCCCGACGGAAGCCTGGATCGCACATCGGCCGGATCAACTCAGCCCACGACAGAATCGTAGCGGAAGCCACTAAGGAAGGAGTCATCATCGATTATGTGCCTTATGACTTCCGTCATACTTTTGCAACCCGCGTCGCTCAGAATAATACCGACTTGCCAACACTGGCCTCACTGTTGGGCCATGATGGAATTCGTTGCGTTCTCAAGTACGTTCACCCGACAGCCGAGCACAAGAAAATGGCAATGAAAAGCTACGATCGCAAGATGAGGCGGGAGAGCCGGAAGGCCCCACGCCGCACTAAGCGGTAGCAGATTCAGTTGCGTTGTGATCTGTCCTGCCTACTCAGGTCCTGAGCCAAATCACTTGGGCACCTTCGACTCCCCGCAGACAACGAAAAGCTCAGATCGGAGCTGGCACCCTCGGGCCGGTTTTCCCCCGCGCTTTGCCGGCTCGGTTTGGCTTGGGGTATTGGTGCTGGGAGACGGCGGGAGGGGGCGAATTCCTGTCCGCTTTTGGTCCGCCCCCCGGCACGAAAAAGGACGAAAAAGGACAAAAAGACACGAAGATTCACGAAAAAGACACACCTGTGAATTCGTGTGGAAAACAGGCCTAAGCCTCTGATCTTATTGAATCTAAATGGAGAGTTTGGAGGCGCGGGCCAGGATCGAACTGGCGCATAAAGGTTTTGCAGACCTCTCCCTTACCACTTGGGTACCGCGCCTGGCAGGGCTGCCGAAAAAAACAAGTGCGGATCGTTCCAACCTACCCTAGCTAACCCGGCTTGTGCCGGAGGGAGGAATGGAGCGGGAGACGAGATTTGAACTCGCGACCCTTGCCTTGGCAAGGCAATGCTCTACCACTGAGCTACTCCCGCTTGGTGCAATTTTGAGTATACCGGTCCTTCGAAATGAGGTCAAACGGCTGCCGGCGCCGGAAGCCCGGAAGGCTGTGCTACGCCCATTCCTGGCAAGACCTCATCGGCTCTGGACCCCTTCTCCTCATGCACAATCTCGCCGTCGCGCATATGCAGAATCCGTCCCGCAATCTGCGCGGCCTCGGGGTTGTGCGTAATCATCAGCGTGGTCTGGCCGAGCTCGCGGTTCGAGCGCACAAGCATCCGCAGCACCGCGTCGGAAGTCTTGGTGTCCAGGTTGCCGGTGGGCTCGTCGGCAAGCACAATGGCCGGCCGCGTAATCAGCGCCCGCGCAATCGCCACCCTCTGCTGCTCTCCGCCGCTCAACTCAGATGGCAGGTGCTTCAGCCGCCCCCGGATCGACAGAATATCGCTCAAGTGCTCCAGATACGTCCGGTCCAGCGGCTCCTTGCGCCCACTCACCGTGTACGCGATCTCGATATTGCCCATAGCCGAGAGTGTTGGCAGCAGGTTGAACTTCTGGAAGACGAAGCCGATGCGGTGTTTCCGCAGCCGCGTCCGCTGGGCGTCGCTCAGCGAGGCAAAATCTACCCCGTCGATCACCACGCGGCCCTCGGTGGCCCGCGTCAGTCCGCCCAGCATGTAGAAGAGCGTGGACTTGCCCGAGCCCGAGGGGCCCACAATGGCGACAAACTCTCCCGGCTCGACCGCGAGCGAAATTCCCCGCACCGCGGTGACCTGGAGTTTGCCCGCTGCGTAAACCTTGGTCAGGTTCTCGGCAAGAATGATCGGCGAAGACTGGTCGGATTGCACTTCTTCATTGTAAATGCACAGTCCCGCAGGTTCGCTGTTCGCTTGGTCCTGTGCGGATGGTTTTTGGGATGTCCTGCTTTCGCAGGGGCTGAGGGAGACTCCACAACTTCACAGCCCAAAAGCGCATCTTTTGTCTCTAGCCCGGTAAATTGGCTTCAAGGCCAGGGCTGTGACTTTTCCTTATACCATCCTTATCTGGAGATTGTTCCCCAAGTGATATCATCCTAGTCATTCCTCGGACATACCTTCTAAGGAGCCCAGCCACATGAGAAGCCGCCCAACCGCCTTTTCAGGCACGATTGCCTTTCTATTTGCGTTTCTAGCCTTCGTCTGCGCGTCTGCTGCCGTGGCGCAGACCTTCCGGGGAAGCATTCAGGGCACCATCACGGACTCGACCGGAGCGGCTTTAGCTGGGGCGCAGGTCAAGGTCTTCAGCACGGCGACGGGCTTGTCGCGCACAGTCACAGCCAATGATCGGGGTGAGTATGTGGCCTCGGAACTGCCTCTCGGCACCTATAGCATAACGGTCGAGAAGCAGGGCTTCCGCACCACTACGCTGAACGAGATTCCGGTGAGCGTGGGAACGCCGACGCGTGCCGATGCCAGGCTTGCCACTGGTGCGGTTGACCGCTTCCAACACGACGGGCGGCACAATCGAAGCCGGCCAGGTTGCCGAGCTGCCGGTGAACGGACGCGACTTTACCAAGCTACTGGATCTGGTTCCGGGCGCGGCCAGCGATCCTGTCGGATCGACCGAATCGGCAGGATCCTACGGGCTGTTCAGCCTCAACGGCAATCGCGGCCGCTCGAACAACTATCTGCTCGATGGCACCGACATGAACGATGGCTACCGCAACCTGCCGGCGGTCAATCAGGCTGGCGTGTGGGGCTGTCCCTCGACCATCCTCCCGGTTGACGCGCTGGCCGAGATTCCCGTAACCGGCAACTCCGAGGCTGAGTTCGGCCGCAGCGCGGGAGCCACCGTCAACATCGTGACCAAGAGCGGCACCAATCAGATCCATGGCAGCGCTTTTGAATACTACCGCAATGGATCGATGAGCGCGCGCAACTACTTCAATACCACTGCCCAGCCCAAGAACTCCTTCACCAACCATCAGTTTGGCGGTTCGGCTGCCGGCCCGATCATAGTGGACAAGTCTTTCTGGTTTGTTGCCTATGAAGGGCAGAGAGAGAACGGCGGCTTGCCCCAGTTGGGCACGGTGCCCACCCTAGCCGGGATTGCCAACTATCAAGCCGAAAACGGGGGCCAGACCATCAATCCGGTGATCCAAAAGCTGCTGGATAGCAAGCCGTGGGGAACACTGCCGGCCACCGGCGATGGCAGCGAAACCTTCACCACGCCCTTCAGCAACAATAGCGACAACGTCATCATCAAAGCCGATCAGCATCTGCACTTGTTCAGCGCCGGCGACCTCGTGGCGGGGCGCTACTTCTACAGCCACGGCATGCAGAGCTTCCCCCTGGGCATGCTCTACACGGGCAGCAGCGCGCCGGGGTACAACACTTCGACGCCGACCCATGTAAACCTGGTTTCGCTCTCCTATACTTCCGTTCCCAGATCAAACCTGATCTTCGAGATCCGCGGCGGTTACAACCGCTTTCTGCAGCAGTTTCTGCCCGGAGACGACAGCCTTAATCCCAATGAGGCTTTTGGCCTGAACACTCTTCCGCCGAACTACAGCTCGCGCGATCTCGGATTGCCGACCATCGACGTGGCTGCCTTTAGCCCCATCGGCTCGACAGCCAGCGACTCGCGCGGCCGCGTCGACACCAACTATCAGCTCTTCGGAAATGTATCGCTGACCCAGGGCCGGCATAGTTACAAGGCTGGTATCGAGTGGCGGCGCACGTTCATCAACAGCTTTATCAATTCAGGGCATCGCGGCAAACTGGTTTTCAACACGCTGGACGATTTTCTGGCTGGCAATATCGACAGCGGCAGTTCCGCCGATGGCGACGGCACACGCTACTCCTACCAGAACAATAGCGGCGCCTATGTACTGGATTCCTGGCGCCTGAGCCCCCGCATCACCCTCGACTATGGTTTGCGCTGGGATTACTTCGGCGTCATCGGAGCTCAGAACAACGCCTTCAGCATTTTCAATGTGAAGGCCGGCGGACTTGAAACGGTGGGCGCCGCTGGCGGACCCGCGTCGCTGTATCCGAAAGACTGGACAAACTTCGCACCGCGCCTCAGCTTGGCCGACGATCTGCTCGGTAACGGCAAGCTGGTCATCAGAGTCGGAGGCGGCCTTTTCGCCGATAGCCCGTCGCAGGACTTCTTTGTGGGCAACCAGGCATACAACACCAATGCTGGAGAGGCCGGGCCAGTATTCAATGGCATCGGTTTCGCTTCGCCGATAGTCTCCACGATTACCGCGGGCACTCCGATATTTGGCAACTATTCGCCGAACAGCGTCTTCACTGTGGATCAGAAACTGACGACGCCGAGGTACGGCGCTTATAACCTCAACATCGAATCGCAGATCGCAAAGAAGGTCGCCCTCCAGCTCGGATACATAGGCTCGCAAGGGCGTCATCTCTTCCGCTTTCGCGATTTGAATCAGGTCAATAATGTTGCCGGGAGTGTGGATAGCTGTGGAAACGGCCAGACAATCACCTATGGCCAGCAGTGCTTTCCGACCTATTCGGTAGGCTCCTATGCAGGCAGTTCGCTCTATTATGTGAACCAGATCGAAACCGAAGCGGCCTCCACTTACAATTCCGCACAGGCGACGCTGAAGGTGCAAGAGTGGCGCGGCGTCACCTCCACGCTGAACTACACCTGGTCGCATTCGATTGACAATGCAAGCGACGGGCTGGACTTCGTTCCGAATGCCGCGATGCCCGACAACAGCTTCAATCCAGGCGCCGAGCGCGCCAGTTCCAATTTCGACGTGCGGCAGCGGGTGCAGTGGTACTGGACCTACAACCTTCCCAAGTTCGAGCAAGCCAAGTGGCTCGCCAACGGCTGGGCGCTCGACGGCATGTTCAACTATGCCACCGGCCAGCCCTACACCGTCAGCTATCTCTTCGAGGGCGATTACAACGGCAGCGGGGAATGGTTTGGAAGGCCGGACATCATTGGCAATCCATACGCCGGAGCGCACGGAACCAACCTGCTGAATATGGCGGCTTTTGCCGCCCCTTGTACGGTGGATACGAACGCCCAGAGCAGTACATACGGGGAATGCATTGACGGGCACCCGGGCAGCGAGGGCCGCAACGCCTTCAATGCGCCGAATTACGCCAATTTTGATTTCTCGCTGACCAAGACCACCCACCTGACCGAGACGATGGCGGTGGAGCTTCGCTGCGACTTCTTCAACATCCTGAATCATGCGAACTTCACCAATCCGCTGTTGCCGGGCTTTGGCATTGACGTCTTCGGGAACAGCCACACGGACGGAAGCCGCCTGGTGGCGGGCGCTGACCCAAGCACAAACGGATCGCAGTTCCTGCAGACGACGGCGACGCCGGATGTGGGCAGCGGAAACCCGTATTTGGGCGGCGGAGGCCCGCGCAGCGCGCAGCTGGCGCTTCACTTCTCCTTCTAGAAATGGGTTTTGGGCCTCAGCCTGGGCCAAGAGAACAGACGATCCACTTGCCGGACAGAATCGCGTCTCCCCGACCGATTCTGTCCGGCAAACTGTTTTCGTGGAAGCGCCCGTCTGTCTCTGAACGAATCCGTTTCAAATGGACGGAATGCCGGCCCACAATCCTGCAACACGGAGTTAGTACGCTACTATGATTGTCGCGGCCCGGACATCCCCGGAAACCTCCGGGGCATCCCTCCAAGAGAGGAACTTGTATGCGCATACGATTCTGGACAGCCATTCTTGGGGCATCGCTTTCGGTCCTTCTTCTTACTCCGCCGCAAGGCTGGGCATGGGGCAACGCCGGTCACGAAGCCGTGGCCTATGTTGCCTGGCAACAGATGACGCCGGCCACGCGCGCGCGGGTGCTGGAACTGCTGAAGCAGGTGCTAACTCTGCACAATGCCGACAATACCCAATCGATCGACGGCTATGCGGAGTGGGTGGCGCACCTGCCTGCCGGTCTGACCCAGGACCAGCAGAATCTCTACCTTTTCATGCAGGCGGCAACCTGGGCGGACAGCATCAAGCACAGATGGCTGACTGACTCCGACACGCCGCCCGCGGGCATAATCACCGAGGTCAACATCGGCTACACCGACACGATGAGCCATGGCTACTGGCATTTTGTCGATAGCGGGTTCGCGTCTGACAACTCAAAAGTGCCGGCGACTCCCGTGCCGAATGCGGTCACGCAGATTGTCGCGCTGCGCCAATTCGTAGCCTCAAATGAGGACGATCTTCTGAAGTCCTACGACCTGATCTGGCTTTTGCACCTGGTGGGCGACGTTCATCAGCCTCTGCACGGAACGGTCCGCTACTTTGCAGGCGCGGGAGACGAAGGCGGCAACACGGTCATGATCAAGCTCACGCCGGCGATGCAGAAGCAGTTCGAAGGGACGCTATCGAAGAGCGCGCCGAGCGAGCTGCACGCCTTCTGGGACGATCTTCCGGGCGAAGGCCAGCCAGCTCCCGCTTTGCCTGTCGCAGCCGCTTTCGCGGAGAATCTTCCGCAGGCTTCGGCGAAAAAGGTAGCAGATACCGATCCGTCGGATTGGGCCGCGGAGTCGCTGGCAATGGCGAAGAAAGACGCGTACGCGCCGCCCATCGGCCCAGGGCCGCAACCGGCTGCGAGCTCCGGCAGTTCCGCCTACCTGATCACGACGGCCTATTACAACAAGGCCATGAGCGACGCGAAGAGCCGCGTTGCGCTGGCAGGCGCGCGGCTTGCCAAACTGCTCAACGAGAACCTGAAGTAGTTTGAAAGCCGTTCGGAATGGTCCAGATTGGTTCGGGCCATTCCGGGCACGGCCGCAGCGGAAGGCGCGCGGCTACAAACAGGGACAAACTGAGCAGTTATACTTGCTTCGAATCGCCCCCGGTTCGGGCCTGAAGGCTGCGGAAAAAGGCCTGGTTTTGATCCGAAATTCCGAAAAGCATCCCTCAGGGGCTAAAGCCACGCTTTTCTTTTGTTGCATTTACGGCATGACTAAAGTCGTGCCCTGACACTTCGTGCCTTTGCGGATGAGTTTGTCCGCAGCCTGTAAAGACCCAGATATTTGGCCCATTTTTCAGGAGGCTGAAGCCTCCTGCTCCCTCTGGACTTGCCGATCTTCAACTGCAGTGCTAGGCCAGAGCCGCGCCGCAGCCGGAGCAGAAGCGCGCGCCCTCCGCATTCGTCAGTCCGCAGCGGGCGCAGGCTGTCAGTGCGCGGGGTTGCGTGGCTGGAGGCACGTTGGCCGCGCGATACCAGGGATAGCTCCATGCCGGCGCCGGAATCCCCAGCACCGCCGCAATTCCGGCGGCCTGGATGGCGTTGAATTCCCGCACACGGCCGGGCATGAAGAAGCACTCGATAAGGCCGAGAAGACCCGGAATCCCGGTCCAGAAGAAGAAGCAGTACAGGATTCCAAGCCCGGTGCGGCGCAGATAAAAGTGGTGCGCGCCGAAACTGCCCAGGAAGAGCGCCAGCATGATGCCGACTATCTCATCACGGCGCACCAAGTCATACTGCTGGAAGAAAATCGGTTGCGGATTGGGATACGCCTGGCTACTCATGGGTTGCTCTCCTTGGCTGCTCTGTATTCATCTACGCATCGAACTGATTCGATGTTCCCGGCGCGACGGAAGATGGCGCTTTCGGAGGAGAGTGCGGCGGCCGCGGAAGAATTGCGGATTGCCGGAAGGGACTTGCGACGGGAGCCACGCTTGAGCGGGGCTGGTTGTGAAACCGTGAAGCCTCGCAAGGCGACAAAAATGCGGGAAGATGCGGACGCGCAAGGCAGCAAAGGAGAGCGATGAGAGAAAGAGGGCGAGAATGCCCGCTTGCGGGAACAGAAAAGACAGCGCATCGTCCGGCTGAAGGCTGACCAAAAGTGTGATATACGGCTCTAAACTGTTCGTTATTGCGCGTTTTGGCCGTTCTTCCGCGAGCTCGCAAGGCGGTGGGGCGACGGGCGGGGCCGAGGTCGAACGAAGGCTCGATCTGATAGCTGGCTATTTTGCGCCCGCTGAGCCCGGAGGCACGCAGATGCCCCCGGACTTTTCTGAAGTGAATGGCACTTGCTGGCGCTGATCCCGTTTCGAAGCGGCGCAGTCGCAGTCAGATAGTTTTTTGCAGCCAGGAAGATTCTCATCCATAAGGAATTACGTCAAACAGAATGGAATAAGCTGGTAGATGGAGCGCTGGATTATTTACGCTTCAGGTCATTTCCGCTTCTGCACGATGAATGCCTTATGGCCCTTATCCGTTGCAGTGCATGGCAAAGGTCACTTACTTTGCGGAGGAAACATTCTTGGCGCCCATACTGCTTTGGCTGATCATGTTTCTTTGCCTGGTGATCTCGGTCGTCAAATACCTGATGGGACTGATTCTCAGGGTTTCGTTTCCCGTAGCCAAAATTCGCAAGGATTACTCGTGGCAGCCCAAGGTGAGTGTTCTCATGCCCTGCTTCAACGAGGGCAAAACCGTTTATCAGACGATTGAGAGCATCAGCAAGAGCAACTATCCGGCCGACCGCTTTGAAGTGCTCGCCCAGGACGACTGCTCGGTAGACGACAGCTACGAGTGGATGCTGAAGGCGCAGCGGGACTTTACGAACATTCCGATTCGCGTTGGCCGCAACGATTTCAACTGCGGCAAGGCGCGCACGGTCTGCAACGCACTGCAACACTCCCAGGCGGAGATCATCATCTCCATCGACTCGGACTGCATTTTTCATCCCGACGCCATCCGGGAGCTGACGGCCTGCTTTGCCGAGCCCGGTATTGGTTCCGTAGGCGGACGCGTCGGGGTGAGCAACCCCAACGACAATGTCATCACCGCGATTCAAACCATCATTTACTATGCAGCCTTTGAGCTTTACAAGATTCCCGAGAACTGGACGCGCAGTGTCTGTTGCATCAGCGGATGCCTTTTTGCCATTCGCCGCGAGTTGCTGCTTGAGATTGAGCCCTTCATCCGCGCCCGCCACTGGTTCGGCATCCCCGTCAACCAGGGCGAAGACCGTTTTCTGACCCATCAGACGCTGCTGCGCGGCTTTGGCACCTACATCAACATCGACGCGCTCTGCTGGACCACGGTTCCCAACAAGCTCTCTCAGCTTTTCAAGCAGCAGCTTCGCTGGCGCCGGAGCATCGTTCGCGATTTCTTTTATACGCTGCGCACCTTGCCGCAACACGTTTTCAAGCTGCATCCGAACACGGTGCTCACACTGGTTCTTACCCCGCTGGGCGCGATTGTTGCGCTGCTGGTGGCCGTCACGATGCTCACCACCGATCCGATGGCCTGGGCGGGTCCCACGTCGCTGGTGGTCTATCTGGGCATCGCCGCCTTGCTTAGCTGGGTGATCAAGAAATACAGCGCGCGCGAGACTCTTCAGCATCCGCTGGCCTTTGGCGCGTATATCGCGTGGTCGCTGGCCAGCGCACTTTTCATCACGCCCCTCGCGCTGTGCACCATGGACTCCGCCGACTGGGGCACACGCATCAAGGAAGAACAGCAGGAACAACAGGAGAATTCTCTTGGCCATGCCGGAAGTTAATCCATTGACAGCACCCCAGAAGACAAAACATCGTCAGCCGCTGCACACCTATGCATACAAGTCGGTGCTGACCGTCTATCGCATCTTTGCCATCATCGTGCTTTATGCGGTGCTCGCGGGCGTGCTCAGCTATGCCTTCGTGATGGGATTTTACGCGCTCAACAAGAGCTGGGCCGCCCCCGTCATTCTCTCCGCATCGGATGAAAAGAGTCTCGACTACATGCAGAAACTGGTGGTCAGCCGTCAAACCATCGAAGATCTCAAGGTCGATATTCTGCGCCAGCAAACCACGCTTGCCGAGATGGCCAAACATCGCGCCTCGCTGCTGGCCCTCGATCCTGAATTGCAGGCGGCCATTGTTCGCGAGCGCGAACACGACAAGCTGACCGGCCCGCAGCTGGCTGCGCTCGAGATGCAAAAGCAGGCGGACAATCGGAAGACGCAGGAGATTCTCTTGCAGATTCGCCAGATGGAAGCCCAGATCAAAAGCGATCTTGCCAATGGCCTCATTACGAAAGGCGATGCAGCAACGCAACTCACGGCGCTGAACCAGGCCGAAGATGCCTACACCGACAGCCGCATCGCCAATGTTCTGCTGACGGACAGCGTTCTGGACAAGACCACCAACGGAACCAAGGCGCTCGACGCGATTGAAAAGCAGGCCGAGCTGCGCTCCAACATCGCCCAGCTCGATGTCACTCTGAGCGTAGCCGAAAAGCAACTGGAAGAAGACAATCGCCAGGTGGAACGCCTGCACGATGCCATCGCCATCGCCAAGCAGAGTCCCTATTACCTCAACGCCAGCGGCGACAAGCGGCTTTACTTCGCCTTTGTACCCTACGACAATCAGGCGAACGCAACGGTCGGGGCGCCTATCTACGACTGCTATCTCAACATGGCGCTCTGCCGCAAGGTGGGCAGCGTAAAGCAAATATTTCTGGGGGAGCAGGTTATTAGCCATCCCATCTTCAAAACCCAGATCCGCGGCCTGACGATCCTGATGGAGTTGTCTCATCGCGAATCGGCAAAGTCTCAGACCGTCTTTCTTGGCCGCAAGCCGCTGCTGTTTTAACGCTGGACGGCTGCGTTTCGCTTCGCATTCATGCGGGAGTTTTTCACATCGCAAAGGTTATTTTCGGGAGCATGATCATGGTTGGGCGCAACTCAATTCTGTTTCTTCTTGCAGTGTTGTTCTTCACCGCTTCCGTCCGGGCGTCAGCACAGAATCTCGAAGCCGATCAGCAGGCCTACTGTGCGTACCTGGCTGAGCAATCCAAGGCGCAAACCGACTTCCTGCGGTCGCCGACCGGCCTTGCCGGCCTCACTCAGCCTGAAACAGGGCTGCCCACGCAGTTCGTTGCCGGCGCTTCGCTCAGCCTCAGCAACCTGAAAAAGGCCGGGCTCACGGAAGATGTGGCGCGCAGGAATTGCGAGCTCTACAAGGCTTCCACTCGAGTGCAGACGAGTTTGCAATATGCGCTTTCAAGCCTGGAGAAAAACGCTCTCGAACATCGTCTGAAATTGATTGCCGCGGCCTCACAATCCCTTGACGTTCTCATCGACAAGACGACCAAGATGGTCGATGCCCAGAACATGACGCGCCCCATGCTGCTCAACCTGCTGAGCAGCCGCATCAAGCTGGAATCCGACCGCGCCGACACCGAAGCGAAGATCGCCGCGCTCCATGTTCCTCCGCTTGCCGATCAGCCACTCAAGTCACAAGTAGCCGCCAAACAGGCCAGTGACGCAAGCGCCGAGAAGTCCCTGGAGAAGCTCACTCGGCAGAACAACTGGGACGTTTCGCTCAGTGTCGGCACTCACCAGCAAATCAATCCATTGGCCGATGGACTGGAGCCCTACGGCGCGGTGAGCGTCACCTACAACCTTGGCAGTCGCGCCATCGACCGCCATCTGGAACGCACCGCGGCTGCCTACGTCAACTGGAAGAAGACACAGGAAAGCGATGTCACCCGCGGCATGGAGATTCTGCACGACCAAACCCAACAAAGCCTTGCCGTCCAGCAAGGAAGGCTGCAATCCATCGAGAAGGAAATCGCGGAGATGGACAAGAACCTTCAACTCGTCGGCGATGCCGAAACTACCGCAGCCCTGGACTTCCGCAACCAGCTTGCCTCCACGCGGCTTTTGCTCGAAGTCGAGAGCGGCGACGCAAGCTATCGCATTCAATACCTGCAAGAGTTCATGAGCAAGAATTTCTGATGGATGCGACGTTGAAGTTCCGGTGCAATGTGCATCCGGGATTGATTTGAATATATAGAGCAGCTTTTGAGGGGACGGACCGGGCAGATGCTTTGCAGAACGGTTGGGTTCAGCTTCCTGGTCTTCGCATACATTCGGCAAAATCACCGTCGCAAGGATGGGGCAGATGGCCTTGTGCTTCAGCAAAAACATTGGCGGCCGGGAAGGGCTTGCCGAAGTGCGCGTTCAGGCTTTTTTTGGCCGCCAACCATAAACCAGCCGGTTCCGCCGGCTGGTATTTACTTACTTTGGATACGCCTCAGCTCAAATCGATTTCACACTTGGCGGGGCCGCTTGCGGGTCCATCCTCTTTGCCTGTTCTTCACCGCTGAGCACGCGGAAGACACCCTCGGCCAGGGCCTGCAACTCATCCTCGCCGGGATAGACGCGGATGGGCGCGATCCAGGCAAGGTATCCGCGCAACAGCTCGACCAGCCTTTCCGAATACGCCATTCCGCCGGTCAGCAGCACGGCATCCACCTTGCCCCGGAGCACGGCCGCCATCGCGCCGGCTTCCCTGGCGATCTGGTGAACCATGGCATCGATGACTGCAGCGGCTTCGCGGTCTCCGGCGTTGATGCGCCGCTCGACCTCGACCAGGTCGCGCGTACCCAGGTAGGCGAAGAGGCCGCCTTCGCCGAAGAGATGGCGGTCAAGCTGCCCCTGGGTAAACTGGCCGCTGAAGCAAAGCCTGATAAGCGCCCGCACCGGGAGGCTACCGGTACGATCGGGACCGAAGGGGCCCTCCTCGATGGAGTTACTGTCGATCATGCGACCGTTCTGGTGAGCCGAGACGCTGATTCCGCTGCCCAGATGCAGGACGATCAGGCGCAGCGACTCGTAGGCGCGACCCAGCTCGCGGGCATAGCGCCGGGCGACGGCTTTGGTGTTCAGAGCATGGAGAATCGAGGTGCGCTGGACCAGCGGCGAACCGGTGAGGCGCGCGCAGGGCTGCCACTCGTCCACAGTGACCGGATCGACGATGTAGGCGTTTACCCCGGCTGCACGGGCGAAGTTGAGAGCCAGAAAGGCGCCGAGGTTGGATGCGTGCTCGCCAAGGCGCGCCAGGCGCAAGGCTTCCAGCATGGCGTCATCGACCAGATAGGTGCCGCAATCCAGGGGCGGCAGCAAGCCGCCGCGGCCGGCTACCGCGGCAAAGCCGGTTTCGCCGTATCCGGCATCGTGGAGCGCGTCCCGGATCAGGCCGGCCCGATAGTCGAGGCGCGCCAGCATTGACTTGCCGCGGAAGCGCGCAATCTCTTCATCGCCGTGCAGGATGATCCGCACCCACTCGGCGCCATCGCGGGTATAGACGCCCAGCTTTGTAGACATTCCTCCGGGGTTGAGGACGAGCACGCGGATGTCATTTTTCTCCAAAGCGCCCTCCCATGCCAGAAAGAGTTTACGCCGACTGGCGCTCCGGATGCGTTTTGCGAAGGGGTTCAGGACCGCGTCCAGCCCCGAGCCGGGAGTTTTTTGGGAATATCCACAGGTTCGAATATTTTTCTGGCGCGAGGAAGAAACCGTGCTACACTTTGTGTACATCGTAGAATTCGATCTGAAGTTCTTGCCTGTTTCGGTAACCACCTGCACGCAAACTTCCTCATTGCGTTCGCGGTAAATCAGTAAAAGAGGAGTAACACAATGGAAACAGGTACAGTCAAGTGGTTCAATGACGCCAAGGGCTTTGGATTCATCAGCCGTGAAAACGGCGAGGATGTTTTCGTTCATCACACCGCCATCCAGTCGAGCGGATTCCGCTCGCTGCAAGAAGGCCAGCGCGTTCAGTTCAATGTGACCAAGGGTCCCAAGGGCTGGCAGGCTGAGAACGTTACGGTTGTCTAGGGTTACCCCCCTTTTAGACCGTTTTGGATTCAAACAGAGAGGGACGGCAAACTGCCGTCCCTCTCTTGCGTCTGGGGGAAAACGGTATCATTCTGCGACAATGGACGAATTTCCGGAATTCATGAAGGATCCCGCAAACAGGATCGCGGGGTCCGATCAAGCGACTCCAGGTGTTGAGGGGTATGTCTTCGACGGCGAAAATGGAAGCCAGATGGCGTTCTGGAGCAGCCGTGAAACTGCGGCATCGGCTTCGCATGTCCACGATTACGACGAATACATGCTGGTTGTGCAGGGCTGCTATACGTTGATCATCAATGGAGAGCGGATTCCGGTGAAGGCCGGAGAAGAATATCTTATTTCACGCGGCGTGGCGCACAGCGGCGAAGTTCTGGCCGGGACCAGAACGATCCATGCATTTGGCGGCCACCGGGCCGACCGGGTTCATGGTTCCCGGTGACGGCTGCGCACTGACAACTTCTGGCTGCTTTTATGCGGCAGGCCTGAGGGCTTTGTCGTCGGCCATTGGGGCAGCCGAGTGAATGCCAGTTTTGGGCTTATCGTGTGTGCCCAGATACTCCAGCACATCATTTATCGAATCCTCAAAGCGCCCGCCGGTCTTGTGGGTAGCCTTGACGCCCTTGGCGACCAACTGGCAGACTTCAAAGCGGTTCATTCCATGGTCAAGCGCACGGTGTATTTTGTCGGAACGCATATTTTCACTCCAGTCAACAGGTAATTGTTGCGTACGGTGCGGGACTCGTCAGGAGCGGTAAGAAGGCTACTGCCACCGGGCTTTTCCAGATTGGAAGCCGGTTCTGAGGATTCATATTTAAACTTAGTATACGCTGGGAACAATGGAAACGCCGCATTTCATGCGCCCCATCCGCTTTCGCGACCGCGCAAAGCCTGTTATTCTAGAGATTACATCCACATGATTCACGGGAAACCGTGAAGAGATTGCAGCGAAAGAGGATACAAGTGGCAGATACCACCAAGATTGAAGACACGCAGGAACGAAAGAAACTGAAGCGCGCCGCCCGCAAGAAGGCCGCTCCCAAGGCGAAGCGGACTGAACCGCGCGGATCGAAGAAGAAGAAAGTGAAGAGAATGGCGCGCGGCCAGTCGAAGCGCTAAGACCCTTCCCTGCAGGAATCTGAGGGTTTCGGGCCAGCCTGCCAACGAGCGAGCGGTCCGGAACCCTGTTTCATTTTCGCCTTTCAACGGCTTTTTCCTCGCCGTGCGGAATTGATGGGAGCAGTGAGATGTTTAGCAGGAAGACTCACTTTGTCCTTTGAGGCGAAGGGATACTGAAGCGGGAAATCGCGTTGATCCGATAGGTTTCTGAATTGACACGTCCACGCCGATGGCGGGATGAGGAGAACTGCCCTGCTAAGGCAACTTGGCGCTCGCAAGTCGATTGATAAGCTCATCCGGGACTCGGAAGAACCGGAGCGCGCGCTCAAGAAGACGCTGGGCCCGTGGTCGCTGACAGCGCTGGGCATTGGCGCGGTTGTAGGCTCGGGCATTTTCACGGTGATTGGCACGGCCATCTCCGGGGAAAAGTTCGACGTTCCCAGCATTCCGAATACACCGCTGTTGCATTTCATCCTCACCCACACGGCATTGGCCGGGCGGCCGGGCGCAGGTCCGGCGATTGCCCTGTCGCTGTTTCTGGTGGCGATTGTCTGCGCGCTGACCGGCCTGTGTTACGCCGAGCTGGCGTCGATGATTCCCATTTCCGGTTCAGCCTACACCTACACTTACGCCACGATGGGCGAACTGGTGGCCTGGATCATCGGCTGGGATCTGATCCTTGAATACGCCGGCTCGAACATGACGGTGAGCGTGGGCTTTGCCGCTCATGTGGTGGATCTGCTGGACTGGTTTGGCCTGCATCCATCGGCGGCGTGGATATCGCCAGCCTATCTGCCGGGAGGCCTGCAGGACCTGGCGGGCAACTGGATCTACCACCCCGGCTGGCACTTCGGCTTCAACATTCCGGCATTCATCATTGTTCTGCTGCTGACGGTCATTCTGGTGCGCGGCATTCGCGAGTCGGCCAACACGAACAACGCGATGGTGGGGATCAAGCTGATCGCCATCCTGATCTTCATCTTTGCGGTCATCGGCTTCATTCATCCGAGCAACTGGCATCCGTTCATGCCCAATGGATGGTCGGGCGTTCTGACCGGCGGATCGATCATCTTCTTCACCTATATTGGCTTCGACTCGGTTTCCACGGCGGCGGAAGAGTGCCGCAACCCGAGGCGCGACATGCCTATCGGGATCATCGCCACGCTGATTGTGTGCACGCTGCTCTATGTAGGCGTGGCCATCTGCCTGACCGGCCTGGTGCCGTGGCAATCGATGGTTGACGACGGCGCTCCGGTGGTGAACGCGCTGAAGAAGCTCTCTGGCCTTCCTGGCGCCCATTCGCTGCACTGGGTCAGGCTGGTGGTGCTGTTTGGCGCGATGACGGGCATGCTTTCGTCGATTCTGGTTTATCAGCTTGGCCAGTCGCGCGTGTGGTTCTCGATGTCGCGGGACGGGTTGCTTCCCAAAGTCTTCAGCAATGTGCATCCGGTCTTCCGCACACCGGCCTTTTCCACCTGGGTGGCGGGCTTCGTGGTGGCGGTTCCCTCCGGCCTCTTCGACATTGGCACACTGGCCGACCTATCCAATATCGGCACGCTGTTCGCCTTCGTGCTGGTTTCCGTTGGAGTGATTGTGCTGCGCGTGCGCGAGCCGGAACGCCGCCGCGGCTTCAAGGTTCCCTTTGGTCCGGTGATTCCGCTGCTGAGCGTGTTTTTCTGCTTCGTGCTGATGGCCGGACTGCCCATTATCACCTGGTACCGCTTCCTCATCTGGCTGGTGATCGGGCTGGTCATATACTTCTTCTACAGCCGCCACCGTTCGGAGTTCGCGGGGCTAAAGTAGAGTCTGATGACGGAGAAGATAGAAGACTTCATTCGCCGGCTGCCCAAGGCCGAGCTGCATTTGCATCTGGAAGGCACGATTCTGCCTTCGACGCTGGTGGAGCTGAGCGCCCGCCACGATGAGCGGCCGCTGACGCTGGCCGAGGCCGAGGCCCTTTACCGCTTCGACGACTTCTCCGGATTCATGGACTCCTACAAGGCCGTCACCAAGCGGCTGATTGGCCCGGAGGACTACGAGCTGGCCGCCTGGCGCATGTTGGAGCATCTGGCCGAACAGGGCGTGGTTCACGCCGAGGTCTTTCTTTCCGTCGGCATGATCTATATGTGGCGCGACTACGATCCTGCCGCCTTCGAGCCGATCTTCGCCGGTCTGGAGCGGGCTCGCGAGCGCGGCGAACGCGAGCTGGGCATCACGCTCTACTGGATTCCGGACGCGGTGCGCCACTTCACTGTGGAGGAGGCCGAGCGGGTCTTCCTGAAGGCCGCCGAACTGAGGGCCGCGCATCCCTCCATCGTCGGTATCGGACTGGGCGGCGACGAGCGGATGGCTGGCTCCGAGCCCTTCCGGGCTCTTTATGCGCAGGCCGCACAAGCCGGTCTGCGGCTGACCAATCACGCTGGCGAAACCACAGGCCCCGAGGCCATCTGGGAAGCGCTCTCGCTTGGTTCGGAGCGCATCGGCCATGCGCTCTCGGCAAGCAAGGACCCGAGCCTGATGGAGGAACTGAAGAAACGGCGCATTCCCCTGGAGCTGAACCCCACGTCGAATGTTCGCACCGGAGTCTGTCCGTCGGTTGCCGCGCATCCGCTGCGGAAGTATTTTGATGCGGGGCTGCTGGTCACGCTCAACTCCGACGACCCGGCATTTTTTGGCTCGGACGTGGCGAACGAATACCTGCTGGCGCACTCAGAACAGGGCTTTACCCGCGAGGAACTGCGCCAACTGGCCGCCAACTCCATCCGTGCCAGCTTCCTGCCCGAAGCGGCGAAGGTAGCGTGGTTGGGGCGCATTGATGCCACGGAGTGAACAGGACGAGGACCGAGCAGCCCTGCAGGGCAGACGCATCTTAACTCCGATACAGCGCCGGACGCAGCTTTGAATCGCGATTCGATGCCGAAGCCAGTTTTCGGAGGGAGCAGGGGCCTTCGGCCCCCTGAACCTGGAGTTCGGATTGAGGCGTCTTCAGGCGCGGGCGCCTTTTTGATTGCGAGCAGAAGGCCCGGGGCTGAAGCCCATCGCTTTTGAGCCTGCTTTTCATGGGCCTGAAGGCCCATGCTCCCTCCGCAAAAACAGGCAGAAACAACGGAGATACCTGTTTCATAGAACAAATGGCTGGAATTTCAGATGCGTTTGACCTGGAGCGGCCCTGCACCGCCAGCCAGTTTGAGGAAGACTGCGTTATCATGTTCGGGTAGGAGGAAGTCAGCCGATGTCCACTGAACCGGAAGCCCAGAGCGCAGAGGAAGAAACCAATGAATCCAGCACGATGAAGGTCGTTGGATGGCTCTCGGTGGGGGTGGCAGTGGCCGTGGTAGGAGTGTTTGTGGGGCGCGAACTGTGCAGCCGCTATAAATTCAACCATCGCACGCCATACGACTTTTACGCCCACGCCGGGGAACAACAGACCGGCGAGTTTGGCATGGGCATCTAGGGAACCTCTGATTAAGTTCTCTTCCGCACCAAGCATTCCCTCAGGGGCTAAAGCCCATCTCATTTTGCAGACCTTATCGGCCGACTGAAGTCGTGCCCTGACACTTCGTGCGTTTGCGGATGAGTTTTTTCGCAGCCTGTAAAACCCTGACCTACCAGTCGTGCCGTTTCAAAACATCAGCTTCTGCAGAGGTTCCCTGAGACGAGTTTTCGAAAGATTGGATGGATGCAAGGAAAGGGCCGCCCTGAGGCGGCCCTTTTTCGTTGGTACGAGGAATCTGGCGCTCAGATGTGGTCGTCGGGGAAGCTGCCGACGGTTTGGCCGGCGGCGATGCTCTGGCCGGCCAGCACGATGGAGTGGCTGGCGATGCGCGCGCCAGGGCCGATGACGGTGGGTACCAGGTTGACGCGCTCGTTGCTGCCGGGCTCGTAGATGTGCGAGTAGATGCGGGCGAAGGAGCCGATGATGGCGCCCTTGCCGATGGTGATTCCGCCGCGGTCATTGAGCAGAGCGCGCTGGCGGATGACGGCGCCGTCGCCGATGGAGAGGTTGTAGGCGTAGGTGAGGTCCACGCCGTGGTAGATTCTGACGCCCACGCCCATGCGGGCAAAGAGGTGGCGGCCCAGCATGGCGCGGAAGCGCAGGCCCAGCCAGTGGTTGGTCCCGATGGGCGAGCGGTCGAACATTTGCCAGAACCACAGAAGCGGCTTGCGCATGGCGAACTGGTCGGGGTCCACGTCGGCAAAGTGCTCGGCTTCGAGGGTTACGTTTTCCGGGTTCAGCGAGAGGCTGACGACGTTGCCGGGCAGCTCGGAGGTCAGCTCCAGATTGAGCTTGCCGCCGTGTGGGCGGCCCAGGTAGAGCTGATAAAGCTGGTCGCGCACAATCTCGGCGCGGCGCTCCGGGGAGTGGTGGCGGGTGAATTCCTCATCGAGAAACTGAATCCAGCGGCGGTAGACCTCTTCCGCTTCGGGCGCTGGGCGCGGGGCGTGATTCGCAGTGTTTTCCATACGAATTGCACGATACACCATGAGGGTGAGGCATATCGAGCAGGGGAGCGCGCCTCGCAAAGCTGGCGCAGCTCACTTATGCGCGGGCTGCGCGGTATCTTTTGGCCCCAGGCGAATCTGCAGGCCCAGGTAGGCAATCCAGCTTGGCTCGCTGTTCTGGCGGGTCACGGCTTGCATGGAGCGTCCGCCCATGAAGAGCAGGCGCAGACGGCCGGAGCGATCGAGCGCCTGTCGGCCGCCCACATCCAGGGTCAGCGCGCGCTGCTTGGGCGCCGTGCCGATGCGGTTGGCGTCCTGGAGATCGTAGATTTCGCCATAAAGCTCCAGGTGTTCGCTGAATTCGTGGCCGACGATGAGCCCGCGTCCCCAGCGATCAGGCACATGGCGGTTGCCGATCCAGCGGCCCACTTCGCCGTCGACGCCCACGGGGCCGAGCCTGGCCGTGAACTCGACCGGAAGATAGTACTGCGGGCCGGTCTCGACAATTCCGCGGCGGACGGCGCTGGTGGGGTTGTTGATGGAGGCCTGCGGAAAGGTGCCGAGGGAAAAATTCATGTTTTCGTCGGACTTGGGCACTCCGGCGCGGTGATGCTCATAAGGCCGCCACTTGATGCCCAGCAGCGACTCGCCCAGACTGGCGCTGGTGGTGCTGTGCTCATCGGTGGCCATGGCAAGCGGCACTTCGTACTTGAGCTGGAGGCGGTCGCCCCAGCCGTAGTTGAAATCGAAGTTGGGCACGTCGTAGCTGGAGTGGGCCGGATTGTGGCTGGCCATCCAGCCGAGATTGACTTCCAAGTGCCGGTTGCCGGGCGTGCCGGGGTCGTCGGTGATGAACGGCGGACCGCCCTGGGCGCGGGCCAGAGGCGCGGCCGCGGCAGAGATCAGCAGCAGAAGAAGCAGTTGCGGCAGCATGCGCATTCGGATGAGCGGTTGCTCAAGGGAAGGGGATTGCGCGCACAGGAAGCTCATCAATCCAAGGTAGCATTTGGCAGTCGAAGAAGCCGCCGGGATGGTTCGCTGGAAATGACGCGGTCCAGCTTCGCTTCAGGGGTGTCAATGCCGGTTGCTGGCCTGAATTGCGGTGGATTGGCCAGGTTTCTTTGATTTTCCCGCGCATCGGGGCCCGGCTCTGCGATACTGTTTTGTTATGCCTATCACCGATCTGCAGCAGGCTGCACAGAAGATTGCCAATTTCCTCGCCACCCTCAACAAGCTGGGCGGCATGCGACTGAAGTACCGCATCACGGCCGGCGACGGCGCGCGGGACCCCGAGGGCTTTGAGAGCCGCTTGATTTACGTCGAGCTGGCCGGGCCGGACGTGCCGCTGCTCACGCAGCACAATGGCGAGATGCTGCGCGCGCTGGAGACCATTGCGGCGCAGATGCTGCGACTGGACCAGCACGAGAGCGGCCTGGTCAGCTTCGACGCCGACCACTTCAAGGCGCTGCATGCTCAGGAACTGCGCATGGAGGCCCAGACCGCGGCGGAGAAGGTTCTCAAGTCCGGGATCCCCTACGCATTTCCGCCCATGAACAGCCGCGAGCGCCGGTTAATGCACATGGCCTTCCGCGGCATCGAAGGTGTTGAGACGGCCAGCAACGGCGAAGGCCAGGACCGCTTTCTGGCCGTGTATCCGGCAGGCAAGACGAATCTGCCGGTTGTTCCGCCGGTCAAGCCGAGGAGCTTTGGGGATCGCGGAAGAGGCTCTGGGGATCGTGGACGGGGTTTTGGGGACCGAGGACGGTCAAGGCGCTAACTACCTGCCACCTGCGGTGGGGCCAATCGGCACCTGCGGTGCGGCTAAACGCTCGCTATTCGCTCGCATGGGGTTCGTGATTTCCCAAGTCTCAAAGGCGAGGGACCTGGGCACCCGGTTTCCTGTAAGAAACAATAAAAAAACTGTAGCTGTAGATATCCCACCTTAGGCGCAAAAACAAAGACGCGCCGAAGGTGGGGCACCCTGTTCCATCGGTGAGGGGCACCCTATTTCATCGATGAGGGGCGCCCTACTTCATAGATGAATTCAGGTCCCGCGCCTTTTTCCTGGCGCGGACCAGCCGAAGGCCGCTGGCCGCACCGCAGGTGCCCGAAGGCAGTTGGCCCCACCGCAGGTGGTTAGGAGTTCAACTGCTCCTGGAGTTTGTTGAGGGTGCGGTGGAGGTCCTTGTCGGTGCGGCGCAGCTCGTCGATCTTGCCGATCGAGTGCATGACCGTGGTGTGGTGCTTGCCGCCGAACTGGCGGCCGATCTCGGGCAGGCTGGCCTCGGTCATCTGCTTGGCCAGGTACATGGCAATCTGGCGGGGGACGACGACGTTGCGCGAGTTGTTCTTCTGCTTCAGGTCTGCGATTCTCATGCCGAAGTTTTCGGCCACGGCGCGCTGAATGGCCTCGATGGTGATCTTGCGCACCTGCAGATCGATGAAATTCTTGAGGCACTGCTGGGCCGAGGGCAGAGCGATTTCCATGCGGTTGAGCTGGCACCAGGCAATCAGCCGCACCAAGGCGCCTTCCAGCTCGCGCACATTGGTGCGTATGTTGGAAGCGACGAACAGAGCCACATCGGTGGGCAACTGCACCTGCTCGCTTTCGGCCTTTTTCTGCAGGATGGCGACCTTTGTTTCAAGATCGGGGGGCTGAATGTCAGCAATCAGGCCCCACTCGAAACGCGAGCGCAGGCGGTCCTCAATCTCGGCCAGCTCCTTCGGCGGACGGTCGGAGGCAATCACGATCTGCTTCATGCTCTCGTGCAGCGCGTTGAAGGTGTGGAAGAACTCCTCTTGAGTGCGCTCCTTCTGGGCGATGAACTGAATGTCGTCGATCAGCAGCACATCCACGGTGCGGAAGCGGTCGCGGAAGCTGGTCATGCGGTCGTTGCGCAGCGAGGTGATCATTTCGTTGGTGAATTTTTCGGCCGAAGCGTAGCAGATGCTGGCCGAGGGCTGACGGCGCTTCACCTCGTGACCGATGGCATGCATCAGATGGGTTTTGCCCATGCCCACGCCGCCATACAGGAAGAGAGGATTATAAGCACGGGAGGGGCGCTCGGCCACGGCCAGAGCGGCGGCGCGGGCAAACTGGTTGCCGTTGCCGATGACGAAGGCATCGAAGGTGTAGCGCGGGTTGAGCTGCGCCGCGGTGGACCAGTCGAAGCGCGCCTGCTCTGGCGTGCGCGACGGCGGAGGGGCGGAGGGCGCATGGGCAGAGACCGGAGCGAAACCGCCGTCCTTGCGCTTGGGCGGGACCGACGGATCTTCCTCGGCGGTGACGAAACAGACGTCGTCCAGTTCGAGTTCCTGTTGCTCGATGGCCTCTTGAATCAAATCGCCATACCTGTCGCCGAGCTGCTGAAACTCAGGCGAAGGCACGCGCACATAGAGGGTGCGGCCGGCTACATGACTGTAGCGAGTGGGCTTGAACCATGTGTCGAAGGACTGGCGAATCACCTTTTTCTCAAGAGCCGAGAGAATCTGGAGCCAGGGATTGGGTGCCGTCGCCGGCGAAGTTGCAAATGACATCGTACTGATCCTTGCCTGCGCCATCTTTTCACTGGCGGTAGGGTTCATTCGTCCAGTTTTGGCGCGAAAACCACGGTGGCGCAAAGCTTTTGAGCTTTTCGTCGCAATTCTGCTTACCGATGGCCTTTTTGCCGCTGGTCGGCCCCTGGAAATTAACCGCGTGGGACTGGAATAAAACCGGTTCCGTGAGGCGCTGGGAAACTTTCTTGAACGGTCCCAAGAGTAGCACATTTTGGTGGCGTTGCAATCCCCCATTCACACAACTTTTGGCTGGCATGAATGAGTTGCACCATTGGTGGTGAAAGATGCGTAGATAGGTACCAGAGTGTGTGACGAAAGCCCTCCAGAGCAGTGAGAAGAAGGGCATTTTAGCATTTGGAGCGCCGTCGCGCCTGCCGGCAGGCGGAAGGCAAATCCGGCTTTCGGCGCACTTGCCGCTGGATTCCCTGGGCAATCTGCGATACACTTAATTGTTGCCATTAAGGCGCAGAATTCCGTCAAGAAACAGGAGTGTATTTTCATGCCCAAGCGCACATTTCAACCCAATCGCCGCAAACGCGTGAAAATCCACGGTTTCCGCGCGCGCATGAAGACCAAGGCTGGAGCAGCCGTGCTGAGCCGCCGCCGTGCAATCGGCCGCAAGCGCGTGTCTGTCAGCGCTGGCTTCCGCGACTAACCGCCGATTGCCGCTCTGTCCCGTCATTTTTCTTCGCCGATGGTTGGAACCGGAACCGGTTGCAGGCCAGAGCCGTTCAGGACCGACACCAAGCGCGGCATTGCAATGAATACCTCTCCCAAGCCTGACCAGTGCCAGTCATACAGGCGATCGCTGACCGGCGCACGCCTGCGAAAGCACGCCGATTATCAGCGCGCGTATGCGGCCAGCCGCAAGCGCCAATCGGCGTCGATGAGCTGGTTTCTGGCTCCGCAGACCTCAGCAACCGAAAACGTGACCGGTCCGCGCGTCGGGCTGACTGCTGGCAAGGTGATGGGCAAGGCGCACGAGCGCAACCGCATCAAGCGCCGCATGAGAGAGGCCCTGCGCCGCCACGTGGACTTGCTTCCGCCGGGCTGCGATCTGATTTTCCATCCGCGCCGCACGGTACTCACCGTCGAATTCAGGAAACTTGAGGCGGAGGTTGTGCGTATCCTTCAGCAGGCAAAGACTGAGGCGGCGCGCCTGAAGCAGCCAACTCCACCGCAAGAGGCCGGGACAACTCCATGACTCGCGCTGAATCCGAAGCAGTGCAGCACCAAGCGAATCCGCTGGAAACAACGCTGGCACATCCGCGAGTGGCCACGCGCGTTCTGCTGGCCATGCTGGCCTTCTATCGCCGCTGGCTTTCCCCTGCGATTCATGTGCTGAGCCCCGGCGGCGGCTGCCGTTACGTGCCCACCTGCTCGGAGTATGCCTCGACCGCCATCGCCATTCACGGGCCCGTGCGTGGCGTGGCTCTGGCCCTGTGGAGGCTGCTCCGGTGCAACCCATTCGCCCGCGGCGGCCTGGATCCTGTGCCGCCGGCAGTGATTTCACACAGTTGTCCCCATCAACCATTACCATAAGAAGAGCGGCGGCCAGACGGCATGCCCCCTTAACGAACAGGAAGTATCCATTGGCAGAATTTCGTAATCCCAATCTTTCAGGGCCGGGCGGCAGCAACAGCGGCGGCAGCGGCGGCGATATGCGCGGCCTGGTGTCGATGACCTTTCTCGCCCTCATCGTCCTTCTTGGCTTTCAGTTCTTTGCCAAGCCGAAGCAGCCGGTAAAGCCGGCGCCCGCCACGCAGACCCAGAGCCAGCAGCAGGCCGCGCCCCAACCCGCGACTCAGGCGGCCGTTGCAGGCCAGCCAGCGCAGCCGCAGTTGGCTGCCGGGCCGGTGCAGGCTCCGGTCGCCACTCCGGTTGTTGCGGCCTCGACGGTTGCGCAGACGACGGTGGAGAACGGAAGCTTCAAGATCGTCTTCACCAATCGGGGCGCTCAGGCGGAACAATGGATTCTGACTGACAAGCAGTACAAGGATCATCCAGATCCAGGCGGTCACCAGCTTGATCTGGTCAACCCCAAGACAGCCGTTTTCGGCCTGCCGCTAAGTTTGTATACCTATGAGCCGGCGCTGACCAAACAGTTGAATGAGGCGCTTTACCAGGTGACGGTTTCTGGCGCGACCTCGCCTGGCGGGGTGCTTCAGGCTCCGGGTTCGGTGAGCTTCCACTACGCTGCCAACGGCCTTGACGTGGTGAAGACCTTCCGCTTCGACAAGAGCTACGTGGTGACGGCCGAGGTTCAGGTCCGGCGCAACGGCTCTCCGGTGCTCGCGCTTCTGCAATGGCCCGCCGGGCTGGGCGACCAGATGAACGCCATGGACTTCTCGTACGGCAAGTTGGCCGGGTCGATGGACGGCAAAACGAACTCGACCGATGCCAAGAAGGTCAGCGACAACGCGACGCTCAATCAGCCTTTCGAGTACGCGGCGGTGATGGATCTCTACTTTGCCGCGGCCTTCCTGCCTGATGTGCCGTCGCGCACGACCGTGGTGACGCTGCACAACGCCATCCAGCAGGCCAGCGATCCGAGCGATCCGAACAGCCAGAAACGGTCGGCCGACGTGATTGGCCTGGCCGTGGGCGATACCAGCGGCACGACTCGCCTGCGCCTTTATGCTGGTCCCAAGCAGTTGGACCAGCTCAAGGTGATCCACGCCACCGATTCAGACGGCAAGCCCAACGGGCCGTCGCTGGAGCCGCTGATTCAGTACGGCTGGCTCACAGTCCTCGCCAAGCCGCTTTACCTGTGCCTGCGCTTCCTCTATGAGCACGGAATCGGCAACTGGGGATGGGCGATCGTCGTCTTCACCATCTTGTTCAATCTGATTCTTTTGCCTACGCGCATCTGGACGACGAAGTCTCAGGTGAAGATGCAGCGCATCCAGCCGAAGGTGGAAGTCATCAAGAAGCGCTATGCGCATCTGAAGGCAACCGATCCGAAGCGCGCCGAGATGAACACCGAGGTGATGGAACTCTACAAGACGGAGGGAGTGAGCATGTATGGCGGCTGCCTGCCGATGCTGCTGCAGATGCCGCTCTTCTTCGCCTACTATCGCGTGCTGCAGAATACGGTGGAATTGCGCCAGGCGCAGTGGTACTGGCTCACCGACCTTTCCTCGATGGATGCGCTGCACATCCTGCCCATCATCATCATCATCAGCATGTTTCTGATGCAGTACATCACTCCCGCGCCGGGCATGGACCCCAAGACCCGCCGGATGATGGCCTTCATGATGCCGGTGATCTTCGGCTTCATGTTGTGGCACCTGGCCTCTGGCCTGGCACTTTACTGGGGCACCGGCAACATCATCAACATGGCCATCCAGTTCGGCATCAACCAGACGAAGATGGGCAAGGAGATGTTCGCCCACGCCGCCAGAAGCGCAGCCAAGAAGGCTGGTCCCATCCAGAAACGGCGTTAGAAAATCCGATTGCGCAAAAACTGCCCCGCTCAAGCACTGCTTGAGCGGGGCTTTTGTCTGGGCGTCCACGTCTTTGACGACTTGACGTTGTATCTATGCTGGTATCCAACCCCACCCTAGGCGCAAAAGCAAATGCGCGCCGAGGGTGGGGCACCCGGCAGGCGATGGCAGAATAGATACATGCCGCTGACCGAGCCAATTGTGCTTTCCGCCGCCGAAGCCCGCGTTCTGGGCGCGCTGATTGAAAAAGAAGTCACCACGCCGGAGTACTACCCGCTTTCGCTGAATGCGCTCATGAACGCGTGCAATCAGCGCTCGAACCGCGAGCCGGTGATGGACCTGGACGAGGAAGCAGTGCGCCAGGCGCTGCATCGCCTGGAAGACCTGCGGCTGGCCGGGCGAGCGCGAGGGGCCGAAGGGCGGGTGACCAAGTACGAGCACTGGCTGGGCGAGGCCTTCAACTTCAGCCGCGCGGAGACGGCGCTGATCTGCGTGCTGCTCTTGCGTGGGCCGCAGACACCGGGCGAACTGCGCGGGCGGACGGAGCGGCTGCAGCACTTCGACGAGATTGGGGAAGTGATGGCGGCTCTGCAAAAGCTGATGGAGCGCGAGCCGCCGCTGGCAGCCGTGCTGCCGCGCCAGCCGGGGACCAAGGAGTCGCGCTATGCGCATCTGCTTTCCGGGCAGGTGGAATCGATTGCGGCTGCTTTTGTGGTTGAGCCTGCTTCAGCGCGGCGCGAGGCTGGGCAGATTGCGGCTTCGGACGCGGGCCTTGTCGCAGGGCACGAGGAGCGCATTGCGCAGTTGGAGGCGACGGTTGCCGGGCTGCGAAGCGACATGGCAGAGCTGCGAGCGAAGATCGACGATCTCTTTGGAAATTAGCGCATTTTCACTGTTCCTGCAGGGTTGAATTCGTGGTCTCCCACCCATTCCGCAGAAAAACGCGAAATGGATGGGGCACGGAGCTTCCTTACACCATCCGTGAAAATGCCCTGGCCGCAAGAACAAAAACGCGGCGAGGGTGGGGCACCCGTGACCTTGCAGCATCCGTGAAAATGCCTTCGCCCCGTTCTTCAGTTGGCTTTTTCCGCCCTTTTCGGGAAGGTCAGAATGCAGGCAATCACCAGCACAGTCAGCGTGGCTGAGGCGGTGTAGCGGCTCAGGTTGAGGCCGCCGTGGGCCAGGGGCTTATCGAGGAAATCGCCAACCACTGCGCCTAGCGGCCGCGTCAGAATGAAGGCCGTCCAGAAGAGCACGGTCTTCGGTATTCTCGTCCAAAAGTGACAGGCCGCGACGGCCGCAAGAAGCGAACCAAAGATAACCGCCCCGCCCAGATAACCGATCCCCTCGCTATCTGCCGTCCAGTCGCCGAGGGCTGTTCCGAGGGTTTGCGAAAACATGATGGTCACCCAGTAGAACATCTCCACCTTTGGCGTGCTGACGGTTTTGATCGACACGGAGCCCATGGTCCAACGCCAGATTCCAAGCGACGCCAGCAGCAGGCAGAGCAGCGACAGGCTGCCACCCGCATAGCCGATGCCGAGGGAGCGGTCGGCGAAGTCGGCCATCGTGGTTCCGACCGTGGTGGTGGCGATAATTGTCGTCCAATACAGAAACGGCTGGAATCCCTTGGCTTTTACTTGAGCGACGACGAAGACAAGAAACAAAGCGGCGAAGATCGCGGTGCCTACCAGGTAGCCAAGGTTCATCGACATCGTGACCGCATCGCCGCCGGTTTCGCCGAGGGTGGTGCAGAAAACCTTGATGATCCAGAAAACCAGCGTGACTTCGGGAACCTTGCTGAACCGGTCTTCGCCGGTTGTATCGGCGGCTTGCGTCGCAATGGGCATTTCACTCCTCCGGGAAGATCGCAAGAAGCGCCGGGCTGCTTGTATGCGAGTTGGCCTGGCAACTTAGACGTATTTCTCAGGCGCCAGCGCGCATAAAGGCTAAATCAATTCGTAACCGGCGAACCAGTAGCCGATTTCGAAGGCGGCGGTGTCTTCGGCGTCGGAGCCGTGGATGGCGTTTTCCGAGATGGAGGCTGCGAACTTCTTGCGCAGGGTTCCCTCTTCAGCGTTGGCCGGGTTGGTCGCGCCCATCAGCTTGCGGAGGTCGGCGATGGCGTTTTCCTTTTCCAGAACCATCAGAACCAGCGGGCCGGAAGACATGAAATCGCAGAGGCCTTCGAAGAAGTATTTGCCGGCATGGACGGCATAGAAGCCTTTGGCCTGCTCCTTGGAGATGGACTGCTTCTTGATGGCCACGATCTGAAAGCCAGCCTTCGCGATTTCGGCCAGGATGGCCCCGGTGTACCCCTTGCGGACGGCGTCCGGCTTGACGATGCTGAAGGTGCGTTGCGCCACAGCGAGTGCTCCTCAGGTGAGATTGTTCCTGCGTTCTATTGTAATTGCCTTGGAAATGAGGAGGGTTGCCAGCCAGAGCGGCGAATCTGCTAAAGTTTTGGCATGTTGAGCTTTGTCGCTGCACCTTATCGCTGCTTGCTCGTATCGGCCGCCGTCCTGGCTGCCGGGCTGATGGCCGTTCCCGCGCTGTGCCAGAGTTCCGCGCCAGCCACGACGCCTGCCGCTCCGGAGTTGCGGGTTTTCGATTCGTCGCTCATCGACAAGGCGGTCGATCCTTGCGAGAACTTTTACCGCTTCAGTTGCAATGGCTGGTTCAAGCGCAATCCGCTGCCCGCCGACCAAACCGGGTATGGGCGCTTTACGGAGCTTTTTGAGCTGAACCGGACGCACCTGAGACAGATTCTGGAAGAGACAGCCGCACCGGAGGCCACACGCAGCGCGAACGAGCAGAAGATCGGCGACGAGTATGCGAGCTGCATGGACACAGCCACGGTGAACAAGCTGGGCCTCAAGCCGCTGCAGCCGGAGCTGGACCGCATTGCCGCGCTGAAGACGGCGGCGGAGCTGCCCGCGCTGGTGGCGCACCTTCATGCTATCGGAGTGAACGCGTTCTTTGGCATGGGATCAGGGCAGGACTTTGCCGATTCGAGTTCGGTGATCAGCTTCTACTCCGCGGGCGGGTTGGGGCTGCCGGAGCGCGACTACTACACGCGCACCGACGCGAAGTCGGTGGAGATACGGCAGAAGTACGTGGCTCATGTGCGGCGGATCTTCGTGCTGGCCGGGGAGCCGGAGGCCGAGGCCGCCAAGGACGCCGAGGCCGTGCTGGCCCTTGAGACGCGGCTGGCCAAGGCCTCGCTCACCATTACCGAGCAGCGCGACCCGCAGAACCTGAATCATCCGACGGACGTGGCGGGCTTCTCGAAAGAGCTGACGCACTTTGCGCTGGCCGACTATGTGGCCGCGGCTCACGCGCCCGCAGCAGGCAAAGCGAACGACAACGAGCCGAAGTTTTTTGCGGAGTTCAATGCGCTGGTGGCCGATACGCCGCTCGGCCAGATCAGGACTTATCTGCGCTGGCAACTGCTGCACGCATACGCCGGGACGGCGCTGCCGGAGAGCTTCGATCATGAGAACTGGGACTTCTACGCGCACACGCTGAATGGCGCGGAGAAGCAGCAGGAGCGGTGGAAGCGCTGCACCAGCCGCGTGGATGCAGAACTGGGCGAGGCGCTGGGGCAGGTGTACGTGGCGCGCTACTTTCCGCCGGAAGAGAAGCAGAAAACCCTGGAGATGACGCTAGCCATTGAGCAGGCGATGGACAAGGACATTGACGGGCTCGACTGGATGAGCGCGGCAACCAAGGTGAAGGCCAAGGACAAGCTGCACGCGGTGATGAACAAGATCGGCTATCCGGAAAAGTGGCGCGACTACTCGAAGCTGGAGATTGTGCGCGGCGACGGGGTGGGCAACCAGATGCGCGCGCGCGAGTTCGAGTTTGCGCGCGACCTGAACAAGATCGGCAAGCCGGTGGACAAGAACGAATGGCAGATGACGCCGCCCACGGTGAACGCCTACTACGACCCGCAGATGAACAACGTGAACTTTCCGGCCGGCATCTTGCAGCCGCCGTTTTTCAGCGGCAAAGAGGACGATGCGGCCAACTACGGCGACATGGGCGCGACCATTGGGCATGAGCTGACGCATGGTTTTGACGACCAGGGCAGGCAGTTCGACAAGGACGGCAACCTGAAAGACTGGTGGACCAAGGAAGACGAGCAGAAGTTCAACGACCGCGCCGATTGCACGGTGAAGCAGTATGACGCCATCGAGGCGGTGCCGGGGGTTCATCTGAACGGCAAGCTGACGGAAGGCGAGAACCTGGCGGATCTGGGCGGCTTGCGGCTGGCGTGGCTGGCTTGGCTGGAAAAGGTCGAGGCCGCGCATCTGGACATGAACGCGACGGCGGAGGGTTATACGCCGGAGCAGCGCTTCTGGATCGCGTACGCGCAGAGCTGGTGCACGCAGACGCGGCCCGAGCAGTTGCGGAGCCAGGCGCAGGGCGATCCGCACGCGCCGGACGAGTATCGCGCCAACACCGTGCTGACGAATTTGCCGGAGTTTGCCAAGAGCTTCAGTTGCAAGAAGACGGCGGCGATGGTCAATCAGAAACCGTGCCGGGTGTGGTGAAAAAGCAGCCTCTAGCTGCTAGCTTTTCCTGCTTGTTCGCGCTGCTTGGGGCCAATGCCTGGGGACCGTCTGATTAAGCTCTATTCCACGTCGAGATTTCCCTCAGGGGCTAAAGCCCGCGTTGCTTTGCGGGTTTTATGTACGGGCTAAAGCCCGTACCCTTCAAAACATCTGCTTATTCAGAGCCTTCCTAGGTCGCAAACTTTGCACAGACAAAGCTAGCAGCTAATAGCTATGTTTTTCGATGACGTGGGCGAGGGTGGCGCCGATGTCGGCGGGGGAGAGGACGACGTGGATGCCGGCCTCAGTCATGGCTTTCATCTTGTCGGCGGCGGCGCCACGGCCACGGCTGATGATGGCTCCGGCGTGGCCCATGCGGCGGCCGGGGGGCGCGGTCTGTCCGGCGATGAATCCGACGACGGGCTTCCTGACGTACTGTTTGACGAACTCGGCAGCGGCCTCTTCGGCAGAGCCGCCGATCTCGCCAATCATTACGATAGCTTCGGTTTCGGGGTCGTCGTTCAGCAGGCGCAGAGCGTCGATGTGCGTGGCGCCGATGATGGGGTCGCCGCCGATGCCGATGGCGGTCGATTGGCCGATGCCGCGCTGGGTGAGCTGATACACGGCCTCATAAGCGAGCGTGCCGGAGCGGGAGACAATGCCGACGGAGCCCTCTTTGTGAATGCGTCCGGGCATGATGCCGACCTTTGCCTTGCCGGGGGAGATGACGCCGGGACAGTTGGGGCCGATGAGACGCGACTGCGAGCTCTTTAGCCGGGCCCATACCTTCACCATGTCGAGCGTGGGGATGCCTTCCGTGATGCAGACGATGAGCGGCAGGCCCGCGTCTTCGGCTTCGAGAATGGCGTCGGCAGCAGAGGGCGGCGGAACAAAGATCATGGTCGCGTTGGCGCCGGTCTTCTGGACGGCTTCGGCGACGGTGTTGAAGACGGGCCAGCCTTCGTGCATGATTCCGCCTTTGCCGGGAGTGACGCCGCCGACAACCTGGGTGCCGTATTCCGCGCAGCTTTTGGCGTGGAAGGTGCCTTCCTTGCCGGTGATGCCTTGCACGATGAGACGGGTTTGTTTGCTGACAAGCACAGCCATTGAAGACAGCTCCTAGCTGCTAGCTTCTAGCCTCTAGCTCCCAAAGACTGGATGAACGCGCCGAGCATCTTTGATGTCTCGATGCAGAGAGCTTCCGCTCTGTTGAGCACTTCTATTTCCAATTTTCAGTTGCCGGGCCACCAGAAGTTGTGTTTGCACTTCGTAAGTGGAGCCCTGAGCGATTCCGAGAAATTGCCGGAATTCGCCATCCGTCATTCTTCCTCTATTCTTAATACTCTTGGTGATGTTTCTTTCCGCAGTATCGATGGCATACCGCAATTGCGAAACTGATCCTTTCGCTTCACTCTTCGGAAATGTTTGAGTTGAAGCAAAGATCGAAATATTCAATTCTCCCGATTGCTCAGACATCGCCGATTCCGGGTATTTTGCCGACATGAAACGCCTCTGTTGCAATTACCTAATGATCTGGAAACACTCTGATTAAGCTTCATTCAACATCGAGCATTCCCTCAGGGGCTAAAGCCCGGCTGGTTTTGCAGACATTATGTACGGGCTAAAGCCCGTACCCTTCAAAGCATCAACTTGTTCAGAGGTCTCCTGTAAACACTAGCTGCCTTCACCACTAACTCCGCTGCTTCTTCCATGGTTTCGCCGACCTGGAAATTCAGACCTGACTCCTTGAGGATTCTGCGGCCTTCTTCGACGTTGGTGCCTTCGAGGCGCAGAACGATGGGCACGGTGACATTCAAATCGCGCGCGGCGGCGACGATGCCGGCGGCGAGCCGGTCCACGCGCAGGATGCCGCCGAAGATGTTGATGAAGATGGCCTTGACGTTGGCGTCGGAGAGGAGGATTTCAAAGGCGTGCTCGATCTGCTCCAGACTTGCGCTGCCGCCGACGTCGAGGAAGTTGGCGGGGAGACCACCGGCGTGCTCGATGATGTCCATGGTGGCCATGGCCAGGCCCGCGCCGTTGACCATGCAGGCGATGGAGCCCGAGAGCCGGATGTAGTTGAGCGCGTACTTCTCGGCCTCGACCTCGAGCGGGTCTTCCTCATTGGTGTCGCGCAGAGCCTTGATTTCGGGATGGCGGAAGAGGGCGTTGTCGTCGAAGAGCATTTTGGCGTCGAGGGCGAGGAGCCTGTCGTCCCTGGTCGTGACGAAGGGATTGATTTCGACCAGCGCAGCGTCGGTCTCGACATAGGCTTTGTAGAGGCCTTGCAGGAAGGCGACGGCAGCGCCGATTTGTGCGGGTTTGAGGCCAAGGGCGAAGGCCAGCTTGCGCGCCTGCCATGCGCCGAGGCCGATGACCGGGTCGATGCTTTCCTTGAAGATGGCTTCGGGAGTTGTGGCCGCGACTTCTTCAATTTCCATGCCGCCGGACTGCGAGGCCATGAAGACCAGTCTGCCGGCGGCGCGATCGAGCACGATGCCCAGGTACAGCTCGCGATCGACGGCCGCGGCCTCCTCGATGAGCAGCCGCCGCACGAGCTGGCCTTGCGGGCCGGTCTGATGAGTGACCAGCGTCATGCCGAGGATGTTGCTGGAGTGGAGTTCGGCCTCGTCGATGTTGCGGGCCACTCTGACGCCGCCGCCCTTGCCACGGCCTCCGGCGTGAATCTGCGCCTTGACGACGATGCTTGCGGCGCCCGCGGCAAAGAGCTTGCGGGCTGCGGCCGAGGCTTCTTCGAGGGTGCTGGCAACTTCGCCGCAGGGCACGGCCACGCCGTACTTCGCAAGGATTTCCTTCGCTTGGAACTCGTGAATCTTCATGCCGGTTGAAACCGTCCTGACCGCTACGATGATACTTCAAGAGCGGATCGGCGGGAGCAGAGACTTAGGGGCCGCCAGTGCGATGAATCCGCGACCAGATTCGAGACGCCTTTAGGCAAGAGCACTGTCTTCGATTGCGAACAGAAAGCCCGGGGCTAAAGCCCATCACTTTTGTGTCTGCTCTTCAGAGGTCTGAAGGCCTCTGCTCCCTCCGAAAAGACAAGCAAAAAAACAGCTGCGCCTGTTTCATCGAACCATTGCCGGGAACTCATTGATCCGGCCCCGAAATGTTGGAACAGAATAGAAAAATGCAACAGCAGATTCTTCGAGTCACCACCCCCAAATTGAAATACATTTGGGGCCCCGTTCGCTCAGAATGACAGCCTTGAAATGATGCAAAGCTTCAGGGCCGGATCAATGGGATGCGTTTGCCCGGCGCGATTCACTGCGCGCAGCGGGCAGTCGTCCCCACAGCGGGTGGTTATCATAGAAATATGGCCTCTTTGAAGGAGCTTTTGAAGCCGCTGGCCGAAGACGGCGCGGCGATGACGCGTGAGCAGGCGGTTCGCGCACTGGAAGAGATTCTTACCGGCGATGTGCCTGATGTGGAAACCGCGGCTCTGCTGACCGTGATGGCGACGCGCGGCGAACAGGCGCCGGAGCTGGCCGGCTTTGTGCAGGTGATGCGCGAGCGGGTGACGCCGCTGCCGCTGACGCAGGCGGAGCGGAACGATCTGGTGGATGTTGTGGGCACCGGGGGCGGCGGACCGCAGACCTTCAACATCTCCTCTGGCGCGGCGCTGGTGGCGGCGGCGGCCGGAGCGAAGGTGGCCAAGCACGGCAACCGCGCGGTCACTTCGCTCTGCGGCACGGCCGACGTGCTGGAGGCGCTGGGAGTGCCGATTGCGCTGGGGCCGGAACTGGCTGTCGAGTGCCTGCGCGAGACGGGCTTCATGTTCCTCTTTGCGCCGCTCTATCACCCGGCGATGAAGGCCGTGGGACCGCTGCGCCGGGCTCTGGGCTTCAGAACCATTTTCAATCTCTGCGGACCGCTGACCAACCCGGCCGGCGCGCGGATACAGGTGATCGGCGTGCTGGCGCCCAGCCGCGTGCTGCTGGTGGGCCGCACGCTGGTGGCGCTCAAGGCCAAGCGGGCCTTCGTGGTGCATGGGACAGACGGAATTGACGAGCTGACGACGACCGGCGAGTCGGTGGTGGCGCGCGTCGAAGAGTCGGAGACAGGCGAGTCCAAGCTGAGGGCCGCCCGCGTCACGCCGGAGATGGCCGGACTGACGCGCACGACGCTGGACAAGTTCATTGGCGGCGATGTGAAGACGAATACGGCGATGCTCTATGACGTTCTGACCGGCATTCCAGGCGCGCGGCGCGACATTGTGCTGCTGAACGCGGCGGCAGCGTTGGTGGCTGCCGGACTGGCAGGCGATCTGAAGGAGGGCGTCAAGCTTGGCGCCGAGGCGATTGACTCCGGACAAGCGGCGGCGCTCGTGGCCAAGTTGCGGGAGTTTGGGGCGAAGCACGCGGCGAAGTAGTGAATCAGACGATGCCGGTAACTCCCTAAGCGTGAACGCGCGTCAGGTTTGTAGATAGGGCTTCAGGACTGAGGCTTGGATGGTTACCTGAGGCTACAGATGCTTTTCGATCGTCTGTGCTATTCTTCCGCTGCGATTCCAGGAGGCTGTTTCATGTTGCGTATTCCGCAGACATTGGTTTGTTTGGCGATGGGCGTTGCATTGTGTAGCTTGGCCACGGCCCAGACTATTCAGATCAACCGTGACAACAAGACTATCGCGATCAGCACCACGGATGAGGCAACCGCAACGGCAGATATTGCCGCAATCACGATTGGATTTGAGATATTCGGACCAGATTCGTTGACTGTTTCTGCCGAAGGCGGCAAACTCTCCCATGCAATTCTGGAGGCCCTGCACAAAGCCGGGGTCGAAGACAGGGCAATCGAGAGTTCCGGGCAGGGCGTGGAGCGCAATACGGATTTTGCTGACAAGGAAACTGCCGAACAGAGAGCAAAACGGCAGTTCGTCTTCAGGCAATCGTGGGAGGTAAACACGAGTCCGCAATCCGCGGCAGAGGCTATTCGCTTGGCGATTGCGGCGGGTGCCAACAAAAGCGGCGCGATCGAATGGAGGCTTGCCGACCGGAAGGCATTGCAGGCCAAAGCCGCCGAGAACGCATTAGTGAAGGCTCGCGAGGTTGCTGCCAGAATGGCTGACGGTCTGCATGTGAAGCTGGGTGCGCTGATCTACGCAAGCAACGAAACGCCGAATGCGAAGATCTATTTTGCGCGCCCGGCGCAAAGAATGGTTATGGAGACTAGTTCCGCATCTGTTTCTTCGATTCTGTCAGGTCCGCCGCTTGAAATCCGCCCTCAGACCATACGCGAGGAAGCCACTGTCTACGCGGTATTCGCCATCGAGTAGGGCTAGGTCTCTGACAACATGATTCGGTACCTCTGGTTCGTGCTTTCCCAGATCCCAAAATCGGGACCTGGGGCACCCATCGTTGGTACAACTTCAAGCTGCCTGGGGCCTAGAGATTCTTCGATATTTCTTTCCCGCGGGTATCGTGCACTTCCACCTTAGCCGCAAAAACAAAAGCGCGGCGAGGGTGGGGCACCCATCGTGGTGGGGTGAACCCACTGAGTGAGACAGCTTGATCCAACTTCAAGCTGTCAGAGACCTGTCGCCCAGAAAAGGCACGATCTGTGAAAACGCTCCAGTGTCCTGAGTCAGAAGTTGGCTAATGAATCAAGTGATAAAAATGCAGGTCCTTCGACTCCTTTTGGCGCAAAAAAAAGCGCCACACTTCGCTCAGGATGACAGCTTTGCAGAGTTGCAATTCTTTTGGGCCGGCTCAATAACTTGGTGAAGAACTGCCCCGGAGTGCAACCCCTGTTTCCGATACCGACAAATGTCTCAACTGGAACCCCTTTCTCGACCGAAAAACGGTTTGCCGCTCATTTGAAAATGAGGCGAATCAGGCGTCAATTGGAACTGACGAATGCCGGCGGGTGGACGGTGTCGATCTGCAGAATGCCATCGTACTCGCTTGTGACAATCATTTCTCCCTGCTCTACGCCCCATTCGCGGATGGGGTAGTTTTCGTACATCCAGGCAGTTTCATCGCTCGAACCGGGAACCTCTGAAAGGTCGAGAAAAACGAAGGGATCGCCCGCGGTGTGGAGCAGTCCTTCCACACTGACGGCCGATGCGGGCGGTATGGTGTAGACCTCGCTGGGAACCCAAACACCACCGGTGTTGAAAATGGCCGAGCCCTGATACATGTAAAGCCCCAGCGTGTACACCCTCGTCCCATATCTCGAAAAAATATAGCTGCCCATATTTTCGAAATCATCATTGTTGTAGCTCGATCCGTTGTGCATGATGTGGGCATTGTGCGCCCAAACCATTACCTTCTTTCCCGCGTACAGGTTGTCGACCAGCAATTCCAGGTTTGTGGCCATCCCCGCATCGCGAGGAGAATTACTGTCGACATAGTTCCCCGATGTACTCAGCGCCATGTCGTTCAACTCGTCCAGATAGGCGCTCATTCCCCACGCAGCCTGCCGGACGACCGTAGGAAAGAGGGGGCGGGTGGGATAAGCCTTTTGGATCTGCGTCATGTTGGCGTCGAGAAAAGCCGTGAGGGCCTGGTATTTTGTTTTCAAGTCCGAGTAATTGGCCAGGATATAGGAATTCTGGCCGGAGTTCAGAATAAACGTCTGGTCCATGGTATAGACCTGCTGCGCGTAAGTGGGGTCAACCTGGCCGACAACCTGCTGGAAGATTGTTGGCCGGTTCTGCTCTTCATAGGGCGTAGTCAACTGCACATCGAATCCGGCAAGTGTAAGTGGGTGGGCCGTGGTTTGCGTGGACTGGATGTATGAGAAGAGATTCTCCACATCGGTCGTCGACCAGACCGCAAAAACCGAATTCTGCATGAATGCCTTCGGAGTCAACTGGCTGGATTGCTCATTGGCCAGGTAACAACTAAGGATCGACGATTCGAAGGCAATGACATCGTAGCCCAGTTGCTCATGGAGATATTTGATGAGGCGGATCTTGGCCTGGCTGAATTCAGCAACGCCATGGCCGCTCTCGCCAAGCTCGACGATATCCCGCCCCTGCAGGATTGGCTCCAGGAAAGCAAGATCAGAGTAATCCGTGTTGGAAGCGTCAATCGATTGAATCGGATTTGCCTGAGCCTGGACGTAGGAAACCCATTGCGGAGCTGGCGGAGCGGCGCTGACAACCGCCTGGTTGTTACATATTTGGGAGTCTTGAGTTGAACATGCAACGACGTACGCCAAGCCCATGCCAGAAGGTGTATAGACACCGGCGCTGGTGACCGTTCCCATGTTCGAGGGATTGACAATCCAGGTCACCGCAGAACTGTAGCTTCCAGTTCCGCTCACCGTTGACGTGCAGGTTGCAGTCTGGCTCGTTGTGATCGCAGTGGCGGAACACGTTACCGCAACCGAAGTGATTGTGGGCGCCGGCGGCGGCGTTGTTGTGGTGTTTCCGCTACTATTGCCGCCGCCTCCGCAACCGATGGCCGACACAAAAAGACAACTCAGAAGAGCGAATCTCAGACTCCGATCGAACATGGAAACCTTCCTCTCAGTGATCTCAAGAAGCTGAATGGGGCGCTAGTCGTGGAACTTGTTGAAAAACGATAGATGGCGAGCACTGTCACCACCTTGACCGGCTTGCCTTATTCAGTGAATTTCAGGTTGACCGGATGACTGGGCAACGCTGGACTTGTAGTGGGAATCTCCTTTCCCACGACTTCAAAACTTACATCGTTTATCCAGACTTCACCGGCCCCTGATAGCAGCACGCCGAAAGAAATGCCAGTTGCGTCTGCCGGCACATCGAGGACCACATCGTATGCCGTCCACGGTTGGGTTCCCTTGATGGCGCGATTCTGCATATTGTCGAAGGCAGCCATCGTCTTATCCTTATCGACCCTCATCCAGACTCCCGCCCAATCTGCCACATCCTGCGACTTGACCCACGCGCGTATGCGAACACGCTTTCCAGCGTAATCAGCCGCGTTGATGGACTGCATAAGAGTCCCAAATCCACCGGTATCCGGCACGACCGATTTCAGATAGGCGCTCGGCTGCCCATTCTCAATCACCGCTTTATCAACACCCGTTTGATAATTCGCAGGTCTGTCTCCAGCCATGAACCAGCCCGAGGGAGCGCTGTTAGCCTGTATCGCCGATTGCGCGTTCACCTGTTTCAATCCCAGGTTGGTGCTCAGCACGCAAGTTCCGAGCAAAAGGCAGAGGCCAATGGCAAGCGACGTCAAGACGCGAAGACGAGTATGCTTCGATTTATTTTCAAGCAGGTTCATAATCCGTTTCTCCAGAATTTCTCCCTCGAAGATTCCGAGGGCACAACCATGTTGTGGGGCAACGGCGGCAGAGAGCATCTTCTGTGTGAGCCGCAAAAGGCTCTGAGCATAGACACGACGGCCCGACATTGCTTCTGCCGCCATGTCGTCGCATGCCAACTCCCGCGTCTCCTGAATTCTGCGCCGCATCCAGTGGAATGCGGGATGGTAGTAAAGCAGTACTCCGAACAACTCCATGAAAATGTTGTAGAGAAAGTCCTTCCGCTGGACGTGCGCCAGCTCATGACAAAACACCGCGGTCATTTCGTTCGCATCCTCGTCGCTCAACTTCGCCGGCAGAAGCACGATGGGGCCCGGCCAACTGACAGTCGCGGGACCAGCCAGCCTGCTGGACGACATCAGCCTGATTCGCGCTTTCCCAAATAGC
>Ga0326727_10003925_pt1 | contig 46125 bp, 37 predicted proteins | sample MB2enrmetagenome_FD_207643 | JGI IMG/M metagenome (GOLD analysis project Ga0326727, IMG submission 207643) | Lab enriched peat soil microbial communities from McLean, Ithaca, NY, United States - MB29MY | ecosystem: Environmental > Terrestrial > Soil > Wetlands > Peat | place: USA: New York... | reverse complement strand
GGCCCAACTGCTCCCAATTCAAAGGAAGCAATCCTACCAGAACTCGCCAATTCTCAAGTTCAGCCATGCAAATAGAATAGTAATCTTCATTTCAATCGTCAATCGTTATCTTAGCGCTTATGGTGGGTACGCCCTCCGGTTTTGCCTCCGGCTCCAACGTTGCCCACCCGCGCGGTCTTGTTGCCGGTGAAACGCACACCTTCACTCCGTCCCTGGTCAACGAATTCCGCTTTGGATACACACGCCCGATGTATGGCTACATCAATCCCTACGAGGGCGTGCCGTGGTCGCAGAACCTGGGCATTCTGAACGCCAACCGCAGTACGCTCTTGGGTGGCGGAGCGCTGATTGGCGGCTATAACAGTGAGATCAGCTACACCGGCGACGGCGGACCCTATGCCGTGCCGCAGCACATGTATCAGTTCAACGATGCGGTCTCCTGGGCGCGTAAGCAGCACACCTTCAAATTCGGCGCCAACATCATGAAGCGCGGCGTGGACTTCTTCCAGGGCAACGACGCCAAGGGCTACTTCTACATAGGGTCCGGCACCGGCGACTTCACCGGCTATGAAGCCTCTGAGCTCGTGGCAGGTTTCGTTGACAACTACCAGATCTCCAACGTTAGCAACTACTTCCATACCAGCAGTTGGGAGACGGGCTACTTTGCCCAGGATGACTGGAAGTTCAACCAGCGGCTGACCCTCAATCTCGGTATCCGCTATGACCTCTATACCTACCCCGTCGAAGCCAACAACTATCAGTCGAACTTCGATCTGACCACTGGCACGCTGCTGCGGGCGGGCGCCGACGGCAACTCGCGTTCCTTGATAGACACCAACCGCAACAACTTTGCTCCGCGCGTGGGCTTTGCCTACGATCTGACCGGCAAGCACACCGATATTCTCCGCGGCGGATATGGCATCTTCTACTACCAGGTTCGCGGCGGCGTCGGAAACGTGTTGAGCAACAATCCTGAATTCAACGGAACCGCATCTTATTCCGCGTACAGCGGCTTCAGGACAACCTTCACCGGAGAAGCTCCGATGAACACCAACCTGAACACCGCGGCTACCGGCGCCCTGCCGCTGCCGACCTTCGGCGCTGCGACGATCGAAGCCAACCCCACCAACGTCAGTGTGATCTCTTACTCGAAGCACGATCCCACCTCCGCCATTCAGGAGTGGAACCTGCAGATCGAGCACCAACTCGGACAGAGCACCGTCATTGACCTGGGTTATGTTGGCAGCAAGGCCGATCATGAAACCAATACCTACAACTACACCAGCCCGCAGTTGGTCACTGGCGACAAGTTCTTCGGCGCGCAGGGACTCGGCGTCACAGTCAACACCAACAACGGCTCCTTCAACTACAACGCTCTGCAGGCTCGCCTCAACCGCAATCTGAGTCACGGACTGCAAAGCACCGTTGCCTACACCTGGGGTCATGCCCTTGACGATGCCACCCCAGCGTATTCCGCCACAGGGAACACCGCCACCGTGTTTATGACCTCAAGCGGCCCGCTGTTCCATGCCAACTATGGCAACACCGAAAACGATCAGCGTCAGACCGCAACTATCTCGATCCTCTACGAATTGCCCTTCGGTCACGGCAAGCAGTTTGCCAATACCATTCCCAAGGCAGTTGACTACGTGGTGGGCGGATGGCAGTTCAATCCCCTCTGGATGGCCGGAACCGGAACTCCCTTCAATCTCACCATTTCTGACAAGGAGAACTCCAGCGGTCCTTCCAACCGTCCCGATTACGTCGGCGGCGCCAAGATGGGAGAGATGGTGCGTGATACCGCTCGCGGTGGCTTCGACTGGTTCAATAGCAGCGCCTTCGTTGCGCCTGCGGAGTCTGCCGCCGGCATCTACTCCCGCCCCGGAAACGTGGCCCGCAACACCTTCCACGGGCCCGGCTACGATCAGTTGACTACCTCGCTCTTCAAGAACATTCCTGTTGGAGAGAGGGTTGTCGGTCAGCTGCGCTTCGAGGCTTATAACCTGCTCAATCACCCGCAGTTCACCAACCCCGACTCTGGCGTCTACGACGGCAATTTCGGATTGATCAACGGAACGCGTCAGGCGTCTGAGCGTCAGCTTCAGGGCGCAATTCGCTTCACCTTCTGATCCCTGCATGGCCTCCCCAACCCCGCGGCAGTTTCTCTGAAACTGCCGCGGGCTTTCTTTCTCAACTCAGCCCACCTTCGATTCGCAGTTGCGCAAGCGAAGGAATAATGATGGTTCGCTCGCTTCCTGAATGAGCGCCATGTGGAGAATTCTGTGCGACTGCGGTCCTGTTTCTCTCTCGCTTTCTTGCTGTTCTGTGCGCTTGCCGCATCCCGTGCGCAGGCTCCAAGTCCTGCGGCTCCAAGTATTGACAAGATCGATCCGCCGGGGTGGTTCGCCGGCCTTCCCGACCCCATGCTGCTCGTGCATGGCGACGGCTTGAACCACGCTCGTTTTGCGCTCGCCGGCAATGGCGTCACCCTCGACCGCACCCAGGCGTCGGACAATGGCCACTGGGCTTTTCTGTGGCTGAAGACCGCGGACGCCGCGCCGCAAACCCTGTGGGTAACGGCCACGAACGATCAGGGCCAGGCGCGCCAAGCCTATGTGCTGGCCCAGCGCTCGCCCGATCCCAACGCGCATCGCGGCTTCTCTTCCGCCGACGTGCTCTACCTCATCATGACCGACCGCTTTGCCGATGGAAACCCGGCTAACAATCAGCCCGGTTTTGATCGCGCGGCCCTGCGCGGCTGGCACGGCGGAGATTTTGCCGGCATCGAGCAGCACCTGGATTACCTGCAACAGCTTGGCGTCACGGCCCTCTGGACCACGCCCGTTGCCTCCAACGGCGCCATGCCCGAGTCCTATCACGGCTACGCCGCCACCGACCTCTACGCGGTGGACTCGCACTTCGGCTCCATCGAGGATTACCGCCATCTCTCCGATGCGCTGCACGCCAGGGGCATGAAGCTGGTAATCGACCTGGTGCCCAATCATCTCGGCGTCCAGCATCCCTGGGTGCTCGATCCGCCCGCCCCGGAGTGGTTTCACGGCACGCTTGAAAAGCATCGCGCAACGCAGCACGACTTCTATCAGCTTGTTGACCCGCACGCTCCCCGTCAGGCATGGAGCGCCATTACCACCGGCTGGTTTACTGATGCCATGCCGGACCTGAACCAGGAAAATCCGCTGGTCTCGCGCTACCTCGTTCAGAACGCGTTGTGGTGGGTTGAGACGGCCAACCTCGACGGCATTCGCCTGGATACGTTTCCTTATGTGGACCGCGCCTTCTGGCACGACTTTCATGCCTCTCTGCACAGCGCCTATCCACACCTGACCACAGTCGGCGAAATCTTCCATCGCGATCCCGAGGTCACCTCGTTCTTCGCCGGAGGTGTTGCGCATCGCGGCATCGACACCGGGCTCGACACGCCCTTTGACTTTCCCATGTACTTCGCTCTGCGCGATGTTCTGGCGCATGGCAAGCCCATGACGGAGCTGGCCACGGTTCTGCGCCAGGATGCGCTTTATCCGCATCCTGAGCGGCTCGTTCCTTTTATCGGCAACCACGATACGACGCGCTTCCTCACTGAAACCCACGGCTCTACGGCGAATCTCAAACTGGCCTTGGGCTTGCTCTTCACCTTGCGTGGCATGCCCCAGCTTTATTCCGGAGATGAGATCGGGATGACCGGCGGCGAAGATCCGGACAATCGTCACGATTTTCCCGGCGGTTTTGCGGCAGACCCGCACAGTGCATTCACCCAGGCCGGCCGTACTGCCTCTGAGCAGGAAATCTTTGCCTGGACCTCCGGCTTGCTCAAGTTGCGTTCCACGCATCCGGCGCTGCAAACAGGCATCGAACAGAACCTCTTTGCCGATGACAACGCCTTCGTGTTTGTGCGGTCAACCAGCGCCTCAGGCTGCTCGGCCGATCGCTCGAAGGAGACATTTCTGATCGCCGTTAACAAACAGCAACGGAGTAGGATGATTCAGTTGACGGAGGACGGAACGTCACTGGCCGGGTGTTCGGAATTCCACGCCGTCGCGCCTGCCGGAGGAACATCCCCGACGGTCGACGGAGATAAGCTGCGCATCGAGGAACCCGCTGAATCGATGACAGTTTATGAGGTACGATGAGTTTTTATCGCAATCCGGGTTCATACAGTATTTTCGATGCCGGGAGGCAGACAAGTGAGAACGATTCCCAATCCCAAGCGCGCGGCACTTATCTTTTTCGCCATTGGCGCCGCACTTCCGGCCATGCTGGCCGGCGCGCAGAGCGAGCCAGCAACTCATGCAGCCATCGTCCAGATGAATCGGATGCCGAATGGCATCCAGGTATCGGCGAATGGCGTGACAATAAGAGTTACGGCGTTGCGCGACGACGTGCTTCGCGTGCGTGCCAGCCAGAACGGGAGTTTCAGTGAAGACGCGTCCTGGGCTGTGCTGGCAGGGGCGCGCGCGGCAAGTATCCCGGTTACACATGCGGGCATAGGCTTCAGCACCAAAGCGCTGCGGGTCAGCTTTGACAGCTCCCTGCGCTTGACCGTCAGCGATCTCGCGGGCCACGTGCTTCAGCAGGACGATCGCCCGCTCGTGTTTAACGGCTCATCCTTCCGGCTATATAAGACCATGGCCCCGGCGGAGCACTTCTTCGGCCTCGGCGACAAGCCGGGTCCGCTCGACAGGCGCAACCAGGCGTTCACTGATTGGAACTCGGACTCCTTCGGCTGGCAGGAATCTACCGATCCAATCTACAAAAGCATTCCATTCTTTCTGTCGTGGAACCAGGGACGCGTCCTGGGCGTGTTATTCGATAACACATGGCGCGCAAGCTTCGACTTCGGCAAGGAATTTGCCAATGCCTATTCCTTCGGTGCGCCCGATGGCACGGTTGACTACTACCTGATGTATGGACCCGGCCCGAAGCAGGTTGTTGAGGATTACGCATGGCTGACCGGCCCCACGCCCATTCCGCCCCTCTGGTCTCTCGGCTTTCAGCAATCGCGCTACAGCTATTATCCAGAAGCGAAAGTGCGTGAGATTGCGGATCGTCTGCGCGCCGACAGGATTCCCGCGGACGCCATCTATCTGGACATCGACTATCAGCAAAACAATCGGCCCTTCACGGTGAACCGGGAGAGATTCCCAGCCTTTGAGCAGATGATCAAGGATCTCGCCAGCCAGCACTTTCACGTCGTTGCCATTACGGATCTTCACATCGCCAGGCTGCCGGATGCCGGGTACGCTCCCTACGACTCGGGAGTGGCGGGCGATCGTTTTGTGAAGAATCCGGATGGCTCAACCTATGTGGCAAAGGTGTGGCCGGGCGACTCAGTCTTTCCCGATTTCACGCAGCAAGAGACGCGCACATGGTGGGGATCGCTCTACAAGAACTTTGCCGCCGATGGCATCGCGGGCTTCTGGAACGACATGAACGAGCCGGCCATCTTCGGCGTACCGTCAAAGACCATGCCCGGCGATATACAGCATCGCATCGATGAGCCGGGTTTCAGCAAGCGCACCGCGAACCATCTCGAAATCCACAATGTCTATGGCATGGAAAACTCGCGCGCGACTTATGACGGCCTGAGAACATTGCAGCCCAACGTGCGCCCCTTCGTGCTGACTCGCGCCAGTTATGCGGGCGGGCAGCGCTACGCTGCCACCTGGACCGGCGACAACAGTTCCACCTGGAACCACCTGCGGCTGACCACTCCGATGCTGGAGAATCTGGGTCTGAGCGGCTTTGCGCTCAGCGGAGCGGATGTGGGCGGTTTTGCCGGTTCGCCGCAGCCGGATCTGCTTACCAAGTGGCTTGAAGTTGCGGCCTTTCAGCCCATCGACCGGGATCACACAGCCACGGGAACCAACGATCAGGAGCCGTGGGTGAATGGGCCGGAACAGGAGGCGATCCGCCGCCGCTACATTGAAGAACGCTACAGGCTGATGCCCTACCTTTATACCGTGGCGGAGGAAATGTCGCGAACCGGCCTGCCCATCGAGCGAACGCTCTTCCTGGAGTTTCCCAATGCGGCGCAGGACCTTCATCCCATCGATCTTGACGCGCCCAGTGAATTTCTCTTCGGCCCCGACGTTCTGGTTGCGCCCGCGCCGTATCCGGATGAACTGGACAAATACGAGGTGCAACTCCCTCCGGGTATCTGGTACGACTATTGGACGGGAGAGCGAATGGATCGCTCGGCTGCCGTGGAAAGCCACGATGCGGAGCAGAAGAAGGGTGCGCCGGCTGGCGGAGTTGTGTCCAGGCCGCTCATCGTTGAGCCCAGCATTGCCATGCTGCCGGTTTACGTAAAAGGCGGCTCGATCGTACCCATCGCCCCTCTGACGCAAAGCACCATGGAGAAGCCGTCCGGCCCTCTCACTTTGCGCGTGTACGTGGGAGACAACTGCAGCGGGACGCTCTACCAGGATGACGGCGAGTCCTACGGCTTCAGGCAGGGAGAGTTCCTGCGAATGGACAGCACTTGCTCCGTCGAGCGCAATGCGCTTCAGGTGCATGTGGGCTCGCACCAGGGAAGCTACAAAGCGTGGTGGCCGGAGATCACACTCGAGGTTTATGGCTGGCCGGCTACTGCGGGACATGCCACGCTTGCGGGCAGGGAAGTCAAAACCACATGGAACAGCGCGGCCCATGCCTGGCAGGTAACCGTACCCGACACCGGCAAGGGACTGGACCTTACATTCCAGTAGAGATTGCTCGCGCCGCCCTCTCCATTCTGCCGGGAACCGCGTTCGCCGCGTCTTCGTATCTTGAATGAACCGCACCGGGCGCAAGCCCGCGTGCGGTGAGGGTTGAGGCTATGGCCAAGTTTCTCTTGTTTTGCATTCTGCTGGTGCTGTGCTGGCCGCTCGCGCTGCTTGCCCTGGTGCTGTATCCGCTGGTGTGGCTGCTCCTGCTGCCGTTTCGCGTGGTGGGCATCGCGGTGGGCGGCGTGCTGGAGTTGGTAAGCGCCATCATCACTCTTCCCGTGCGGCTCATCCGTGCCATCTGATCCGCCGCGCTTTCCCGTTTCGCGCCGTCCTCGCTGTGGTCCGTCTCTCCGCTCCCGCAACCCCAGTTACCAGTTGGGCCGGTCTCTCTCGACATCTTCGCTGAAAATGCTTTAGCGTGAGCTATGGAACGTGCCGTTGGCTGCCGGAAAGCGTCCAATCGTTCGAGGAGAAGACCCATGCGCAGAAGATTGACGGTTTTGCTGGCCATCGTAATGCTTGCCGCGCCGCTCAACCTGCGGGCTCAGTCCGCTGCCGACGCCGGGCAAGAGAACGCCCGCCACGCGCGCGTGGTGCTGGACGCCATGATCCAGGCCCTCGGCGGACAGGCATGGCTCAACATGAAGAACCAGATGCGGCAGGGACACGTGGCCGCCTTTGACCATGGCAAGCCCGACCTCGGTACCACCGAGTATTGGGAGTTCCACTCCTGGCCCGATCGCGACCGCATCGAGTACACCAAGCACCGCGACGTTGTGCAGTTTTACCAGGGGCGCACGGGCACTGAGGTCACCTACAAAGGCAAGGCGCCGCTGCCCCAGGAGCAGGTGGACGACTTCCTGCGCCGCCGCGGCCACTCCATCGAAACCGCCGTCAAGCTCTGGCTCAACGATCCGAAGACCATTCTGATCTACGAGGGCCAGCGCCTGGCCGCGCGCCACCTGGCCGACCAGGTGACGCTCATCTCCGCCCAGAACGAGTCCGTCACCATCCTGACGGATGTGCAGACCCACCTGCCCCTGCGCCGCACCTTCGAGTGGCGCGACCCGGTCTACAAGGACAAGAACCTCGACGCCGAAGAGTACGACGACTACCACACCTTCGACGGCTTTCCCACGCCCTTCACCATCACACGCTTCAAGAACGACGAGATGACCCGGCAGTACTTTCTGGTCCATGTGGCGTACAACCAGGATCTGCCCCCCGATTTCTGGAGCGTGGACGCTGCCGACCGCCGCATCAAGAAATAAGGCGCGGCCCCTTGTTTATAATCCAGATGAGCGCAAGGCGGCCAAGCCATCCGCTCTCCGGAGCCAGAGAATGACCTTCGACATCCAGGATATCCTGGGTTTGCTACCTCACCGCTACCCGTTTTTGTTGATTGACAGAGTTGTCGAGTTCGAGCGCGCCAAGCGCCTGGTAGCCATCAAGAACGTAACCATGAACGAGCCCTTTTTCCAGGGCCACTTTCCCGGCTATCCCATCATGCCCGGCGTGCTGGTGATCGAGGCCATGGCCCAGGCCGGCGCCATCATCATGATGTCCGAAATTGAGGACCGGGAGAAAAAGCTGGCGGTTTTCACCGGCATTGAGCGCGCCAAATTCCGCCGACCGGTGACGCCTGGTGACCAGTTGCGCATTGAGGTGGACGTGCTGGCGTTCAAGAAGCGCCTGGGCCGCATGGAAGCCAAGGCTTATGTGGACGGCAAGGTGGCCTGTCAGGCTACGCTGACCTGCCAGATCGTCCCCAAGGCGCGCGAAGCCGCGCCCGCGGCAGACACTGAAGCCGCACCAGAGGCAGCAGAGTGAGCATTCATCCCAGCGCTGTCGTTGCTCGCGGGGCGTTTGTCCCCGCTTCCTGCACCGTCGGCCCCTTCTGCACCATCGGCCCCGAGGTAGTGCTGGGAGAGCACTGCACGCTCATCTCCCACGTGGTGCTCGACGGCCGTACCCGCATCGGCGCGCGCAATGTCTTCCATCCCTTCTGTGCCATCGGCGTTTCGCCGCAGGATTTGAAGTACGGCGGCGAGCCGACGGAGTTGGAGATCGGAGACGGCAACACGATTCGCGAAAACGTGACCATCAGCCGCGGCACGATAGGCGGCGGCGGCATAACCCGCCTCGGTTCAAACTGCCTGCTCATGGCTTGCGTGCATATCGGTCACGACAGCCAGGTGGGCAGCCATTGCATCCTGGCCAACGCGGCCACGCTGGCCGGCCACGTCGTCATTGAGGACTACGCCACCGTAGGCGCTTTCTGCCCGGTCCATCAGCACTGCACGGTCGGCAAGTATGCCTTCATCGGCGGCGGCACCATCGTCACCCAGGACGTGCTGCCCTTCTCGCTCACCTCGTCGCGGCGGGAAAACAAGGCCTTCGGCATCAACAAAGTCGGCCTCACGAGGCGCGGCTTCTCGCCTGAGCGCCTACAGATCCTGCAGAAAGCCTTCCGGCTGCTGCTGGCCGCCAAGCTGAACACCACGCAGGCCGTTGAGAAGATCAAGGGGCTAGGAGGCGAAGACGCGGCGCTCGTGGCCGCCTTCATCGAACGCAGCGAGCGCGGGGTCATCAAGTAGCCATGAAGCTCGGCCTCATCGCCGGCAACGGCCGCTTTCCGTTTCTGCTTCTCGATGCGGCGCGGGCGCAGGGCTTTGCCGTCGTCGTCGCCGCCATCCGCGAAGAGGCTGACCCGGAGATCGAAGAGCGCGCGGCCGCGGACGACCGCATCACCCTCCACTGGCTCTCGCTCGGCGAGCTGTCACGGCTCATCGAAACCTTCCGCAAGGAAGGCGTCCAGAAGGCCGTGATGGCTGGCCAGGTGAAGCACAAGCAGATTTTTTCGAGCATCCGCCCCGACTGGCGCCTGGCCAAGCTGCTCCTCAACCTGCGCACCCGCTCGACGGACATGCTGCTGGGCGCGGTGGCCAAGGTTCTGGGTGACGAGGGCATTGAGCTGATCAGTTCGACCTCGTTTCTGGAGCCTCTGCTGGCCGCTGAGGGCGTGCTTACCGAACGCGCTCCCGGCGAGGAAGAACGCAAGAACATCGAGTACGGGTTGAGCGTAGCGCGCGCCGTGGCAGGCTTCGACATTGGGCAGACCGTTGTCGTAGCCGCGCAGGCCTGCGTTGCCGTCGAGGCCATGGAAGGCACGGACGCGGCCATCGAGAGGGCCGGACAGTTGATGCGGTCCTTGGAAGACGACGCCTCCACATTGGAACGCCGCCTGACTGTTGTCAAGGTAGCCAAGCCAAATCAGGATATGCGCTTCGACGTGCCGGTCATCGGCATCGCGACAGTCGAAACCATGATCCGCGCAGGCGCCAGTTGCCTCTCCGTCGAGGCCGGCCGCACCCTGCTCTTCGATCGCACGAGGCTGATTGAGCGCGCCAACCAGGAAAGTATTGCCATCGTGGCCACTCCGCGCACATACTGATAACCAGCAAGCCTTTCCCCGTTGCTGGCTTGCCGTGTGCCGGGCAGTTCCTTGCTCTTCTCTTTCCCCCATCGGTAGTTCAAAAATCAGGAGGTCTCACGTGAGGAAGCGGTTCCTCTTCACCCTTGCCGCGGTTCTTGCGCTTGCGGCGTCGATCGCCACCGCCCACGTAGCAAATCAGGCGCTGCCCGCCGTCGGGCAGCTTGCGCCCACCTTCACCCTCCCCTCGCAGGACGGTTCCCAGATCTCTCTGGCGAGCTTTCGCGGCAAGTGGGTGGTCCTCTACTTCTACCCGAAAGACATGACCACGGGCTGCACCATCGAGGCCCACAACTTCCAGCGCGACCTGCCCCAGTATGAGCAGCGGAATGCTGTGATCCTCGGCGTCAGCGAGGACACACCGGATAGTCACCGGCAGTTCTGCACCAAGGAGGGCCTCACCTTTCGCCTTCTCGCCGACGCATCGCACACAGTGGCTACTGCCTACGGCTCGCTGGGAAACTTTGTCGGCGTCAAAATCGCCAACCGCAACACCTTTCTCATCGATCCCGCGGGAAAGATCGCGAAGGTGTGGACCCAGGTGGACCCATCGGTCCATTCGGCGCAAGTGCTGGCCGCTGTCTCTGCTGCCCAGCTCTCCGTCAAGCCGCCCAGCGCGCAGGACCTCTCTGTTAAACCTCCAAACACGCCAGCAGCAAAGGAGCAACCATGACCATCTCCGTCAAGCCTCCCAACGCCCGTGTGGGCTCCGTCAAACCTCCCAACGCGCAGGATCTGCCCGTCAAGCCGCCCGACGCCCGTATGGGTTCCGTCAAGCCTCCCAACTCGCTGGACATGCCCGTCAAGCCTCCGCAATGAGCGCAGTGACAACGCTTCGCCAAAGGCCTCGCCATGCGGGGCCTTTGCGCTTGTGAATTGGTTGAAGCAATCCATGCGAGCCGCCAGCCCGCACGCCAGAAACACGTCCCCCGGCAAAGATGGTTGTAGGATGAAAACAATCCGGCCGTCGCCATTGGAGAGAGAAATGCCCAACCAGCTTGCACAGAACTTCCGCGCCGATTTGAATGCGATTCACGCAGCCCTGCTTGCCCTTTCACCGCAACTCGCTGACACGCCCTGGCGCGATGGCGGCTGGACGCGCAAGCAGATCGTTGGGCACCTGCTCGATTCGGCGGCCAACAACCGTCAGCGCTTTGTGTGCGCGTCCACTGAGGGCGAATACGCCGGGCCCCAATACGCGCAGGACGCATGGGTGGCCGCGCACGGCTATGCCAGCCAGCCGTGGACCACTCTGCTCGAATGGTGGCAGGTGGAGCATGAGATTCTTGCCTCCGTTGTGGATCGCATTCCCCAGGAACGGCTCGATGCGAACTGCACCGTCGGCGACGATGCGCCCGTCTCCCTGCGCTTCCTCATCGAAGACTATCTTCGCCATCAGCATTGGCACCTGACGCAGCTCGCCGCTCCGGTCACCGCAACGTAGTGAGCCAGACGCAAAAAAGCCCGGCGTAAGCCGGGCTCTTTTGCTTGCCTTGTACTTCAGGTTGCCGCTGCTACTTGGTTGCCTTTTTCGCAGGGGCTTTCTTGGCGACTGCCTTTTTCGCAGGTGCCTTCTTCGCAACTGCCTTCTTGGCAACTGCCTTCTTCGCCGGAGCCTTCTTGGCAACTGCTTTCTTCACTGCTGCCTTCTTGGCGGGCGCCTTCTTTGCTGCTTTCTTAACGGCCAACTTTTTACCTCGTTTGGTGATTTTGCTGGCGCTCTTTCCGGCCGCGGCCTTCTTGACCGTGGTCTTTCCGCCTTTAGCGCCAGTACTGCCCTTCTTTGCGGCGGATTTCTTCGCGGCCTTCTTGGCCACAACCTTTTTCGCGGCTGCCTTCTTGGCTACAGCTCTCTTTGCCGGAGTCTTCTTTGCTGGAGCTTTCTTGACCGCAGCCTTCTTTGCGGGAGCCTTCTTCTTCTTCTTCTTCGCGGCCTTCTTTACGGCCGGTTTCGATGCTGGTTCTTCGAAGACCACGATCACCGCCTCTTCAGCCACTCCCTCGTCGTCGTCAGAAGACGTGAGCACGCTCGAGGTTTCAACCTCTTCGTCCTCATCAAAATCGTCGTGATCGGATTCAAGCGCCGCCGGCTTGGCATTCGCTTCGCCGTCGCTCATTGCGTACATCCTGAATACTTCGTCCATCCCATTGCCTCCAGCGGTTGCCGCTGCACTCGTTTGCGTTTCCCTCTTTGCGCGGCGAAAGACCAGGTTCCGCGCACGCAAGCCGTTAGCAATAGCTTGCACGCAAACACCGGCAAATGACAAGTGTGTAATGAGGTCCGAGCTACTTTTATTTTTGAGATGGATGCTTGGAGCTAGCCGCGCGCTTCCGCGTGTGAGATTGTTTTGAGCCTGTTGTCTCGCTCTTCTTCGCGCTGGCAGCGGTCCCGGAGCTTCGCGCAGGCGCCTTCTCTGCCGCCTTTGCGCTCTTCCTCGTTGCCGTGGCGCCCCTCTTCTTTCGCACGTCAGGAGTCGCGGATTTTGCTTCGGTGCCCTTTGTCGCCGCGCTCTTCTCAGGCGCGTCGCCCTTTGCTGGCGCGGCTTCCTGCGTGTTTGCGTCCGCCGCCAGGCGGCCATGGCGATGACCGCGCGATGCCGCGCGCGGCGCACTCGCGGGATCGGCCACATGCAGCCTTTGGCCCGGTTGCACCTTGATGCCGGCAATCCTGTTCCAGCGGCGCAACTGATTCAGCGAAACGCCGAAGCGGTCTGCGATGGTCACCAGCGTCTCGCCTCTGCGCGCCGTGTAGAGCAGCGTGCGCGCCGATGGCGCGGCCGACGGCGCCATGGGAACCACCAGTGCCTCGACTCCTGCGAGCCCATCGCTCGCGCGCATTTGATTGGCCGCGGCCAGTTCCTCGGCTGTCACGCGATACTCGTGCGCCACCGAGGCCAGCGTATCCTCGGGCGCAACGCGATGGTAGCGCCATCCGTTGCGTTTGGATTCGGGAATCGCTGCGATGCGTTGCTCGAACAATGCCGCCGTACCTGCCGGCAGATGCAGATCGAACGCCTCATCGGGCGGCGTGGTCAGCCGCAGCAGGCTCGGGTTCAGCGCCATCAACTCATCCACCGGCGCTCCCACCAGGTCCGACACCAGTCTCAGGTCCACCGGGTAGTTGATGGTCTCCGTGTCCGTCAGTACAGGCGGATCGAGCGTCACATCGTCAAAGCCATACTGCGTGGGATGGTTGGCGATGATGATCGCCGCCAGAATTTCCGGAACGTAGTTCTTCGTCTCGGCGGGCAGGTTATTGCGTTTGTACAGTTCCCAGAAGTCGGCGTAGCCGGTCTTCTCCACGGCGTGCTGCACATTGCCAGCGCCCCAGTCGTAACCCGCCATTGACAGGTACCAATCGCCCAACTGGTCGTAGATGAACTTCATGTAGCGGGCGTACGCGCGCGTGGATTTCTCCGGATCGAAACGCTCGTCCACATAGGCGTTGCGCTCCAGACCATAGTTGCCGTGCGGCATGAACTGCCACATTCCGCCCGCGTGCGAGCGCGCATTCAGAGCGCGCGGATTGAAGCCCGACTCGGCCACCGCCAGATAAATCAGATCCTGCGGAACGCCCTCTTCGGCCATCACGCGCTGAATCATCGCCTTGTACCGTCCGGCGCGCTCAAAGGAGTGCGTCAGCGTGTTGTGGCCCTTCTTGGTGTTGGCGAAGAAGTTGATATAGACAGCCACATAGTCATTGACCACCAGCGGCAGATCGGACTTGGTGGTGGCCAGTTCGGCCTTGGCCTTGGCCACGATGTTGGGGTCCACCTCGAAGGTCACATCGCTGGCCGCCTCGGCCGGCGTCGGCTCCTCCTTGGGCACAAAGCCATTGCCCTGCTTCAGAGCCTCCATCTCCATCGCGTTCACGCCGTCCACGATGTGGTCGAACTCCTCCTGCAACTCCGCATTGCTCCGGATGTCGATGCCGCTGGCCAGCATCAGGTCCACCGCGCGATCAAACTCCTCCTTGGCCTCGGGCAATCTCCCCTTGTGATAATCTGCCTCGCCGTGGGCGTAGGCGTCCTCCACATGCTGAATCAGCAGGCGCATGCGCTGCTGCTCCACGGTAGGCGCGGGAACGGCCCCTTGCGAGGCCTGTGCGGCCGCTGGAGCCGGCGTAAGCGCGGGTGCGGTGGCCTGCGGCGGCGCGCCGCCCTCTGCAGCGCCCTTGGGCGCTGTGGGGTTGCAGCCTGCCAGCAGAAAAGCCAACAGTGCGCAGCCGAAAAATCGATACGGAATTCTGCCTATATGCATGTGTGGAGCTGTTGCCCGGCTGCCGGATGGCCGCGGAAGGCGCTATACCCTCAAAAGAAGCTATGTAGATGATAAGCTATGCCCTGGAGGCACGCGCGCGGAAGGGCGCAAATTGCCTCTTTCGCCAACCCCATGGAAGCCCGCTTTTTAAGAAATTTTGCGATCATCGCCCACATCGACCACGGCAAGTCGACGCTGAGCGACCGTCTGCTGGAACTCACCGGCTCGGTCACCGGCCGCGAGATGCAGGCCCAGATCCTGGACGACATGGATCTCGAGCGCGAGCGCGGCATCACCATCAAGGCCCACGCTGTGCGCATGATGTACAAGGCCCACGACGGCAATACCTACCAGCTCAATCTCATCGACACCCCCGGCCACGTGGACTTCAGCTACGAGGTCTCGCGTTCGCTGGCCTCCTGCGAGGGTGCGCTGCTGGTGGTCGATGCATCGCAGGGCGTCGAGGCGCAGACCCTTGCGAATGCCTACCTGGCCATCAACCACGGCCTAGAGATCATTCCCGTCATCAACAAGATCGACCTGCCCTCGGCGGACATCGTCCGCACCCAGGAGGCCATCGAAAAAGCCGTCGGCCTGGACGCCACTGACGCCATCCCTGTCAGCGCCAAAACAGGCGTGGGCGTGGCCGATGTGCTCGAAGCCATCGTCCATCGCCTGCCGCCGCCCACCGGCGACCCTGACGCTCCGCTGCAGGCGCTCATCTTCGACTCCTGGTTCGATGCCTATCGCGGCGTCATTGTCCTGGTACGCGTCATGCAGGGTACCATGCGCAAGGGCCAGCGCATCCGCCTCATGTCCAACGGCAAGTCTTTTGAAGTTGAGTCCATGGGCGTGCTGATGCCCAAGCCGGTTGAGATCGGCGAACTCCGCGCCGGCGAGGTGGGCTTCTTCGCGGCCACCATCAAAACCGTCAGCGACACCAAGATCGGCGACACCGTCACCGACGAAACCCGGCCCGCCGCCGCCCAGTTGCCCGGCTTTGAAGACATCAAGCCCATGGTCTTCGCCGGTCTCTACACCGTGGACTCGCACGAGCACACCCTGCTGCGCGACGCCCTGGAGAAACTGCGCCTCAACGATGCCTCGTTTTTCTTCGAGCCGGAGAGCTCGGCTGCCTTGGGCTTTGGATTCCGCTGCGGATTTCTCGGCCTGCTGCACATGGAGATCATCCAGGAGCGGCTGGAGCGAGAGTACGAGCTGGACCTGATCACCACCGCCCCTGGCGTGCGCTATCACATCACGCTCACCGACGGCAGCGAGATCGAAGTGGACAATCCCTCGCGCTGGCCCGATCCCACCAACATCGACTCCATCCGCGAGCCGGTCATCACCGCCAAGATTCTTACCAACGAAGAGTATGTTGGCGGCATCTTCAAGCTGGTTGAGGAAAAGCGCGGCAAGCAGTTGAACTTCGAGTACGTCACCTCCAGCCGCGTACTGCTCACCTACGAGCTGCCGCTCAACGAGATTGTCCTGGATTTCTACGATCGCCTCAAGTCCATCTCCCGCGGCTACGCGTCGCTGGACTATCAACTGGCCGGCGAGTGGGAGTCGCCCATGGTCAAGCTGGACATTCTGGTCTCGGGCGAGCCCGTCGATGCACTCTCCATCATCGTCCACAAAGACTGTGCTTACGAGCGCGGCCGGGCGCTGGTCTCCAAGATGCGCGAACTCATTCCCCGTCAGCAATTCGAGGTCGCCATCCAGGCCGCCATCGGCGCCAAGGTAATCTCCCGCGAGACGGTCAGTCCGCTGCGCAAGAACGTGATTGCCAAGTGCTACGGCGGCGACATCAGCCGCAAGCGCAAGCTATTGGAAAAACAGAAAGAAGGCAAGAAGCGCATGAAGCGCATCGGCAAGGTGGACATCCCGCAAGAGGCCTTCCTGGCCGTACTGCGAATCGGTGAAGATTCGCAGAAGTAGCGGGCGGTATGTGATTCATTTCACAATTCGTTCACTTGCATCTGTGGATAACCTCGGCGCACCCGCAATGCCGCCCCAGCCTGCGCCGGTCAGCCGGCCTAATAGGGAATCCTCTGCATAATAGTTGATAAATAAGGAGTTCCCTTACTTATCAGAAGTGAACTCCCTTTGGCAAGAGGTGAATCCTGAAATTCTTCACTGAATTCACGGAAGTAATCCACAGTTTTTTCCACAGCAAGCCGCGAAAGTTGTTCAAGAGTACGATTGACCGGCGGGTATAGCTGTTCTCCCCTTGCTGTACACCGGATCCCATGCCTCCGAGCGGCTTTTTCCTCAAGAAAAAACCACCTTTCAGGATGCCGGTAAGGGGATGTGAATGGGAGAACCGCTCTAATTGTGCCATCGCCCGAAAACTGTCCATAACGGCAAAGGCCCCGCAGCGCGGGGCCTTTGTGAGCTTCCATTGGGAAAGTTCTTATTTGGCTGCGGGAGCCTTCGGAGCCGGCTTGGGTGCCGCCGGCGCCGCTGTCGGCTGGGCCGGAGGAGCGGGTACGCCCGACTTCACGTTGTAGGCTTCGATGATCTGCTTGGTGATGTTGCTGGATTCGGCGGCGTAGAGCACCGGATTCTGCTGCTGGGCAACGTCCAGAACCAGCGTGTATCCCTGCTGCTGCGCATAGCTGGCCAGAACGTCGTACACCTTGGAGGCCAGGCCGTTGTACATCTCCTGCATCTCCGTGTTCATGTCGTTCTGGGCATCTTCAAAGTCGCGCTGCGCCTTCTTCTTCTTCTCGTCTATGGTCTTGGCGCGGTTGGCGCGCTCGGCTTCGCTCAGCTTGTCGCCCTGCGTCTGCAACTGCTTCGTCAGGTTGTCGATGTCATCGGCGAGAACCTTGAGCTGAGCTTCCCTGGGCGCATACTTCTTCTGCAGGTCGGCAAAGTTGCGCTGGCCCTCATTGGTTTGGGCCACAGCCACCTGGAAGGCAATGACGGCGATCTTGGCGGGGCCGGCAGGCGCCGCGGCGGCGGGAGCAGGCATTGTTTGGGCGGCGGCGCTCAGGACAATGCCAGAGGCCAGCGTAACGATCAGTGCAACAGAGCGCTTCATGCGAGTGTAATGCTCCTTCGGAATTCCTGTGAATCTGTCCGCGCTTGGAAGCGGAAAACAAACCTGTGCCTCCTGAGAAACCTCACGGCCTTTATTCAGGACTCCGCTCCGGATGGAGTAGAGTCAGGAAAAGACACCGGCGGAGACATCAGCAGGAACTAGATGGATTATAGGAGCCGGGGGTGGGAGCGTCAAACCGCCAAACCGTGAATTTGCGGAGTTCGTCACAGATTCCGCGAACCCGGATGCCCGCATCGGTTGGCGCGCCAATCTAGCGGTTCTCCAATTGATGAATCCTGAAAACACTGCTCTCAAGTGGCTTCTTCATCGGCAAAAAGCCACCTTACAGGATGCAGGCAAGGGCATGTGAATGGGAGAAGCTCTCTGATGCGCCCTCCCGCAGGCCGCAAAGCGTCCACACGCCAAAAGGGCCGCTCATCGTGAGCGGCCCTTTTGGCGTGCTGGTTGAATGCTGCTAGAAGGTGGTCGAAACCGTCAACCGGAAGGTCTTGCGCGGCTCGCGGAACATATCCCGCGCTCCGTAGGCCTCAATCACCTCATTGTAGGTGTAGTCGCCCGCGCCGCCAACCGGGAACATGCTGCGCGTAATCAGCTGTGCGGAGCAGCTTTGGTTCTTGCCGCTGCCAATCCCCAGGTTGCAGTAGGGCTTCTCGTACAGGCGCAGCGGATTGTAGGCGTAGAAGAGGCGGACAGGCGCGTTGATGACCGGCATGATGACGGAAAGCTCGGCGCCGGTGGACATGCGCGGAACAAAGTTTGTACCGGCGATGGGATGGATATTCCGCTGGAACCCGACCTCTGAGCCGGGAATCCCGCCCTCGCAGGCGCCGTTGTTGTACACCGGGCAGCCATAGAGCGGCGCGGTCAACGTGGCAAAGCCCTCCGGGCTCTGCTTCAACTGTCCCTTGTTGAGCGCCGTGTCGATCCCGAAGTCGTCGAAGAACGAGAAGGTCACCGGGCCGGCGATGGGAATGCGATACTCGGCGTTCGTGACGAGACTGGTATCGCCGCCAATCGATGCGATTCCGTAAATCGGCAGCGGAACCGGGATGCACTGGCCCAACTCCGGCTGGGAAGGATCGCGCGGAACGCACGTCCCGTCCGGATTGGTCAACTGCACCGTGGTGCGATTGGGAACGTAGCCGTAGGGCGTGGCTCCGCGAACGTCGAATCCGCGCAACTCGCCCTCGCCGCCGGCATACATGCGGTTGTTGGGCGGAGCTACATCGCCGCCGTAGCCCTGCACATAGCTCAACTGCGCACGCAGGCCCAGCACATTGCGACCGGTCTGCGACGGAATCAGGTAGTGCATCGGCATGAACTGCTTGTAGGCCACCATCGGCGCAATGTAGCGTACGTTGCCCCAGATGCCGGAGGTCTGGAACACAGCCGTGTATTCCTTGCCGCTACGCGGCCGCATAGGGTTGTTGATGGTGTTGTACATGTAGCTGAACGAGGCATAGCTGTTGACGATGCCTGCCAGCGCATTGGCCCCCTGGATGCCCGACCGGAAGCTGATGGTCTGGAAAAACGTCTGCGAAGCGGTGCTGAACGCCGTTATCGAGGACCTGCTCCACGAATAGGTGAACCCCACGCGCTGGAATGCGTGCCGCTTGAGCGGATAGCTGACGGAGAAGTTCATGCCATAGGAGGCCTGGTTGTAGTTCTGCGCCAGCGATTGCTGCGCCGCCGACAGGTTCGCCGACTGGCCGGTGGTCTGCTGGTAGTTCTTGGCCGCGTTGAAGTCCTGCTTGTTGTTGTAAATCTGAAAGCCCACGTTGAGCGGGCGGTTGCGAATGTACGGCTGCGAGAAGCCGAACGTGAACGTGCGGCTTATGCTGCCCAGGTTGCCTTGCAGGCTGAGTGTCTCGCCCAGGCCGAGGAAGTTGTTCGTCTGGTAGTTCACGCCCAGAAACGCTCCCGACAGGCCGCTCATGCCGCCGTTCAGGCCGATCGAGTTCTTGCCCTTCTCCTTCACCTTCAGAAGCAGATCCACCGTGCCCGCCTCTGCATCCTGGTGGGCTTCCGAATCCTGGTCCACTTTGAGAGGTTCAAAGTACTCAAGCTGGTTCAGGCGCAGCAGGCTATACTCCCAAAGCTGCGAATTGTAGACCTGCCCTTCCTCCAGCATCAGTTCGCGGCGGATTACCTTGTCGCGGGTGATGTTATTGCCCTGGAACTCGATCCGCGACACGTAGAAAGGCTTGCCTTCGTCGATATCGACATTCAGTGAAACGGTCTTCTTGTCGTCGTCGAAGCTGGGCTTCGGGATGGCGCCAAAATTGATGTAGCCCATCTGCCCATATGCCTTCTTGAGGTTCTCAAGGCCCTTGCCGATCATCGTGGCGTTGAACCAGTCGCCGTCCTTGATCGCGAAGGTGGCGCGCAGAGCTTTCTCGTTGCGCACCGCCTTGAAGCCCGTGAATGTGATCGAGCCCAGCCGGTAGCGCGCGCCCTCTTCAACGGGCATCAGAATATCGATGCGCTTGCCCTTGTTGGGGCGGAAGGTCAGAAAATTCAGCCCGCCCTGGTCGCGAATCTGCGTCTTGGGCTCCTCGATCGCGGCGTTGTAATAGCCCTTGTCGCGGTAGGCCTGGCGCACCCGCTCCGTGTCTTCCTCCAGCTTCGAGGCGTCGAAGGTCTGCGGGAAAATATCTTCGAGAATGAGCGAATAAGGAATTCCGATCGGCTTCAGGTTCTTCATCGAGCGCCGCAGCACCAGGCCGCTCAGATGCTCGTTGCCAGCGAACTTGATCTGGCCCACCTTCACCGTGGGGCCTTCCTTGATGTTGAAGTTCACCTGCACCGAGGCCGGAGGAATGGTCTTCACCTCCGTCTTGATGGTGGCAAACTGGTGCCCATGCTCCGACAGTATGTCCTTGAGCACCGTCTCGGCCCGCTTGATCTTCGTCGGGTCGTACTGGCTCTCCACCGAAAGGCCGACCTTCTCCTTCTTGAAGCGGTCCAGCACGTCCGACTGAGAGACGGCGTTCAGTCCCTTGTAATTGATCTCGCGAATGTTGGGCCTCTCCCGGACAAAAATGTTCAGGATGATCCCCTTCTCCGAGTCCTCGCGCTCGATGCGCAGATCCTCGAAGTACGACGTGTTCCACAGCGAATTGAAATCGCGCTCGATCGAGATCGGGTCCCAAGTGTCGCCAGGGTGCGTAAAGAGCCGCGCCAGCACGGTCTCCTTGGGGATGCGCCGGTTGCCGATGACCCGAATCGAATCGATGGTCTGCGGCTGCTGGGCCAGGGCTGCGCCGGCGGCGAGCGTCAGCGCGACCAACAGCATCGTCCGCGCCATACGGCTCGTTGCCCGCAAGGCGCGGGTGATGGAATCGTGCTTGATCTTCACTGGGCCTGAGCCCCGCGCTGAGCACAAGAACTGGTGCGGTCCATAGTTCGCCTTCAGGTTCGGCTTCACGGCAAGAATATCGACACCCTCACTGCTGAAATCTGATCCTGCATCTAGGAAAGATTGATTATATTGGACCGTGGCCACCCCGCCCAAACCTCTGGACTGCCAATCGGTTCGGAAACCTGTCTCTCCCGGATTCTCCCTGCCGCGCTTGCCGCCTTCGGACTCGGGCTGGCCCCTTGACCACCCCGGCGAAGATGACCTCTCGCCGACATGGCAATGGGACCTAACCCACAGTCTATCGGACTCAGGCGGGTTGGCGCGCATTTCCATCCGCCGGGCAGTGCGACTTTTCCTTTAGACGCAGGCCGGGCGCACATGACATCCTCTTTTGCGGAGGTTCCTCGGCTATGGTTGACCCGCGAGAGTCGGTTTACGATTTTGCGGCCCAACTGCTCGATGGGCGCGAGGTCTGCCTGGATGAGTTCCGGGGCAAGGTCCTGCTGATCGTCAATACCGCCAGCAAATGCGGCTTTACCCCCCAGTACGCGGGCCTGGAGCAGCTCCACCGCGCCTACGCTGACCGTGGATTTTCGGTGTTCGGCTTCCCTTCGAACCAGTTTGGCGCTCAGGAACCCGGCTCCGAGGCCCAGATCGGCGCCTTCTGCCAAAAAAATTATGGCGTCAGTTTTCCCCTCTTCGCCAAAATTGAGGTCAATGGCCCTCACACCCATCCCCTCTACCGGTTTTTGAAGCGGGCCAAACCCGGCATCTTCGGTACCGGGCGCATCAAATGGAACTTCACCAAATTTTTAATAGACCGCCAGGGCCGCGTCACCAGCCGCTACGCCCCTTCGACCGTTCCCATGGCCTTGGCCGCAGCAATTGAAGACCTGCTCTGATTGGGCACTTCGCGCCCGGTTGCGGTCCTCGGGCAAGACACCCCTTGGGAAATACATCCGCAAATTTCTCTTTCCTTCCTTTATGTTTGGCCCCTGCGGTATGCTTCTCCATATCTGGCATGGAATGCGGACTTCTCCCTCAAGTCGATCGGGCCTTCCCAGAAAAGCCAGCAATCGGAGGCTTCGGTGCGCCAAAATCTTCCCATGATCCTGGTCCGGGTGATTGTGGGCCTGGTGTTCCTGCTTGAAGGGGTCCTCAAGTTCATCCGGCCTGAAGAATTGGGCGCTGCGCGCTTTGCCTTGATCGGCTTGCCCCTCCCTCATCTCTTGGCGCCACTCGTGGGCTGCATCGAGATTCTGGGCGGCGCCGCCGTCCTTCTGAATTTCTACGCCGGCGATGCCGCGCTCGCGCTGCTGGCGGTCATCCTCGCCGCCCTCATTACCACCAAGATTCCCATCCTCATGGGCAGGCCTCTTGGCCCGTTCGCGCTGGCCAAACTCGGCAGTTACGGCTGGCTGAGCTTTCTCCATGAGGCTCGCACCGACCTGTGCATGCTCTTCGGCCTCCTGGCCGTGCTCATCGACTCCGGCATCCGCGTAGGCCGCAGAAGGCCGTGGTACCAATCCAAAGGCCTCTGAACCATGGAGAACGCCGGCCACTCTCCGCCCGGTGAGATTTTCCGCCTCTTCCTGCGCCTCGGTCTGACCGCCTTTGGGGGGCCCGCCGCGCATATCGGCTTGATGCAGCGCGAAGCCGTGGAGCGCCGCGGATGGATGAGCCGGACCCAGTTCCTTGATCTTGTCGGCGCGTGCAACCTGTTGCCCGGCCCCAGTTCCACTCAGGTCGCTATGGCCCTGGGATACAGCCGCGCTGGCTGGCTCGGCCTCGTCACGGCGGGCGCGTGCTTCATTCTTCCCGCCTCGCTGGCCACTCTCGCCCTGGCCTGGGCCTACGTGCGCTATGGCAGCCTGCCCCAGGCGCAAGGACTGCTTTACGGGGCCAAGCCGGTCATGGTGGCCATCATCGTTCAGGCCGTCTGGAACCTGGGCTGCATGGCCTTTCGCCGCTGGCAATTGGCCCTGGCCGGCCTGGTGTGCTTTGCCGCCGCCCTGGCTGGCGCGCCCCCGATTGCTGTGCTGCTGGCGGCTGGCGGTCTTTTTCTTTTGATGGCATGGCCGCGTTCCCGGCGCGGCGCGGCGATGGGCCTTGCCGGTCTGCCCGCGGCAGCGGGCGGCGCTGCGGCCTCTGTTGGGGCATCTGGATTGCTCCCGCTCTTTCTCATCTTCCTCAAGCTGGGAGTGGTCGTCTTCGGCTCCGGCTACGTGCTGGTTGCCTTCCTCAAAGCCGACCTGGTGGACCGCTTCCACTGGATCACCCAGCCGCAGTTGCTTGACGCCATCACCGCCGGTCAGCTCACACCGGGACCGGTCTTCGCCACGGCCACCTTCCTGGGCTACTTGCTGCGCGGATGGTCTGGAGCTGCCGTGGCCACCGCGGCCATCTTCCTGCCGTCCTTCCTCATGGCCGGACTGGTAGGCGCGCTAGCCAGCCGCATCCGCAAATCAGCCCAGGCCGCGGCTTTCCTGGACGGCGTCAACGCCGCCGCCGTAGCCCTGATGGCAGCCGTAGCCTTGTCGCTGGGCCGCGCCACGCTGATCGACGGCTGGACCTGGGCGCTGGGACTGCTGAGCGCCACTCTGCTGCTGCGCTTCCGCGTCAACGCCACCTGGCTGATCCTGGGAGGCGCGGCAATCGGGATTCTCCTCTGCCGGGTGCCCCACATCTGACGCAGCTTCATCGCGTCAAATGTGGGAGACGGCAAGCCTCATCCATCTTCGTGCGAGGCCCCCCTCAATCGAACCGGTAAGCGCTGATCGCTGCCCCCATGGGCTCATCGCCAAAGATGCGCGTTCCCGGCGCCTCTCCGCCCGCCCCCGCCGCCACCATCAACGGAATCAGGTGTTCTTCGCGCGGATGAGAATAGGCGGCATACGGAGCCTCCCTCCATTGGGTCAGCAGCGCATCGCGTTCCGCCGCAGGCGACTCGACGGCGCGCGTCAGCCACGCATCGAAGGCGCGGGCACGTTCCAGAGTCTCGGGACGAAGGTAGCCGCGCAGGTTGTGAAAGCTCATCCCGCTGCCCACAATCAGCACGCCCTCGTCGCGCAGCGGAGCCAAGGCGCGACCGGCCGCCAGATGCAGTGCCGGATCGAGCGAAGCCGCCAGCGAGAGCGAGACCACCGGAATCCGCGCCTCGGGAAAGGCCACCTTGAGCGGCACAAAGATGCCATGGTCGAAGCCGCGGTTCGCGCTGACCGCTGTTGGCAGCCCCGCCTTGCCCAGCAGACCCGCCACGCTTTCGGCCAGCTCTGGCGAGCCAGGTGAGGGCCAGGTCAGCTGGTAAGTGTGCTCGGGGAAGCCGGAGTAGTCGAAGATCAGCTCGGGCGCTGCCGCAGCGCTGGCCGTGAAGGCCGGCTCCTCCCAGTGGCCGCTGACAACCAGAATCGCCTTGGGCGGCTCAGGCAGAGTGGCGGCCAACCCCTCCAGAAAGTGCTGGGTCGCCTTCCAGGTGTCGGCCGGGCCCCAGGTCCAATCCATAAAAAAGCAGGGGCCACCGCCGTGCGGCAGAAAGATTGCGGGCTGGCGTTTCGTGTTTGCAGGCATTGGTTCTCCTCCTGGAGTTCTGGCCCGATAATGCCGGGCCAGAGAGATGGTTGTTCAAACAACCACTTCCTTCGATGTCCCAGCCACCCGGCGATTCAACCTTTCAGTTCCTACTCAATCGACCCAGCGAGCAAATAGACGTATACCAACATCGCTACGCCAATAAGTGCGGGAATCAGGCCGGCCAGATAGGGAGCGCCTGAATCCATGCCGCGCATCACCCCCCACAAGAAGATCGCCATCCCTATGCCCAGGCCAATATTGATCAGCCCGCCGATCTTCATGCCTTCGTGTTTCTTGAACTGCTTGAGCCGCTCATCCGTTCGCAGCAGCTCGAGAGCCGCCTTGGCCCCTTCGCCTGATGCCTCGGTGATTCGGCGGAGGGTCTCCGCTTTGTAGAACGCCTCGCGCTCCTGCCGCTGACTGTTTACCCAATGAACGATGGCGGTAAACGCGAACACCGTCACAATGCCCACAATCGGAATCATGAAAACCATCTCGTCCTCCTCGCCGGGGTATCTCCCCTTGCGTTTGGTAGGACAGGCAGCCCGCTTATCCGGTTGCATAATCTCGGAAGGCCGCAATCCCGCATAAAATGCAACCAGATCGGAATGGGAACGGTCATACTCGTCGTAGAGGAGCGCGGGCCGGAATGAATGCCACAATCAGCGCCGAAGCCGACCTGGCCGACGTGAACCGTGTGTTGGCCGGCGACGTGCGCGCCTTCGAGGGCATCGTCCGCCGTTGGCAGGGGCCGCTCGTCAGTATGGCCTGGCGCTACTGCCGCGACCGGGGCCGCGCCGAGGAGATGGCCCAGGAGGCCTTCATCCGCGCCTGGCGCGGACTGGCCAATTGGCGGCGCGAGTCCAGCTTCTCCACTTGGTTGTTTGCGCTGGCCGCCAACGTTTATCGCTCTGAACTGAAGCGCTTTCCTGTGGAGACTCTTCCACTGGACGCAGCCCCCGAGCCCTCACGCCCCGCCCGGCAGCAGCACGAACTCGAAGAACGAGGACGGTACGAAGTACTTCGGAGGGCCGTCCTTGCCCTGCCGCTGCGCTACCGCGAGCCGGTCATTCTGTTTTATTTTCATGAGATGGACGTGGCTGCTGCAGCGGCAACCATGGGCCTGCCCGAGGGAACACTGAAAGCCCGTCTCTCCCGCGCGCGGGCTCTGTTGCGACAGCGATTTCCGAACCTTGAGAATATGAAAGACGAACGCGCAGCCTTGGAGTTTTCCGCACTGAAATCAGGAAAGGAGGCCGCAAATTGAAGCCAACCAAAACACTCCGCAACGAACAGAAACGCGCCGGAATCAGCCGGGACGCGAGGGTCGAAACGGAGATCGACCGCATTCTCGCGGCGGATGAGGAGCTGATTCCTTCCTCGGGCTTTCTGGCCTCGGTGATGGAGCGCGTCCAGGAGGAAGCAGCACTGCCTCCGCGCATTCCGTTTCCATGGAGCCGCGCCGTTCCCGGCATTCTCCTGCTCGCCGGAGTCTTCGGCTGGAGCGCCGTCGAGCTGATCCGTCATGGCCAGACGGGGCTTGGCCTGCCCGCTCTGAGTTCGCTCGCGCTTGCCCCGTCGAATCTGTCACCGACCGCAATCCTCCGCTTCGAGTCAGCCGGTTGGGTGGCGTTCGCTCTCGGCGCATCGCTCGTTTCCTGGCTCCTTTCGCGCCGCCTCGCCGGACGCTCCGGGCTGTTTTAGCCATATAGGCTGCAAAGAACCTCATTCGGATCTACAGACCGGAATGAGACGGGCCACGCCCTGGCAACGGTATACTTGTCGTATCCCCTCTGAGGCGTTTGCATTTCTGTTTTGTGGATGCTCGCTGGCGTGGGGAAATGTCTTGAGCCGCCTCATCGAGGTGCGCAGTTCTCGTGGGGAATCAGACCTTGACGATCTCGCACAAGCGTTGGTTTTACGCCCTTTGGCTGGTCTTCATCGGCTGCTTCGCCCTGCTGCACGCACTTCATCTCAGCGCCGACTTTCCTAACCACACGCCGTGGTTCATGGACTGGGCCAAGTACACCGATGAGGGCTGGTACGGCAACGCCGCCATCCGCGCTCACCTTTTCGGCAACTGGTACCTGCCGGGGGACTTCAACCCTGCGCCGGCCGTGCCCGTGTGGCCAATCCTTGAATGGGTTCTGTTCTTCTTTACCGGGGTCACCGTCCAGGCAGCGCGCGGGCTGGCAGTCGGCTTCTTCTTCTGCAATCTGATCTTGAGCTACTTGCTGCTCAGGACAACGGGGCGGCGCTGGATGGCGTTTCTGGCTTTGACGCTGATCGTCACCAGCCCCTTTCTGTACTGCTTCAGCCGGCTTGCCATTCTGGAGCCCATGCTGATCGCATTCACCCTGGCGGCCCTGAACCTTGCCGTCCGTCTGCCGCGCCTGCGCCGGCCCGTGGCCGCATCGGTCGCCATTGGCCTGCTCTTTGCGCTGATGATGCTCACCAAGACCACCGCGGTCTTCCTGTTGCCTGCGCTGGGCTGGGCGATACTGTTGCCGCTGTGGGACAACCGGAAGTTGGCCGTGCGCTGCGCTCTGGCCGCAGCCGGCGTCTTTGCCGCAGCCTTCGGCTTGTGGATGGCGCTGGTGATCCACTTTGGCCTTTTCGCCGACTACAAGTACCTGTTCTTCGTGAACAAATACGTCAAGCCGAAGGAGTTTTACTGGCCGCTGCTCAGCTTCTGGTGGTCGTTCCACGGCGGACTGTGGGTGGGCCACATTCTGATTCCGCTGGCCGGCCTGGTAACCCTGGGCGCCATTCTGGCGGGCACATCGCTGGCCTGGCGCAATGCTGGTACCCCCGCGGACAGGTCTTCGTCCGTGGGGTGGAATGCATGGGCCAGCAAACTGCTAATGGACCCCGTTTTCGGCTCGTCCATTCTGGCCGTCGCCGGCTACATCCTCTTCATGACCTACCAGAACCATCCCCAGCCTCGCTACTTTGCCGTGGTCGCCTTCTTCAGCTTCTTCGTGGTGGCGCAGGGCGCTGAGGCTCTGCTAGGCCAAGCCAGCCAGGCCAACGGAATCTGGCCGCGCCGACTCGGCTGGGCCGTGGCCGCGCTGGCCGTCGTGGCCGCGGCCTTCAACGGCCTCCAGACACTGAGCTACGCCGCCCATCCGGAGTACACCTTTGTTGATGCGGCCCAACAGCTCACCCAATACATTGATGCCCACCCCAACGGCAAGCGGCTTCTGGTTTCAATCAGCGGCGACCAGATCACCCTGGTCACTCATCTGCCCGCGCTGTGCGACGATTTCGGCACCCCAAGTCCCGCGTATCCCGACCTGGTCTCGAAGCTGGCCCAATACCAGCCCGGCTGGTGGGCCACATGGAACGACATTGACCCCGGCACCCTCGAGGACATCCACACGCACTTCTCGCTCGAACAAGTGGCCAGCTTCCGCGCCTTCGACGACCCGGAACGCAACGTCCTGGTGCTTTTTAAACTGCACCCGCTCCCCGGAGGCAAGGTGCGCAGCCCCGGCGAACAGAGCTTGCAGGTACCGCTTCCCGGCGACAAGATCGATATTCCGATCCAGTAGCCAGGCAAATCCCAGCGAAACTGCCATTTTTGAATGGTCTTCGTCCGCTCCTGAAAGCCCTCTGGAATCGCTGTGATTACAATCACTCTATAGGGTTCAATACGAGTGATAGCCTTCGGATGACTATTCTCCCGGAAAATTATCGTCGCGTTTTCCGGGGCCATTCGCGGTTCGATATGAAAATTTCAGCTTGGGAGGATTTGTGACAGCACAGTATTGGGTGTGTTTCTTTCTGGCCATCAGCGCGCTTTCGCTCGTTGTGGCCTTCATCTCTAGACGCCAGGTTATCGGCGCTGTGGCATTTCTGAAGCATCAGTACAAGATCGTCGCGGCCCTCCTGGGCCTGCTGCTTCCCACATTCGCCAGTGCGCAGGAACAGGCAGCGGGCGAAGCCAGCCTGAAACTACCGGATCTGTCGGTGGTGAATCACTTCGGCTTGAGCGGACCCGCTCTGTTGATGGTTGGATTGGCTTTCTGCGTTCTCGGCCTGATCTTCGGCCTGGGAATCCTTTTTCAATTGAAGAACCTGCCGGTTCATAAATCGATGCGCGAAATGTCCGAGCTGATCTATGAGACCTGCAAAACGTATCTGATCACGCAGGGCAAGTTCATCATGCTGCTCTGGGTCTTCATCGCCGTCATTATCTCGCTGTACTTTGGCGTTCTGTCGCCGGTGGGAAATGTCGCGGTTACCCTGCCCATCATTCTGCTGTTCAGCCTGGTCGGCATCGCGGGCAGCTACGGCGTGGCGTGGTTCGGCATTCGCGTGAACACCTATGCCAACTCCCGCGTGGCCTTCGCTGGCCTGAAGGGCAAGCCCTATCCGCTCTTTGCGATTCCGCTGAAGTCCGGCATGAGCGTCGGCATGATGCTGATCTCGGTTGAGCTGCTCATCATGCTCTTCATTCTTCTCTTCGTTCCGGCCACCTACGCCGGCCCCTGCTTCATCGGCTTCGCCATCGGCGAATCCCTGGGCGCGGCGGCTCTGCGTATCGCCGGCGGCATCTTCACCAAGATTGCCGACATCGGCTCCGATCTGATGAAGATCGTCTTCAAGATCAAGGAAGACGATGCCCGCAACCCCGGCGTGATCGCCGACTGCACGGGCGACAACGCGGGCGACTCGGTTGGACCCTCGGCTGACGGCTTTGAAACCTACGGCGTCACCGGCGTGGCCCTGATTACCTTCATACTGCTGGCCGTCAAGAGTCCCGTGACGCAGGCGGAATTGCTGATCTGGATCTTCGTCATGCGCGTGGCCATGCTGCTGTCCAGCTCCGGCGCCTACTTCCTCAATGGCATTATCGCCAAGATGAAATACGGCAACTCCGACGAGATGGACTTTGAAGCGCCTTTGACCTCGCTGGTCTGGATCACCTCCATCCTTTCCATCGCCCTGACCTACGTCGTTTCTTACCTGATGATCCCCAACCTCGCCAATGATTCAACGCTGTGGTGGAAGCTGGCTTCGATCATCTCCTGCGGAACCCTGGCGGGCGCACTGATTCCTGAGCTGGTCAAGGTCTTCACCTCCACCAACTCGGCCCACGTGCAGGAAGTTGTTACCTCCGCAAAAGAAGGCGGCGCTTCTCTGGGAATCCTTTCGGGCCTGGTGGCTGGCAACATGTCCGCCTACTGGCTGGGATTGAGCATGGTCGCCCTGATGGGACTGGGCTACTACTTCAGCATGATCGGCGGGTCGATGGATCTCATCATGCTGGCTCCGGCCGTCTTCGCCTTTGGCCTGGTTGCCTTCGGCTTCCTGGGCATGGGACCGGTGACCATCGCCGTGGACTCTTACGGCCCGGTTACCGACAATGCGCAGTCCGTTTTTGAGCTGTCGCTGATCGAAACCATTCCCGGAATCGAAGCTGAGTTGAAGAAGGACTTCGGCATCGACGCCAAGTTCGACCGCGCCAAGTACCTGCTGGAAGCCAACGACGGAGCCGGCAACACCTTCAAGGCTACGGCCAAGCCGGTGCTGATTGGAACCGCCGTCGTCGGCGCCACCACGATGACCTTCTCGATCATCATGGCCCTGACCAACGGACTGAAAGAGAACGTTGATAAGCTCTCTCTGCTGCACGCGCCCTTCATGCTCGGGTTGATCTGCGGCGGCGCGGTGATCTTCTGGTTCGCCGGCGCTTCCATGCAGGCCGTCACCACCGGCGCATACCGCGCGGTGGAGTTCATCAAGAAGAACATCAAGCTGGAAGGCGTGGAGAAGGCCTCGGTCACCGACAGCAAGAAGGTGGTCGAGATCTGCACCAAGTACGCCCAGAAGGGTATGTTCAATATCTTCCTGGCCGTCTTCTTCGCCACCCTCTCCTTCGCGTTCATGGAGCCGTTCCTCTTTGTCGGCTACTTGTTCTCGATTGCGATCTTCGGCCTCTACCAGGCGATCTTCATGGCCAATGCCGGCGGCGCCTGGGACAATGCCAAGAAGGTTGTCGAGGTTGACCTCAAGATGAAGGGTACGCCTCTACACGATGCGACCGTGATCGGCGACACCGTTGGCGATCCGTTCAAAGACACTTCGTCCGTGGCCATGAACCCGATCATCAAGTTCACGACCCTGTTCGGATTACTGGCTGTCGAACTGGCCGTCAAGATGACTGCCAGCAACGCGATGCTGGTGCACGTACTGACCGTCGTGTTCTTCCTGGTGTCGGCGTTCTTCGTGCACAGATCGTTCTATGGCATGAGGATTGAAACCAAGGAAAGCAACTGATTCCTGTCTTGTGAATCGAAGAAGACGCCGCCTGAAAATGGGCGGCGTTTTCTTCGCACAACATAGCGGCGACAGCTCATCAAGCTGCTCTGCACGGTAACCTTCGTCATGGCGCCGCTGTTCCTCTGCCGCCCTGATACCACCCCTCTCATGACTGGCGGACAATGAAGACGCCAAACGTCCCCACGCAATTTTGCGTGGGGACGTTTGGCGTTTGGGCTTATCGCTGTAATTGACTATTTGGCCAGCCGGAAGAACCTTCTTGCTTTGACCACATCCTTGAGGATTTGAGCCTTCAATGCTTCCGGGGAGGGCCACTCGATTTCGCCGCGCAGACGGAGCAGAAACTCCAAGGCAATCGGTGTCTGGTCGTCGATCTCTATAGGCTCGAAGTCCAGAATGTGCGACTCGACGGCAAAGGAGGCTTCGCCGAAGGTGGGGCGATTGCCGACGTTGGTGACCGCCTGGAAGCTGCGTCCGCCGACCTTGAGCCGCGTGACGTAGACTCCGAAGGCGGGCAGCAGGCCGTCGTAAGACGCCAAGTTGACCGTGGGCACCAGCAGCCGCGTGCCGATGCCGCGTCCGCGGGCCTGGGTGGAACGCACCTGAAAGGGCCGGCCGAGCATCCATCGGGAGCGGGCGATGTCGCCCGCCGCCACACGTTCGCGGATGGCTGAGCTGGAGACCTCCAGCCCGCGCACATGCACCGGCGCATGCACGTGAAGAGCAAAGCCGAACTCCGTGCCAAACGCCTTGAGCTCGGCTACGCCGGCCTCGGCGCAATGGCCAAAGCGGAAGTTGCCGCCCTCGTGGAGGCTGCAGATGCCGAGACCGTCGACGAGAATCTCGCGCGCAAACTCCCGCGCCGTCATGGCGGCCAGCGCCGCGTCGAAGGGCAGCACCAGAACCGCGTCGATGCCCGTGAAGCCGAGAAGGCGCAGGCGTTCGTCGATGGGCGTGAGGAGCAGCGGAGCCGCGGCCGGACGCAGGAACTGCTCGGGGTGGGGATGGAAGGTGATGGCCACGGCTCGCGCGCGCAGCGCCCGCGCTTCAGTTGCCACCGCCGAAAGAATCTCCTGGTGGCCCAGGTGCACGCCGTCGAAGTTGCCTATGGCTGCCACGGTGGGGCCAAAGCCTGAAGGAATTTCCGCGCCCGATCGAAAGACGAGAACGTCGTGGTGGATGGGGATCTGGCTGCCGTCGGTCATAGGTGAGTGTTCCCAGGAATCGCAGGCTTCTGGATCACGGGTCCCAGGTTTACAGAAATGCTGAGGCCGTCGTAGGCCAGGCGAATGTTGTCGGGCAGCGCGCGGTTGGTTTCCTCGTGCCCCAGTTCGTGAGCGATGTGGGTGAACCACGTCTGGCGGGCGCCGATGCGCCTGGCCCATGCCAAGGCCTGCTCCACGGTGGCGTGGCTGGGGTGCGGCTTGTGGCGCAGCGCTGAAACAACCAGGCAGTCCAACCCTTCAAGCAGCGCAAAGCTGGTTTCGGGGATGGCGCTCACGTCGGTCAGATAGGCGGCGCGGCCAAAGCGAAAACCGGCAATCTCCATCTCGCCATGCAGCACCGGCACGCGCTGGAACTGGACGCCGTGAATCGTGGTGCGTTCGGCCAGCGGACGCAGTTGGACGCGGGCGCGGTTGGGATAAGTAGCTTGCGGAGAAAAGGTGTACTCGTAGATGCGCTCCAGCACCTCTGCCGTCTGCGTGGCGGCGTAGAGCGGAATGGGGCCGCTCTCGCGGAAGACGGTGAAGCTGAGCGGGCGCAGGTCGTCCATGCCCAGAATGTGGTCGGCGTGGGAGTGGGTGTAAAAGACGGCATCCACGCGGGTGAGGCCGTTTCGAAGGGCCTGTTCGCGGAAGTCCGGGCCGGTGTCGATGACCACAACGCGCTCGCGCTCCAGGCCTGGCTCGCGCCAGCGCAGGAGCACCGAGGGCCGCAGCCGGCGGTCGCGCGGGTCGTCCGAGGTGCATACCGCGCAGTTGCACCCGATGGTGGGAACCCCCGTCGAGGTTCCCGTCCCGAGAAATGTGAGCAGACCGTCCATCCGTCTAGGACATGCCCTGCGGCGGCGGCTGCATGGCTTGGAGGCTGATCATATTGGTCAGCTCCAGGAAGGCCATGCGCACCTCAAACAGCACTGTCTGGAGGGTGTTTTCCTCCACCTCGGTCAGATTGCCGCGGGTCTTCTGCGCCAGCACGCCGAGCAGGTCAATGGTGTTTCGCGCGCCGAGAATATCCACGCGCGGAGGCTGGCCCTCCGGGGCGCCCGCGCCCATCTGAATCATGGCGGAGACGTAAAACTGCTGCACAAGGTGTTCGAAGGTGATCGGCGGCTGCGCGCCGGCGGCGGGGTTCTGCGCCCGCACAAGGTCTTCAAGCCGCTGCGCCGAGGCGTCGTAGGCCGCCTTCTGCTCGCGGCTCTCCTGGGCTGTGGGCGCGGTTGGCAGCTCGCCTTGCGCCTCCGCCGGTACCTCGGGCTTCGGCTCGTTGACGACCAGCCGCGGCCCTCCGCCCGGCTCTGGCGGCGCCGGGACGGCCTCAGGCTGGGGCGCGGAGGATTGCTGGTTCTCCTGCTCTTCGTCCGCCTTGATCTTGCGGCGGTCAATGACTTCAAATTTTGGTTTATCGCTCATCGTTTTCCGTTTCCCATTCAGATTCTGACTCGTTAACTAGCTGACTTGCTCACTCGCTTCCAGCACAGGCGGGGCGGCTAGAATGCGGGCGCCGCCCGCGGCCTCTCCGGCAATGTAGGTGAAGGTTTGATTACGCAGCTCGGCTTCTCCGCGAATCATGCCCAGGGCAAAGATGCGGCGGCCGGATGTGAGCGGCAACTCTGCCGCGCTGGTAATCTGCCCCGCTGCGGCTCCGTCCAACGTAAGCTCGGCGCCAGGGGCCGGGACCGGACCAGAAAGCTCCAGCGGCCGCAGATGCCGGTGAACGCTGCCGCGGGAGCGGATGCGCTCCACGATCTCCTGGCCCAGGTAGCAGCCCTTGGTGAAGCTGAGGGCGCGCATCTGCGAGGTCTCCTGGGGCAGGTCGCGCTCTGCGATATCGATTCCGTAAGCGGGAATTCCCTCGGCGATGCGAAACGCCTCAAGAGAGGCGGCGCCCGCCGGGGTTGCGCCAGCCTCGACGAGCGCCTGCCATAGCGCCGGAATTTGGGCCGCATGCACCCATAGCTCGTAGTGCGGCGCGAGCACGCCGTAAGCCCGGACGACGCGCACCTCCTGATCGTTCCAGGCAGCGCGCGCGCTGGTAAGCGGCTCTGGCGGCGCGGGCAGAGCCAGGCGCGCCAGCACACCGGCGGAGCGCGGGCCTGCAAGCCCCAGCGCCGTCTCGCCGGTCAACTCTCTATTCGCGTTCATGCTGAGCGGGACAAGCTCCACGTCGTCCATGATGATGAAGCGGTCCAGGTGGGCCAGCAGGCGCTCGTACTGGCTGGCAGCAATTTCCAAATCCAACTGGTCGCTTTCGCGCCAGACGTGCAGGTCGCCCTGGATGCGCCCCTGCGCGTTGAGCACCAGGTTCCAGGCGCCGGCGTTTGCGGCCAGATCGTTCACCGTGTTGGTGACCATGCCGCTGAGCCAGCGGAAGCGGTCTTCGCCGCGCACCGCCACGCGCCGCAGCCAGCCCAGGTCGTGGACAGCGGCTCCGAAAGCCAGCGCCGCCGTTTCCTTCTCCGCCGCGTCCAACTCCTTGGGAGTCAGCGCACCGCAATAGGTGGCCAACTCCGGCGGCGCGGCGGCTTGAGCCAGCAGCGCCGCAAGTGGAGTGCACCGTGCCCCTGCGGACGGGTCCTGATCCGTGGGGTGGTCGGCCGGGATGGTTTGTGGAATGGCTGTTTCAGTCATTGGGGAACATTTCCGCGGGTTTGAGCGCGGATTTTCCGTGGAAACATCGCGTCAGGCCGCATCCTGATTATAGCCTTGGAAGTAGATGCGGATGCCTGAGCCGAGGCAAAGGAGCGCCAATGAGCGAACAGCAAGCAACGATGGGACGAGATTGGCGCGGATGGGTTCTGGCGGCATTGTGCCTTGCGGCAATGGCGCACGCGCAGCAACCGAGGCCGTCGTCGGCAAGCCCCTTGCCCGCCGGCGCGCAGAGCCAGGCTGCGGAAAGCGGGAAGCAAAAAGCCGGGACCGGCATTACGCCCGAGCAGGCGCGCCAGCTCTTCGGCTTGGTGGATGAGCTGATCAAGTTCTCCTCAGAAGAGACCGGGCTGCCGATCAAGAGCGAGGTGAAGCGCCAGATCATATCTCGCGCCACCGTTGAAGACTACCTGAAGGAGAAGTTCGCGGAGGACCAGGACGCCAGGCGCATGCAGCGCGACGAGATCGTACTGAAGAAGTTTGGCTTGCTGGACCGCGATTTTGCCCTCAAGCCCTTTCTGCTGGCGCTACTGAAAGAGCAGATCGAGGCTTTCTACGACGCCAAGACCAAGACCGTTAACATGTTGGACTGGGTGGACATTGAAGAGCAGAAGCCGGTGCTGGCTCACGAGCTGACCCACGCGCTGCAGGACCAGCACTCCGACCTCGTGAAGTGGAACGACCAGACCCCCAACGATGTCTCTCTCAACCCCCGCGATGACACCGACCACCTGACCAGGGACGAGATGGACACGGCGCGCGAGGCTGTGGTCGAGGGCCAGGCTACGGTCGTCATGGTGGACTACATGCTGAAGCCGATGGGCAAAAGCTTGGTGAAGGACCCGGAGTTGTTGGACCTGGTCAAGCAGCAGATGCTTGGCACTGAGAACTCACCCGTCCTGGCGCGCGCGCCGCTGCTGCTCTCCGAGTCGCTTCTGTTTCCCTATCGCGAGGGAGTCAGCTTCGAGCAGGATGTGTGGATGGACCAAGGCCGGGCAGCGGCCTTTGCCGGGACGCTGGACCGTCCGCCAACATCGAGCTGGGAGATTGACAACCCGCGCGAGTACGAACTGAGGCACGCGCCTTCCGTGCCCCTTCTGCCCAACATTCATCCGCTGGTCGACAAGCTTTACAAACCCTACGACATCGGCCAGATGGGCCAGCTCGATGTGCACATTCTCACCGAACTCTTCGGCGGCGATCAGGCCGCCCGCGACCTGACACCGGCCTGGGACGGCGGCCTCTACTGGGCCGGAAAGCGGCTCAGCGACAAGACCATGGGCGACCACCCTACGGACAAAGACCCGTCTGTGGGGACCCCGGCCGGCCAGGCCAGCACGGACTCCGTTGCCATCTTCTACCTCTCGGCCTGGAAGAACGCCGCCTCGGCGCAGGCCTTTGCCCGGCTCTATGCGGGTGAGCTGGGCCTGAAGTACTCCAGCGTCAAACTCGACATGATGGGCCAGAGCGCCTCTGGGGCCAAGCGCTCCGCCGGAGCGCCCGAGCCCATCTCGCAGGAGCAGGTCTACAGCACCAACGAAGGGCCGGTGATCATTACCACGCGTGGCAAGCTGGTCTTTGTCGCCGAGAGCTTCCCGCTGGACCTGGCACGTAAGCTCACGGCATTAATTCTCGATGCGCAGGGAACCGGCGAGATGAAGATGGCCAGCGCAGATCAATTGGGTGCCCCAGGTCCCGATTCCCGGACCCGGGAGCCGCTTACCGGCAACCTCATCCACTTCCTCTCCAACTGCGGCGTTATGAAAGCCGCGGTCGATGCAGCGGTGCAGGCGGGGAAATAGGGTTATCGAGCGTCAGCGGCTTGCTGCGTCAAGCCCGTCCGCGATCTCGCCTCGCACCACTGTGCCCGGATAGAATTTGAGAGTGCATCCATCTGCTTGCGGACAAGAAAGGCCTCCCACAATGAACAGCTTTTCCAGCCGGGATACACTCACTTCCGGCAAACGTGCATATGCGATTTATCGGCTTCCGGCGCTGGAAGCTCGCGGCTTCAACCTGAGCCGGCTGCCCTTCAGCCTGAAGATCCTGCTGGAAAACCTGCTGCGCCGCGAGGATGGCGTAAACGTGACTGCAGGGGACATCGAGTTCCTGGCCAACTGGGACGCGAAGGCCGAGCCCAGCCGGGAGATCGCTTATATGCCGGCGCGGGTGCTGATGCAGGACTTTACCGGCGTGCCGGCGGTGGTGGATCTGGCCGCGATGCGCGATGCCATCAAAACACTGGGCGGCGATCCGGAGCGGGTGAATCCGCTGGTGCCTGCCGAGTTGGTGATTGATCATTCAGTCCAAGTGGACGAATTCGGCACCGCCGCGGCTTACGATGCCAATGCGCTGCTGGAATTCCAGCGCAACCGCGAGCGGTACGCATTTCTCAAGTGGGGACAGACGGCGTTCAGGAACTTCAGCGCCGTGCCGCCGGGGATGGGCATCTGCCACCAGGTGAATCTGGAGTACCTGGCACGGGTGGTCTTCACCGCAGAGAGCAACGGCGAACTGGTTGCGTATCCAGACACGCTGGTGGGCACTGACTCGCATACCACCATGATTAACGGCCTGGGCGTGCTGGGCTGGGGCGTGGGCGGCATCGAGGCCGAGGCGGCGATGCTGGGGCAGGCTGTTTCCATGCTGATCCCGCAGGTTGTGGGCTTCAAGCTGACCGGCAAATTGCGCGAGGGCGCGACGGCGACGGACTTGGTGCTGACCGTGACCCAGGCGTTGCGCAAGCTGGGCGTGGTGGGCAAGTTTGTCGAGTTCTATGGGCCGGGCGTGGCGGAACTGGCGCTGGCCGACCGCGCAACGATCAGCAATATGGCCCCGGAGTATGGCGCGACGTGCGGCATCTTCCCGGTAGACGCCGAGACGCTGCGTTTCCTGAGATTGACGGGGCGCAGCGAGGAGCAGATTGCGCTGGTCGAGGCTTACTACAAGGAGCAGGGGATGTTCCACACGGCCAGCACGCCGGAGGCCGAGTACACGCAGACGCTGGAGCTGGACTTGGCCACGGTCGAGCCGAGCGTGGCGGGACCGAAGCGGCCGCAGGACCGTGTGCTGCTGAAGGATGCGGCGGCCAGCTTCGCCCAGCAACTGCCCACGCTGCTTGCGCCCACGGCCAAGCCTCTGGGAACGCGCACTGCGGCTAAGTGGGAGCGCGGAACGGTGACGGATACTGCTGTTGCGGCTACAACCGTACAAGCCCGCTTTGGCGTCGATCCAGAAAAATATCTGGATCACGGCTCGGTGGTGATTGCGGCCATTACCAGTTGCACCAATACCTCGAACCCTTCGGTGATGATGGCGGCGGGAATCCTGGCGAAGAAGGCCGTCGAGAAGGGGCTCAGCGTGCCGCCGTGGGTGAAGACCTCGCTCGCGCCCGGCTCGCGCGTAGTTACCGATTACTACGCCAAGGCAGGCTTGCTGCCATACCTTGAAAAGCTGCGCTTCAACGTGGTTGGCTACGGCTGCACCACCTGCATCGGCAACTCCGGGCCGCTGCCCGCCGATGTGAAGAAAAGCATCGACGAGCATGGGCTGGTTGCAGTCAGTGTGCTGAGCGGCAACCGCAACTTCGAGGGACGCGTCAGCGTGGATGTGCGGGCCAATTATTTGATGAGTCCGCCGCTCGTGGTGGCCTACGCCCTGGCCGGCAGCATCGAGCATAACTTCGAGACTGATTCGCTGGGTGAGGACCCTGCGGGTCGGCCAGTGTTTCTGAAAGACATCTGGCCGACACAACAGGAAGTGGCCGAGGCGATTGAAAGGGGATTATCCAGCGAGAGCTTCCGCAGGGAGTATGCGACGGTGAGCCTGGGAGATGCCAACTGGCAGGGACTGAAGTTCCCCACAGGCAAGGTCTACCAGTGGGAGCCGGATTCGACTTACATCCGCAAGGCGCCGTACTTTGACGGAATCACGAAGACTCCGGCGCAGGTTACAGATATTTTGGGAGCTCGGGTGCTGGCCGTGCTGGGCGACTCGGTAACCACCGACCACATCTCGCCGGCGGGCAACATCAAAGCCAACGGACCGGCGGGAGTCTATTTGGCGGCTCACGGCGTGAAACCGGCGGACTTCAACAGCTACGGCTCGCGGCGTGGCAACCATGAAGTGATGGTCCGTGGCACCTTCGCAAACGTGCGGCTGCGGAACCGGCTTGCTCCAGGCACCGAAGGTGGCGTGACGCGCCTTCTTCCCGAGGGCGAGGAAATGTCCATCTTCGACGCAAGCGTGAAGTATGCCGGGCGCGGCGTGCCGCTGATCATTCTGGCAGGGAAAGAGTACGGCTCAGGCAGTTCGCGCGACTGGGCGGCCAAGGGACCGAAACTGCTGGGCGTGCGCGCCGTGATCGCCGAAAGCTTCGAGCGCATTCACCGGTCCAATCTTGTTGGTATGGGGATTCTGCCGCTGCAATTCGTTGACGGCCAGAATGTTGAATCGCTGGGACTGACCGGCGAGGAAGTTTACGGCTTCGCCGGTCTCTCCGGGCTTCTGGCAAGCCGGTTTGCTTCGGGCAAGACGCTCACAGTGAAGGCAACAGCAGCCGAAGGGACTGTGAAGGAATTCAGCGTCAAGGTCCGCATCGACACGCCGCAGGAGATCGAGTACTTCGAGCACGGCGGCATCCTGCAGTATGTGCTGCGGCAGTTGGCGGCAAAGTAAGCGGCAGTCTTGGAAGCGTGAAGAACTGAGCCGAGTTGTTTCCCCCTCCGATGCAATCCGGCTTTTTCTTGTTGTCGTTTGACTTCAGCGCAGGGTCAGAGCATTTTCGCTTCACATCTTTACATCAGGAGAGCATGGAAGGTGGCTTTTTCTTGAGGAAAAGACACTTTGCTGCATGGATTCTGTAAACACCAGAATCGAAAATACTGTAACGTCCGAAATGGTTGTATGGCATGATGGGTCCATAGTATCCGGGGACCGGCATGATTGTTTCCGCACAATTGCTGTCCAATCTCTTCAAGGCCGTGGCATTCCGCGCCGCTCTGGGCGGATGCGTGATTTACATGGCGCGCTACTTCTACGCGAATCCGGCCGACTGCTTCCGCAACTCGGCGCGGTGGGTGCGAGAGTATCCGTGGGTAATGCGGATCGTTCGCGCCCTGGCCTGTTTTTGTCTCTGGGGCGGCTGTTTCATTGTTGCAACCGCTGTTGCGGTACAGATTCTCGGCTTGCACGGCAATGCACTGGCGGTGGAACTGGTGGTGTTCGCCGCCATCGCGGCCTGGTTCCTGCTTCCCAGGCGTCCTGACGCGAGCGCGGAGGATCGATCCAGCATCGAAAGCCCCAAATAAATAGCTGGAATTCCGTAACCGGCGCGTCTTATGCACGTCTATAGCGGAACCAGAGTTGATGTATCCCGAAACCGAAGCGCTCAAGTCGACGCGACAAACAGGGAGCGGCGACCTTCGTGGAACATATAAGGCCCAGTGACTCTGGTTCCGCTCTAGAATGCAGACAAGGAGAAAGCCTCCCCGTCGAAAAGGACTCACCATGCAAAGGCATCGTCTGCTTATCCTCTTTGGATCGCTTGTGGCTCTGATTGGCGGGCTTCCCGTCGCGCGCGCACTGGCAAGCACTCCGTTTGCCATCACGGCCACCAACGTCACCATGCCATCGAGTGGCAATGGCGTCAGCAATTACACGATCACCGGAATACCCGCGCCCGGCACAGTGACGATCGGTTGCCTGTTCTCCGGCACAATCACCACAGCCAGGATTCCCACCTGCACTTACGGCCCAATTACTTCAATCCCCGTGACCGCGGACCAAGCGCTCACCGGAACCATCGAATTCTATCCCTTCGGCGTAGCTGTTCCCGTTGAACTGCACAGGACGCCGCGCCGTTCCGGCCATCTGCCCGCGGCCGGCGGGGCGCTGGCCGGCGCACTGATGCTCGGCTTCGGCGCGCGCCGCAGAAGATGGCGCTGGCTTGCGTTGGCTGTGTTTGCATTGGGCGCTTTGGGAACTGCCGGTGGAATGATCGGCTGTGGCGGGGTCAGCACGTCAATGACGCCCGGAACCTACCAGTACACGATTACAGCCTCCTACGAAGCGAGCGGCACCGCGCCTCTCGGGCGGATACTGAGCACGAACATTGAAGTGACCGTGCCGTAGATTCCTCCGCGGTCCCTCAACGAACCTTCGGGCTACAGCATTTTCGATTCTGGTGTTTACAGAATCCATGCAGCCACCTTCCATGCTCTCCTAATCCAAAAGGGAGATCCCCCGGCTCTGCCGGGGTGGCAGTAGAACTTTGAGAATTCCGGGAGTATGTTTTCTCTCGAATTGCCTGTGCTGCGGCAGTGAAGACAGCAGTACGAGGTTTTTGCTTTTGTTCTTGCTTTTGCTTCGGACGGTTGCGAAAAGGCCCCTTTGAGGGGCCAGCAACCGTAAAGCCACCGGCTCTGCCGGTGGATACTTACTGTAAAGATGTGAAGCGAAAATGCTCTGCGGGGCTTTGCCGCCCACCACGCATCGAAGGCGGCCATCGGCTGGTCACACAGCGGGCGGCGGCGGGTTGAGCATCTCTCCCAGCGCCGGGTAGCGGCCGCCGTAAAAGACCAGCGCATACTCCCGCACTCCCGTGCTCACAGGCCCTCCCAGACAGATGCTGGCCAACAGCAGGAAGCCGAATGCAATGATCCCGAAGAAGACCTCGAGGAGAACGCCAACCAACGCCGATGCGCCTGTCGAATCCGCGAACGCCGAGTGAATGCCGTATTCAATCGCCCCAACTGAGCCAGCCAGCATGAGCCCCGGAATCAAGAGCACGGCGAACAGGGCAACCGACGCAATCAGAGGCAGAACCAGCCGCAGCAACACGTAAACAAGAAACTCCCGTGGCTCAGCCTTGATGCGCTCCCAGACCGCTTCCCAAGCTTCTCCGGCCGTTGCATTCTCCAGCGCGAAGTGCGGCAGCATCCAATCGCGCAAGATCACGTCGATAAGAAAAGCAGCCAGAACCAGCAGGAGGATGAGCGGAATCATGGGCAATACCAGAGCCAGCACCGACGCAAGATCAGGCTGGCCGCCGGGCGGGGTGGCGTGAATCAGCCGCCAGAAACCGGCTACGAACGGAATCGCGACCAGCGCCAGCAATAGCAGAAAGCAGAATCCCACGCAAAGATTCAGCCAGAAGAAGCGCATCGCCTGCGCGCCATAGAGCCGCCATCCCGGCCGAATCTCGGTTGTGTTCCGCGTCAGGCAATGAAAGAAGGCAAACCGCAGCCGCGTGACCAGATAGAACACAATAATGCCCACAACAATCGCAACCAGCACGGCCGCCACAATCGCCGCAATCCATTGCGGAGCGAGGTTGAACGGCGGGGCTGGCGCTCTTCCATGCGCCCACGGCTGGTTGCCGTGCGCAGAGGTGCCGGAATGCCCCCCGATCCCTTCGGTGATGATGGCAACCAGGCCGAGCTTCAGATAGGTTCCCCACCTGAAAGGCCTGAAGAGGAACTCCCTGGTACGTTGAATGGCAAGCGAAACGGAATCCACGGCAGAGATGGGGCGCATACGAGACCTTTCCGGGAAGACCCAACGTAGCAACGTAGCAGAGAACTACGCAAGACCCAGGTGCGAAGTTCCCGAGGCCGGGTCCCGGCGATTCGGAAGGCAGCGATGCCACGGCCACGATGTGATTGGAAAGCAGTTGCGTCAGGACTGTCATTTCCGCCGCCGACGCCTGCAAACCCTTCATCCCACAGATTCGTTGCCGTCGGTCGCCCCGTTCTGTGCCGCCCACCACGCATCGAAGGCCGCCAGCGAGCGCTCGCACTGCATGCGATGGCGCTCCTTCTTGTCGCGGATCTTCTTGCGCAGTTCCTCTTCCAGCGGCTCGAGCAAGTCGAAGGTCATGTTGGCCGGTTGAAAGTGCTTGGGGTCGGCATGAGTTATGTAGTAAACCAGCGAGCCCAGAGCCGAGGCGCGCGGTGCGGGTGTGGGTTCCTCGCCATGCGCTAACCTGGCCGCATAAACGCCCGCCAGCAGTCCTGTGGCGATGGATTCGGTGTAACCCTCCACGCCCGAAAGCTGCCCGGCGAAGAGCAGCCGCGGCGCCTTCTTCAGGCGCAGAGTTTCATCCAATAGAGTTGGCGCCTGGATATAAGTATTGCGGTGAATCTGGCCGTAGCGCAGGAAGCGGGCGTTTTCCAGGCCCGGGATCAGACGCAGTACGCGCGCCTGATCGCCAAACTTCAGGTGGTTCTGGAAGCCCACCAGGTTGTAGCTATCGGCGCGCAGGTTTTCCTTGCGCAACTGCACCACGGCCCAGGGCGTTTTGCCGCTGCGCGGATCGCGCAAGCCCACGGGCTTCATAGGGCCAAAGCGCAGCGTGTCGCGGCCGCGGCGGGCCAGCACCTCGATGGGCAGGCAGCCCTCGAAGTAATCCGCCTTTTCCCACTCCTTGGTCTCTGCGGGCTCGGCAGCCAGCAGCGCATCCAGAAAGCGATCGAACTCCGCGCGGTCCATGGGGCAGTTGATATAGTCCGCAGTGCCTTTGTCCCAGCGCGCGGCAAAATAGGCCCGCTCCATGTCGATGGAGTCGGCCTCGACGATGGGGGAGATGGAGTCGTAAAAGGCCAGATGACCGGAGCCGGTGATGCGTTCAATCTCTGCGCTCAATGCGTCGGAGGTCAATGGCCCGGAGGCTAGAATGGTGAGCGCGCAGGCTTCCCCATCGGCCGGGACTGAATCGGGATCGTCGAGCCGCGTTACCTCCTGGCGGAAGACGCGAATCCCCGGTTCGGCGGCGATGGCCTCGGAGATCCGCCGCGAAAACTCGACGCGATCCACGGCCAGGGCGTGGCCTGCCGGAACGGCCGTTGCATCGGCAATGCGCAAAAGGGCGGAGCCTGCCCGGCGCATCTCCTGCTTCAGCAGCCACGGAGCGGTGTTGGGCGACTCGCTCTTGAGCGAGTTGGAGCAGACCAGTTCGCCGAACTCGGTGGTCTGGTGGGCTGGGGTCAGGCGGGGTTGTCCATCCACCACGGCCCGCATCTCGTAGAGGTCCACAAGACAGCCGAAGCGCGCCGCTGTCAACGCTGCTTCCGGCCCGGCCAGTCCGCCGCCAATGACGCGAATCCTCATCGCGCGGCCTCCGTTTCAGCCTGGGCAACCCCGGCCAGCCGCTTCAGCGCATCGCCGGTCACGCGCACATTCCGCCACTCGTCCAGAAATTCGCCCCCCATCGCCCGGTAGAACTCGATGGACGGCGTGTTCCAGTCCAGAACCGCCCACTGCAGGCGCAGACAGCCTTTCTCTACGGCGATGGCCGCCACCCGTTCGAGCAGCGTCTTGCCGATCCCCAAGCCGCGCAACTCGGGCTCAACGAACAGGTCCTCGACGTACAGGCCCGGTCGTCCCAGCCAGGTGGAGTAGTTGAAAAATGAGAGGGCGAAGCCTGCCGGACGGCCGTCGTACTCGGCGATCAGGCAGAAATAAAAGGGATTGGGACCAAATCCGTCCCGCTCTAGGTCTGCTTCGGTTGCTATGACGGCCTGGGGCTCGCGCTCATACGCGGCCAGTGCTCGGATGAAGGCCAGCATCTGCGGTATATCCTTGCGGGTCGCTGGGCGAATCGTGGTTGCCATGGTTTCATTCTAGGGTCTGACCGAGGAGATTGGAGGTGGGACTCTGGAGTGTGATACAGACCACACGCGGCCGTTCGCCGAACGAATTACCATGGGGTGTTGAACACGGTGGAGCGAGCATGCGTGGACTCCATGTCGGTTCGCAGACGCATCCTTTGGCTAGGCTCAAGGTCCCGTTCAGATTCGGCAAAGGCGCAGGCTTCCGGACGCCGGGCAGCGCAGATTCATGCGCTTCGCTCTTGTGTTGGGCAGCCGATGGGATTTAACTTGAGTCCTGCAGACAAGGGCCGTTCACGCATTGGTATATGCGCCGCGGCTGTCCGGTTTTCAGATGCGACCGGCCGCAGGGCCATGCGAGTTGTTGAGGGCTGTTGCAGGATTCCTGAGATTCGCCGGTGTGAGCCGGCAAAACACGACTGATTCGAGCTCGCGGGCCGCCTCGTTCGCGCCGCTCCCAAGGAGAAGAACATGAAACGCACCATTTCACTTTGGCTGGGCCTGTTGGCATTCGCCCTCCTGCCCGCGCTTGCGCAAACGCCCTCGAAGCCGATGGCCAAGATTCATGGCCACGTCACCAACCCTGCCGGAACCGCGGAGATCAGCGGCACCGTCAGCCTTTCGACCGACGGTGGCCACAGCTCCAAGGCCACGTTCCCGGTCTCGGAAACCGGCGACTATTCCGGCGAAGCGCCTTCCGGCACCTACGCCGTGGTCTACCGTGCACTGGACACCCCGCCCGACAAGGTCGTCGATGAATACGATAACGTCAAGCTGGTGATCGGCCAAGATACCCTCCAGAACATCGACATGTCCCGCAAGGAGTTCATCGACAAGAACCTGAATGCGGAGCAAAGAAGGAAGTTGGAGGAGATCAAGAAGCAGGCCTCAACCGAAGGCGAGGTCATCAAGAACCTCAACGCCGACCTGCACACCGCCAACCAGGACTTCAGCGACGCCGACGCGGCGCGCAAGACTGCGAAGGCGGATCTGGGCGCCACCGCCTCCAAAGACGATATCGATGCCAAGGAAATCGAGATCAAGACCGCGAAGTATTCCGAAGTGGAAACCATCATGCTGAAGGACACCGCGGCCAAGCCGGACGCTTCGGTCCTCTGGGCCGAGTTGGGGCTGGCGCAATTGGGCCTGGCGAAGACGAAGAACGATACGGCCAAGTATGGCGATGCGGAGACGAGCCTGAAGAAAGCGCTTGACGTCGATGCGACGTCCAAGAAGCCGAGTCCTGGAAACCAGGGAACTGCCAATAGCGGCCTGGGCGAGATTTATGCGCGCACGGGCAAGGTTCCCGAGGCAGTTGCAGCCTATGACGCAGCGGCCAAAGTCAATCCTGCGGGAGCGGCATCCTATCTGACCAACGAAGCGGCGATCTTTGTGAATGCCGGCAATGGCGACGCCGCGGCAGCCGCTGCCGACGAGGCGATCAATGCCGATCCGAAGCAGCCCCTTCCCTACTACCTCAAGGGCCAGGGTCTCATCCAGAAGGCCACCCTTGACCCGGCCGGGAAGATGATTCTGCCTCCAGGCTGCGCCGAGGCGTATCAGAAGTACCTCGATCTGGCTCCAACCGGCCAGTTCGCGGGCGAGGTGAAGGCCATCCTGGCAGAAGCTTCGCAGATACACAGCTCAGCATTCGGAAACGACACTTCAACGTCAAAGAAGAAGAAAGGGAAGTAAGCCGGTTTCCGGCTGGTTTCCTGAAGGGCGCTCCCGGTTGCCGGGAGCGCCCTTCGCTTGTGCGCCCAGCATGGGCGCACTCTAGCGGGTGCAAGTCCCTCCGTGAGCTGGTCACAGCGAACGAAGTGAATCGCAACTGCATGAGGGTGACCGATTGTGGGGAGGAAGCGTGGAGCGAAGCTG
>Ga0326727_10003924_pt1 | contig 46131 bp, 33 predicted proteins | sample MB2enrmetagenome_FD_207643 | JGI IMG/M metagenome (GOLD analysis project Ga0326727, IMG submission 207643) | Lab enriched peat soil microbial communities from McLean, Ithaca, NY, United States - MB29MY | ecosystem: Environmental > Terrestrial > Soil > Wetlands > Peat | place: USA: New York... | reverse complement strand
GCGCATTGCGCAGAAAGACGAAAACCACCAAGATCACCAGAAGCACCGAGATGATCAGGGTCCGCTCCACGTCCCGCACCGAACTGCGGATGGTCAGGGTCTGATCCATGGCGATGCCCGTGTTTATGGACGGGGGAATGTCCGCTTTGAGCTGCGGCAGCATGGCCCGGACGCGGTCCACGGTGTCGATGATATTTGCGCCCGGCTGGCGAAAGACGACGAGCAAAATGGAAGGCTTCCCGTTGGTATAGCCGGAGGACATGATCGTCTGCGGTCCGTCACGCACTTCCGCAATATCGACGAGCCGCACGGGCGAGCCACGCCGGTAGGCCACAACCAGAGGCCGATAGTCCACCGCGTGGAAGAGCTGGTCGTTGGCCCCTACCTGCCACATGCGATGCCCGTCAGAAAAGGATCCCTTGGGAGCGTTCGAGTTGGCGTTACTCAGCACACCCCGGACTTGCTCCAGCCCGATGCCATACTTGTTGAGCAAAGTGGGGTTCACTTCCACGCGCACCCCGGGCAGCGCGCCGCCTCCCGCGAAAACTTGCCCCACCCCGCTCACCTGCGACAACTTTTGCGCCATGATCGTGGAGGCCCAATCGTAAATCTGGCTTTTGGAAAGGACGTCGGACGTCAGAGAGATAATGAGAATAGGCGAATCAGCCGGGTTCACCTTCCGATAAGTCGGGTTGCTGGGAAGATTGGTGGGAAGATATCCGCGGGCCGCATTGATGGCGGCCTGAACATCGCGCGCCGCGGCGTCGATATTCCGGTCCAAATTGAATTGCAAGGTGACGCTGGACGACCCGAGGGCGCTCGAGGAAGTCATTTCGCTGATCGCCGCAATGCGCCCAAACTGGCGCTCCAGCGGGGTGGCCACCGAGGAGGCCATGATCTCCGGGCTCGCGCCGGGCAAACCTGCCCCCACGGATATTGTGGGGAAATCCACCTGCGGCAGCGGCGCCACCGGCAACAACCGGAAAGCCACCGCGCCCGCTAAGAAAATGGCAATGACGAGGAGCGTCGTCGCCACGGGCCGCCGGATGAAGGGTTCTGAAATATTCATACTAATTGGGTCAGGAGCGTAGCAATTGCCGATTGCCGATTGTCGATTGTCGATTTTGCCAATCGTCAATCGTCAATCGAAAATCGGCAATCTTGCTGCCAATCGCCAATCTTGCTCGTCACTCGCCACTCGTCACTGCCTTACCCCGGCCGCGCCATTGGGAAAGGCCTCGCGCCAAGCGATCAAACCAGAGATAAATGACCGGGGTCGTATAAAGGGTCAGCAACTGGCTCAAAAGGAGTCCGCCGACCATGGTGATTCCCAAAGGCCGCCGCAGTTCCGAACCCATGCCGGTGCCCAGGGCCAGCGGGATACCGGCGAGCAGGGCCGCCATCGTTGTCATCATGATGGGTCTGAAGCGCAGCAGGCAAGCCTGATAGATGGCGTTCACCGGCGTCATGCCTTCTTTCCGCTCCGCGTCCAAAGCAAAATCGATCATCATAATGCCGTTTTTCTTTACAATCCCGATGAGCAGAACCAATCCGATCAGCGCAATCACGCTGAAATCAGTCCGCACGATCATGAGTGCCAGCAGGGCGCCCACACCCGCCGAGGGCAGCGTGGACAGGATGGTGACGGGGTGAATGTAGCTTTCATACAAGACGCCCAAAACGATGTAGACCGTGATGAGCGCGGCCAGGATCAGCACAGGTTCGTTGGAGAGGGAGGCGAGGAACGACGCCGCCGTGCCTTGAAAGGCTGCCTGAACGGCGACGGGCATGTGGCTCTCGTCCTTCACTTTGTTCACGGCCTTCACCGCATCTCCCAGCGACGCCCGGGGGGCCAGATTGAAAGAGAGCGTGACCACCGGGAACTGGCCCTGGTGGTTCACGGTGATGGGAACGTTCGTCTCCTCCACGTGAGTGAAGGCTGACAGCGGCACCTGACCGCCGTTGGGGAAATGCGCAGTAGAAGCGATCTGACCGAGGCCGAAGGCGCTATCCGAGGCGATGGTGGAAGAGGAAAGGGAAGAAGACCCGGTAGAATTCGAGAGGCTGGTGTTGGCCGCGGTCAGCGAGCTGGTAGGTCCATATAACTGGGAAGCGGACGAGCCGCCCGCTATCAACCCGGTAGACCCGGTAGTGCTGCCTTGGTTGGTGCGAATGAAGAGGTCGCGCAGGTCCAGAGGATTTTTCATATAAGACGGATCCACTTCCAAGACCACGTGGTATTGGTTCAACTGGGTGTAGATTGTGGATACCTCCCGCTGGCCGTAAGCGTCGTAAAGCGTTTGGTCGATGGTCGAGGGGGAGATGCCGAAACGGTAGGCTGTGCTGCGGTCGAATATCAATCGGGTAGATAGCCCGCCCACCTCCTGGTCGCTCGCCACATCGCGCAACAACGGTGACTCTTGCAGTCTCTTCAGCATGTGGGGGGCAAAGGCATAAAGCTCGTCGGTGTTAGGATCCTCGAGGGTGTATTGGAACTGCGTGCGGCTGACGCGGTCCTCCACCGTGATATCCTGCACCGGCTGCATAAACAGGGTGATTCCCGCCACCTGAGCGAGCTCCGGCTGCAAGCGGCGGATTACCTCGCTGGCGGTTATCTTTCGTTCGTCGAGCGGCTTCAGGTTGATGAGGATGCGCCCGCTATTGAGCGTGGTGTTGGTCCCGTCGATCCCGATGAACGAGGAGAGGCTTTCGACGGCGGGATCCTTCAGAATGATCTTGCCCAGCTCTTGCTGCAAGGTGGCCATTTCCGGAAAAGACACCGTCTCCGAAGCTTCCGAGATGCCTTGGATGACCCCGGTATCTTGAATCGGGAAGAAACCCTTGGGCACATAGATGTAGAGCAGAATGGTGAGGACGAGTGTCGCGGCGGCCACCAGCAACGTCGCGGTCTGATGGCGCAGGACCACCTGAAGCGTCCGGTCATAGGAGGATATGATGGCCTTCCAGCCCTTTTCGGTGACCCGGTAGAAACGTGTCTGATCGGCCTCGGGCGAATGCTTGAGCAGCTTCGAGCACATCATGGGGGTAAGCGTCAAAGACACGACCGCGGAAACCAGGATGGTGACCGCCAAGGTGACGGCAAACTCGCGGAAAAGCCGCCCGACAATGTCGCCCATGAACAACAGGGGAATGAGCACGGCAATCAAGGAAATGGTCAACGAAACAATGGTGAAGCCAATCTGCGCGGAGCCTTTGAGCGCCGCCTGAAGCGGCGGCTCGCCTTCTTCGATGTAGCGGGTGATGTTCTCGATCATTACGATGGCGTCGTCCACCACGAATCCGGTGGAAATGGTCAAGGCCATCAAGCTCAGGTTATTCAGGCTGTAGCCGAGCAGGTACATTACCCCGAAGGTCCCCACCAGAGAGAGCGGAACGGCGACGCTGGGAATGACGGTGGCCGAAAGGTTGCGCAGGAAGAGAAAAATGACCATCACTACCAGGGCCACCGTCAGCATCAATTCGAATTCGACGTCGCGGACGGAAGCGCGAATCGTGGTGGTCCGGTCGGTCAGAATGCTGACCTTCACGGAGGAGGGCAACGACTTCATGAGCTGATCCAGCAGGGCCTTGATGCGGTCCACCACAGCGATGACGTTGGCGCCCGGCTGGCGCTGAATATTCACGATCACCGCGGGAGTATCATTCATCCAGGCAGCCTGGCGGACGTTCTCGACGTCGTCCTCGACGCTCGCCACGTCGGTCAACTTAACGGGGGAGCCGTTTCGGTAGGCCACAATCAGCGGCCGGTAATCCGCGCTGGAGATCAACTGGTCGTTAGCGCCAATCTGATAGTTCTGGTGCGGGCCGTCAAAGCTGCCCTTGGCCTGGTCCACGTTGGCGGCGACGATGGCGCTGCGCAGATCCTCGAGGTTGATGCCGTAGGAAGCCATCAAGGTGGGATTGGCGCGAATCCGCACCGCCGGTTTCTGCCCGCCACTGATGCTCACCAAGCCCACTCCCGGCAATTGGGAAATCTTCGGCGCCAGGCGGGTATCCGCAAGGTCCTCGACTTTCGATAAGGGCAACGTACCAGAACTGAGCGCCAGGGTCAGAACCGGGGCGTCGGCAGGATTGCTCTTGCTGTAAATGGGGGGGGTGGGAAGATCCGGCGGGAGGTAAGTCCCGGCAGCATTGATGGACTCTTGCACTTCCTGCTCGGCCACGTCGATATTCAGGCTAAGGTTAAACTGCAAGGTGACGATGGAACTGCCGTTCGAGCTCGTCGAGGTCATCTGCTGGAGCCCGGGCACCTGGCCGAACTGGCGCTCCAGCGGCGCCGTCACCGAAGACGCCATCACGTCCGGGCTGGCCCCGGGATAAAAGGTGATGACCTGAATGGTGGGATAGTCTACTTCCGGCAGGGCTGAAACCGGCAGTTGCTTGAATCCTACCGCGCCCGCCAGCAGAATGGCCACCATGAGCAACGAAGTGGCTACGGGCCGGATAATAAAGATCCGTGACGGACTCATTGTTCCTTCGTCTTCTGAAATCGAACCTTCGTTCCTTCTTGCAGCCGGTCCACGCCGGTCATCACCACGACGTCACCCGGGGCCAGCCCTGCGGTGACCTCCGATTCATCCCCTTCCGTGGTGCCGATGGTAATCGTCGTTACCGTTGCGGTGGAATCCGGTTTCACCAGAAAGACGTACGTCTTTTGGGAGTTCCGTTGCACGGCCGCCGTGGGGATGAGGGTCACCCCATTCTTCTCCTCCACCAGCAGCTTGGCATTGACAAACTGATTCGGGAACAACGCTCCGTCTCGATTCTCGAAATTAGCGCGCAGCTTGAACGTCCCGGTGGTGGGATCGATCTGATTATCGATCGTCTCGAGCACACCTTGGGCGATTTTCGTCGTCATTTCCCGGTCATAAGCGTCGACTCTGAGCCGGGCTCCTGCATCCATCCGCTTAACAATGCCCGGCAGCTGATCTTCGGCAAGTGTAAAGATCACGCTGATCGGTTCAATCTGGGTAATGACCACCAGTCCGGTGGCGTCGGTCGGGGTCACGTAATTGCCAGGATCGATCAGGCGCAGGCCCACGCGGCCCGTAATGGGGGCTGTAATATGGCAGTAGACGAGGTCAAGCTTGGCCGTGTCCATTTGCGCCTGGTCCGTTTTTACGACTCCTTCGGTTGACTTCACCAACGCCTCTTGGGTGGCCAGTTGTTGTTCCGGAACGGCGTGGAGAGGGACGAGCGTTTGATAACGCTGCAAGTCTACTTTCGCATTGTCGAGGTTGGCCTGGTCTCTGAGCAATCCCGCCTCTGCGTTCTCCAGCATGACTTGATAGGGCCGGGGATCAATCTCCGCCAGCGCATCGCCTTGGTGAACAATCTGGCCTTCCTTGTAGAGGACCTGCATCAGGTACCCGGCAATTTGACTTTTTACCGCTACGGTATGAATGGGCGTGACAGCGCCCAAGCCGGTAAAATAGACGCCGATGTTACCTTTGCTGGCAGTGGCGGCAACCACAGGGACCGCGCCGTAATCGCGTGCAGCCCCAGCCCTGCTCGCCGGCGCAGTGACGTTGGCTGCTTGCGGCGCTACCATTCCCTTCCACACGCGGTACGCGCCGTAGGCCAAAACCGCCAGCGCCAGGAGCCAAACCCACCAGCGGCGCTTGGGTTCCTTCCCCGGGAGACCTGGCGAGATGCCTGGTCGAACTTGGACCTCATCATTTCTTTCTACTGTCGTAGGCGTGCTCATGTTTCTGTCCTTAATTGAATACTCTATGTCCTGTCTACCATTGGGATTTGGGCCACGCGTCGAGTCACTCGTCCCTTGATGAGTACTGCCTTACTATTGGACGGCCAAAAGGTCGGATTGGTTACGAATGCCGTTCGACCCCATCGAAAGCTCAAGATACCCGAGTCGCGGTGAGAAGGTCAACCAAAAGGATTCAGGATACAGGATTCAGGATTCAGGAGGGCGCGCTGGAGGTGTTTCCGGGGTTCTTGGCGGAAGCACAGGATTCAGGAGTCAGGATTCAGGGAAGTGCGATCATGGTGGTTGCCTGGTTTCCAGGGAAAGGATAGGATTCGGAATGCAAAGGAGTGCGCAGGTGGTTTTCCCTGAATCCTGAATCCTGAATCCTGACTTGCATTCATGTTGAAGCTCAATCCGGAACAGCTCGGGGCGGTTGAACACGGTGAAGGACCGCTTCTCATCATTGCCGGCCCGGGAAGCGGCAAGACGCGAGTGATCACGCAGCGCATTGTCCATTTGCTGGAGCACGCCCCCGGACTCGAACCGCAAAACATATTGGCCCTAACCTTCACGGAGAAGGCCGCCGGGGAGATGAAGTCCCGTATCCGCCAGGCCCTGCCTGACCTCGCCGCCCTCCCCCACGTCTCCACTTTTCACGCCTTCGCTTACGAAGTCGTCAGCAGTGTAAGGTCAAGGGTGGCGCCGATCCGCCGCGGCGGACTTTCCATGTCGGCGCCACTCCCGATCTCCTCTGAGCCCCTGGAGTCACAGCCGCAGGAGAGGGGCGCATACATAAACGGCAATGTATGCGCCACCCCAGAAACCGGGGGATTGCATCATCAGCGCGCCGTCGAGCGCATGTTGCTGGACAAGGAGGATGTGTGGGTTTTCCTCCGTCAACGCATGGATCAGCTCCAGCTCGACTTCTACCAAAAGCTGGCTGAACCCGGCGCCTTCCTGCACGCTCTGAATGACTTCTTCTCTCGTTGCCAGGACGAGCTCGTCGAGCCGGAAGACTTCGAGAAATATGCCCGGGAGGCTGAAAGAGCTTTTTTAGAGAATGCCGCGAAGCTGGATGCCCAGGAACGAGCCCGCGGCGAAGAGGAGATTCAAAAGAAGAAGGAGCTATCGCGGGTCTTCCGCAACAGCCGCCGACTGATCGAGCAGGCGGGCAGTTCCAGTCTTGGCAGCTTGATTCCGGAGGCGGTGCGCCTGTTCGACCGCGAGCCGGAAATCCGCCAGCGCTACCGCGCGCAGTTCCGTTTTGTCCTGGTCGATGAGTTTCAGGACACGAACTACGCGCAAGTGGAGCTGCTCAAGCGGCTGGTCGCCCCACCCTTCAACATTACCGCCGTGGGTGACGACGACCAGGCCATCTACCGCTTTCGCGGGGCCTCGCACGGCGCTTTTGACATGTTTGGCCGAGTATTCCCAGGACACCAGACCATCTTTTTGAACCGCAATTACCGCTCCACCGAGCGCGTGCTGCGCGTCGCGGATGTGGTCATCAAGAGAAATGAAAACCGATATCCCTACAAGCCGGAGCTGAAACCCGAGCGAGAAGAAGGCTGCCCGGTTTATCTGCTGGGCAGCCCGGACTATGTGAGCGAGGCGAACGGGGTTGCCGACGAAATACAGCGGCTCGTGGCGAAAGGCTCTTCCTATCGCGACATTGCCGTCCTTTACCGGGCGCATAACTATCGAGACCGGCTCGTGGAGGAGTTTCAACGCCGGGGCATACCGTTCGCCATTCGTGGCCTTTCGGTTCTTTCCACGGTGATTATTCGGGACCTCCTCGCCTACCTTAACTTAGTCCTTTCTCCCCACGACAACATCAGCCTGACCCGCGTGCTCCTGGCCCCGAGCTGGAACTTTCCGGAAGAAGTCGCCCTGGAAGTCCGCCTCGAGGCGGAAAAGCAGCGCTGCTCGCTTTATGATGTCCTCATTTCCTGGGAAAAGATCTCGAAACCCGGCCCCCTCTCAACCACCCACTGGGCGGCGTTGAGGCGGCTCCTCCACGACTTGCACTGGGCGGCGGAAAATGGCACGGTGACGACGCTGTTCAAGCTGCTTTGCGAGCGCCTCCAACTGCATTCCTTTCTTGACGCGCGTGATCTGGGGTGCGTGAATACCTTCCAGGAATTCCTCCTCGAGTGGGAGGAGAAAATCTCGAAATTCCCCCCCCTGGCGGGGCCGCAGTGGGAGGAGGAGCCCGAGGGAAGGAAGCCCAGAAAGAATCTGCGCGAATTCCTTTATTATTTCCAGGATTACCTCGAGGCAGGAGGAAAAATTGAAGCGCCCCTCCCCGAAGATCGTGTCGATGCAGCCCAGATGATGACCGTCCACGCCGCCAAGGGGCTGGAGTTCCCCGTCGTCTTCGTGCTGAGCGTGGCCTCACGCCGCTTTCCGTCCACGGAGCGCCGGGCCATCATCGAGTTCCCCGACGAGCTTCGCAAAGGCCCTTTGCCGCCGAAGAATATTCACATGCAAGAGGAACGACGGCTGTTCTTCGTGGCCCTCACGCGCGCCCAGGACCGCCTTTATGTATCCAGCGTGGCTGCGCCCGGCAAGAAGCCGTCAAAACTCATCGATGACTTGCTCGCCGACCGGGTGGTAGAGGCTCGGGACATCGCGCGCGTCCAGGTGAAGGAACGGCCGGTCATTCTGAGTCCTTCCCCTGTCATTCTGAGCGAAGCGAAGAATCTCCGCAGTTCGCATGGCGCAACCCCCCCGACGAACCTGGCTCTGGTTCCTCCCTCCACCAACAAGGTCGGGATTCCCGCAGCTCACCCTGGGGGAACTGCAGAGATCCTTCGCTTCGCTCAGGATGACAGAGAGGGGGTTCGGAAAGACACGGCCGCTGCCCAGCAGCATTTGTTCGGGGAAATGGCCCCGCCCGCCGGGGTCCATCCTCCGATAGCGGAATGGGCCGCGCGCGAACCTGAAATCAAGCCTGGGGAAAAACTGCGCCTGAGCGCCTCGTCGATTGAGGATTATGAGGACTGCCCGCTGAAGTTCAAGTTCGGCCATTACCTCAGAATCCCTACAGGACCACAGGCCGCGCTCACCTTTGGAAACCTCATGCACCGTTCGGTAAGACGTTACTTCGAGTTGCGAGCCAAGGGAGAGGCCAGCTTCGAGGCCGTAAAGGGGTTTTACGAGTCGTCGTGGAGGAAGACCGGGTTCGAAGACGAATACCAGGAGCAAGCCTACAAACGAGCAGGGCTGGAACAATTGCGCGCCTTCGTCGAGAAGCAGGAAGGCAACGAAACGCTGCCCCTTACTATGGAAAGCTCCTTCTCACTGGACCTGGGCGAAGTGGTATTGGAAGGACGCATCGACCAGGTCAATCCCCTGGTCCCGCAGGCGCGGGAGGACGAGCGCGCGGTCGAGCTGATTGACTACAAGACCGGCAAGCCCCGCTCGCAGAAGGAAGCCGACGCCAGCTTGCAGCTCTCCGTTTATGCCTTGGCCGCGCAGGAACAGATGAAGCTCAGACCCCTGCGCTTGACCTTCTATTGCCTCACCAACAACCAGCCGGTCCATACCGTCAGGACCGAGCAGGACCTCAAAGCCGTGAAGACGCAGATCCTGACGGTAGCTGACAAGATCCGCCAGAACCATTTCCCCGCGGCGCCCGGCTTTGTGTGTAAGTTCTGCGATTACCGGCCCATCTGCCCCGCGCACGAGGAGAACTACTAGCGTGGTGTCTCAATTAAGCATTTACAAGCCGTGTGCGCTCACCACCCCCTGGCCCCCTCCTCAAAGAGGAGGGGAACTGATGAGCTAGCTCCCCTCCTTGGTCAAGGAGGGGGTAGGGGGTGGTTGTTGTAAAGAACTAGCTAGGGCGCCACAATAGAACCGCTGAGGTGACCTGTATGAACGCAAGTCTGCTGCTCGTGGTCGGAATACTTTTGGGGATTGCGGTCGGCTGGCTGTGGGTGACAGCTCGCGCCAAGGCCGAACTCGCAAGAGCACAAATAGAGGCGGAGGGTCGCATCAAAGGGGCGGAAAGCACCTCGAGCGAAGTGCGGGCGCAGCTCAACGCGCTTCAGATTTCGTTCGACACCAAAGAGAAGGAGATTTCGGGTCTGCAACAATTGCTGCGCGGAGAAGGTGAGGAAAAGGTCAAAGCCCAGACAGAACTGGAGCAATTGCAGGGCACGCTGGAAGACCTCGGGACCTTGCGCGAGCGGATAAAGACAGAAGGCGAACTGCGCGTTGCCGCGGAGACCCGGCTTCAGGAAGCGCAGGCGAACCTGGAAGAACAGAAGAAGTTGCTGGATGAGGCCAAGAAGAACCTGTCGGATACGTTTCAAGCATTGTCGGCGGAGGCGCTCAAGAGCAACAACCAGGCCTTTATCGCTTTGGCTAGAAGCACCTTCGAGACCATCCAAGCCCATGCGAAAGGAGACCTCGAGACGCGCCAGAAGGCCATCGACGCGCTGGTGGTTCCCTTGAAGGAATCCCTCAGCCGTTATGAAAAGCAGATCCTGGAAATGGAGAAGGCCCGCCAGAGCGCTTACGGCACGCTGGAAGAGCAGCTCCGCTCCCTGGCCGCCACAAACCAGCAATTGCAGGAGAAGACCTCGACTCTGGCGATTGCGTTAAAGGGTGGATCCCAGGCGCGCGGCCGCTGGGGGGAAATGACTCTTCGGAACGTGGCGGAGTTGGCGGGCATGTCAGACCGTTGCGATTTCACCGAGCAGGAAACCTTCACCTCGGAATCCGGCCGGCTGCGCCCAGACATGATCGTGAGATTGCCCGGCAACCGGCGTATCGCCGTTGACGCCAAGGTCCCGCTCCAAGCCTTCCTCGATGCCTCGGCCGCCGCCAAGGACGAGGAGCGAAAAGCCGCCCTCGGCCGGCATGCCCAGCTCGTTAGGACCCATATGAACCAACTGGCCGCGCGCAGCTACTGGGAGCAATTCGAGCCGGCCCCGGAGTTTGTGGTGCTGTTTCTTCCCGGTGAGTCATTCTTCAGCGCGGCGCTCGAGCAGGACCGCACCCTGATTGAGGACGGAATGGAGAAGCGCGTGGTGTTGGCCACTCCTACCACGCTTATTGCCCTGCTTCGCGCCGTGGCGTATGGGTGGAGGCAAGAGCAAATCGCGGAGAATGCTCGCCTCATCAGCGAATTGGGCAAGGAACTCTACGACCGCATCCGGCCATTCCTCTCCCACTTCGAAGGCATTGGGTCAGCTCTCGAGAAGGCCGTTGATAGTTACAATAAGGCGGTCGGCTCACTGGAAGGACGGGTGCTGCCCTCGGCCAGGAAATTGAAAGAGCTTGGTGCGGCCAGCGGCGATGAGCTCCCTGAAATCCAGCCGGTAGACGAAGCGCCCCGGGCGCTGACCGCCGCGGAGCGGAGCTCTGGTGAGAACAACAGCTCGGAGCCGGCAGGCGACAGCGGTGGGAGTCGAATGAGTCAAGAAGCCGGCCTGTCATCCTGAGCCCGCCGTGCTTTTCGGCGCGCGAAGGATCTCTGCAGTCCCAAAATGACAAGCGAACTGCAGGGATTCTTCGGCCCAAAGAACGGGCCTCAGTATGACAACGCGGCGAGCCGCAACCAAAAGCAGATTCTTCGCTTCGCTCAGAATGACATCTCATCGTGAGTCCGCCGCAGCGGGACATGTCATTCTGAGCGAAGCGAAGAATCTGCTTTTCTTCGCGGCGCAACAACGTCTCACGAACTAGTGCTACAGGGGGTGGGTTCAATAAAACAGGGGGGCCAAAAAAACTTCGGGGATGCATTGCTGCATCCCCGATAGTTCCTTTCGGATTTGTTGAAGAACTTACCTCTTCTTTTTTGCTTTCTTTTTCGCTGCCATTCTATTCTCCTCCAAACTTCTTGAGATTCACGCCAGCGTTGCTGGCGGAGCGCGTATTCAATCTCATGTATAGTGACACTGAATTATCTTGTCAAGAGGAAAGTGATGTTCGCGACGAAAAAAAATGAAATTGCCGCACCCGAATCCGGAAAAGTAATCATCCGCCGTCACGTTTTCCGTCATCCGACGGAGGCGCCCTTTCCAAAAATGTCCAAACTCCAGTGGGCACCCACGAGGGGTGCCCCTACTATGCCTTGGGTGGATTGAGTCCTCCTCGGGCCGGGGATGCACAGAATTAGCAGCGACGCGGAGCTTAGCCGCTGCATCAAAGAAGCATGGCGAAAAAATCGATGATCAGAGAGCGTCACTGTGCCGTATACCTCCCTCCAAATGCCGCCGGAACGCGCACGCCTGCCATTCTCGGGGTGATCTTCCTGGCTTTGACAAGTCTGCCGGGTTGGGGCCAGGAGAAGCCTGAGCAGGCGCCGACCACCACCTTGAAAGTATCGACCGAAGTCGTGAGCGTGTATGCCGTGGTGGAGGATAAGAAGAAGCACCTGATCCCGGACTTGAAGAAGGAGGACTTCGAACTCGAGGAAGACGGGCGAGCACAGGAGATCCGCTACTTCTCGCGTGAAACGGACACTCCCCTGACCATGGGCATCATGGTGGACACCAGCCCCAGCCAGGGAAAGGTGCTGGGAATTGAGCAGGAAGAGGCCAAGGCCTTTCTGCGTCAGGTGCTGCGTCCCAAGGATCTGGCTTTTGTCTTGCACTTCGACGTGGAGGTGGAACTCCTCCAGGATTTCACGGCCGATCAACGATTGCTCGCCCACGCCATCGATGAGACGGTAATCAATGGCGGCGGTCATGGCCCGTTGCCGGGGACCTTTCCCACCAGCGACTCCGGCGGCGCCACCCACCTTTACGACGCGGTCTATTTAGCCTCGAACGAGCTCCTGAAGAACGAAGTGGGGCGTAAGGTACTCATCCTTTTGACGGACGGCGAGGACCAGGGGAGCAGGGTCAACATCCAGACCGCCCTCGAGGCCGCACAGAAATCGGATGTGATCAACTATTCCGTGGCTATCATTGACCGCCGCTTTTATTGGGGACAGCCGATGGGCTTCAGTGGGGATTCCGCTCTGAGGAGACTTTCCGACGACACCGGTGGACGGGTTATCAATGTGGATCGCACCAAAGATGCCTCAGCGGCGTTCCAGCAAATTGCCACCGAGCTGCGAACTCAGTACCTGCTCGGATATACGCCCACCAACACCAGGCACGATGGGGCTTTTCGCAAGATTCGGGTGCAAGTTGGCAACAAAGACTACAAAGTTCAGGCGCGGCGGGGTTACTACGCACCCACGGAGTAGGTGACTGACACCTGGGACCTGTTATTGGGACAGCGCGAAATAACCGTCCTTGGCCCGCACGCGCAGGTTTTTGTCGACAGGCTGGATGCTGATTTTGCGGAAGGTCCCATCGTGGGCAGGGTTGGTGGAAACGTACGCCAAGCTGTACTGGCTGCGGAGCTCGCGGGCAATTTCCTGGAAATTGGCGGCCAAATCACTTGCCTCGAAGGGAAAGAAGGGATGGCCCCCGGTTTCACTCGCCAAACGGCGCAGAACTGAGTCTCCCTTTCCCTCCGCGCCGGTGCCGTTGGTGCTGATCGTGTAGACAGTAACCTCAGCCCGCTGCGCCATGGACAGCGCTTCTTCCCGCGTCCGGACGCTCTGGTTATCCTGCCCGTCGCTGATGACGATCATGACCCGGCGCAGGTAAGGCTCGGGGGGCGGAAAGAAGAGCAACTTCTCCTTGCAGGAGAAAAAGATAGCATCGTAGAGGCTCGTAACACCGCCGGCTTGAAGGCCCCGAATGGCGCTCGAGAGTTTCTCTATGTCGTCCGTGTAATCCTGGATAAGCTGGGGTTCCACGTCAAAAGCTACCACGAAGGCAAGGTCCTTGCCGGGGCGCAGCGCTATCTCCAGGAAATCGACGGCTGCTTCCTGTTCAAAGCGTAGCCGGTCGCGAACACTGTTGCTGGTGTCGATCAACATCCCGATGCGCAGGGGGAGGTCGGTCTCGCGGCTGAAGAAGCGGATGTCTTGGGGCTTGCCGTCCTCGAAGACGCGGAAGTCGTCTTTGGTGAGGTCGGTAACGAGGTGGTTCTTCTTGTCGGTAACGGTCGTGAGAACGTTGACCAGCTCAACGCGCACCCTGATTGGACTCTGTGCGCCCGGAGATTGAGAGTTGTTGCCGGTGGGTTGGGCGGCGGAGCTTTGTGCGAACAGTACTTCCCCCGGGACGCAGAAGAGCATGAGGAAGAAGAGCAGTCTTTTCATCCTTGAGTTCTCCACTAACCATGACAATTATATGAACACCAAGCGAGGGAGTCAATCTTCGGCGGACTTAGGTTGTGGTGTCATTTGCGAGAAATGGCGCTCCAAGCCGCCACGTCACTCCCGCGGAGGCGGGGGTCCACTGCGGCGGGGTGGATTCCCGCCTTCGCGGGAATGACGTGTGGCGGGGGCCCAGCATTACCGAAACATTCAGTTACGTCACCCCCGCGCCCGCCACGTCACCCCCCCGGGGGCCGGGGTCCTGGACCTCTTCACGGGCGGGCAGAAGTTTTTGGAAGCGCCGAGGCAGTCCTTCACACGAGGTCACTGACCCTCGCTCGAACTTGAAATTCGTCACGGTTGTGGCCTCGAGACCCATCCTGAGCAGAGCTGGGGCGTCGATCCCGGCCTCGGCCCGGTCGAGCTGCTCGATCTGAGCAAAGATGGCGGGGGCACGCGGCATGAAGCGAGGGCAGCAGTCCTCAAAAGGTTCACAGGAGATCTTGTAGGTGCCGATGTGCCGAGCCAGGCGCAGTATTTCCGACTTGTCGTCGCCCGCCAGGGGGCGATAGACGGGGAAGTCAAGGCCGTGGTCAATGGCCGCCAAGTTATGCAGCGTTTGTGAGGCCACCTGCGAGACGCTGTCTCCGGTCACCAGGCCCATGGCGCGCTCAGCCCGAGCAATCTCTCGCGCCATGCGCGCCATCATGCGGCGATAAAGCAGCAGGCGAAAGCTCTCCGGCGCCGCCGCCACGATTTGGCGCTGCACCGCGTCAAAGGGAACCAGGTAAAGCCGTGAGGTGAACTGGTAGGGTGTAAGGGTCCGAACAATCTCTTCCGCCACGCCCCTGGATGAATCCAGTGAAGGAGAAGGGCTCCCATAGAAGTGCACGAAAGCGGCATGGCAGCCGCGTCGCATCATCTTGTAAGCCGCCACGGCGGAATCAAACCCGCCGGAAAGCAACACCACGAGCCGGCCACCGGTGAGGGCAGGCAGGCCGCCGGTTCCTTCCACCCGGTCCGTATAGATAAGCGCTTTCCCCGGCACGACCTCGACCCAGCAGGTCACCTCGGGGTTGGTGAGCTTTACCTGAACGCCAGGGTCGCGCGCTCGCAAATAGTCCAGGATCACCCGCCCAAGCTCACGCTCCAGCTCCATGGAATGCATGCCATATCCCGTCGCGGCGATTTTGGCGCGTACCGCAAAATTGCGCGGGTTCTTTTCCGCCATCATGGCGCAGGCCGCAGGGCCCAGCTCAGCCAGCGAACTCGGAACTTCGCGGGCCGACGCAATGTAAGCGAGTCCAAAAACCCGGCGTAAACGCTCCAGGATAGCAGGCGCGGCGGATTCGTCTGCAGGGACAAGCAGCAAGCGTTCCGCAACGCTACTGAGCGATTGGACCGGCAAGTCAGCGACGCTCTGCTTGATGGCGGAGCGTAGCCGGCTGAGGAAGTAGTTCTTGTTTCCACCTTTAAGCCAGATTTCGTGGTAGTGAAGAATGAAAACTCGGTTCATGCGCTTTTGGCTGCCTTCCGGGCGTATCAACGTGCCCGCCCAGTGCTAGTGCACCGAATGAAGCTAGAATAGAGGTTTTCCGCAGGCGCCGCAAGCTCGCCGAAGGCGTGTAGAAGCCGCCTTCAGGCGGGCATAAGAAAGACCCATGCCGGGATAAAGCTGGCCGTGGAAGATGTTCCCACCCGTCAGGCCGTACTGCTCTTCGTGGTCGAGTGGAGAGAGGACGTGACGGTGCAACACCAGGTCCTTGAAGCCCGGAGTGCCGAAAACAGTGCCGAAAACACTACTGTGCCGAAAACAGTGCCGAAAACACTACTTGACAGCCCTGCGCCAAGGGTGCTATAAATCCCCTCGTTCATTACAATGGGCCGAAGGGGTTTTCCAAACAGAGAAGATGGCCTTACGTCAAACCGGATGTTCTGTTGATGAGGACATCCGAAACTCTCAACGTCAGTTAACCAGCATAGGAGGATAGGAATATGAAGAGGATGAAACGTTACATGTGGGTCGTTCCGGCAGTAGCTCTCCTGGTGGCTGCTTTGTTCATGCTACCTCACCGCTTTGCTGCTCAAGGCGCCGGGGGCAACAATGGTGGCGGGTCGATTAAGTCTGATGCTCTCCCTGATGTCACACTAGCGAAAATGAGCAATGGTGTGGTGTTCTTTACTGCCGCAATTAACGCTGACGCCAGTGTCGCTAACTGCTGGGGGTGCGACCGCTCGCATACCTTGCAACCTGAGGGCCCGGGTACGTATCAGGTCGCCTTCTACAAGGATGTGCAGGCTAACTACGGGTTTGCGCGGTGGGTTCAGGTCGATACTCTGCAGGAAGATTCCATTTTGAACGTATCTTGCACCACAGCGGACCGTGCTGGTGATCCCAAAGCAGTCTGGGTGGAGTGCTTCGACAACAGCACTGGTGAGCCGAAAGACACCTCGTTCTTTTTGTTTGTTTCTGGCCAGGGCCTGGTGCTCAAATAGGGCCTCAATCTCGTGCCTGATCTCGGTGGGCAGCGATGCTGCGAGGGATGCAAATGCGTTGCGTCTTGATCGCAAATCCGGTTTGAAGCGTGAAAGGGATGGGGAGGTCGGCTTTCAGCCGACCTCCCCATCCCTATCCAGGTCAGGCTCAGGCTCAATCCCCAGGGCGTCGGCCACTCGATTGATGTAGTTGAAGTAGGAAATGACCTCGACGGCGTCCAGGATGTCGCGGTCCGAGAGGCCATGTCTGCGCAGGGTTTCCACATCCCGGCGGCGGACCGCAGCGGGCGTGCGCGTTACCCGCACGGCAAACCTGCACAATGCCTTTTGCCGAGCGGAAAGCCTGGCCCCGCGGTAATCATGCTTGACCCCCTCGGCCAGGTTTTCGTCCCCTGTTTCCTCACGGAGATCCTCCCCGTGCGCTTCGATTCAATAAAAGCACTGGTTGGCCCAGGAGACAACTGTTGCCAGCATTTCGCGCTCGGCGCGCGAAAGGCCTGAGCGACCATACATCGTGGCGAGATACAAATGCATGGAGGCGCGCAGGCTCTCGGGGTTCAGGCTTTGTACCTTCAGGATATTGAAAACCTTGCCTGCCCGTTTGATCGCTTTGGCATACTCGACCTTCAGTTCGCCCCTCGCCTCATCGGGTGCGATGGTTTTGATCCAGGACATGTCGATCCTCACCAACGGCCTCATTCCGAGCCCATTCGCTGTCATCCTGAGCTGCTTTGAAAATGGCCGCCTGACAGATCGTAGGGCCGAGGCCCCGCCTCGGCCCTACAACCGCAACGGCAGCCATTTTCATGGTTTCTGGGTGCCCGTCAGCCGACAGGCATGAGCGACTGCCATGAACCTGACTCCCCTCCTCAGCGGAGGAGGGGGTAGGGGGTGGTGGGTGCCAGCGTCACGGTGCCAGTCAACCACCCCTGGCCCCTCCTTATTAAGGAGGGGGATCATCGTCGCTACATGGCGATGTAAAATCGCCACTACGGATTTGATGGCGCAAACGGCGCCTCGAGCTGCCAGCAGAGAAATCCAAGTGAATCTGTCGCTTGGTCGATGGCTCTAGTTATGGATACCCCCTGCGAATGACCTGCCTCGGTATCGTAGCGAAGCAGGACCGGCCGGTCTGAGCCTGTATCCGCTTGAAGCAGCGCCGTCATCTTGCGCGCGTGGAGAGGTGCCACCCGGGTATCACCATCACCGGTCACGAAAAGCACGGCGGGGTATTTCGTCCCAGGCTTGACGTGGTGGTAAGGCGAGTAAGCATGGAGGTATTTGAATTGAGCGGGATCATCGGCCGAGCCGTATTCGGAAACCCAGTATTGAGCGACGAAGAACTTGTGATAACGCAGCATGTCAAGGAGGGGGTAAGCGCACACCACGGCCCGGAACAGGCCGGGCCGTTGGGTGAGGGCTGCGCCCACCAGCAGCCCGCCGTTGCTGCCCCCCTGGATAGCCAGCTTGGAGGGTTGAGTGTAATGGTTGTTGATCAAGTATTCCGCCGCGGCGATGAAGTCATCGAAGACGTGCTGCTTGTTGCCGAGCATCCCCGCGGCATGCCAGGCCTCGCCAAATTCGCCTCCTCCCCGGAGGTTGGGAAGCGCGAAGACGCCACCCTGCTCGGCCCAGAGCGCCACGCTGGCTGAGAAATGAGGTGTTTCATTCAGGTTGAAGCCACCGTAGCCGGTGAGGAGTGTGAGGTTGTTGCCGTCCAGTTTTGTCCCCTTGCGGTACACGAGGAACATCGGCACCCGCGTCTGGTCCTTGGATCGATACCAAACCTGCTTGACCTCGAAGCTCTCGCTATGAATCGGAACATGGGTTTCCGCCCAGAGACTCTGTTGGCCGGTGTCAGTGTCGTAGCGGTAGATTCGCCAGGGAATAGGGAACGACGTGAACTGATAGAACGCCTCCTTGCTCGTCCAGCGCCCGTTGTATCCCTCAATTGAGCCCATAGTGGGAAGCTCAATGTCCCGGACGTGCGCGCCGCCCGCATCGAACACCTTTACCTCTGAACTGGCATTCCGGATGTACCTCACGAAGAGCCTTCCCCCTGCAAGAGAGAGGGACTCGATTGCCGCGTCGCTTTCAGGCACGATTTCGCGCCAGTTCTCACGCGCCGGGTTCTCCAGGTCCGCTTCGAGTACGCGTCCATGGGGGGCTTTCCAGTTGGTTTGCAGAAAGATGTGGTTGCCTCCAACCTCCCCCATGAACCTGGCGGGGATGTCGGTGACAAGCGGGCGAACCGGACCCTGCTTTTCGAGGTCCTGGAAGTAGATCTCTGTCCGGTCGGCCGCTGCACCATAGAGGACGCTGATAGTGAGGTAGCTACCGTCCTCCGACAAACGACATGCGATGATCTTGTCAGGTCCATAGTCGTGGCCGAAAACTTCGCGGTCGTTGGCGGGGTCGCTCGCCATCGCATGGTAGCTGAGGCGCGGGCCGGTCGGCCCTGCCCACGCGTAGTAAAGGCCGCTCTTGTCGGGTTTAATCGAGATAGCCGAATAGCGACGCTTCGGCAACTCTTCCCTCAACTCAGTTCCAGTGTGGACATCGAGGAAACGGACCGTAGTCTCGTCCTGGCCGCCCTGCCGGAGGCTATAGGCCACAAGCGTCCCATCGCTCGAGATACCTCTGAGATCGACGGAGATGTTTCTGTCCGGACTGAGCGGATTAGGATCTACGAGGACCTGGTCGTTCCCTTCCGGCCCCTCTCGCATATACAACACACCTTGGTCCTGGTCCGCCGCTCTTCGTTTGAAGAAGTATCGGCCGTTCCGCTCCACGGGTACGCTGATAGTTTCCACCTTCGTAAGTTCCGTGAGCCGCCGCTTCAGTGCTGCCCGGCCCGGCCACGAGTCGAGAAGCGCACGCGTGTATTTGTTCTGAGCATCGATCCAAGCGCGCGTTTCAGGGCTTTGCTGGTCTTCGAGCCAGCGATAAGGGTCGGCGATTTCGACGCCCTGGATCCGCTCTTTGAGGTCGTCAGTCCTTGTTTTGGGAGGTTGGAGGGGCTTCGCCTCCTGCGTTCTTATGACCGAAGGCGCCACAAGTGAAGCCAAAAAGAGTGGAAGCAGCCAAAGCCGAGAAACAGAGTAAGACGTCCCCCTGCCCGTCTTTTGGTGAAGCATGATCTTAGCCCGTCCTTTCCGCTGCACTGTGGCGGCGATTCTACATCGCCACTTCTCCAGTTCGCCCAACCAGATTTGTAGCGGCGATTTTACATCGCCATCGGCCTTTTCGGAACTGATTTGTGTTGCCGTCTGCCTCTGGCGCAGCGGCGACGTAAAATCGCCGCCACATTGTTTGGAGGCTCGCCGCGACGCGTGCAAGCGCCGCGTTGACTTGCTCCGGCTTCTCGAGCATCGGGTAGTGGCCGACGCCGGTCAGCAACTCATATTGGAATCGCGGCAGGGTCTTCTTGAAGATATCGATGAAGCGCTCGGGATGCCAGAACGTGCTGAAGATTGCGAAGGCCGGAATGTCAAGGGTGTCGTGCTCGAAGAGCCGAGGGTCGGCAAGGCCTTCCATGCAGCCTGCCAGCACGTGTTGGGGAGTGGAGAGGATGGATCGCGAGACCTCGTCGCGCACTGCCGCAGGGGTCTCCGGAACGTAGAGTTGGTCGACAAACTGCCGGACCTTCTCCTGATAATCGGGCGACCGGAACTCCTCCGCGCGCTTGCGGAGCCCGGCGATCTGCTGGTCGACGTCAATGGGCAAACTGAATGCGGCATCAACCCAGATCAATGCGATGGTCTCCTCCGGCCAGCGGCGGGCGAACTCGTACGCCACCATCCCGCCCAAACTGTGACCCACGACAATGGCCTTCAGCGCGCACGCGTCTTCGAGCACGGCGTGAACCGCTCGCAGAAACAGGTCGCGGGTGTACGGGATGTCCGGCTTGTCGCTGCGGCCGTGGCCTGGAAGGTCGACGAGCAGCACACGACTATAAGGCACTAGCGCCGGCGCCTGATTCCGCCACAGCGACGTGTCGCAGCCCCAGCCGGATAGGAAGATCATGGCTGTCTTGCCGGAGCCGAAGCTGCGGTAATAAACGCGCTGGCCATCCAGAATCGCGAATTGATCGTGCGACCCCGGTGCACCGCTCGTCAGACCCAATGGTGGAATGCCCATGCCGATCCCCTTTCCGCTGTCGGTAATCAACAAGACGCCGGCGTCGCACCGGTTTGCAGCGGGTGGCGCAGCCCGGCCCGACGCCCGAACCAAACACGTGTTGTAGGGCCGGGGCTTGCCCCGGCCATGGACGACGGTCGCCGCGGCGACTCGGCCCTACAGAGGTTAACGTGCTTTTTTTCAACAACATCCCCACTTTATGCGAGTAACTCCTTTGTTTTCTGGGACATTCCAGATTCGTTTCTGAGTTTCGAAACCCGCCCCTTTGTTTTCATAGACATTCCCGCTTCGTTCCGTCAAAAATGAAATTTTTCTTGAGGCTGGAATGCCTTCTTGTCTCATGGTCTCAACCCAGCATTCTAGCCTATGCTTTTTGAGTTGTCAAGAGACAATTGATATGATGATACGGGTCGGTCAAAAACTGAGAGAAGGAGATTCCGGGTTATCTCTCCGGAGGCCCTGACATGCTGCGAAAAGATTTCGCCTACGCTTGGCGGACGCTAAAGAGGAGTCCGCTGTTTGCCCTGACTGCGGCCGCAACCCTGGCCCTCGGCATCGGCGCCAGCACGGCGATTTTCAGCGTGACCAACGCCGTGGTTTTACGGCCCCTGCCCTACAGGGATTCGGACCGGCTGGTGCTGGCCTGCTCGGACATGACCAAGCGTAACGTGCGGGACTTTCCCTTTTCAGACGCCAACTTCATCGACTTGCGCAACGGGTCGAAGGTTTTCTTTGAGGACTTCGCCGCCTTGGATACGGGCCGCGGCATCTTGCCGAGGGAAGACGGCACCCCGGAGCAGGTGAAATTTGCTGCGGTCACCACGAACTTTTTCCGGCTGCTCGGAGCAAGGATCGCGGTGGGGCGCGATTTTGCGGACGAGGACGGCCAGCCCCGGCCACCCCAAGCCCAGGCTGCCGGCACGCCGAGCGCCCCGGGCACGCAGGCTGCCCCGCAGCTTCCGACGATCGCCATCCTGAGTTACGGCTACTGGCAGCGGCGGTACGGCGGAAGCTCCGCCATTCTGGGCCACGGCATGTTGAGTGCCGGTAACGCCGGGCCTCAGATTGTGGGTGTCCTGGCGCCGGGCTTCGAGCTGCTTTTCCCGGCCAGCATGGACGTCGAGACTGTGCCCGACGTGTGGGTGGCGAACCGCCTCGCCTACGATGCCGCCAATCGGAATAACGTCTCCATGCAGGTGGTCGGGAAGCTGAAGAGGGGCGTGTCGCTGGCGCAGGCCCAATCGGAGGTGGATCTTGTCGCGACGGAAGCCCGCCGGAATTTCCCCATCCTTGGCACCGCGGGTTACAGCATCCGCCTGGAGCCGATGAAGGCGTATCTCGTGGCCCGCGTGCGGCCCGCCATCCTCGCTCTGATGGGCGCCGTGATTTTTCTGCTGCTCATCGCCTGCTCCAACGTAGCCAATCTCATGCTAGTGCGGGCGTCGCTGCGCGAGCGCGAGCTGGCGGTGCGCACCGCGCTCGGCGGCAGCCGGTGGCAATTGGTTCGCCAGATGCTCGCGGAGGCCTTACTGCTCTCCGGCTTCGGGACCGTGCTCGGCGTCGGCCTGGCTTGGCTCGGAATCCACGAATTGCTCGCCATCGCGCCGGCGAACCTGCCGCGCCTCGAGACGGTCGCCATCGACCCCGCCGTGCTCGCCTTCGCGGTGCTGGCCGGTCTCGCGGCCACGGTGCTCTTCGGCACTACGCCCGCCCTGCGCGCCTCCCGGCCCGACGTGATGCAGGTGCTGCGTTCGACCGCCCGCACCGCGGGCCTCAGCGGCGGGCATCTCCTGCGGAGCGCGGTAGCGGTGGCGGAGGTTGCCCTCTGCTTCGTTCTGCTCATCGGCTCGGGCCTGATGATTCGCAGCTTCCTCGCCCTCCAGCACATCGACCCGGGCTTCGACCCTAACGGCGTATTGACCTTCAACGTGCTGGGGGTGTTTCAAGGGAGGCCAAAACCCGAACAGCGTGCGGCGCTCATGCGCGAGATTCAACAGCGGCTCCGCGAGCTGCCCGGCGTTCAAAATGTTACTGCCTCCACCCCCTTCCCGCTGGCGGGCGGGTTTTCTCCGATTCGTTGGGGCCTGGAGCCGGCGCTCACCGACCCCAGCAAATTCCAGGCAGTCGATAATCAGGATGTGCTGCCCGGCTATTTCGAAACGCTGCGCACGCCGCTGCTCGCCGGGCGCACCTTCACCGAGGTGGATAACGCGCCTGACCGCAACTTGGTGATTGTCGATCAGGCACTCGCCGCCAAGGCCTTCCCCAACCAATCGGCGGTGGGTAAGCGCATCCTGATTCGCATCCGCACACCCGAGCCCGAATGGGTGGAGATCATCGGCGTGGTCGGCCACCAGCGCGACACATCGCTGGCGGAGCCCGGCCGCGAGCAGATCTACTTCACGGACGGCTTCTTGAGCTACGGCATCGCGGGAACCTGGGCCATCCGCGCCGCGGGCAACCCTGCGAATCTCGCCGGGCCAGTGCGCGCGGCGCTCGCCCGGCTCAACTCGCACCTCCTCATCACCCAGATGCAGCCCATGCAAGACCTCGTGGAGAAGGCGCAGGCGGGCACCCGCTTTTCACTGCTGCTGATCGGCGTTTTCGCCGTGGTCGCGGCCGTGCTAGCGGGCGTGGGACTCTACGGCGTGCTCTCCACCATGGTCCGCCAGCGCACGGCGGAAATCGGCGTGCGTATGGCCCTGGGCGCGGTCCCCGGCGACATCCTCAAGCTGGTGGTGGGACAAGGCCTCCGCCTCAGCGCCGCCGGCATCGTCATCGGACTGGTGGCCGCTCTGGGCGTGACTCGCCTGATGACCAGCATGCTCGTGAACGTCAAAGCGACCGACCCGGCCACTTACGCGGCCATGGCCGTGCTCTTCTTCATCATCGCTGGTCTGGCGTCTTGGCTGCCCGCGCGCCGCGCCGCCGCTCTGCACCCCGCGGTCGCGCTGCGGGAGGAGTGAGAACAAGAATTAGGAGTGAATGTGATGTTCCCCTGTCCACTTCTTGAATTGCTTCATCTGGCAGGCTTGCATCTCGGCGCCCCAGTTGAGGGCATAGGCAACTAAGCAGAGGCCGAGTATCCACAGGCCGCCAGGAAGGAGGAGCATTAAAGAAAAGTACAGCAACTTCTTCCAATACAGCTTGAGTGGCCTCCACAACGGGACTTCCCTAAGGCATGCACCGATATCGCCGCTCGCTGGTTGCCGCATACGGCTGGTCCGATAGCTGAACTCTTACCGCTACCCATTAAATAACTACCCAGCCGTTTGATCCACAGTACTAAGGTACGGGTCGATGCAAGCGGGATACGAGCCGGCAGGGGAGCAAGGGGAATCGCTTGGACAATGCCAGGCGGGGCAAGCGGGACAGCGAGCCGAATTATACGATCGATTGCACACGGACAAGCCGCAGAGTCTCTGGAAAGCGAGACTCTGCGCTACCGGCTCTGCGCTAGGGTTTAATCAATTCGCCCACCAAGGTGCCCTCGACTACAACTGCCCCTCCGCCCCCGAGGGGGTCATCTTTAAGCGGGAAGTAGGTAACGATGATAGTGCCGGTTAGCTGATCGGGATCTTCCCCGAATTCAAGGGTGAAATCCACACGCGCCACAACTTTCGGGCTGGGTGGGAAGTCGAAGTCAATTGTTCTTGCCACGATTCTGCCGTCGCCGTCCGGTTTCCAGGAGCCCAGTTGGCTGCTGAAGTGGTATGCCGGCCCCCCTTGCCCGGAATCGGTCACGGAGATCGTCCGATCGGAGTGCAACGTGATGACCCCGCGAGACACAAAAGCTCCCGTCGAGTCCCTGATGGTGGTGAGATAGGACCTGCCAATAAACCCCAGGTCTCCGCCACCCTGGGCGTGCAGCAGGACCACGGAGCCCACGGCCGCGAGCAGGCCGAAGATGCCGAGTGTGACCCAAAGACGTAGATGCTTCATTGTTTCTCCTCCCGATTGCACACGGACAAGCCGCAGGGTCTGTGGAAAGCGAGACTCTGCGCCCCCGCTATTAGGATGAAATCCCATTCGAGGCGCCAGTCATTCCCGCGAAGGCGGGAATCCGGTGCCCCTTCACCGCGTTTCGAAAGGCTTGCGGAGTAGATTCCCGCCTTCGCGGGAATGACTGCAACTCGCAGCGCCCATGTCTGGCAAATGACACTACTAAGGCCCGGTGCAAAGGCTAAGAAATCTCTTTCCAGCGGTCGTGGAAGGACTTTTGCGCAAGCGCAGGGAGGTCCCGTGCATCCGTCCAGCGGGACGCCGGGTAGAGGGGAACTTTTCGAATCCAGCCGGAACGAGCGAGCAGGAACTGGCCCCGGCGCGCCAGGCGCCCGCCGAGCGCATAGACCCAGGGTCGCGACATGGCCCAGGCAAAGAGGCGCATCATGGTTTTCTCCCGCAGGAGAGAGCCTTTCGCCCTGGGTGCAGGAGCCTCTTCCTGCGCTTTACTCCGCAAATGCAGCAGGAGGTCGGGGATATTGATTTTGACGGGACAAACCTCGCGGCAGGCTCCGCAAAGGGACGAAGCGAACGGCAACTCCCGCGCCTGCCTGATGCTTGTTAGTTGAGGAGTGATTAGCGCCCCGATGGGGCCGCTGTAAACCCAACCGTAGGCGTGCCCTCCAATCTTGCGATAAACCGGGCAGGTGTTGAGGCAGGCGCCACAACGGATGCAGAAAAGCGCTTCCCGCATCTTGGGGTCCGCCAAGGTCGCCACGCGCCCGTTGTCCATCAGCACCACGTGCATCTCCTCCGGACCGTCTTCGCCTGGGCGGCGCGGGCCGGTGAGAAGGGAGGTGTAGGTGGTCAGCTTCTGGCCGGTGCCCGAGCGCCCCAGCAGCCGCAGGAAAACGCCCAGGTCCGCCAAACGCGGGATCAGCTTTTCGATCCCCACCAGCGCCACGTGCACGCGCGGCGCCGTCGTGCAAAAACGGATGTTCCCCTCATTTTCGACCAGCACCACCGTGCCGGTTTCCGCCACCAGGAAATTGCCGCCGCTCATTCCCATGCCCGCCCTGGCAAATTTCTCTCGAAGGACTTGGCGCGCAATCGCTGTCAGGCGCTCCGGCACGTCGGTACGCTCGGAGCGAAGGTGAGCGGCGAAGAGGTCTGACACGTCATGCCTTGTCAGATGGATGGCTGGAGCTACGATGTGCGCGGGGCGGTCGCCGGCGAGTTGGATAATGAACTCGCCCAGGTCGGTCTCGACGGGGCGAATCCCCTGCGCCTCGAGGGCATGGTTCAGTTCCACTTCTTCCCCGACCATGGATTTCGCCTTCACGATTTCTCGGGCGCCGCATTGCTGCGCGATTTCCAGAACAATCCGGCAGGCCTCATCGGCGGTCGCAGCCCAGTGCACCTTGCCGCCGCGCCGCTCCAGGTTGTCGGCGAACTGCTCGAGGTAATAATCCAGGTGCATCATCACTTCGCGCTTGAGCTCCTGGGCGCGCTCGCGCAGTTGTTGCCAGCCAGGCACTTCGGCGATCGCTTCCAGGCGGTGGGAGTAAAGACGGAGAGTGGAAGAGCGATAGGCTTCCTGAAGATGCGCGTCGGCGAGGGTTTTGTTACCGCGCCCGTGAACTTCGTTACTGTAAACGCCGGCGTCGGACATGGTCGAAAGTCGAGAGTCGAGAGTCAAGAGTCAAGAATCAAGAGCCTAAAGGTTGCAAGTTTCCCTCTCCCCCTTGGGGGAGAGGGTGGCCCGCCGCCGGCGTTTTCTTCAGCCGGGGCGGGCCGGGTGAGGGGGTAGCCAGCCCGCGCCGATCGATCCGGATCTCACTGGCCATGCAGCGCGCAGGGATTACGCTCTTGCTATTTCTGCGCGAGTACCTCCGCCAGGTGCATCGTTTTGAGTGGCAAGCCCTGGCGATGAATCATCCCGCCCAAGTGCATCAGGCACCCGGAGTCATTGGCCACAAGGTACTCGGCGTTGGTGTGAGAGGCAAAGCCGAGTTTGTCCTGACCCATGGCGGCTGAGACTTCGGGGAATTTGACGGCGAAGGTCCCCCCGAAGCCGCAGCACACCTTGTACCCTTCCATCTCCACGAAATCGATGCCGCGCACCTTGCGCAGCAGCTTGCGGGGCTGCTCCTCGACCCCCAACTCGCGCAGAAGATGACAGGAATCGTGGTACGTCACGCGATGGGGGAAGCTTGCCCCAACATCCTCGACCTTCAAAACGTTCACCAGGAATTCCGAGAACTCGAAAAACCTGTCGCACAGTTGATGGCATTTTCGAAGCTGATCGGGGTCGGCCGCGAACAGTTCGGGATAAAAGACGCGCACCATGGAGGTGCAGGAGCCGGAGGGGCACACCACATAGTCCGCATCATCAAAAAGGTCGAGGACTTTTGACGCCACTTTCCGAGCTTCATCCCAGTAACCCGTGTTGAAGGCCGGCTGACCGCAACAGGTTTGCGCAGGATTGAAAGTGACCTCGACATCCAACCGCCGAAGGACTCGAACCACACTCTCTCCCACTTGGGGAAAAAACTGGTCACCCAAACATGTTACAAAGAGCGCGACTCGAGCTCGAGACATCTCAAACCTCGCCAATGCCTCACGCTATTAGAAAACCCATCTGGGGTCAAGGATGAAACAGCGGTATGAAACAGCGGTATGTGGTAGGTGGTATGTGGTATGTGGGGAAAGACCAAGCCGGTAGCCGGTATGTGGTATGTGGTATTTGGTATTTGGGGAAAACGAGTCGGTAGGCGGTACGTGGTACGTGGTGAAAGACGAGCCGGTAGGCGGTAGGTGGTAGCTGTGGGGTTTTCATCCCCACATACGACCTACCGGTAGGTGGAGGATGTTCTTCCCCACATACCACATACGACATACCACATACGACGTACCACATACCACCTACCCGGTCTCACCGCAGCGGCACTCGGACGACGATCGTATCGTTCACCCGCGCGATGAGCGAGGAAAACGAATCTTTGCCCACCTCATTCATCGCTTGGACGAGAGGGGTCAAAGGCTTCACGGTGACGCGCAGTTTCGCCTTCGGGTCGCGCGGCACCTGAAAGGAAACCACGCAATCGGGCCGGCCGTCGCCATCCAGGTCGAGTGGCTCAGAGATCGCGGCCGGCAGCGCCGAGACGGGTTTCCACACAATCTGCACAAACGAGGCGGTGGGCGAGAGCGGGGCGCGTTTCAGCACGGGTTGTAGATGACAATCTGGTAAGACTCGCGGGCGATGGTGCGAGCCGGCTCGCCACCGGTGTAGGTGGGGTCGATGGGCAGTGACGTGCGGGCGGCGGCGCCTGGTCGTACAAAGGGCGCGCACCCGTGCTACCTGCTTGTTGTGCGCTTGTCTTTCTGGGCATTGTCTTCGCCCTATATTCGCCTGCAAGCCCCTTCGGGCAGACGTGCATCCTAAAAAAAGCTTGACCTCATCCGATACTACATGTAGTATCATGCGTAGGAGAGGCCAGAGAAGTGAGGCACGATGGCGGATGAGGAGCAGATAAGGAAACGTATTGCTGGGATCGCTGAGCGACGCAATAACACGACGATCGACGACATTCAGTGGGTGGTGACCCAACTCGAACAGTGGCATTCAATAGGGAGCCGCACTGCCCGCCATGGTGTGCTGTTTAGAGTAGGAACGCGGCGGTTTATGGTGAACTGTCACAATCCCGGCAGCAAACAAGTCAAGCCTTACTCCGTTGATGAGTTTCTGGACGCTATGATTGAACTGGGGTGGTATGAGGGTTGAAAAGATGCCGAAGGACGCCAAGTATTATCTTGATCTTCCGTATACGGTGATCGTGCGGCAAGACTCGCAGGGTGACTTCGTCGCGAGGGTCGACGAACTTCCCGGTTGCAGTGCCCATGGGAAAACTCCACCTGAGGCTCTGGAGGCCGTGGAAGAAGCCAAGAAACTATGGATCACTGATTGCGTGGAAAACGGTGATCCGGTGCCTGAACCCTCAGTTGATGAAGGGCTGCCTAGCGGGAAATGGCTCCAGCGGGTTCCGCGCAGTCTCCATCGAAAACTTGTCCTGCAGGCCAAACGGGAGGGAGTAAGCCTCAACCAGCTTGTCACATCAATGTTGGCCGAGGCGACCGGTGCCAAACGGGCAGAAGAAGCTCACGGAGCGTCACTGACCGAACTGAAAAAGCCCATCGAGGCGTGGTGGGCCCATTTGGGGGACCAAGTGCGGGGTTTCCACAATTGGTCAATCCAGGTGCAACGTCCGAACGCCCTCTTGAGAACCGAAGTGCTGAGAAAGCGTATATGTGGGCAGGGAGGCCGGAAGAGAAACATTTTCCGACATGAGGAATCAATTCATGAAAAAGAATTTGCTCACCACGGCGGGTAGCAACAAATACGAGACCTTCCTTCGAGATCTTAATCTCTTCGACATACATACTGTGAGATCCTCGACGGAGGTGAACCGGAGACGATATTTCGAGGTACATGGCCGCAAAAGGGAGCCGCTCTATACGCTCCTGGTTAAGTGCGAGTTATCAGATGTAGGCGAGGGTTACTTCGACACAACCTCGACGTTTCGGCTGAACGTGCGAGGTGCAAGGACAGGGAAGGCGCTCCTGACCATCGAATGCACACTAGTAGGTCATTTTCACACTCACGGCAAGGTCGCGACGGACCTAGCCCAGCGCTTTGCGGAGTCAGATTTGGAACTTATTATATTCCCTTACTTCCGGCAATTCGTGTTCGATACGACCGCACGAATGTCCATCCCTCCGATAACGGTCCCCCTTCTTGCAGGACAGTAGAACAAAATCATCCGCGAGCTGGCGCATCTATGAAGGGGGCGGCGGAGTCAAAGAAATTCTGGTGACTCCCCTTGGGTGTTTGTTTTGTGTGGCGGAGCGAGCAGCCCCCTCAGCGGGGGCGCAGAGTCTCTGGTTATGAGGCTCTGCGGCTATTCGTTGATTATCGCATCCGGCCCAGATGTTGTATCCAGAAAGGCATATGTACAAATCAAAGGGCCGCAGAGTGTGAAAGGCACACACTCTGCGCTACCCCGTGTCGGCGTTGGTGTTAATCCAACGGGGACGGTCTATCAGCCGACGGATCCCCCTACAAGGAAGAGCCGCGGACCCGAAATGCGGGGGTGCGCGCTACCTTTCAGCGCAGCGGCACTCGGACGACGATCGTATCGTTCACCCGCGCGATGAGCGAGGAGAACGAATCTTTGCCCACCTCATTCATGGCTTGGACGAGGGGGGTCAAAGGCTTCACGGTGACGCGCAGTTTCGCCTTCGGGTCGCGCGGCACCTGGAAGGAAACCACGCAATCCGGCCGGCCGTCGCCATCCAGGTCGAGTGGCTCGGAGATCGTGGCCGGCAGCGCCGAGACGGGTTTCCACACAATCTGCACAAACGCGGCGGTGGGCGAGAGCGGGGCGCGTTTCAGCACGGGTTTATAGATGACAATCTGGTAAGCATCGCGGGTGATGGTGCGAGCCGGCTCGCCGCCGCTGTATTCCGGGTCAATTCTTAGCGAGGTCTTCGCCGCCGCGCGGGTGAAGAAGCCGAACCAGAACAGCGGCCCCACCACCGCCACGGCGATGGTCAGCACTGCGACCGTATAACCGAGTATGGGAGTCAGGCGTTTCATCATAACGTTCTCCTTGCGCGGGTGCGTCGTACCATCCCGCACTCTGTCATTCTGAGCGAAGCGAAGAATCTCCGCAGTTCGCGCTCCGGCCAGGCATCCCTGCACTCGTCGTAGACTGCTCAAGCGAAAAACAACTGCAGAGATTCTTCGCTTCGCTCAGAATGACAGCCGAAGGGCTCAGAATGACAGAGTGCAAGCGTCTCCCGCAGCCCTTGCACTAACCTCGAACGACGAGCCCAATCAGCTTCTCGAGCGAGTTGGCGATGATACTGCCGCCAAACATCGTGGCAAAGGTCCACGCCGCGTAAAGATAGAGCAGCCGCGCGCGCTCCGGGTTCGCGCCCACCGGCGTGCCCTTGATATGCCACACCGCCGCGTCCTTGCGGCAAACGTCGACGCAGGCGCCACAGCGCATGCAAGAGGAGAGTGTCTTGCCGGCACGAATGGCGTCCTGGTCGATGGCAAGCGTAGGACAATTGTTCTGGCATAACAGACAACCGGTGCCGCACTTCTCCTTGTCGATGCGGATGTCAAAGATGCTGGTCCTGCCGAAAAGCGATTGGAAGGCGCCGAAGGGGCAGAAGAAGGCGCACTGCGTGCGCCGTTTGGTGAGGAACGGCAGCACGACAACCAGGCCCAGAAAAAGCGCGATAAAGATCCCGAACTGAATCGCCGTCTGTGTGGAGCGCACCTGGGGAAACTCGGTGACCGCCTTGAACGGGCAGAGCCACATGCAGTACACGGGCTCGTAGGTGGCGGCGGAGAGCAGCACGATGGCCACGAGAATCGCCCACGGCACGAGCCGCCACTTGGGGTTGATTTTGCGGAGTCGCGCCTTCTTGGGGATCGAGGAGAAGCCTTCGTCCAGCCCGCCGAAGAAGCACCCATAGCTACACCACGCTTTGCCGAGAATGACGGTGGCCAGCAGCCACAGCGCCACCATCATGGCGATGCTGTGGGGGTTCGAGGGCGTGGGGAGGATGGAGCCCGGGAAGATGATGGTTTTCGTCAGGGCGGCCGGGATCACCGTCATGGGGATCACCATGAAGCAGAAAGGTGTGTCGCCGGAAATCATCCGTTCCATGGGGATGCTCATCGAAGCGCGCAGGGCAACGAGGCTCCAGATAAAGCCAACCGGAAACAGGAATCCCAGGGTGATGAAGAATATTCGGCGCCAGCGATAGGTCTCGCGGGTGCGCATCATCAGGAAGAACAATGCCAGCATGAAGGCCCAGGCGACCAGCGCCGCCAGCTTGGCGGGCCGGCCCGGCTGGCGGAGGACAGGCGTGAACAGCAGCAGCGTGAACAGGCCAATGGGCACGCTCAGAAGAAGCGAGCGCCCGATTCCGCGAGGGGAAGCGAGCGCGCCGGAACGAGCACGGTCAGGCATGGAACACCATCCCAGTAATAAAAATGACAAAATTCGCGGCCCGGCCGGGAGCCAGCCGCCAGGAGGCCACGCTTACGACTCCCAGGTAGGCGTAATAGATGGCGAGAGCGGCCATGGTCATGCGGGCCACGGCCGGAACGGCGCTGAAGCGACGCAGCGAGCTGACCGCGAGCGAAGGAAGAAACCACACGACCGTCCCGGCGAAAAAGACCGCGAAGAAGGCCAGCGCGCCGGGCAGGCTGTGAGTCGCGGCGGCACGGACCCCGGCGGCAACGAACGGCGGGCAGAGATTGAGCCCGGTGAGGAAGCCGAGGGTGAGGGCGGCGGGCGGGCGAAAGCGATCTGCGGCGCCGATCTGATAGAGGCGAGTGTGTTGTTCGTCCGGCGCGTTGGCGCAACCGCGGCGAGGGAAGAATGCCGAGAAACCCAACAGAGCAGCCAGCCCGAAGTTGGCCAACCCGAAGACCAGGGTACGGGTACGGAGGTCAAGCGGAATGGCCAAACCGGCGGCCCAAGCCACGACGGCAAATGCCAGGTAGCCCGCCAGACGACCGCCCAAGAAGGTAGCCAGCAGCCGGCCCGTCACGCCCAGGCCGCGCGGCTCGGCCCCAAGCCACGGCAGCAGCACAGGGCCGCAGGAGGCCACACAGACGGGACCCGACCCGAATCCCAACGCCAATGCCTCGGCCATGCTAACCATGGTTCTCCCGCCGGCTCGCTATCACTCTGAGCCCTTCGGCTGTCATTCTGAGCGAAGCGAAGAATCTCTGTAGTTTGTCGCACCCTACCGAAACAAAAAAGCAACTGCAGAGATTCTTCGCTCCGCTCAGAATGACAGCAAAAGCGGTGGGAAAGACAGCAGGCGCGCTCAGAATGACAGCCTGCGAACGTTTTTCCGCAGGCTATAAAGCCCGCCCTCCAGCGAATCCTAGCTAGCCGGGCGTCGGAAACTTCAGTCGCGCGCTGATGGCTTGAATCTGTTCCAGCGATTTCGTCTTCTCGAGCGCCGCGATCTGCACCGCGATATTTCCCAGCGCCGTGGATTCGCTGGGTCCGCGGAGGACTTCACGGCCCGTCAACTCACTGGTCAGGCGGTTGAGGGTTTCATTCCTGACTCCTCCGCCGACAATGCAGATGCGCTCGATGGGCGCTCCGGCAATCTTCTGAAGCTCCCTGATTACTCGGGCGTAGCGGTGCGCCAAGCTGCGGAAGATGATGGCGGCAAGCTCCTTGGGCTGGGTTTCTTCCTCGAACCCTTGCGTTCGGAGGGCAGCATTGATGCGGGAAATCATGTTGCCGGGCGCAAGATAGGTCTTCTCATCCGCATCGAAGGCGGGGCCGTCAACGGGGATGTCCGAACATTGCTGCGCCAAGTCGGCAGGGGTCAATTGGTGCCCCTGCGCATTCCACTCACGCAGGCACTCCTGGATCAGCCACAACCCGATGACATTGCTCAGGAAGCGGATGCTCCCTGCCACGCCGCCTTCGTTGGTGAAATTCTGCTCGAAGGACGGGCCTGTGACCACGGGATTCGAAAGCACCATGCCCACCAGGGACCAAGTCCCGGAGCTGATGAAAGCCAGCTTTTCATGGGGGAAAGGAATGCCCGCCACGGCCGCGCCGGTGTCGTGGCAGGCCGGCGCGACGACTTGCACATTGGCAAGACCGAGGTCCGTGGCGAGCTCCTTCCGCATTTTTCCCAGGGGCGTCCCGGCGGGCGCGAGGGGAGGGAATTTCTCCAGATTGAGATTCAGGGCGCGGGCAAGTTCCTCCGACCAGGAGCGCTTATAGACATCGAGGAGTTGCGTGGTACTGGCTTCCGTATACTCGGCTATGGCGACTCCCGAGAGCCGGAAAAGGAAATACTCCGGGAGCGTGAGCCACTTTGCCGCACGATCCCATTCCGAAGGGAATTCCGCGGCGTGCGCCATCAACTGGAAAACGGTGTTGAAAGGAAGAAACTGAATCCCCGTGATATCGTACATGCGTCGTTGGGGAAGGAGCGCAAAGGCGCGCTCCATTTGGGGGAGGTTTCTGGCGTCGCGGTAGCAGTAAGCACGGCCGATGCGGCTGCCCGTGCGGTCGAGCAGCACGTAGTCCACGCCCCAGCCATCGACGCCGACGCTGGCGATGCGGCGTCCCGCTTTGGATGCCGCAAGGCGCAGTCCTTTGAGGACCTCCTGCCAGAGACCGTCCAGGTCCCACACCAAGTGACCCGCCTCTTGACGCGCGCCATTGGGAAAACGGTGGACCTCCTCCAGGATTCCTTCCTCCCCAGTCCAGCGGCAAAGGACTACACGGCCACTTTCCGCTCCTAAATCCACTGCGGCAATATAAGTACCGGTTTTCATACTCGCAGTTCCTTCGCTAAACCCTATGTCTAGGAATCAAGTGACGGATCGGTCTCACGCCGCGAAGATTTCTCCTCGTGTGGTCAGCGCCTCCGTGTCCTCCGCGGCCGGAAGACCCTCAACACAGAGGTCGCTGAGATGCTCCGTGTGCTCTGTGTTGAAGCTTGAGAGGCACGGAGGACACGGAGAGTCTCGTCTTGATTTCGGCCAACAGCCGCGCTGTAATGCTAGGCGTAGCTCCCTCCGGCGGATTGGTTCTTCTCGGCTCGCTCACGGGTGATCCGTTGCATGTACCCCGACTCGCGAAATGCGGCCAAGGGATCTTCCGGCAGACCTTTCGAGCGTCTCCACTCCCGGATTAGGGGCCGCACGTCCGTTGAGAAGGCTCCTTTTAGACACTCTTCGGCGTCCACCAGCTCACACTTTTGCTGGTGGCGAGCCAGACGCCCGTGGTCCACAAGTGTTGCCTTGGCATACAACTCTTGGGCGGTCACGGCGGTCTGGATCATTTCCTCGATCTTGCCTTTCAAGTTGTGGCTCTGGTCGATCATGTAGGCGATGTCCGCGCGCCACCCAACCTCCCACTCGAAGTAGAGGATTTCGTGGAAGATGCGAAAGACTTGATAGGGATCGATCGAACCCAGGGTCAAATCATCGTCGGCGTAACGGCGGTCGTTAAAGTGAAAGCCTCCCAGCATCTCTTCGCTGAGGAGCCACGTCACGACTTGCTCGATATTCTGCGCCTGATAGTGGTGGCCCGTATCCACAAGGACCTTGGCGCGCGGACCGGCAGCGCGGGCTAAAAGTAGAGACATCCCCCAGTCGGCAATGTCAGTGTGGTAAAAGGCCGGTTCGAAAGGCTTGTACTCCACCAGCAATCGCTGGGCGGGTGAGAGCTTGGAGTGACTCTCCCTCAAACCCTCTTCGAACCACTGCTTCCGCTGGCGAATGTTGGCGGTCCCAGGGTAACTCGATCCATCCGCAAACCAAAGCGAGATGTCCCGGCTCCCTGTCTGTTTCCCAATCTCCACGCAATCCAGGATATGCTGCAAGGCTGCCTGGCGGATTTCAGGGTCGGGGTTGGCCAGTGACCCGTACTTGTAAATCTGGTCCTGAAAGACATTGGGGTTGATGGCGCCAATCCCCACGCCGTATTTTGCGGCGTACCCCTTTACTTCATCCGTGCTCTTGACGCCTTCCGGGAAGTCCCAGAGCACGTGCACGGCCACGGTCGGACAGATGCCGGTGAAGTGATGAACCTGTCCGGCATCGCTAAACTTCTCTTTGGTGGACGTTGCCGCACCCAGTTGGATGAATTTACCAAAACGAGTTCCGGTATTGGCAAATCCCCAGGACGGTATTTCGATTCGGAAAGTGTCTAAACTCTTCCAAAGAGTTTGATCGGGCGAGTCTTTCGACATGCTTCACCTCCCTCGGGGTGGGGCCACATACTACTGGTTTGGCTGGGGAATAGTCAAGGCGGGTGTGGGCAATCAATGGGCAATCAATCCGCGCCGCCGGGGAAGATGCGTGATACAATCGAGGCGTCAAGATGAGCCTTGGGAACCGTATTCGGACTCTTTTCCGCCTCTTCCTGTTAACTACGGTCCTGGTGACCGTGGCGCTGGTCAGTGCCATCACTACCATACGGCTTACCATTCGCGCCCACCAGGAGACGATGCCGAACTTGGTCGGATTGTCTTTCGACTACGCTCAACGCATGGCCACCGGACTGGGTCTTGAAATAAAGGTCGAAGACAAGCTCTTCAACACCCAATACCCTCCCCAGGCGATAGTGTCCCAGATGCCTCCGCCAGGAACCCGCATCAAGATCGGCCAGCATGTGCACGTCCTGGTGAGCCTGGGGCCTCCCCAGGTCGTCATCCCCAACTTGGTGGGGACCAGCGTTCGCGCGGCACGGATCACAGCTATTCAGCGCAACCTCACGCTGGGCGATGTGGTGGGAGTTCACTGGCCCAGCGCTGAGCCCGAGCAAGTGGTGGGACAGGATCCGGCGCCGGCAAGCACCGAGCTAAGGACCCCCGCCGTGGACATTCTGGTTTCTGTCGGGGAAGCGCCCCAGGCATACTTGTGCCCGAGGTTCGTCGGCCAACCAGTTGCAGAAGTCCGTCGCAAGCTCGAGAAGGCAGGTTTCAAAGTGGCTGGAGTCACGCCCATTACCACCGAGAGCGGCCCTCGCGGGATCGTATTGACACAATCCCCACCCCCTGGAAGCAAGATTAACTCGGACGCCGTCTTCAGCTTCCAAGTCTCGCAATGACAGTGTTGAAAAACCCTGCTACAACGGCATCATAACTGCAACACTATGTCCATAAGTCTTTGGAAGCCGTGTTGAGACTTCCAAACTGTCCCATGTGGCGTGGCTTTATGGGTGGAAATTCGCAGTTTGATGTTTGGATGCCAACCACAATCGGCTTGGGGGCTTAAGGTGGCTCGCGGCTGGAATCGTTGCACGGAAAGGTGGGATTCCTTGAAATGGGTCTGAGCAGGCTTGTCGTCCTCAGTTCGGTCATTGTACTCCTTGGGGGCAGCACATGCCTCAGGGCTTCCGATGATTGCCTTTCCTGCCACGGAGCATCCTCAGGGTTAACGAACTCGCAAGGGAAGCCCATCACCGTGAAGGCGGAGGCGCTCGCGCAGAGCGTCCACAAAGACTTTCGCTGCGTGGATTGCCATGCAGGGGCAGCCAAGCTCCCGCACACCGCAAAGAGCGCATCGGCCTCCTGCCTTGCCTGCCACGCGGAAGCCTCGGGGGAGTTGGGGGCCAACGCTCATTCCGCGCTCGGAAAGCCGGATAGCTCTGAAACCTGCATGGCTTGCCATGGCAACGCCCACGAGGTTGTTAAGCCTTCCACCCGCGGCGCCGCCCTCTGCGCCACCTGCCACGCAGACGAGGTCAAACAATTCGCGTCCAGCATTCATGGACGAGCGCACGCTCACCTGAACGGGGATGCTCCGACCTGTCTGAGCTGCCACGGACCCTCGCACCAGGTGGTGACTGCCAGCGCTCCAAACTCGCCGGTCAACAAACTGAACCTGCCTCGGACCTGCGGACAATGCCACTCGAACCCCGCCTTAGCGGCGAAATACCTGTTTACGGTGGCCAAGCCCGTGGAAGCCTACGAGTCGAGCGTGCACGGGCGCGCCATTCAGGCCGGCAAGATGAATGCCGCGGTGTGCAATGACTGCCACGGTGTCCACGACATCCTTGCGGGGGATGACCCGCGCTCGCCGATTTTCAGACTCCGGGTAGCCTCGACGTGCGGGAAGTGCCACGCGCAGGTTTTTGGTCAATACAAGGAAAGCATTCACGGCCGCGCCGTAGCGGCGGGCGTTGATTCTGCTCCTACCTGTACCGACTGCCACGGTGAGCATCGAATCCTGGCGCCGAACGACCCCAACTCCCCGGTTTATGTGGCCAACATTTCCCGCGTAACCTGCTCGCACTGCCACGCCGACCAGCGGCTAAATGCGCGCTTTGCCCTCCCCCCGGGCCGCGTTTCAAGCTATGAAAACAGCTACCATGGCTTAGCGGCGCAGGCCGGTTCCCAGACAGTGGCCAATTGCGCCTCCTGCCACGGCGTACACAACATTCTGCCCTCCTCCGACCCTCGTTCCACGATTGCCAAGGCCAATCTGCCCCAAACCTGCGGGAAATGTCACCCGGACGCGGGCAAAGAGTTTGCGCTGGGGCCGGTCCACGTGCTGCCTACCTCGGCGGCCGAAAATCGCTGGCTTTTCTACGTGCGCCTGTTCTATCTCTTTACCATTCCCGCCGTCGTGGGGTTCATGCTGCTGCACAATCTCCTGGACTGGCTGCGCAAGCTGCGCCGCCACGTCGCCCGCTACCGCGCGCTCCATACACCTCTCCGCTTCACCCTGAGCGAGCGGGTCCAACACGCGCTGCTATTGATCAGCTTCATTACGTTAGTGATTACGGGCTTCATGCTGAAGTTCCCGGAAAGCTTCTGGGCGGCGCCGCTGGTAAGGTGGGAGAACGGCTTGCCGATACGCGGCATCGTGCATCGCATCGCGGGGGTAGTGATGATCGGCGTGGGCTTCTACCACCTTCTCTATCTCATATTCGCTCGGGAGGGGCGGCGCGACCTGCGTGCTATGTTGCCCAAGGTCCGAGACGTGCGCGAGGCGGTCCAGACCGTGGGCTATAACTTGGGGTACCGCCGGGACGCTCCGCTTTACGCCAAGTTTAATTATGCGGAGAAGCTCGAGTACTGGGCGTTGGTCTGGGGGACCGTGGTAATGGCGGTCACGGGCATTTTCCTTTGGGCGCACAACTTCGTACTTGAATACCTCTCCAAGGTCTGGCTCGACATCGCCACGGCCGTCCACTACTACGAGGCCATCCTGGCCACGCTCGCCATCGTCATTTGGCACTTCTACGCCGTCATCTTCGATCCGGACGTTTACCCCGTGAAGTGGACCTTCGTGAGCGGCCGCGCGCCTGAACACGAGGTGAGAGAAGAAGAGGAAGAAGCCGCGCCCCAGGCCGCTCCGGAGTCAAAATAAGTCATTTGGGCCTAAGAAGCTTGCGCACCATCGGCGCTAAAAAGAACAGCAACAAGCCCAAGACGTAGAACGCTCCAAACACGAGGCAAACAATCTTCGCAAGCGTTCCCACGATTGCCTCCTCCACACTTTCGCGTTTTGGAGTGCGGCAGCTTGCTGCCGCTTTTCCTGCTCGGCGGCACCAACTTGCTGGCTGGGATGACACGCCGCGCCGCGATGAGCGCGAGCAAGCTCGCGACGGGCTAAAGCGGCAGCAAGCTGCCGCACTCCAAAAGGCGCCTACTCCAGGACCCGGTGCTTAACGTTCATCACATCGCGGCAGGGGACAGCCCCCAAAATGACATTCTTCACTCCCACCACCGGCAGAGCCTTGAAGTTGTATCGGGTGAACAAATCCAACGCCTCTTTCATGGTGCTTCCGGGGTTGAGGGTGATGACGTTCTCAACCATCAGGTTCCTGAGCAGTTCATTGTCCTCCGCCATGAACAGGTCCTTGATATCCGCCACTCCCAGGAGCGTGTCGCTCGGGTCCACGATGTAGAGGTACATCACAACGTCGATTCGTTTGGCCATTTCGCGGCACTTCACCTGGGCTTGCTCGACGGTGATATCCGGGGGAAACTTGAAGAAGCGAGTAGAGGCGAAATTGATAATGCTGAGATCCTGTTCCTCGAGGATTTCCTCAATCTTTCTGACCTGGGATGGCTCGAGCAGTTTTAGGATGGCCTTCTTGTCCTCCGAGGGAAGAACCGACAGGATATCGGCGGCTTGCCCGGATGTCATTTCTCTGATGAGTTCGGCCACTCGATCTTTGCGGAGAGAGCGCACAATATCGCGTTGAACAGCCGGCTCAATCTCCTCCAGGGTGTCGGAGGCTTGCTCCGTGTCCAAACCCTCCAGGATGGTAGCCCTCTGGGAGCTGTCGAGTTCTTCCAGGATGTCGGCCAAGTCCACGGGATGGATTTCGGCGAGTCTTTCTTTCAGAATACTGAGCCTGAGATCCCCCTTCAGTGCGCCCAGTTGGGGCGGCAATGGCTGAACATAGGACCAAGGGATGAGATTCCTTTCGCCGTCGCCGCTTCGTTTGGATAAGCGGTTGGCGAGAGCCCTCAGTCCCAGTTGGCGGAGCAAGCCGTAACGGCTGATGTCGACATCGCTCACGTAGACCTTGTCACCAGTGACCGCCAAACGAATGTCGTAGACAACTTCCACCTCTCGGCCCTCGATGTCCAAAACTTTTTTGTCCAAGAGATAGTCCCTCAGCGGGATTTCTCCGGGCAAAAGCCCCCGTACATAGCTCTGTGGACCCTCGATGTCGACGATGATTTCCCGAGGGCCAAGCGATCGGACCTTTTGCTGCGGTACGAGCAACGCGGGGTCACCGAAGGGTCGACTAATCTGGAAATGAGTGACCTCGGCCAGCTTGCCCTGGTCTACTACGATGACGTCGGTCAGCTTGCCGATTTTCTTCCCCGCCAGATACGCGCGCGCCCCGATGAGTTCGGTTAAAAAATAGCGCTTCTCTACCCCGTTCCGGGCCGTTTTCGTTTCGCTCATGAGTCACCTCCGCTCAACGCGGGTGGCGCATACATCGTTCTTTATGTATGCGCCCCAACCTTCCCCATGGCTTCACAGATGTGGCGCATACATAAAAAGCAATGTATGCGCCACCCATGAGATTCACCGTACATCACAGACTCTTAACGCAGCATCGTAATGAACCTGTAGATCAATATCCCGACCAGAAATATCAGATAAAGCCGGAGCGACAAGAGAGAGAACTTCACCATGGGGGTCATTTTGATCTGGGGTTTAGCGTACTTCTGGTTGATGGATCTCACCGTGCTCACGGTGTTCTTGAAGAATTCAGGAATCATGTTTAGCCTCGACGCAGTCGTTCACTTCAGAATGTTCGGAAAGAGCGCGCTGATCCCGTACAAGGTGGAAACGATGATGATCAGCGTCACAATCGTGATGTTGGCGATATTTTGGAACAGTGTATTCTTGTACCGGCCCATGGTTTCCTCGTTGTTAAGGAGCAGGATCAGAAAGACCAAGGCCGCAGGCAATAAGGTCACCGCGATTACCTGCACAAAAAGGGTGATGAGCACCAGAGGTGCGTGAGGAATCAGAACCACCGTCCCCGCCAAAAAGATGCCGAAAAAGTAATACGCGTAGAACCAGGGCGCCTCTTTCACTTTGTTGTTCAAAGAGTGGGCCCAACCAAACACCTCACCGAAAGCCCACGAGCTGGCGAGCGAGATACAGATGGCTCCCAGGAATCCCGCGTCGAATAACCCGATGGCCAGGAATGTGCCGAGTTGCTTGTTGATGCCCATGAATTTAGCGGCAGCCGAGGCGGCATCGTAAATGTTCTGACCGGGGAGAAGCGTGCCGGTAAGGATCACGCAGAAGGCGGCTACGGCCACCGTGAAAAAGGCGCCTATCGCCGTGTCCACCTTGCCGCCGGTGATGTCTTTCTCCTGTAGGCTCTTGTCCACCACTGCGCTCTGTTGGAAGAAAATCATCCAGGGGGCAATCGTGGTACCGATATTCGCCATGACGAAGAAGAACAGCTCGTTAGTGAACCCTCCTGGTGGAATCTGTGGAATCAAGCAACCACGAAGAACTTGACTGATCGGCGGATTGATCATGAACGCGGCGGGGATGTAAATGAGATTGAGTACACAAAAGACCATTGCCGCCTTCTCCCATGTCCAGTAGCGCCCCTGGATGACCATGGTCCCCATCAGCACCGAAGCCATGAGCACAGTGAGAACTCGCGGCACACCGAAAATACCGAGCGCCGCAGTCATGCCGATAAACTCCGTGATCATGGTGAGCCAATTCAACAGCACAAGGTCCAAAAGGGAAAACCATCCCCAAAAAGATCCGAAAGCGTGAAAAATGGCCTCCGCATGACCCCGTTTGGTCACCGCGCCAAGTCGTACGGTCATTTCCTGCACGTAGTAAGCGACCGGCCCCAGCAGGATCAGGAACCAGATGAGACGGAAACCGTACTTCGCCCCTGTGGCGGTATAGGTCGTGATGCCTCCGGCATCGTTGTCGGCAACCATGACGATGATGCCGGGGCCGGCGATAATGAGGAATAGCCTGATGACCTTCAGGATCTTCTTGTACCTGTAATAGAGCTTGGAAAGAGCGTTCATGGAGGCATCCCGCTGGCTGGTCCGTGATTTGCCGTTCACGCCCGGGAAGGGTGCGGGCGCACTTTCAACTACGGGCTGCGCAGTGAACTCCTTTTCCATGTCACATCTCCTCGAGGTCATGGGGTTCGGTCGGCGGACACAAATCCCCTCTAAGCTCTCCGTGCAGTGCCTTTCGCCAATGCACGTGGGTTAAGCACGAAGGCCCCAGACCCTTCGCTGCGCTCAAGGCAGGCTCTAAAGAACGGGTCTGTGCCGGTGTCGCGTGAGCCAGTGGCTCTCGGTTGGGATTTGAGGCGCGATGGCAGTGAGAGAAAAGGTGTGATCAGGCAGGAACGGCAGGTAGCGCACACCTGCTTTTTAGGTCTGCGGCTCTTCCCGCCGTGAACTTTTGAAAGCCGCAGACCTGCAAAAAACGCAGACCTGCGCTACCCAGTCACAGCCGTTTCTAACACCCAACGCAAGGCGCGCCTTGCCCCCAAGGCTTGTCGCCGGTGTTTCTCATATCCCTTTCTGGAGGTGAGACGTGAAACCGGGGAGGGAAAGAAGATTACCCCTCCCCAGGAGACGGAGAAGGGGCTAATGCCGAGGGCTGACCGCAAGGCCCGGACGTGCAGCCTTTGTCGAACGGGTTGTCCTCACTCGCCCAAGCTTCAGCACCGCACGCCGTAAGAGGCTTTAAAACCTCAGCCACGTTAGACAGACCCTTAATCCGGGAATGCCTGTTCTACCCAATCCATCAGCATCTTTGGACACTGACTGGGCAGTGGCTTGTGTGTCGCGCGGACGCCTCGCCTACCGAGGATCCGGCCGCTGCATCGCTGTAAACCCCGCGGATCCAGCGTCCTCTTGCAAAATAAAACAGGGCTTTTAGACGTGTCAAGAAAAATCGACATAACTTAAACAAAATTTACGTTTTCTTTATATCTTCCTTATATCAAGCGCAGTGACTCAGCAAAATCAGCATTCCACAGGCACAATACAGCGGCGCGCCACCACGGGCGCGCGCGTCCCCGGTTCCATTCGAAGTGAACCTTACTTGTAAGCAAAGATCTCGGCGTAGAGGATGAGGGCGATGATGCCGAGCCCGATGGTCAAGGCGGTGAAGCCGAAGCGGCGCCAAAACTGAACGACGACCGGGGGCGGAGCGGGCATCAGACGTTTTTCCAGTTCCCCCCGCTCGAGCAGTTCCCGGTATTCGCGCGGGCGGTCGAGCTTGAACTTTTCCAGCGGCTCGCCGCCCGTAAACACGACCGTATCGATGGGAAATCTCTCGGGCCGGAAGTGGGTGTTGAAGAAGTGCACGGTGAAGATGAACCCGACGGCCAGCAACGCCTCGTCACTGTGGATGATGGTGGCCACGTTGATTAACCCGCCGGGGAGCAGCCGGGTGAAGAATTCCGGGAACCAGAGCAATAGTCCCGTCGTGCCGATGACCGCCACGCCCCAAAACACCGCGAAGTAATCAAACTTCTCCCAGTACGTCCAGCGGCCGTATTCGGGGCGCGGCCCTCTGCCCACAAACCATTTGAGCGAAGCGGTGAACTCCCGCCAGTCGGTCCGATTGAACACCATGCTCTCGGAGCTGAAGATGAACTGCCGCCAGCTTTTCCCGCTCGCCCGGCGCTGGCGGGCCGCGTCCCAGAGGTGCAAACCGAAATAGGCGAAAGTGAGCACGGCACAGAAGCGGTGGATGACCCCGGCGGCCTCGAAGCCCCCCAGCAGGTGCGCGACCACCTGCGCCCAGCGCGTATAAGAGAACTTCAGCATCATGCCCGTCAGGGCCAGACCCAGGAAACTGGCGACGACCATCAAATGCAGGTTGCGGTCAAAGGGCCGGAAGCGGCGCACGTAGGCCGCGCCTTTCGCACTCCCGTCGGCCTTTAATTCCCTGCTGTACTTAAGCGAGCGCGGCAGCCAGGCCACCGTATGCACACCGGCCACGACCAGCGTGCCCATCAACAGCGAGGTCATTCCCCAGAAGGTGAGGAACAGGAAGGGATACTTTTTGGGATCGTGGTGGGTGGCGTGGGTGAGATATCCCGCAAAGCGCCGGTTGGAGCCGGGATGGCACTGGCCACAGGTCTTTACGACATTCACCCGGCTGAGGCGGGAGGCGGGGTCGGTCACGGAGCGAACGTCGTGCGCTCCGTGACAGTCGTAGCACTTGGCGGTTTTCACGTAACCCAGCTTGGAAACCTTGCCGTGGTACGTCTCGAAGTAAGTCTTGGCGATGGCCTCATGACACCGCCCGCATTGGTCCATGATGTGGAGGCGGAAGTCCGAGAGGTCGGTCCGCTTGATGGTGTGCGCCGAGTGGCAGTCGCTGCACACCGGCAAGGGCTTGGCCGTCTTGGTGACCGCTGTCGAATGGACGCTGGCGGTGAAGGCCTCATAGATCCCCTGGTGGCACCGGCCGCAGGTCGCGGGCACATTCTTGGGATTCACGCTGGAGCGTGGATCGCGACGCGGCAACTCCTCATGCGGCGTATGGCAGTCGGCACAGTTCGCCGTCACGGTGAGGCCACTTTGCAGCAAACCCTTGCCGTGGATGCTCTCGTCGTAATTTTCCACCACGTTGGTTTGCGTCCCTTCATACCGGACTGCCGCCCGCTCCCCATTGCGGTGGCACTTGCCGCACAGGGCCGGAACATTGCGGGAAAAGGTCGGCGAGCGGGGATTGTTCCTGCTCAGCACTCCATGGGTGCCGTGACAGTCCGCGCAGGCGGGCGCATCCGGGCTGCCCTTGGCCAACAATTGCCCGTGAGTGCTCTGCTGGAACTGTTCGACGGCGGCGGCGTGGCAAATCGAGCAATCGACTCGGGCGGTTATCGTGGCGCAAGGCCGGAGCAGGGACGGGTCACCGCCGGTATGGCATTGCACGCAGGCTGTCCGGGCATGCCGCGAGGCGGAGAGCTCCTGCTCGTTGACGAACAGGGAGCGCACGCGGCCACCACTGGCGGTTTTCAACTCCGGGTTGCCATGGCAGCGCTGGCAGTCGCGGTCCGACATCCCCTGCGCATAAAAGACTTGCCGGATCTTGTGCGGCTCGTGGCAGTCCACACAGGCGGGGATCAGGTGCGGGCGCTTCTCCCACAACTCGCCGCGGATGACTTTGCGGTGCACCGTCTCAATCAATGCGTGGCACTTTGTGCAGGTATGGGCGATGTTCTGTTTGGAAATCGAAGACCGGGGATCGGTGTGGGGTAAAACGAAGTGCGCCGTGTGGCAACTGGTACAAACCGCCGTGACGATTAGGCCCTTTTGCAACAAGGCCTCGCCGTGGATGCTTTCGGTATAGTTTTCCAGGATCTTGTCCTGAGGGATGTTGTGAGTAAGCTGGACGGGAGTGCCTTCGTGATGGCAGCGGCCGCACAAAAAGGGGATCTGAGTGGTCGCGGTGGGAGAACCGGGATCGGAAGGCCGCAGGATGTTGTGAGTTCCGTGACAATCGGTGCAACGAGGGGCCAGCGGGTCACCGCGCCTCGCTGCCCTCCCGTGCAAGCTTTCCGCATACTGCTTTGTTTCATCGGCGTGGCACGTGCCGCAGTCAACCGGCTGGAGCTTCTCGGGATGGGGAAGCTCCTTTCCAGCCAGATCAGCGTGGCAACTGGTGCACTCGAGTGTAGCGTGCGGCGAAGCGCGCAGGGCAGCTGCGTTGAAGGGGGGAGGCATTCCCGGCTGCCGCTTGCCGGTGCGAGGACCGGTTTCGTGGCAACCCATGCAGGGCTCGCTTCCCGGCAAAGGCTTGGGTTGTTGGGCGCACAGGGGCAAAGCAAGCAAGAGAGAAACGAGGCCCGCAGCACCGAAAGTGACCAAAAGACGTTCTAGCCCTTCAAGGGTCATACCATTTGTCCAGGTCCTCGCCTGACCGTGGTGGAATTTCACAGCACATCACAGGGCGAGCAATTCGGTTGCCAGCGGAATTCTCGCCGGCATTTGGGCAGCGGTGTCATTTGGCGTGGCGTCCATTTTGAAAGGCCAGTCAGGCGAGCACCCGCACTTCCACTCCGCACAGCCGAGGATGAGGGTCGGCTTGCTGCAAAAGTCAGGGAGTGTGTCTTGGTCCGGGTCTGGTACCGTCGCGTTCCGCCCAGGCAAAGAACTAGCCACCCGGTTGTAGGGGTACGACAGCAGGTAGCGCGGTCAGGGCTCTCGTGACCGTGGGCTTTTCCTTCGCCGACGAACCCACGATCAGTTTCAAAGGCGAATTGACCGTGGCTAACCCTGCCCAATCAACCAACCCCTTGCGCCTTCCTCATCCAGGAGGGGAATAAGCGCGCATTGCGCCGCCTGCTTTACTTTATGCTATGATGTAAAGTGATGGCGGAAGCGACCCTTTCAACCAAGAACCAGATTGTCATCCCACGGGAGGCTCGCGAGGCTTTACAGTTAAAGCCCGGCGATAAGCTCATGGTGGTGGTTTGTGGAGAGAGGGTCATTGCCCTGCAAAAGCCCAAATCCCATCATGCCGCGATCCGCGGGTTAGCTCGCGGCGCCTATCCCCGCGATTATCTTCAAAAGGAACGCCAGAGTTGGG
>Ga0326727_10003922_pt1 | contig 46139 bp, 24 predicted proteins | sample MB2enrmetagenome_FD_207643 | JGI IMG/M metagenome (GOLD analysis project Ga0326727, IMG submission 207643) | Lab enriched peat soil microbial communities from McLean, Ithaca, NY, United States - MB29MY | ecosystem: Environmental > Terrestrial > Soil > Wetlands > Peat | place: USA: New York... | reverse complement strand
CAGCCCCAACTCGGCCCCGCTCGCCGCTACGCCCATCCTTCCGCCCACCTTCACCGCGACGGCCACGGCTACCCCCAATCCCGACACGCAAGGGGTCGCCACTACGGCCACGGCAACGGTCAAGTGCACAGCCAATACGCTGACTAACGGAAACGTGCAGCTTCTGGCCCTCGATCCGGGAGGAAACACGGTCGCTTCGCGCAGCTTCACGGGCCAGAGCTTCACGGCTGGACAGTCCCGCCAATACGCCCTGTCATTTACTCCGGCCACCCTCGGAACCTTTTCCATTGCCGTTAGTGTCTCCAGCGCCACTGGGCAAACGTGGAGCTGGAACAGTTCGGCCGCCAGCATTGTCGTCAATTCGTCGCTTGTCTTCACCTCGTCGGCTACGGCTACTCCGCCCAACCCGGCGCAGGGTTCATCCACGAACATTGCGTTCACGGTGAAGGAGACTGGGGCATCGAGCCTCGCCAACGGCAACGTCGAACTACAGGTATTCGATAGCGGAGGCAACGCGGTGGTCACCAACGTATGGAGCGCACAGAACTTCAGCGCCGGCCAGTCCCGCTCCTACGTCCACACATGGAGCGTGCCCAGTTCGCAGGCCGCCGAAACTTATACGGCCATGATCGGCGTCTTTGACGGGGGCTGGGACACTGATTACTACTGGAACGGTGACGCCGCAACCATCACGGTGACAGCGGCGGAGTTTGTCCCGTCAGTGTCATTGGACTCACGGCCACGACGCTGAACGCTTAGTCGACGTTTAACTTGTCCGCCAGCCTGCGGGCGTGCCTTCTATTAGTTTTTCGCGTGCCGGCCTCGGGCGGCGAACGCGGTTGAGCGTTCGCCGTTTGCAAGACCAGGACTCCTGCACAAACACCAATCTCACCCATGGCACCCCGTGCTGCTACAGGCTCGATGGGGTACAACAACTATGATTCCGCTCGTACGTCTTCGGTTGCGCCTTGGCAGCTGCGGGGAGCCATGGGTTCGCCGCGCTCTTGGAGTTGGCGCCATTCTCCCCGCAAAAAACGAGCCCGCCCGCATAACGGGTGAGTTCTCGGCATTATCCTAAGCAGGTCGGCGAAGATCCAGCCGGCCCAACCGGGAAGCGGTTTTTCCATCCGGAAATCTGTCCACTTGCCATCGCGATCAGTTGCGTTGCCAATTTTCGCTTATGTTACTTCTTTGCCGAGCCCAGCTTGGCAGCGCACTTCTTTCTTGCCGGACGTTTTGCGGAGAGACTCTTGTCCGCGACGGCTTTTACCGCGGCAATGGACTCTCTGGCATGCTGCACCACGCTCTCCACGGTGAAGTGGAAATGCTCGAATACTGCTTTCGCAGGTCCCGAGGTGCCAAAGGTTTTCTGGCCAACGATGTTGCCTTCCAGCCCGACGTAGCGCTCCCAGCCCATCGGGATTCCCGCCTCGACGGCGACCCTCGCTCGAACCGACGAAGGCAACACGCTTTGCTTGTACTCGGCGCTCTGCTCTTCGAAAATTTCCTGGCATGGCATGCTGACAACTCGCGCCTGGATGCCCTCGGCCGCGAGTTGTTTCTGTGCCTCGACCGCCAGCAATAACTCACTGCCGGTGCCGATCAGGATCACCTCCGGCGAGCCCTTCGTGTCGCTGAAAACATAGGCTCCCCGGCGGACGCCTTCAGCGCTCGCGACCTTACTGCGGTCAAAGGTCGGTACTGCCTGCCGCGTCAGTGCGAGCACCGTAGGATGTTTTATGCTCTCGATGGCCAACTTCCAGGCCACTGCGGTTTCGTTGGCGTCCGCCGGACGGATCACGCGCAAGTTTGGAATCAGGCGGAGCGACGCGATCTGTTCCACCGGCTCATGGGTCGGGCCGTCCTCGCCCACCGCGATTGAGTCGTGAGTAAAGACATAGCTGACCGGCAGTTCCATCAGCGCAGCCAACCGTATTGCCCCACGCATGTAGTCGCTGAAGACCATGAACGTCCCGCCGAAGACGCGCAACCCGCTGGCGGCCATGCCGTTGAGGATGCCACCCATGCCCATCTCCCGCACACCAAAATTTATCACCCGGCCTGCGTAATCCCAGTTGCTGAAGTTGGCCGAGCCCGTAATCTTGGTTTTGTTCGAACTAGCCAAGTCGGCCGAACCGCCTACCAGCCAGGGCAGGTTCCCAGCAATTGCGTCCATCACCTTGTGGCCAGCTTCGCGGGTGGCAAGACCCTTGGCGTCCGCCGGAAAGGCCGGCACATCCTTATCCCAGCCTTCCGGCAGTGCGCCGGAAACAATCGCCTCCCACTGCTTGGCCAGTGCTGGATTCTTCTTCGCCCAGACATCGTACTTTGCCTGCCATGCAGCTTCCAGCTGCTTGCCACGCTCGACGGCCTGTCGCAGATGCTTGCTCGCTTCCTCGGGAACAAGGAATTGCGCCTCCTCCGGCCAGCCGTAGAAGCGCTTGGCGGCCTTCACCTCTTCCGTACCGAGGGGCTCACCATGCGCGGCGCTCTTGTCCTGCTTGTTGGGCGATCCATACCCGATGTGGCTGTGCACGATGATCAGCGTGGGCTGCCCGGGTTCCTTTTGTGCACCACGGATTGCCGCATCCAGCGCCCCAAGGTCGTTGGCGTCCACCACCGTCAGCACATTCCAGTGGTAGCCCCGGAAGCGAGCCTCCACGTCGTCGCTGTATGAGAGCGAGGTGGGACCGTCCAAGCTGATGTGGTTTGAATCATAAAGCCAGATCAGGTTGGAGAGCTTCAGATGTCCAGCCAGCGCCGCTGCCTCGTGCGAGATTCCCTCCATCAGGTCGCCATCGGAGCAGATGGAATACACGCGGTAATCGACGATCTGGTCCTCACCCTGATTGAAATGGGCCGCCAACCAGCGCTCGGCAATCGCCATGCCCACCGAGTTCGCCACGCCCTGGCCAAGCGGCCCAGTCGTGGTCTCCACGCCGGGCGCAACGTGGTACTCAGGATGCCCCGGACACTGGGAGCCGAGTTGGCGAAAGCGTTCGATCTCGGAGAGCGGAAGGTCATAGCCCGTTAGATACAGCATGGAGTAAAGCAGCATCGAGGCGTGTCCGGCGGAGAGCACAAGGCGGTCGCGATTGGGCCACCACGGGTTCGACGGACTATGGCGCAGAAAACGGTCCCACAACACATATGCCACCGGTGCCAGTCCCATTGGCGCTCCCGGATGCCCGCTGTTCGCCTTCTGAATCGCATCGATGGAAAGCGTCCGGATTGTGTCGACGCAAAGCTGGTCGATCACAACTGCCCGGCTTGTCTGTTCTTCAAGAATATTGGCTGCCATGCGAGAGACTGCCTTTCTGCCTTTTTCCAAAGGCGAAAAGAAAAGAACGGTACAAACATTAACGCCGGAACACAACCCGTCTTTGGTTCCGCGCAATACGTGGCGCCGCCATCCATCTCAAGCGCGCTGTTCCAGGAACATGCCCATCCGCGACCCAGCCTCCGCCAGCACGCTTTGCCTTGCGCACGAGCAAGGCAAAGCGTGCAAACTAAACTGCGGCGAGCCAACGCACGCGCACACGATGTGGCCCGCTTCGCTACGGGCGCGTTCCTATGCCTGCCCTTTCGCAGCATTGAGAAAGCGTCTTTGGTAGGAGATAACCTGGTTGCAGGTTGTGAACTGCGCCAGGTAATTTGGCTCGGCGGTTACTACAACCCGATCCATCACGTCCTCGTATTCCCTGTCGGCCATCAACTCATCAATGTCCGGGAAATTGCTCTCACCTTCCATACTGCAGATGATCAGGCGCGTATCCGGCAAGTTGACGTTCCGCAGCAGGCGGAGATTGTGCCGCACCGAATCCAATCCATCCGATCCTTCCGGCAACCGGAATTTGCGGTAACGCAAAATGTGTTCAGCGATGCGTTTGACTTCCAGCAAGTCTAGAGCGCTTCCCTCGGGAGGAAGGTAATCCTTCTCCACAAGCACGGTGCGGATTTCTTCGAGAAACTTCGGTTCTCCACTGACGGCATACAAGTCCAGCCCGCGCTGCATGAGCTTGGATTGCATGGCCCGGTGGCGGATGAAGCTGTTGATGAAATACGGCTTGGCTTGGAGTGCAAGCATAGTCTGGTAAGGCTCGAACATCAGCGTGAAGTTTACGCGAAAGCCATGCTGGCGGAGCAGCAGAGCCAGGTTGTGTCCACGGAAGGCATCCGCGGTATCCACCTGGTCATAGCGTTTGCTGAACTTCTTGTTGCCGGTGAGGAGTTGCGCCATGTTCTCCGCGTTGACTGGCCCCGTGTGCGGAACCTTGATGACGACCCTGTACTCGGAGAGCAATTCGCGGAAGTGATATGCCTCGTCGAGTAGTTCCTGCTCAGACTTTGCGAAGGGATTATTCAACTCCACGCTAATATCGCATCCCGGCCCCAGGATGGTACCCAACTCCTTCATCACCTCATCGCGAGTGTTGAAACGATGTCCGAGGTTGGCCTTCGGATTGTTGATGAACAGATCGTAGATGATACCGGGATTGCAGGTTAAATTGGCGATCATCGCTTTGATTGGTTCCACCTCGTAGGGGTTCGCCGAATCAGCGGAGAACAGGACGTTGGTGGGACGCTTGACGCCGTTGCCGCCGTAGGAAATGTCGCGAACCAGGTCCAAACGGAGCGCGCCCTCGCTCTCCATTCGCAACTCTACGCGAAAGCCAGCGGGAATCTCGTCCTTGCCGGCATGGAAGGAATCAATCACCTTGCGGAATTCGGGGGTAACCCCAACATGGCGCGTTTGCTGGAGCAGCAACTGCAGGGTATCGAATGAGATCGGGAGATGTTCGGTCCGGTGGAAGTACTCCTCATCACCCTGAATCACATTGATCCGTCCGTTGGCGGTGACCGCCCCCGCGAGGCTGGAAAGAGTGCAGTGGATGGCGCGTTGGATCCCCGCTCGCTGGACGTTTCCTCCCGGCTCGTCGATTGCTGCGCTGCTTCCAAGGTCAAATCGTGCGCATTCTTTACCTGGGTCAATGCTGGAGGACGCGACTTCAGGCGCCACGATCGAAGTATCAGGCATGGTTAAAACTCCTTTATCGTTAAGTGTCATGTGGCCCGCTTACCGTAAAGACTCAAGTCTTACGCGCACAAAAAACCGCCCCCTCATTCGCAGTGAATGCAAATGAGGGGGCGGTTCTGTATGAGGGCTCTACCGCTGAAAAGAAGGTACCCTGTATGTGTCCTTATGTCAAGCACAGAAGGTACCCATCGCGGCGGTTCAACGCGGCGCTCTAGAACCATGGGAACTCATGGGGTCTCCACCGTCACCGTGCGCCTCCGTCCTGCAAGCTGGCGCCTCATTTAATGCTCAGTTCTGATGCAATGCCTTCCTTCGCTTGCCAAGCGAATCGGCGGCAATCATTGCATCAAAAACACTATCCGCCGTTACCTTGAAGTTGTGGTTATGGATGAACGAACCTTCGGCTGCGGCAATCTTCGCGAAGTCCATAATCCTTTCTCTGCTGACATCCTGCATCTTTAGATCTTCAAACGTAACGGGTAATCCCACCTGAATCATAAAATCAACGATTCTGTACATCTCATCCGAGGACAAATCTTCTTCCAGACAAATCTGGCTGATCAACCCGAATGCCACCTTCTCGCCGTGCATGAACCCATGCGTCTCATGGAACACCGGCAGAAAATTGGCGATTGCATGCGCACAGGCAAGTCCTCCGCTCTCCCAGCCGACTCCGGACAGCAGGGTAGTCGCTTCGATCACTTTTTCCAGAGCAGGGGTGACTACATGGTTCTCGACATCGCTCTTCGCTTCTAATCCGAATTCCATGATCATATCGAAGCAGAGCTTTGCCATATTCAGTGCAGTCATGGTCTGAACTCCGCCGGCGCAAGAAACTGCGTGGGACTTAGACGCGGCATTTGCCTCCGGCCACGTAGCCAGAGCATCACCAATTCCTGCAACCAGGTAACGTACGGGAGCATCAGCAATGATGCCTGTGTCAACCAGAACGATGTTTGGATTGTAATTCCAGAAATCAAAACCAGTACATTCCCCTTCCTTGTTATACCAAACCGTACATGCACTGGTCGGGGCATCATTGGATGCAATTGTCGGGACGATAATCATCGGAAGATTTCCCGTTGCGGCAGCTGCCTTTGCGGTGTCGATAAGCTTTCCGCCGCCTACTCCGACAATGACGTCACACCCGGCTTCCTTTGCGACCGCCAGTACCCTGTGAGCCTCTTCTTTTGTGCACTCACCATTAAAAAGTACTTCGAACAAATCAAGCTGCGCCTCTTTGAGAGACAAAGCCAACGCGTCATGTACCGCCTGTCTCGTACGCTTGCCCCAGACAACGGCGGGTTTCGTTCCCAGCATCTTCACATAATTGCCGAGTTCGGAGATCACACCCTTCCCCTGGATGTACTTTCCCGGCAAAACAATGGATTTTTTCATATAAGTTTCCTCTCCGTCTTATCTCATGACGTACCACCGCGGGTCTGATGAAAACTCCGGCGGCCTCTTCGAAAACCCCAGCCCGAAGCGATCACGATTCAACCTCTATTTTGGCCCTTTATCTTGTTTAAGAGAACGTTGGCAACCACGCCATCGGCGAACAGAAGAAGTTTCAATGTCCAAAGAAATTCACAGAATAGCGGTCCATGGCGATTGAGCACACTTCACCTTTGGGCTTTGTGAGTTATTTCATTTCCTCTGCTCTGCAACGAGGTACTTCTCTTGGAAATTGTCAATTCCAGTTTGGGTGCGCGCCCATGGTGGACGGGCACCCAAACTCAGCATGTACTTTCTTTCATGCCGACTCAGGAACGATGAGCCAACGCAGGTGATTCAGCCTCGTTCACGGACAGGTTGTTAAAATACTTTTCTATTTCGCTGATGATTTGCGGTCCTCTTCTCGTGCCAAGGCGCGTAGCTCCAGCAGCGATCGCCATGATGGTCAACTGTGCTGGGTTGTAAGAGCCGTACCCGGAAAATTTCACTCCTACATTCGGCGGGACTGTCTGGCGCATGATCCGAACATGCTTGATTGCAGGATTACCGCCACGCCCGGTAGAGCACTTGACGAAGTCAACGCCTGCCTTTACTGCACACTCACAAGCAGCTTTGACCTCGTCGTCGGTCAGAAGGGCAACTTCGAGGATGGATTTAACTTCCAGCCCAGCATCGTGCCCGACTGCGACCACCGCGGCAATATCATCAGTATAGAAGGCATAGTCCTTGCTCTTCAGTCTTCCGATGTTGGTAACCACATCGATGCACGCCGGGCGCCCTCTCAGAACCTTTACCATCTCCTTCGCCTCATGGACCTTGAACGAGGTAGGATTGGCTCCGAAGGGAAAACTAAGTACCGCTCCGGTTTCAATGCCAGTGCCTTCCAGTAAGTCGGCAACCAGCGCAACCCAGTAAGGATTGGGATGAACTCCCTTGAACTTATACTGGATTCCCGTTTTGCAGGCTTCCCGGATCGCACTCTCGGTCGTGTCAGGATCGAGGATGGCATAATCAATCATTCCAGCCAAAGTCGCCGAACTGTATTCAACGCCGTTAATAACAATCATTTTGGCTGTTCCTCGACTTTAGAAAATTCCACCGTTGGTCAAAGCCGTATAGGTTTTCACGAAGCGCTCGTATCCGTCGTTGTACACGCCGGCCAGCTTGGGATTCGGCGTGTATTCCTTGGTCACGTGCACCGCGATGTCAACCGCTTCCTTGTAGCTCTTGTAAACTCCCGCTCCCACGCCGGCATACAACGCTGCCCCCAGGGTACCGGTCTCGGACGTTTGCAGAACATGGATGGGCTGTTGATAGATGTCAGCCTGCATCTGCACCCAGAGGGGCGATTTGGAGCCGCCGCCGGTGAGGCGGATCGCTTTGATATGGGTTCCTGCCTTCTTCTGGGCTTCCAGGATGTCCCGCATTTCGAAGCAGATGCCTTCCATGACGGAGCGCGCCATGTCAGCCTGGCTGGTGCCCAGATTCATGCCAACGAAGGCACCCTTGGCATTGTTGTTGGCCCGTGGACCCGCCGCACCCTGCAGGTAGGAGAGGAAGGTAATGCCATTGGCTCCAGCCGGAGACCGCATAATCTCTTGATCGATCAGCTGGTAGGGATCATGGCCGGTCACTTTGCCGGCTGCTTTTTCCAACTCGCAGAATGTGTCGCGATACCAACGGAAGCTGCTGGCGGCGGCAATCGCGAAGCCCTCAATCGTCCAGTTCTTCGGGCCCACGTTGCCCTTTACCACCAGTACCTTGTTGGGGTCGCGCAGCGGCTTGCCAGAAACCACGAAGCAGGACCCAAAGGTACCGAGCACCATGGCGCAGTCGCCGTCCTCTACCGCACCACACCCAAAGGTGGAGCAGTTCTGATCATGAGCGCCGACGCACAACAGGGTTCCTACCGGCAGGCCCGTCTTTTCGGAAACATGCTTGGGAACCTTTCCGACCGGCTGCCCGCCGTCAGCGATCTTGGGATGTTTATTCACGTCGAGGTCGAACAGATCCATGATCTTCTTGCTCCAGACGTGGTTATCGACATCCGTCAGAGAGCAGCGGCTGGAGGAGGAGAGATCGGTCCAATAACCTTCGGCGCCAAATTCACGCAGGAAGTAATCCTGGTTCGTAGTTAACATTGCAGTTTTGTCCCAGATCTCGGGCTGATTTTTCCGGATCCAGAGAGTTTTGCTGAAGGAGAAGATGCCCCATGGCATGGGATCGCCGGTGATCTTATAGAAATCCTCCCGGCTGATCTTGCTTTCGATCTCATCCTTCATTTCCGCGCCGCGGAGATCCTGCCAGCCGATGAACGACCGCAGCAACTTGCCGTTCTTGTCCACCGGCCCGGTCACGCTTCCCTGGCTGGAGAGTCCGACAGCAATAATCTCGTTAGGGTCAATTTTCGAATTGACGATGGCAGCCTTGCAGGAGTCGAAAAGCGCGGGGGTAATATCTTCCGCAAGTTGCTCCACCCAAGTTGGCTTGGGGTAATAGCACGGATATTCCCGATAGTCGCTGCCAATTAAATTGCCTTCAACGTCGAAGACGCAAGTCTTGCATCCCGTTGTGCCTTCATCGATACCGACTAGATACTTACCCATATAATGCCCTCTCGTTGTCAGTTTTCGGTGCTAACGCGGTGCTTCTTACTTCGCTACAGCTTCACACGCCGGCTTTCCAGCAGCCAGCTCTTCTCCCAGCATGGATAGTTCATCCACAATCCAAGGTGCGCTTCTGGTTCCGATCCTGGTTGTACCGGCCAGGAGACAGCCCAAGGCGACCATCGGGGTCCAGAAACTGCCCGTACCAGCCACCTTCAGCTTCACATGCGGAGGCGCATACTTGCGCATCAGCTTTACCTGCAGCAGAGTTGGCCCCTTTTCGCGTCCCGTGGAACTCTTGACCCAATCTGCGCCGGCTTCGGAAGCCAGCTCACAGGCCATCTTGAGTTCCTCGTCTGTCAGCAGACCAACCTCAAGAATTGCCTTACATTCGGCACCACCGTCATGGGCTACCTTGGCGACTTCGGCGATGTCCGTCTTGTAGTACTTGTAGTCTTTGCTTTTGAGCTTGCCTACGCTCGTCACCATGTCGATGACCCAGGGTTTGCCGTGGAGCAGTTTGGCTCCAGCCTTGGCTTCGATAACCTTCGTCTCGGTAGGATTGGTGCCGAATGGAAAGCTCACCAGGCATCCGGTTTCGATGCCGCTGCCGTCCAGTTCGTGGGCAACAAGGGGCATCCATACCGGATTCGAATGAAATCCTTTAAAGTTATAACGGAGCGAAACCTTACAGCATTCGCGGATTTCGTCCTCGCTTACTTGGGGGTTGAGCGCCGAAAAATCCATCATCTGGGCTAATGACGCCTTGCTTAGATCCACATCTCCTATTTTCATGATTCCTTCTTCCTTTCGCAGTGCCGCACGGCTCGAGCCCAGGAGCCTGTGTCGCTACGCGTGTACATGTTCCTGCCGGGCAGATGCCGGCTTTAAGGCCGGTACCAGTCCAATTTCCCTCATCTGATCGAGTGCCTCGATAATGGCTGGCGCGGCGCGAGTCCCAATCAAATCGGCACCTGCCATCAGGAAGGCGTATGCGTTCTGCGGGCGCGGGAACTTCACGCCAGCCACCTTCAGCTTCACACCGGTCCCTTTGAGGCAATTGCGGGCCAGCAGGAACTGTTCCATTGTGGGACCTTCAAACTGTCCGGTCGACGTCTTCATGTAGTCCATACCGGTGGCTACCAGCAGACCGCAGGCATTCTTGATGTCTTCATCGGCGAGGAAACAGGTATCCAAAATGGCCTTGGTCAATGCCGGACCCGCAGCAGTCTTGAACTCCTTCAATTCCTGCTCGACCAACTCGAAACGCTTATCTTTCAGCGCGCCCACGTTCATGACCATGTCCACCGAGGTACAACCGGCTTTCACCGCTTGCTCGGTCTCAAACGCCTTGACAGCCGAAGGGACAACACCAAAGGCAAAAGCGATCCCCGTACCGATCAGAATGTCGGTGCCGGCAAGTTCTTCCTTGACGATTGGCGTCCACAAATAACTCGCACTATAGAAGGCAGCGCAGTTGTACTTGACAGCCTCGCGGCAGCCCTCCCGGATATTCTTTTCCTGCGTATTTTTGGGAAGGATGGCGTAATCGAACAACTTTCCCAGGGACCACTTGTCATATTGCGAAAGATCCACCATAAGAACTCCTTGATGCCGCGTAGCGCAAGGCCACGCGGCATCTGGCTAAGCGTGTACAGGCTCTGGCTTGGCTGGCGCTTTCAGTGCCGGTACCAGTCCAATTTCCCTCATCTGGTCGAGCGCTGCGATAATGGCCGGCGCCGCGCGGGTGCCAATCAGATCAGCGCCTGCCATCAGGAATGCGTAGGCGTTTTGCGGACGCGGGAACTTCACCCCAGCCACTTTCAGCTTCACTGGAGTTCCTTCCAGACTCTTGCGCATGAGAAGGAACTGTTCCATCGTGGGGCCTTCAAACTGTCCGCTCGAGGTCTTGGCATAAGCGATTCCTGCTGCGGCAATCAATCCGCAGGCATTCTTGATGTCCTCATCGCTGAGGAAGCAGACCTCCAGAATGACCTTGGTGAGGGCCGGGCCGGCGGCGGCCTTGAAATCCTTCAATTCCTGCTCGACCACCTGAAAACGCTTATCCTTCAGCGGGCCCACGTTGATCATTGAGTCCACCGCATTGCACCCGGCTTTCACCGCTCGCTCGGTTTCAAATGCCTTGAGGATCGAAGGCGAGACGCCCCAGGGAAAGTCAATCCCGGTGCCGATCAGAATGTCGGTGCCGGCAAGTTCTTCCTTGACGATCGGTGTCCAAAAGTGACTCGCGCTATAGAAAGCAGCGCAGTTGTACTTGATCGCTTCGCGGCAGCCTTCCCGGATGTCTTTCTCTTGCGTGTTCTTGGGGAGAACCGAGTGATCGAACACCTTCCCCAATGCATGCTTGTCATACTGTGATAGATCCACCATTGCTTTGACTCCTTTCCATCCAGACATAAGTCCGAATGGCAAACTAAACTGCTACGATCTTCTTCAATTCCATAATGTTTTCGACCATGAAATCGGGCGCGCATCGGTTCAGTTCTGCGAGCGTTCCGATCCCGTACAAGACAGCGCAGGTTGCGATGCCGGCGTTCTTCCCGGTCAGGATGTCAGTAGGTGTGTCGCCGATCATGATGGCGGCATCGCGGCTGCAGTCGAGAGCTTCCAGAATGTAGTTCACGCATTCCGGATCAGGCTTGGGCCGTTGCACGTCGTCGGCCGTCACGATCACGTCAAAGTAGCGGATGGCCTCTAGTTTGGTGAGTATCTGGATCGTTGCTGAACGGAGTTTAAAAGTGGCGAGCGCCAGCTTCTTCTTGCCAGCGTAATACTTCAGGACGTCGAGGACTCCGGGAAACAGAACTGTGTGCTTAGTGCAATTCTCCAGGTAATAACTCTTAAAGATCTTTACCGCTGCGTCAATGCGTTCCTTCTTCTCTTCGTCGAGGCACCGTAGCAACAGGTTTCGGGCACCTCCGCCAATGCATTCACGAACAAACGCCGGGTCCCGCTCCGGGCTTCCCATTTCCCGCAGGCAATGATTTGCAGCCTCGACAATGTCTGCCACCGAGTCGATCACCACTCCATCCAGATCAAACACGATGAGGTCGTAAGCCCGGGTAGCAGTGCGACGCGTGGGTGCAACTCCGGACGCGGCCTCTGACGTATTCAGCACCGTGGATTACTCCTTCCTCTCCAAATGGCGCAAGACCCAGGCGTGTCGCGAGGACACACGGGAACAATGAGATAAGATCCTACGCGCAAACAAAGCGCCGCCCTCCTTGGACTAAACAAATATGCCAAGCAGGGCGGCTTTTTATTAGGGCTCTACCGCTACTAGGGAAGGTGCCAGTTGTTCATCGGATTGTCAAGAAAATAATGAAGCTACGGCCAATTGTCTTATTGCCGTCGATGGGGTCTGCTTCGCTAACGGAATCAATGAGTTAGAAGCGGTGCAAAGATGAATTTCATTTCCGAGAAGACAAGGTGGACGTCTCCAGGCGCAACCGGGCGGCAGCGCGCACTGGGCATGTGTGATCATGGCAATTTTGGAGTTCCATGCACAAATGTCGACCGAGGCGGCGTGCATCAGGGCGCGCCTAGTCAAACTGCGGGATCTGATCGGAGCAACAGGGTACTTGCGAACTGCCCCAGAGGCCGACAGTTGTCATGCGGTGGCTACTGAAACGGTCAAGGTCTCGGTGGATGCGTTCGTCCCACACTGCATATTCCACGCGGTAGGTCGCGGTTATAGCCGGCTTGGGGCTGCTTGGCGGATGGCTGCTGGCCCTTACATTCGCGTTGTCCGCCGCCCTGTTGGGCCGCGCCGCGTATGATGCTGCCACGGTCACGGTCAGCAGTCCATTGCTTTGAGTCCCTGCGGCGGTGATGGCACTCCTGTTCGTTTTGTTCAGAGCGCAGGCCCAGGTCGCGATTGCGTTGATCGTTTTTCCCCGGCTGTTCCGCTACGCCCGAAACGTGCTGGCACGCAGCTATGCCATGCCCCATATCACTACGGCACGCGCCAAAGAACTGGGACCGGTGCGGGTTGCCCTCCGGTTTGACCAAGCCGTCGACCCGTTGGAACCGCGCACCTTATCGTTTGAACTCACCCGCCTCTGGCAAGCGCGAAACCTTGGCTGATTTGCGAGGAAGCTCTTGAATGCACATACTCTTCGTGGCCAATCAGAGCGAAGAAGATGGCGCGGTCGTAAAAGCCGTCGAGCATCTCCAAGAACTCCATTTCGCTGTAGAGTTCAAACGCTTTGTCGGCACCGCTCTCCTTGTAAATATATGCCCAGAGATGCTTCTTGGACATCATCAGCGCCCAAGCCAACTGGCTGGAGGGAATGCCCTGTTTTGCCCGTCTGGCACCCATTTCTCCGAAGATCCGTTCCAGATCACTCTCCGTTTTGGTGAGCAACCAGGCTTCCAAGTGCGAGTAAACTGAGACGGTCGCAGCCCGAAGTTCATCCTCGGGAATCGTTCGATATCCCAGCGTACGATCTGATGTGAGCAGCTTGGTCGTGAGGCTTTCACCCAGACCCTCGGAGTGTTTTTCGATCAGCCGTACCAACCTAAGTCCGAGCATGGTTTAACCTCGATTCTCCCTTTTTGGGACTCATTCGCCGGGATTGTACCGCTGGTAGCTGGGTTCGGAGGATCAAAGTTGGGTATGGGGGCAGAAAGCGAGGCGTTTCCGTTTCATTCTGGGATTTGGTGCGTCTTCCAAAGCATTCCGCGTGGATTTCTCCGACACCGCTGCCTCCCCGTTTGGTTCTCAGCGATTCGATTTCCGCTCTACGCCGCCAGCCGTTAGCTTGCCGGAAGCGGCAACATCGTGATCCTGCGCAACATCGCTGTGAACCGTCGCCGCATCAGGTGCCTTTCCTCCAACAGCAGCCATCGATAAGGGCGAACGTCTTGTCAAAGGCAGAATTGCCCGGCGCAGTCTTTGTGACACCACGTGTGGGCTAAGGAAAGTTGACGACCAAGACCCTGGTACCCCACGCTGAATCACCACGCGGAGAGAGGTTGTCCATCACCAGATGAATGGTCTTGGCCCTCGCATAGCTGACCGCGATCTCCAGTAGGTAGTCGGCAAACTCAGGCGAGCAACGCGTCGGCGTGACCTTGGTGAAGTGCCGCCCTGCCTTCGGCTGTACGCCACAAAAGACGTTGGCGGTGCCGCGGCGCTGGTACTCGCAGTCGTGCCGGACTATCTGCCCCGGACGCATCGGCCTCCCCGGACCGGCAGCGGCGTGCCGCACCACCGACTTCTCATCGATGCACACCACAGGCTCCTCGTCGGAAAGCGGTTTTTCATACACGTAGAGCGACTCAGGAGACAGAACCCGAACATACGAAAGCCCAGCAAGTCTTTGCTGGGCTTAGATTTACCACATTTTTTGGGAAATCACTTGATGTTTGGTGCCGAAGAAGGGACTCTACGGGACGGTTCTCTCGCTTTTCTCAATAACAATGTAAAAACTAATGCCTCTCGGAAGCAAGTAAAAACACAGGGCAGAATCGGTGGATTCGAAGTTTTGCCAGTGACACTGGAAAATTTGAACCCTCGAAAATCTGGAAAAGTGTTAGGAACGTTAGGAAGATAGTGCCCGCCAAGGCTCCCACACATTCTCGGAAACCTTCCCCGCCAGCCATTGCCGGAACCAACTGTGAATACTCTTTAGAATACTACAAGATATTCATTTACAATACCTTGCGTGAACTCACCCTTCTCCAAAGTAGCCACAACCTCCCCAATTTCTCTTCGGGCGTTCATTTTTTCTACCCATCTCCACTCAAGGAAGTTCGGCGGAGCCTGGTGGAGAAGCGGAAACTGGCTGTCATGCCAGTATTCTCTTCACAGCTGCGCGGCTGGGTGACGCGTGGTCGCCACCGGGGTTGGCGGGGGACCGGGGCTTACTGGAACCGGCGATGCAGCCATCATTCACACCCAATGACCAGCGAGCACATCGTGAGACAGTCGCGCCAGACCGGTCCCGAAGATTGAAGGGGGCCCCGCCCAGTCTAACCGGACGCCACATTCAGATGCTCCTCAAACGCGAGTCCCACAACGCGAATGCGGTCTGACCGTATTTTGAGAAGGTTCACGCTTGGGAAGAGCTTTCCTGGAGCCGAAAAGTGGGCGACGACGATCTCCACAGGGATCACGCTCCCACCATGGCGACTTTCACCTACTGCCGCTCATCCGCGCCTGGCTGCGCAATGCGATCTTCCCAACCGCGTTTGAGTTTGAGGCCCTGGGAGAACAGGACGTCCAGGACGCGGCAAGCGACCTTGAATCCGGCCTGTTCGATCGGGCTCTGATTAGGCAGCAGACCAAGCCAATCCGTGGCCAGCCTGTAGGTAAATTTCCACACCGGCACCCCGTTCAGATCGATTGCCGGAAACAGCCAATCACCAGCTAGACGCGGCACAGCTCCGAGGCAGTGCCGGGTGGGGTCGCGCCAGACACTGAGCGGAACCCACATCGCTTCCATCGCTTCTCGAGGATCCACAACCGTAGGAAGCTCACCATCCACTTCGAATACAAACGGAGCCGCCAAAACAAGCGGCTACGTTCTTCGGCTCGCCAGCGCGGACGGCAATGCCAATTCGCTATGCTCGCGGCCGAGGCGGATCCCACACTCCTCTTCAAGTTCGCGCAGGGCGGTATGTAGCAGGTCCGGGTCTTCAGGATCACGCCGCCCACCTGGAAACGACCAGTGTCCCGACCAGGAATCCTCTTACCGCTCCGAGCGCCGGATGAGCAAGATGGATTCTCTCGGCCTGCGCGCACGCACAATCGCTACCGCTGCTTGGGCGCTGCCTCATCTGTCTTTTGCTCAAGATGCCCTCTTCCGCCGAGGAATCGTCACCCCATCTACTGGCAGAGCTCCGGATGACCCTGGCATGGTCGTTCATTCTCCATCGGACGATCCGTCGGAGCATGCCGCGTAGAGGGCGCCGCACCCTTACCCGAGTCATAGCACCGGTAGCCGTTCGCTAATGCCGCCACGGCGTTTGTGACCAGCATTGCGGGGCAGTTGTCCTGCCATTGGTTCCGAGGCAAGGAGGTTTGGTTGTGGCTCAGCATCCTTGCCTATGATCTCGGTAACCTCTGGCGCCGACCGGCTCTGCCGGGTGGGATCGAGGACAGGTCACTGAGCAGCATGCAGCATAGGCTGGTGAAGACCGGTGGGCGATTGGTCAAGCATGCGCGTTACTACCGGCTACTGCTGGCGGAAGGACATCTGGCGCGAGGACGGTTCGCTGCGATGTTGCGACGGATCGCTCTGCTCCCGGTGCCGACCGGATAGAGAGATAGGGTGGTTGAGTCGGCACCGGAAATCAATCTTACGAGAAGGCTGGGCGAGGATGAGTATCGCTAAAACAGGGCGCAAGACGGGGTAATCCTGGTCGTGCCGGTGCGGATGGCCAGACCGCCGGGGTACTCCGATGAGAAATCGCTTCACGATGTCGCGAACAGGCGAGTTAGGCGTACAATAGTGGCGTTTTCGAGGTCGAAAAGGGAATTCCGGCTAACTATTATCTGCTTTAGCCCCGAGATTAATCTCGGCCTAATGGCGCAACCGGCAGACCAGTCGAAAACGGCAGCTAGACAAGAAAAAAATGCCGAACCTTATCGTCATCGCGTTGGGCGCCGCCGCCGCGGTGTTGGCGTGGGTTTGGTTTCGTCGTGGGCCCGTTTTGGGAAGGCCGCTGGCTAATGAACGTCCCTTCGTTGGACAGCCGCCATCGATCAACACAGAAGCGAATCAGCGCGCAGACGGTGGCTTATCCGCGCCTGCCATGAGTGGCGAATGCCAAGATCAATCTACAGAAACGCCACACGAGCCGACAATTGAAAGTCTTGCACGTGCCGTACCAGACGTGACTATTTTGACAATATCCGAATCTGAGGGGACTGCGTGCGTCCCAACAGACGAAATAGGAGTTGGGACTTCCCGGGTGCCCAATTCCCCGTCCGGAGAATCTGCGGTTCCTGTTCCTATCGAGCAGATCGAAGTCCATCCGATTTCGGTTGCTGTTTCTTGTCTGCCAATCAACGAAACAATTCAAGCCCCGATGGATGAAACGGCTCGAGAATCTGAGGAAAACCATGCTAGGTTCGCTTCTCCGCCAATTGCAAGTCCTCAGGAAGAGGAGATGTTCGGGCAAATAGCAGGTTCTGTGATTCAGCCGTTCGTTCCAGGGACAACAACACCGACTCCGTCAGCAGATTTGGCCTGTGTGGGCAAAACAATTCAGCAACCGTGTATTGCCGATGAAGAGTTCGCGGAGCTCTCCACTCCATTGGACACCACGGCAGCAACTCTGCCTATTACAACCCCATCGTCTGGTCGCAAAGCTGAGGCGGCCACCGGTGGGGGGACGGAACCGCCGCCACCGGTAGTTGAACCGCTTCGTAAGGCGCGCAGCTTTTCCGAGCCGAAACCTTCCCCGACAAGAAAGATCGCCACCCAGGATGAGCAAAAGTCAGACCCTACTCCAAGGACCGATGCCGGCTTACCGATTCGTCTTCAGCTGGTATTTGGAGGCGGCGGGGCTGTAAAGAAATTGGCTCTTATTCCGCATCGGTGCGAAGGAATGCCGAGCTGTCTCGAAGTCACGACCATCGCAGGCGACCGTCTGCAACTCTCTGAATTGAGTGCGGATTCCTATGAATCCGTGTCTGTTTCTGAAGTCCCCAACACGCTGTCAGAAGGGGTGGTCTTGCGGGCGCGTGGCGACATGCAATGTTGGCATTGGGAGTTAAGCAGGCGTGAAATATATGTACTCGCAGCGGGAGATGCATTCGGCCTGCGCGGATTCGTGACCCGTCGTAAAGACCAACGCCTATGGCTGAATACGCGGCATGTAGTTTTGGCGAAGGAAAGCTTATGCGATCAGGTTATTGACGCACTCAATGAGGCTGGCTGCGCCCAGCTAAAAGTGTGCGACAGCACTACGCTTGGCGTTCCGACTGGCTGGATTCTTATTCGTGACGTGACGCCCACACGCGCAGTGCCGATGCGCGACGAACACAATATTCTGAACGTTCTCTGTCCGGGACACGAGATTGAGCCACAGTTCATAGGAGGTATCAGACTGGAGAGAAGTGTTTGGCTCGTTGGATTCCCGCCTCACATCCGCTTCGCCGGAGAATTGGGGAATAGCTTTCAGGTGCTGATTGACGACCAGCCAGCAACGCTTACAAGCGATGGTACATTTGAATCTCCGGGTTGGGACAAAGAAGGCGAACACCGCCTTTGGTTCGGTGACCGGGCGCAGACCTATGTGCTTCGTACAATGAAAGAAGAGTGGGACACTTGGCCCGCGCATGATTGTGGCGTTGGCACGGCGATTTGTGGCGCTAGCACCTATCGGATCGATAGCTCGCGTTGGCGACAGTTTTGTATCGCTGCCGCAAATCCTCTTCTGATCGGTGCGCGACCAGGAGAGATTTTCCACTGTAGGGTACCGAACGACGCGAACACTGGATGGGTTCTCACTTCGGTTCCATTTACTCCGGTTTGGGCCTTACCGAGGGGCAGCCTATCAAAGAACAATCGTTCAGCAGCCATTGAGCTTGTTGAATTCATAGAGCCATTGATTCAAGTGGAGCGATCTTTGCACAAGCTCAAAGCCACCTCCGCATTGAGGAAATGGGTTTTCGTGGTGAGAAACGCTCGAAGAAATCGGTTTGTGCTCGCAGTCCAAGGCGAAGAAGCCTTTGCACTCTGGCGGCGTTACGGTGACGTGGCCAAGAAGCTAAGGAGGCAACTGCGGTGAGAGCAGATGAACTACTGCTGTGGTTATCGGCGCGCCGCCAAGGCTCGTGGTCGCAGTTCCGTACTGCCGTTGAAGAACTCCATTCTGTCGAGAACAATTCCGACAGGAACGGAGGATATCAAACAGATGACAACGATTTCCCAGTTCATCAGGAACTTCGACGCAACTTCGAATGTGCGGCGCATGCTGAGTTCTTCGAGTGCGATTCCAAGTACATGTGGCGCATTGCCCCACCCGTGCTGGCTGCACATCCGACTACTGGAGGATTTCGAGCAGTGCTGTGTGGAGCTCGTTCACCAGCATTACGCGAACGAGTGCTTGGTGCGGGACAAAGGTGTGGTTGTGAATCGATGATCTGCCGGGGTGTCCCTGAAGTGATCAGGCTTGTCGCAAGCAACCTCAATTTGCTCTCCGACGTAGCAGCTAAAACGTGCGTCCATTTCCAACCCTATGCACCACGTGCCATTCTCTCTTGTATCCGACCGTATGATCCGTCGACAAGCAAGAATAAGCAATCTGAATTCCCAACAGGTGAAGGTTGGCGAATTCGTGAATTCGATCCTATTTCTCTCCGTTGGCGGGCAACGAATCGGCAACGTGCTCAGGCTGTCCAAACAGGCGTGCTTGAATTCAGCCTTTATGACGAATGGCGATATTTTCTGCGCCTGCCTGGCCGAACCTTCAAACTACCGCGCGCCGTTGCGCTTTATGCGCTTCTCGATCGGCATCGTGGCTTGCTACGCTACGATAAGCAAGCCCAGGCGCTAAATATCCCTGGTACCTGCCGGCCACCGCGACTGCTCGAACGGGCACTTGTACTCTGTTCTGGGTTTCCACCGTCTTTTGACCCAAGAACGTCGTGTCTCACCTACGCCAATGTACCTGCGGATATAGCAGGCTTTGCCGCCGAACTTCTTTGCCAATCTCTCGCATGAACAACCCCATCGCTGTCTTTCAGCATCTCCGCGAGCTCTACCTACGCTATCTTGATAGCCCGCTCGCAATTCGTTACGAAGTGCTTCGTGACGAGCGCCGAGCATTGCTTGACCAAGACCGGCGTATGTGGCGCCAACCTCTAATTGAACCAACTCCTGTTTACCCCACATCCGATGGCGACTTTACAGAGGTTGTGCATGCGAGGCTGGACGGGGCATGGGGCAACAGGATGGCTGGCGAAATCGCTGACTTCCTCAGCTCCTCGCTTTTTCCTGATCATCTGAAGCCATACCAGCATCAGTGCGAAGCATTTGAACGTGTCTTGGTTGAGCATCGAGACCTGGTCGTGACTACGGGTACAGGATCGGGTAAAACGGAGTGTTTTCTTGTCCCAGTGCTGGCGGAGGTGATGCGGGAGTCGGCGCAATGGTCGGCGCCCGGTTTGCATTCGGCCACCTGGGATTGGTGGGACGACCGGCACCGAACGATGCAAGGACGGAATCCGCGCTACGCACAACGAGTGCAGCAGCGCGGGCACGAAACACGGCAGGCGGCAATTCGTGCGTTGTTGTTGTATCCGCTGAACGCGCTTGTGGAAGACCAACTCGTTCGTTTACGAGTGGCGCTCGACAGTGCAGCTGCTCGCGCGTGGCTTGACACACATCGGCTCGGCAATCGCATCTATTTTGGCCGCTACACCAGCCGTACCCCAATTCCCGGGGGTCGTCACGGAGCCGCGGGGCAGTTGCGCGCAGAATTGCGGGACCTTGCCCGAGACGCGGCAGCAGTGGCAGGATCGGATGCTTCGTTATTCTTCCAGAAGCTTGACAGTGACGGAGCGGAAATGTGGTCCCGATGGGATATGCAGGATCATCCTCCGGACCTGCTGATCACGAACTACTCAATGCTGAATATTATGCTGATGCGTAGTGTCGAGGCGGGCATCTTCGATCAGACGCGCGCATGGTTAGCCACGGATCGTAACAATGTCTTTCACCTCGTTGTCGATGAGCTGCACTCCTATCGTGGCACGCCTGGAACTGAAGTCGCATACTTGCTCCGAGTGTTGTTAGATCGAATCGGGCTTACCTCCGATTCTGAGCAGCTCCGCATTATCGCGTCGAGCGCATCGCTGGATTCTGGCGAAAGCGGCGATAAATACCTTGAAGAGTTTTTCGGACGCCCTCGCTCCCGATTCGCTCACGTTAGCGGTACACTTGCTCCAGTAAATCCTGATGCGATTGCCACTTGCCGCGCCTTTGCCGCCGCCTTCCGTGATTTTGGCCGAACGATTCAAACTGACGCAAGCAATCTAGCGGGACCGGCAGAATCGCTTGCGAACGCAGCCGGCGTGCCGACTGCAAATGCCGAGCCAGCGCAGCTGTTGCGTGAAGTTTCGCTCGCAACTGCCGCAAGCGAGGCTTTACTTGCTGCGTGCTCCATCAACAATGTCACCGTACCTCAGCCGCCGGACCGGCTCGGGACAAGGCTCTTTCCTACATTGACGAACGGTGAACGCGCGGATGCCGTCGAAGGTTTCCTTACGTGTCTCTCCGCAGCTCGTCCGGCACCGATGCGGTTGCGCGCCCATTTGTTTTTCCGCAGCGTACAAGGACTTTGGGCTTGCACCAACCCACAATGCACACAGTCGAATGGACGTGCCACACCTGCCCCAGTAGGCAGGCTGTATCACCAGCCCGTGCTCTCGTGCGGTTGCGGCGGGCGTGTGCTGGAACTGCTCGTATGCGAATGTTGCGGCGAGGTGTTCTTCGGAGGCTACCGCCGACCAGACCTACAAAACCCAGGCTCGTGGTATATGAGCCCAGACCACCCGGATTTGGAGACTGCCCCGGAAACCGCATTCCTCGACCGGCGTTTCGACAACTACGCGGTGTTCTGGCCTTCGCTCAACGGTGTTTTGCCCGGGACACCAAATTGGACGCAAGACAATGTTCGGCGGTGCTGGCAAGCCGCGCGCCTTGATTTTCGAGAAGCGCGTGTGGACCTCGGCGTCGGTGACGGAGTTCGCGGCTTTCTCTACCACGTTCCAAACCCTGGGCCGGTTGCTGACCAAGCATATCCTGCCATTTGTCCCCGCTGCGATGAAGACCGCCGGCGGCGGCGGCTCGACACACCGATCCGGCCGATGCGAACCGGGTTTCAGCGTGTCGCACAAGTGCTGTCTGACACGCTCATGCGTGAGATGCCGCACTCGCCACAGCAGTCCGGACGCAAACTCGTAGTTTTTTCCGACAGTCGGCAGGACGCGGCTAAACTCTCCGCAGGAATACGATTCGCACATTACCGCGACGCGATACGTCAGACTCTTGCCACGGCCCTGGAAACGACAGGGCGTGGAGCATTGGCGTTTCACCGACAACTCGCAGGCGTGGCGCTCAATGGCGAGGATTTGTTGTCAGCTCAACGATTCGTGGCGACTCATCCGAGCGAAGTCGCTACTCTTTCACTCGCGCAGAATGCCTCGCTTGCAAATCAGCAAGCACCCGGATTCCCCGGTCTCACCTACGCAGTTGCTGCACAACAGATTCTTCAGCGTGGCGAGCACGGGCCTTTTCCAATTGCCATTCTCACTGAAGAGATCTCGGCCCGTCTTCTCCTACAAGGCATCAATCCCGGAGGTTTTACGAAGGATGTGTTGTGGACCGACTCAGGGCCTTGTGAGTATTCTTGGCGCAGACTTTACGAGTGGCAGGCTGGAAGTCAGCCGACGCCACGCGTCAACCCTCCGCTGATACAGCGGGAGCAAGATCATCTTCAACTCATCCGCGACGCTGCGATGCGCGAGGTGACTGATGCCATCTTTGCATCTGGGCGACGGAGCTTGGAATCACTTGGCATCGGACTGGCAACGACAGACCGCCTGCGATTTCCGGCGAGCCGACAACTCCTGCAGGAGGCTGCCGACGGCGTGATTCAATTGCTTGGCTCCCGCCGCAACCGCCTTGATACGCACGGTGCGAATTCGCAAACAAATCCACCAAGATACGTTACGCAATACCTCCAACGCGTCGCGACTCACAACGGTGAGTCGACGGCTGACTTTGAGCGAGACGTTTATGATCTGCTGCACCGTTCTCAGGTCTGCAATCCAGGGCAAACAGGTGTCCTTTTCTCCCGACACTTGTGTCTCGTCCGGCCCGGCGAAGAGTTTCACGCGTGCCCACAGTGTCGCCGCTTACATCTCCACGGTGCCGGCGGGCTTTGTATCGAATGTCTTGAACCGCTCGATGGACCTCGGCCTATCTCCGACATGCCGATAGAGGATGACTACTATCGCTATCTCGCGCTTCATTCCGGCGATGTGTTTCGTCTCAACTGCGAAGAACTCACAGGTCAGACCAACAAGAGCGACGCACGTCGCCGGCAACGCCTTTTCCAAAACCGCTGCCTGCCACGACCTGTAGAAGAACCCCGCACCGATGAGTTGGATTTGCTCAGCGTGACAACAACGATGGAAGCCGGTGTAGATATCGGCGCGCTTCTTGGAGTCATGATGGCAAATATGCCGCCCATGCGATTCAACTACCAGCAGCGCGTTGGCCGCGCGGGGCGGCGCGAGAGTGCGCTGAGCATCGCGCTCACGCTCTGTCGCGGCCGCAGTCACGACGATTACTATTTTCAGCGTCCCGAGCGAATCACCGCTGAACCGCCGCCGCAGCCCTACGTGGACCTGAGCCGCGAAAGCATCCTCAAGCGTGTTTTCGTAAAGGAAGTGCTCCGGCAAGCATTCGCTGCCCTTCAAGTCTCGAGTGGTAGCAGTGAGAGCGTGCATGGGGAATTCGGCAACGCAGCATCTTGGAGTCAACCTCCAGCGGGTGCAACTGGGGGCCCAAGCGTCGCAGATTTGGTGGACGGCTGGATTCGCCAAAACGGTGCCGCAATCGAGCGAGTGTGCGACGTGCTACTCACGTTCGCAGAACCGGTTTTGCTGAATCAAAAGCCCAGCTTGCTGGATTGGGTGCAGAACGGACTTGTCGGCGAGGTCTCCGCCGTTGCTGCGAACAATCAACTCTACGCGCAAGATGCATTGAGCGAACGCCTCGCCAACAGTGGCCTGCTTCCCATGTTTGGCTTTCCAACACGCGCTCGGCTTCTCTTTCACTCCGACCCTACTCGAAGCCTTAGATGGCCACCAGATAATGCTGTGGATCGCGATCTCGACATTGCCATCAGTCAATTCGCTCCAGGCGCGGAGACCGTGAAAGACGGGATAGTTCACACTGCCGTCGGTGTTGCTCATTATCGCCGTCGCGGCAATCAGATTCTGCCAGAGCCAAATCCATTGGGAGACGACACGCTGATCGGCACTTGCAGTTACTGCCAGGCTGTGAGTTTGAATCCAGCGCCGGGCACCACAATCTGCCCTGTGTGCCAGCAACCCACCTTCGCCATCGTTCCGGTCACGCAGCCGCGAGGTTTCCGCACGCTCTTCGATGGCGGACGCGACTTTGACGGAACGTTTGAGTGGACGCCGCGCGCATCACGTCAGAAGACCGACGCTGATGCATTGCCCATGGGGACAGTGGCGAATGTCGAGTTTTGGTCGGGCGAGCATGACGTCTGTACGGTCAACGACAACGAGGGACAATTGTTTAGATTCGAGTGTCTGGCAAACAGCGAAAGCTGGGTGACTCGTCACGCCGTGGATCAAGCACTGCAACAAAGCGGAGCATTTCCTCCACGGTATGACTCTGCGTCAGTTCCTCGCCTTGTCGGTCTCGGTTCGATAAAGCGCACCGACCTGCTCGTTTTGGGCTTTCACAACGTGCGCGCTGAACTCGATCTCTCGCCGCTGCGCGTAGAAGGACGTGCTGCGCTTTATTCTTTCGCTTTCCTGCTACGCCGTGCCGTTTCGGTCCTTCTCGATATCAATGAATCGGAACTTCGAGTTGGCCTACGAGTGGTCCGAAGCCCGCAAGGTCATGTGGTCGGCCAGGTCTTTCTCTCCGACAGTCTCGAAAACGGTGCCGGTTACTGCTCGCAATTTGCACAGCCAGCGGAACTCGAACAGCTGCTTCGTTTTGTTGCTGATTTCAACGGATCGTTCTTAGGCGAAATCCTTGCCCCACACCATGCCGACGTTGACAGGTGCCAAACGTCGTGCCCAGACTGTCTCCGAGATTATGCGAATCTCGCGTGGCACTCCATCCTCGACTGGAGGCTTGCTGTGGACATGGCCCGCCTCTCACTCGACCCAAATGCCCAGGTAGACTTCACGGTACCGTATTGGCAACCCCTCGTTGCTGCCGTAACAACTCCCTATTTCAACGCTCTCGGCTCAACGCCAGCTTCGTTTGCTGGCTTGCCCACCGCTTGCGCCGGCACGCGCGGCGAGATCATCGCGCATCCCTTGTGGGCCCCTAGCCATCCTACAATCCTGCTTGCGCGAGCCGAAGCAACCGCCGCCGGAATCACGCAAATTCAACCTCTGAAAACCCTCTTTGAACTTGTCCGCAGACCGTATTAATACCCGTTTGTGGAATGAGGTAGTTCCAGCATCGTCTGCAATCCTTTGTGTGGAGAGCGGCGCCAGTACCCGCCATCTGAGGTGATCCTGGGTAGGCCACATCATCTTGTGGCGAAGCGGGGAAATCCCTCTTTACAACATGCGCCAGCATGGGACGCACGATGGGAACCCAAAGCCTATGCCCAATCTATGCCCGTATCGCAGTCGGAGGCAGTCTCTGGGGAGCCGGAAGCTGTGAACTCACAACGGCGACCACCACTCGCGAGGACTCAAAATCCGCTGCGTTTAAGGTCTGCCCTCTCACGAGGAGGTGACTCGCCCCACCCCCACCGTTGCCGAGCAACAAACATATGTTTGTCGCTCACCAGAATCGCCACCGTAAGTTCTTTAGATGCGTGCCCGGTGGCGGCTCCGGCGGAGGGGGTTTTTCGCTCACCTTCGGAGACGAGAACGGACAGTACCGTAGGCGACACCCTTGACAAGCTTCAGTTACAGCCGCTGAAGTTCCAGTTGGATGTCCTGCCGGCCGCCTTCCCAGCGGGGCACCCACCAGAAGTGCCCCTTCATCAAGCAATGATAGCGGAGATCACTTTTCCGGAATTCTCCACCGAACAAATTGCAGTGATCGTGTAGATCTTGGGCCATTCTGGTTCATGATGCCGCTTATCCTGACGCGATCATCGTCATGATTGCGAAGCCTCCGTTCAGTGTTGTCGCCACCTGCCTACGACTGCGCCATCTAGTGCGTGATCGTGATGGTCACGCTGTTTGATCCTGAAGCGTAGTTAGCGCCACCGGAATAGGTTGCGGTGATTGTGTGGTATCCGAGAGACAGACTCGCAGTCGTGTAACTCGCCTGCCCGCTCGTGTTGACGGGCACGGTCGTAAGCGGCTGGCTGCCGTCAAAGAACGACACTACCCCGGTAGAGTTCGGCGGACCTGCACTCGACGAGGTAACGTCCGCCTGGAAGGTGATGTTGGTTCCAGCCTGTACGGTCCTCTTGAATGGCGTAAATGTCAGGTCCACATTTACTGGAGCCAACGTCACCGTGAAATCACGGGTTTGTGGGTCGGCTGCGGCATAGTTGGTTTGTTGCGCATAGGCCACAACCACCGTATGAGTCCCAACGGTTGGCATCGTGATCGTGAAATCGGCGTTGCCAAGGCTAAGCGGCACAGGGATCGCGGTACCACCATCGAAGCTATAGGTGATAGAACCCTCTGCCGGGCCTGCTTGCGAATGCACGCTCACCTTGCAATCGTAATTGTCTCCATATGGGAACCGATCCTTCCCGCAGAAGACATCCAGGTCCACCGGGGCGGGGTTGACCGTCACGGTGACCGGGGCTGATATGCCTGCCGGATTGTCATTGTCGCCGGAATAAACGGCCGTCAGCACATGAGTTCCTACGCTCAGTTCGGATCGATCCTCCCAGTGGGCGCAACCATCCCGGCGCAACTCCCGTGTGACAAGCAGTGTTGTCCCATCGAGAATCTCCACAGTGCCAGTGGCTTTCGCCCTGATGGCGGAAGTAACACAAACCTCGCCTTCGAGTCTTTCGGAGTAGAACAGCCCTGTTCTCCGAACCTTGAGGCTGATCGCCGCATCGTACACAGTCAGGGTCAAGCTCGCCGAGCTACCCTGATGATTTGCGTCCCCTTGATACTGTGCCGAGACGATGACGCTGCCGGAGGCGGTGGGCACATAGCTGCAAGTCGCCACTCCGGCGTTTAGAGTAATCGCGCAGAGAGCCGTCGTTCCGGCCATGAACTGGACCGTCCCGCTCGGCTGCTGACCAGCGCCTGTCACTGTCGCCGTGAGCAGGTCAGCCATGCCCTGAGCAGGCATGGTGGAGACTGCGCTCACTACCGTCGTGCTGGTGGCCTTGCCTACAAGGATGGTCTGCGAGACCGGAGTGGCGGCCATGTAGTTTGTATTGCCCGCCTGTGAAGCGGTCACTGTCACTGTGCCTGCGCCGGTGATAGCCAAGGTGGAGCCGATGATGCTGGCCGGACCGGTCGCGGTGTAGGTTACGGGATTACCTGAGGCTCCGCCAGTTGCGCTGAGCGTGTACGGCCCTGCCGAGCCATAAGTTGCCGTTGCTGGCAGACCGGTGAAAGTGATGACCTGGCTGGCCTGGTTCACCAGCAGGGTGACGTTCGCCGAGACGGCCAGGTAGTCGGTGGTGTCTGTGGGATTGAAGGTGACCCCGAGCGTCTGTGAGCCCGCATTTAGCACCGTCCCGGAGGGCGGCACGTAGGTAAACGAGCCGGCCACTGAAGCGGTCGCGTCCAGTTGCGTCGTGCTCAACGGCGTGCCGTATGTGATGGCCGGGGGCGTGGGCCAGGTGATGACCGGATAGCCTTGGACCATTATGGAGGCCGACCCCGACGCGCTGTTGTAGATTGAGGAACTGGCTGCGTCAGGCGTGTAAGTCAGCGTTAGGGTGTCCGTCCCAACGACAAGCGATCCGGCGGGGATGGTGATCGTGGCGGCGCCGCCGCTGAGAGCCGTAGAGGCCGAGGTGTAACCGCCACTTGTTAGCGTCACCGCGCCAGTGGGTATCGGGTTGCCACTTCCGCCACTGACCGCAACCGTTACGTTCAGAGACTGAGTGGTTGTGGTGCTCGTTGAGGACAGTGTCACAGTCAAGGTTGGTGTCACCGGAGTGGGAGCCGTGACCTCAGTGGTGGCTTCCGCCGCTGTCTTCGCTGCTTCCACGTTGCCAACGTTATCGGTCGCGATACTGTAAAAGCCGTAACTGTGTCCGGTCTGCCCAGCGTAGGTCGCGGATGTCCCAGTCGTATTTGTGAGCCAAGGCGTGAAAGGTCCGCCATTATCTGAAACGTAGATTGTGTAGCTCTGAACACCGGACCCGACATCGGTGCCAGACCACGCAACAGCGAAGGAGAGGCTCGACTCATCTGGGGGTAAGGCAAGTACCTGGCTAACAGGTGGGGTGTTATCAATGGTATTTGTCCAGGTCGGAGTTGCGATTGCAGCGTTCGCGTCAAACACAATGCTGGCCGTATTCTGGATCACAGTCCCGGTTGTCACAGTGGATGCTGGCATCGCCGTGAGGAAGACGCTGCCTTCAGCCCCCGGTGGAAGGAATCCGGCTAGCGGATCGGTTGGCGGTTGATTGGTGGTGGGATCCAGGGATTGGAAGGTCCAGGTTAATGTTCTGGTCGCCGAATTCAAGTATGCGGTGATCGCCACCAGAAGATTAGTGGTGGGGCGGAGGTCCACTGTCGTAGCGAACGGAGCGGCTGAGAGCGGGATGGACGGAGGCGTGACTACCTGATTGGGGAATGTGATTGGACCCAATGTGAGAGTTGTCAGATTTAGACTGGCATCGATCGGATCGGTGATTGTCACGGCTTGTGCGGGCGCGGTCGCTATGGTCTGATTCTGAAAAAAAACCGAGTACCGAAAAAAGCTTGGCGAAGCGAGATAACCCGCTGCACTGAAACCCCGCGGGCCGACTTTGTCATTAGGGTCCAGAGACGTTACAGGGGTGATGGTAATTGTCTGCTGACCATCGCCAGGTTCAGTGGGCGGGAGGGGCAATATGGGCGACCCACATGGAGTGGCACTTGAACCAAGGCTGTTATGGCAACTCTCAACGGCATCGCGAGCGCGACAGAATGTGGCGGCTGCGACTGTAAAGAAGTTGTATGCGCTTTGTCGCTCGAGGCTGAGATCAAAGTATTGCTGTGATGCGGAATTGAATTTGGTGAGCGCCGCGCTGATGAAGTCGATACCGGCTCCTAGCAAGGCTGCCTTGAGATAGGCGTCTTTAGGAGTCAAGGGATTGTTCTTAAGATCATTGAGCAGGTTAGCATTTTGTGCACTTGCGCTAGCCAAGTCCAGGCTGGCTTGCTGTGCCTCAGCGACGTTGGTTTGAGTATCTCCACCATACGCCGCTCTGGTTGCAGAGATAATATGAGTGATTGAAGCTGATACATAGCCCTCCGCCGCCGTTCCTGCGGCACCACCCGCACTGGTTAGTCCGATTTCGGCGACTAATGCACCAACGGCAAGGCCAATTTCCGCGTTCTCAGCACCAGCGAGAACCGCCTGCGCCCCGAGTTGAGCAAGCGCCGCGGTCTCGGCTGTGCTCGCGTTGACATATCCGTCGAATTGCGATTTCGCGAGATCGTAGGTCTGGAGTTGAAGATTATATTGGGACGCACATTGGCTGTCGCATGTGGCGTAGAACGAGCAGGGAAGATCCGCCTCAAAATCGGCTCCGGTTGCCGCTGGTAAGTCCATCACAAGATTCATGAACGCGCCTAGCTGAAAGCTAGTCGTGGTTGGCATCGCGTTGGTGGCGCTAGTGGTATTAAGGCTGATCGGAATGGCCTCAACCCCTCCGACCGGCACAGATCCCAACGCAAAGGCCGAAGCGTTGTTGGATCCTGAGGTAAGGGTCCCAATCAGAGGCTGCGACGGATCAACATTGAACGCAATCGATATTGGGACAACAACGGACAAAACACTCGGAGCGGAATCAACATTCCCTCGATTGCCGTAGGTAATGTAGTAAGTCTGATTGCTGCCGATGCGAATCTGATTGCGACCAACGATATCTACCCATAATTGCGGGGCGCCCCCCTGCTCCACGGTGAACGCGCCCGCAAGCGTAGCCGTTGTGCCATCCGGGTTGGTGACAATGATGTTGCCTACACCTGCGGGAGCCCCTACGAGATTGAATGTCGTCTCAAGGAAACCGGCATCTAACACTTGGGTGTTGGTTCCCACTATTCCGGTGCCTAACCCAGTGAGATTCACTTGGGCACCTGCTTGAAATCCTGCGCCCGTCAAGGTGACAGTTGTCGTTCCAGCGTTACCGCCATGATTGGGGAAGACTTGTGTCACATTGAGTTGGGACCCCACAATCCCATTGGCGTTCGTCAGAACCCATGTGTCGTTCAGCAGAGTGGAGCCATCAGGACTACCTCCGAAGACAATTAGTCTATTGCCGAGGACGTCGTACCCTCCCGACGGCATGAGGCGAGGCGGAGGGAGTGTTCCTGCGGGGCTCAGGGGTTGCCAAACAGGGTTACCGTTGCCCGCTGCGTTAATCAGCACGTATGTGGAATTTTCCTGTTGAAAATTTGTGATTGCAGCCGTGCCGCCGAAAAGAATAAATCGTTGACTTTGGGGGTCATATCCGGAGAGCGCGTTTACCGACTGCAAAGGTATTTGGCCAGATGTCGCGAGCAACGTCCAAGCCGGCGTGCCGCCCAACCCGTTCGCATTACTCAGCACCCAGGTATCTTCGTCGTACTCCCCGCCATAGACGATCATCTTATTTAGTGCGGAGTCGTATTGAGCTGTGTGGTGAGATTTGGTTGGCGGCAATGTACCCGAGGGGGAGAGTTTGATCCACGTCGGCGTCGTCGCCTCCGTCCCGTTCGCGTTCGTTAACACCCAAGTGTCATTGTTCGGTACGCCACTACCGTTGGCGCCGCCGAAAACGATCATTCGGTTTGTTGATGGGTCGTATACCGCTGAACTCCGGTTGAATGCGGGAGGCGAATTTGTCGGAAACTGTTGTACCCACTGGGGCGTACCCGTCGTGCCGTCAGCATTTATCAGTATCCATGTGTCGTTGTACGAAACGCTGCCGAATATAATCATGCGGTTGGAAGTCTGGTCGTAGACCCCAGCAGCGGCTTCACGAGCAGGAGGAGAACCCGCCGCACCGTTTGGTATTACCTGCTGCCAAACAGATGTGCCAGTGCCGTTGGCGCCGCTCAATATCCAAAGGTCGTTCGTATCTCCGTTTCCGGTGTATCCAGAGAACAGCATCAGCTTGTTGGATTGCGGCGCGTAAACCCCGACGGCCGCGTACCTTCCCGGCGGGAGAGCACCGCTCGGCGCAAGTTGAGTCCAGGATTGCGCTACCGCCGTGGAGGCCAGCGCTGAAAACAAGATGAGGCCAACGAAGGAACAGGGCTTCATGTTCGACTCCTTCTAGCGCTAAAGACGCTCTTACAGGGAACGGGGGAAAAGGGGATGCCGGCCGCTACGATTTTCCGGGCGGGGAAGCATTGCGGCCAGGCTATGAGAACTGTCGTCAGCAGTGAAGGCAAGAGCGGTCGGGGGGTTGGAGCAATAGGTATGTGGCCAGCTAGGCCAAAACTCAAGTCAGGAGCATTGGTGAACCCAAGCGAGCGACTGCAGGTTAGTGTGAAGGTGAGTTCTGATTGGGCATGCCGCACAGGCGGCTTTGAGCGACATGGAAAGGAAGCTTGCCGCTTGGCGAGGCCCTTGGAGTATCGTGCAATTCTGTGAAGACGTATCATTCGTCTTCCCCCTTAAGCCGAAACTTTCTGAACAGGCCGACGGCCTGTGGCCCAATTGCAAGGGAATGGCACTGCAAGCTGTGAGGACGGATCGTCAGCTTGGGCGAAAACACTACCCCCCGGCGGTCGGATTGTCAAGTGGATTGAATTGGGATCAACTTTCCAGCACTGATCAGCTCAAGTTGTATCTCCCATGAGCAGGCTTCGAAGGCTCAGATTTGGATCTGTAGCCGAAAAACGGAGCGATTCCGGGCCATTCTGGGTTCGGCCACGTTGTCGAGGGCACTCCCAATCCCGACCAGCTATCCGAAAACTGTCAAACGTTCGCTCGCGCACGACGGGAACCACGTGTTGACCAAGTTCGCTGTATTGGGGAAGAATGACCGTTAGCGTACGGCCAGGTTGCTTTGGCAGCGGCTTTCCGTCTCTGATACGAAGCAGGATGCGCGGTCGAACAAACCCAGCTCCACGTTAGCGTTTGCCAGGTTTGCCCCGGCGTTTCATGAACGAGTGACCGTCAAGATGGCGTTAACCCGGTATCAGCCAAGCGGTTGGTGTGACGCTTGCTTTCAACCTGAGGGCGATCGAAGGGATAGAGCGTGGGAAGCTTGATGTTAAGCTCCGCGCGTGTGACCACCACAATCTGACTGATCGCTTTGTAGCCTATCCACAATGTCATTCTGCGGTATACCCCAAGCAGTCAGTTCTGGTTGACACTTTTCCTGCCTAAATGTGTCAGCCTAGAATGGCTTTACATTTATCTTGACACATCGTCCGTATCGTTATAGAGTCTACCTTGACACTCGGAGGGAATTGGCGATGGTGGCAGCTAGAAGGGGCGGGAAGCGGATCGGTTACATCCGAGTCAGCAGCGTTGATCAGAACACCGAGCGCCAGCTCGACGGAGTAGAGCTAGACAAGAAGTTCACCGATAAGGCATCGGGCAAGGATACGAAGCGCCCACAGCTTCAGGCAGCGCTTGAATACCTCCGCGACGGGGATGTGCTGATCGTTCACAGCATGGACAGATTGGCACGCAATCTGGACGATCTACGCAAGCTGGTAACCGACTTGACCGGGCGCGGCGTGAGCGTTCACTTCGTCAAAGAATCGCTGGACTTCACCCCGGACAAAGAATCGCCGATGGCAAAACTTCTTTTGTCGGTAATGGGCGCGTTCGCGGAGTTCGAGCGGGCGTTGCTGAAAGAGCGCCAGCGGGAAGGAATCGCCATCGCCAAAGCCAAGGGTGTCTATAAAGGACGCAAACCTTCGCTGAATGCTGGACAGGTTGAAGAGCTACGCCAGCGGATTGCTGCGGGAGAAAAGAAGGCCGTCATCGCGCGTGACTTCAACATTAGCAGAGAGACGCTGTACCAGTACTCACGATCCCAGAGTTAGAGAAACAGTGGCGGTGTCCCGCGGATCCTCTTCAAGTCGCTATGTTCATCCATCCAAGAATGTCGCGCCGAATTCGACCTGGGGCAATATAAGGTCTCGGCAAAAAGCAAATACGCTGACAAGTACAGCTTTTCGCTGCCGGAGGAAACAGCGTAACCTCCAGACCTTATAGACCTTAAAAGTCGTCACGATGATTTTTACAGTTTTTCTGGAAAAACATCGTGTTGTTAAGGTCTGGTGCTCTTCTTTATAAGTTTTTGAAAATGAAGAAAAAGAATAGAGAAAGAAAGAATAGAGAGAAGGTAGGGAAACGCTTCAAACCCTATTGCCTGGGTATTGCAACGCGATTAGCGCAAGCAGCTTCGGTCATAAGCATCGACGATGAGGTCTCCGATGAGTTCTTTTGAACGACCGCTGCGGTGCGGCGTCGATTTCATGCAGTACGGCCGTGTGAAAACCTATGGGTTAAAACACAGCTGCGCATGCATATTCGAGCCCGAGATTTGTTGATGGCAGTACGAAGCCTTTTGGGTAAATTAAACAGCCTGCCAGTCGAGATTACTCGACCGGTTGAAGCGCGAATTCTGACATGTTCCGTGGCTTCCCTGTTGATGGGGAGAAGTGCGTTCCGAAATCATTCCTCAAAATGCGCCGTTGCAGAACTTTTCGGAACGTTGCCGAATCTACCTCATGGAAGTCTCAAGGTCCGTCGCTGCCGCCATTTAGCAGGGTCGCTGTTCTCATCCTACGTTGCAAAAAGGGTCCGCGTCAGCCGAAGCTAAGTTGCTGACAACGAAGAATCTAAAACGATACTTTTGCCCATCTCTAAATCTTGTGTTTTTGACGCGGGATCGCCCAGCCCTTTCTTGAGAGACATGCGGAGCGGATAACGCTACTATCTTGGATGAAATGGCAATCGATACTTGCACACACTCCTTCGTAGAGATGGCCGCCACCGTCTTGCCAAGCTATATGGCTACTTTGCGGCTTGCCCTGGCCTCCCCTCACGCAATGTCTTTGTTCTGTAGGTCGGGTTTCGGAGTGAAATCAGTCCTCTCGCACTTGTGCCGAAGTAAGGATTTCTCAGGGTGCTACGTCCTTCTGCACGACGGCAAGGCTTTCTACGTCGGGATCTCTCGCAGCGTTGTTCAGCGCCTTCGGCAGCATGTGATGGGCACCTCACACTTCGATGCCAGCCTTGCCTACCTAATGGCCACCACGAAAACGGGGCACGAGATGAAGCGGGCAGATGCTATGAGGGATATGGCTTTCCGGGAAGCCTTCAACCAAGCGCAGTCTCTGCTTAAGAACTGCGAAGTTGCCTTTATCGAAATCTCCAATCCACTAGAGCTCTATCTATTCGAGGCATACTGCGCGATGGAATTGGACACGTGCGAGTGGAACACTTTTCGCACACATTAGGCAGTGCCAAACGGAGATAGTTTTCGAGGCCGCAATGGGTCTTCAGGCGCCGGCGCGAGAACAAGGGATGCCCTCGAACCCCAGTTAAGGAGGGTTCGGGCAGCGTCAAGTTTCTCTCCATTACAAGTCTTTTGATCTAATATGGTTACGCATCCTTCTGTGCCAACCTAATGGCCCGATCCCTAGCCCGCCGTGTCGCTGAGGGGCTGTCGGTGCCCGAGGCGCCATGAACGTCTTTGATCTCGATCAAGCACTCATCGGAGACTACTCACGCTTTGCGCGGTCCTTCACGAAGATCCGGGCCACGGACATTCGGGAGAAGGTTGATTTGCTCTACGGCAGGCGCATGTTCTGGCCGGCGCCTCTGATCAGCATAAATCCCCACTTTGAGCGAGGGGAAAGCCTGGAGCAACTCGTTGCCGAGGGGGTGCTCGACCGGGGGACTGCCGAAGTATTCCGGATTGATGGCAAGCCGATTACTCTTTACCGCCACCAATCCCAGGCGGTGGCCAAGGCCAAGGCACGCCAGAGCTTCGTCGTCACTACCGGTACCGGCTCTGGCAAGTCGCTTTGCTTTTTCATTCCGATCATTGATGCGATCCTCCGCAGCCGGCTCCAGGGCGAACCACGGCGCACGCTGGCGATCGTCGTCTACCCAATGAACGCGCTGGCGAATAGCCAGATGAATGAATTGCAGAAGTTTCTGGATCAGTCCGGTCTTCCTCCGGAAACTTGCCCCACGTTTGCCCGATACACGGGGCAGGAGAGCAATGAGGAGCGCACTCTGATCCAGGAGTCGAAGCCTGACATCCTGCTAACGAACTTTATGATGCTCGAACTGCTCATGGTTCGGCAGAACACTCGGGACCGCGCGGTCATTGAGAATGCAGCCGGCCTGCAGTTCCTGGTTTTGGACGAACTGCACACCTATCGCGGCCGTCAGGGTGCCGATGTGGCGATGCTGGTCCGCCGTGTGCGCGATCGACTCAGTGACGGACAGCCGCCGATCTGCATCGGCACTTCGGCAACCATGGCGAGCGAGGGGGAAGAAGAATCGCGCACGCAGGCCGTGGCGGCGGTTGCTACCAAGCTCTTCGGTACACCGGTTGCGCCAGATGCGGTAATCGATGAGAGCCTCGAGCGTGCAACCGACCCGTCGATTCGAGTCAGCAACATCCGCGAGAAGCTGATTGCCGCGATCGACGGTGAGCTCCCGGCCACTCTTACAGACGACGAGTTGCGGGTTCATCCTCTTGCAGTCTGGGTGGAAATGGAGATCGGGCTCGAGGATGGCAAGACCCTCAAGCGTCGGCGTCCCCTGACCATCGAGAGCGCCTCCAGCAGATTGGCGGAATTTACCGGCCGCGATCCGATCCGCTGCACACAACAACTGCAGGCCATGCTCATCATGATGAGCCAGCCGGCCGCTGAGCGGGGTGGAACTGGTGAGCGCGCCTTTCTCGCCTTCAAGCTGCATCAGTTCATCTCGGGCGCCGGCCACCTTTATGCGACGCTTCAGCAACCCCCTGAGCGCGATGTAACGCTCAACGGGCAGCGATTCGATCCTCGCGATGGGATTGCGCGCCTGTATCCGACATATTTCTGCAGGGAGTGTGGTCAGGAGTTTCATCCGGTCACGCTTACGGACGATGAAGGTGTTCGGCGGGCGATCCCGCGGCAAATCGATGAGACGCCCATCGAGGACGGTGACTCGCAAGACGAGGCCGGATACATCATGCTCGAGCCGGCGGGTGATGCGACGTTTACGTTCGCCGGAAATCCTGAGGACTATCCAGATGAGTGGACGGAACTGGCGCAGAATGGCCTCCGCTTTCGGACAGATCGGCGACGGAACATTCTGCGCGCGATCAACGTGGATTCCACAGGCGCGGTGGAGCGCGGTGGAATGCGCGCGTGGTTCATTCCCGGAAAGTTTCGCATCTGCCCAACTTGCGGGAATCAGCCCGCGGTGCAGATGCGCGAGATCAACAAGCTCGCAGGACTTTCGGCCGAAGGCAGAAGCTCTGCGACTACGCTCCTGGTGTCTAGCGCGCTGCGCTGGATGAACGTTGCAGGCAATAAGGTGAAGGCGAGCAAGAGGAAGATGCTCAGCTTTACCGACAATCGTCAGGATGCCGCGCTTCAAGCAGGGCACTTCAATGACTTTCTGTTTGTCACTCTGCTTCGCGCCGCCATCTATGCCGCAGTTCGCAAAGCGGGAGAGGATGGGTTGAGTGAAGACGAATTCGGGCGCCGCGTGCAGGAGGCACTTGGTTTCATTGCCTCCAACGTTGCTCGCCGCCCGGAGTGGATGCTCGATCCCGATGCAAGGGGCGTGGGACAGATCGAGACTGAGAGAATGCTTGCCCGGGTTCTCACTCACCGTGTGTGGACTGACCAGCGGCGCGGCTGGCGATTTACGAATCCGAACCTCGAAGACCTTCAACTAGTCACGGCCCGCTATCTGTCCGCTGAGGAACTGGCCGCGGACGCGTCGATGTTTACTTCCGCACCGGAGGAACTCCGGAACGCCTCTGCGGAGGTACGGCAGAAGGCTCTGACTGTACTGCTTGACACCTTACGCCAGGGGCTTGCGATCACCGCTGAAGCCCTGGAGCCGTCGTCGATTGACATGGTCAGGAGTGCAGCGCGCCAATGCTTGCGCGATCCTTGGTCGATCTCCGCACAAGAGGAGCCGAGAACGGCTGCCTTCCTGATTCTGGAGCCGCAGCGGGATGCCGGCGTAAGGAATGAGCGGCTGATCCTGCGTGGCGGCCCGACGAGCGGTCTCGCGAGAAAACTGAATCGCGCCACGATCTGGGGGCAGCGACTGCCGGCGCGCCGTTACACGGAAGTTTTGAGAGCCTTGCTCGAAGCTGCAGGCAAGTATCAACTGATTCGCCAGGTAGCTACCAGCTTCAATGTCTCCGGTTGGCAGCTTTCTTCCAACGCAGTGCGCCTCATTGCCGGCCAACCGAAGGAATCTGCCAATCCCTACTTTGTGGAACTCTACGGGGTGCTTGCGACGGCCCTGGCCGGTGGCGGGGACGGACTGTTCGGAATGGAAGGGAGGGAGCACACCGCGCAGGTCGATCAAGAGCAGCGCGAATGGCGCGAGTGGCGCTTCCGGTGGAACGACGACGATCAGAAAAAGGTGGCAGATTGCCGGGACCAGCTCCGTCAGGTCGGTGAGCCGCCGGTCTTTTTGCCCGTACTCTTCTGCTCGCCAACCATGGAGCTGGGTGTTGATATTTCGGCATTGAATGCGGTCTATCTGCGGAACGTACCCCCTACACCGGCGAACTATGCGCAGCGCTCCGGGCGGGCCGGGCGTTCGGGGCAGGCGGCGCTTGTGGTCACCTACTGTGCGGCTCAGAGCCCACACGATCAGCATTACTTTGAGACGCCATCGGAGATGGTCAATGGGGTTGTTAAGCCCCCCGCGCTTGATCTCACGAACCGCGATTTGGTCGAAGCCCATTTGCACGCCGTGTGGTTGGCAGAATCCGGTCAAGAGCTGGAGGCCGATATTCCGCGCGTCCTCGATCTGCGAAGCGAGGGACTCCCGCCCCGCGCTGACATTCGTGACTGCCTGCTTGCTCCTGAACTGACCAAGCGGGCCCGCGCCGGGATGTGGAAGATCTTCGAGAGCATCCGGAGTGTACTGGATGTCTCCAAGCCGGCTTGGGCTGAGGCCCCGGAGAGTTTCATCGACGAAGTTGCCTTTGCAGCGGCGAGCAACTTCTTCGCGTCGTTTAATCGCTGGCGTCAGCTCTATGCAGGAGCTCGCGCCCAGTTGTTGGAGGCCAATCGGAAGTCGGAGCTTCCAGGACTTTCTGCGAGTGAGCGTAGGCAGGCTCGGATTGATCAGGCGCAGGCGAATGAACAGCTTGGACTGCTTGAGCGGGGTACTGCATCCGGCGGCTCGGACTTCTATACGTACCGCTATCTGGCGACGGAGGGTTTCCTGCCTGGGTACAACTTCCCACGGCTTCCGCTCTACGCGTTTGTTCCAGCGGTCGGCGTCGGCGGCCCGAGGGCAGCATATCTGCAGCGAGCCCGGTTCCTGGCAATTTCTGAATTTGGTCCACGCAGCCTGATTTATCACGAGGGCCGTGCCTATCGCGTGCACAAAGCCAAGCTTCCCCCCGGCTTGCGATCTGAATCCACGGGACTCTTGGCGACGAAGACCCTTTTTGTCTGCGGTGAATGCGGAGCCGCTCACGGGGAGGAGCCCGAACGTTGCCATGCCTGCAATGCGAGCATGGCGAAAGTAGATGCCATTCGCAATACGCTTCGCATCGACAACGTTGAAACGACCCCGACGGAGCGGATCACAGCGAACGACGAAGAACGTCAGCGACAGGGCTTTGAGATTCAGACCGTCTTTGCGTGGCCGCGTCGCGGCGACGGTTATGACGTTCAATCCGCGATTGCCGCGGATGAGGAAGGGCCGATCCTGCGAATTGACTACGCGTCGGGAGCAGAAATCAGCCGGGTCAACAAAGGGCTGAGGAGGAGAAGAGATCGAACCATCCTAGGCTTCTGTCTCGATCCGACAACCGGACGCTGGGTGGAAAGTGCCCCGGATGAAGATGCTGAGCCTGAGCCAGATCGAACTCCAAGGCAGCGCGTCGTGCCCATCGTCCAAGACAATAAGAATGCCGCGCTGATTCGCTTAGCCGGGCCGACATGCTCGGAGAAGACGATGGCCAGTCTGCAGCACGCATTGACTCGTGGCCTTGAGCTTGTGTTCCAGATCGAGGAGGGCGAAACACTCTCGGAGCCGATTCCATCGCGTGATCAGCGCAAGGCGATTCTCATGTTTGAGGCGACAGAGGGAGGCGCAGGAGTCCTCAGCCGGTTGGCGGCAGAGCCGGCGGCGTTGGCGAACGTGGCCAAGACCGCATTGGAGGTCATGCACGCAACAAAGGTCGATGATGCCATTGCTGCCGCAGATCCGAACCTGATCCAGTATGCAGAAAACTCAAAGTGCGTGAAAGGCTGCTATCGGTGCTTGCTCTCCTACTACAATCAGCCTGATCACGAGCGTATCGATCGTGTGGATCCCGATACTCTCCGCATTCTCCTGCGCTTAGCTCGTAGCCGGACGACTACGCTGGCGCGCGATTCTGAGCCATCCGAGTGGGCGCGTGCCTGCGCCAGGTGGAAGATTCCCGCTCCAGACGCTCAACAGCTTCAGGTTGGAAGCACGTCTGTTCCGCTCTTCTGGAGTTCGGCCCTCGTAGCGGCCCTCTTCGCTCCTGATGCAGAGCTACAGAAGGCCCTCAGCGATCGAGGCTATTTTGTCCTGATTTTGCCGCAGCAGCCGGGAGCCGAAGCCCCAGATGATCTAATGAAGGCTCTAGGAGCCAACCCGTGACCACGAGCTTTTCCCCAGGAGATCTTGTCTACGCGCGTGGACGCGAGTGGGTTGCTATGCCCTCGCCAGACGAAAGGTGGTTGGCGCTTCGCCCTCTGTCTGGCGTCGAGGCCGATGTTCAGCTCCTTTGCCCTGCGTTGGAGCGCGAACCGGTTCGCCCTGCCATTTTCTCGTTGCCCTCGATCGAGCAACTCGCCACGCAGGATGCCGCACGGTCGCTCGCGGAGGCCCTAAGGATGTCGCTGCGCCGAGGTGCCGGCCCATTTCGCTCGGCAGCGAGGCTGGGCTTTGATCCGCGTGCCTACCAACTTGTTCCGCTCCTAATGGCCTTGAAGCTGCCAGTTGTCCGGCTGATGATCGCCGATGACGTTGGTATTGGAAAGACCATCGAGGCCGCGCTGGTCGTCCGGGAGTTGATGGACCGCGGCGAAGTCGAGCGATTCTCTGTACTCTGCCCTCCGCACCTGGTCGAGCAGTGGACTGCTGAGCTCCAGAGCAAGTTTGACGTCGACGCCGTGGCCGTCACGGCGGCTTCGGCCGCCAAGCTTGAGCGCGGCCTGCCTGCTTCGCAGACCCTCTTTGACGCCCATCCATTCACGGTCGTCAGTCTCGATTACATCAAGGCTGAAAAGCGTCGGGAGAGCTTTGCCCGCACTTGTCCGCCTCTGGTAGTGGTGGATGAGGCCCATGCCTGCGTCGGAACTCACCAAGGACGCCAGCAGCGCTTCGAACTGCTGAAGCGCCTGACCGAGGACCCCGAGCGCCACATGCTTCTGCTCACCGCAACGCCACACAGCGGAGACGAGGCCGCCTTCGAGCGGCTGTTGAGCCTGCTCGATTCCAGCTTGGCCGGCGCCTCGCTTGATGACGAGGCGGTTCGCGTCCGCCTGGCGCGACATTTCGTGCAGCGCCGCCGCATCGACATCACCAGCCGTGAGTGGGGCGAGGAGCGAATATTCCCGCAGCATGACACCACTGAGTGCCCATACAACTTTGACCCAGAGCACCGAGCCCTCCATGACGACGTGCTGGAATACTGTCTGGGCGTAGTGCAGGGCGTAGGGGCCGAACTTCAGCAGCGTCGCCTTGCATTCTGGGGAACGCTGGCGCTAATGCGCTGTGTGGGCTCATCACCGGCGGCTGCGGTAAGTGCGTTGCGCAATCGTTTGCAAGCAGAGAGCGGCCAACTCGAGCAGCAGATCTTCGATGACGCCGACGACTCCGACGCCCTCGACGTGGAGCCCGCGCCGGGTATGCAGGGCGACGAGGCCCTGCAGGCCCTGCTCAGGAAGGCCGAGTTGCTGACCACACGGCACGATCCCAAGTTCGAGGCTGCCGTTAAGCTGCTCACGCCCCTGATCGCCGAGGGCGCCAACCCGGTCGTCTTCTGCCGCTTCATTGCCACAGCCGAGCATGTGGCAAAGGGCTTGAAGAAGCGCTTCCCGAAGCTGCGCATTGAGGCTGTTACAGGTCTGCTGACCGCCGATGAGCGCCGCGTCCGCGTAGAGGCCATGGGCGATTCTGAGCAACGTCTCCTAGTCGCCACTGACTGCCTCTCCGAGGGCATAAACCTGCAGTGCCTCTTCGACACCGTCCTTCACTACGACTTGTCTTGGAACCCCACACGTCACCAGCAGCGCGAGGGGCGCGTGGATCGCTTTGGCCAACCGAAAGAACGAGTACGCTCGGCGCTGCTCTACTCGCCCGACAGCGCCATAGATGGCGCCGTACTCGACGTGATCCTGCGCAAGGCCGCGGCCATCCGCGCCGCCACCGGCGTCACCGTGCCGCTGCCCGAGGATCGCGGCGCGGTCACCAGCGCACTGATGAATGCCGTCCTACTGCGCAAGGGGAACAAGCAGATGCGTCTCGATTTCGGCCTCGAGGCCGAAGCCCGAGCTATCGAGACTCGCTGGCGCGATGCCGAAGAGGGCGAGCGCCGCTCCCGCGCCCGCTTCGCACAGAATGCCATCAAGCCGCAGGAGGTCTTGCCCGAGTGGCAGCGTTGGCGGGAGCTTCTTGGTGGGCCCGAGCAGGTGCATCGCTTCGTCGAGCGGGCCATGAGCCGCCTCAACGCGCCGCTACAGCCAGCCGGCACCAACGCCTTCCGAGCCCACCTCGCCGAACTCCCCTCCTCCATCGTCGAGCGCCTATCAGCGCGCGGCCTTGAGGGTTCCATTCGCATCATCTTCGAGGGCGCTGCGCCGTCGGCCACCGAATTAGTCACGCGCAGTCACCCCCTGCCCGCCATCCTCTCGGAGTCGCTCATGGAGAGCGCGCTGCAGCACTCGGAGGAATCGCCCGCCACGCTGGGCCGGATCGGCGTCTGGCCGACGACCTCGGTCGAGCTGCTTACCTCGGTGCTGCTCCTCCGGCTTCGCTTCAAGATCACTGTTCACGGTCGCCGCGAGCGCCTGTTGCTGGCCGAGGAAGCCGCCGCTATCGCCTTCCAGGGAGAGTTCGCCTCGCCTTGTGCCGAGGGTGCCGCCGCACTCGCGCTGCTCGAGGGCGCCTCCACCGGCAATCTTGCGGAGGTCGCCCGCACCCGCCTGCTTACCCAAGCGCTAGAGCGAGCCCAGGTCGCCGTGCCCGCGTCCATCGCCGAATACGCCCGTAACCGGGCCGAGCTTCTAGCCAGCGATCATGGTCGCGTCCGCACCGCCGGAGTTAATGTCCCGCGCGTTTCGGTGGAAGCCGTCACACCGGCCGATGTTGTTGGCCTCTTTGTTCTCGTCCCGGGAGGCATGTGAGATGGCGCGCACGCGTAAGTCCGCCGCCGCCCTCTTTGATGCCATCACCCTTGAGGGCAACCTGATCACGCCGGCCATGCTGACTCGCATCGCTGCGCATGAGACCCTCGGCCAGACCGATGCCGACTACGGCGTCCCCCGCGGCCTCACACTGCGCGATGAAATTGCGCGCTACTTCCGCATCGGACAGGCGCTTTTCCAGGAGCTCTTTGCCAGCCCCGCTCCCTCAAACAACGCCACCATCCAGTTCACTGAGCGGCTGCTGCGCGACGTCTTCGGCTTCCACGATCTCAGCCGCGTGGGACACCGCGAACTCCATGGCCGAGGCTTCGCCGTCACCCTGGAAGCTCTCGGCGGCCGTGTGCCCGTGGTCGTCGTGCCACCCTCCGACGAAGTCGACCGCCCCAGCACGCACCTGGAGGGCGAGGGCCGCCGCCGCTCCGCCGCCTCGGCCGCACAAGAGTGGCTCAACGCCTGCGACACCACCCTCTGGGGCCTGTGCTGCAACGGCAACACGTTGCGCTTGCAGCGTGACAATGCGAGCCTCACCCGCCCTGCCTACGTCGAGGCCAATCTGCGCCAGCTCTTCGAGGCCGAGGACTTTGCCGACTTTGCCGCCCTCTGGCTGCTCATCCACGTCTCGCGCTTCGGCCCGGCTACGGCCGCCCCGGCGGACTCCGCCCTGGAGCGCTGGCGCGAAGCCGGCAGCAAGGAGGGCGAGAGCGCACGCGAGCGCCTCAGCACCGGAGTCCGCGAGGCCCTGCTTTCGCTCGGCGCCGGATTCCTCGCCCATCCGGAGAACGCTGCACTGCGTGAGCGCCTTGCCTCTGGCCAGCTTCCTTTGCCGGAGTTCTTCGGCCAGCTCCTGCGCCTGGTCTACCGGCTCATCTTCCTGCTGGCTGCTGAAGACCGTGGCCTGCTCCATGCGCCTGGTGTGCCGGCCAATCTTCGCAAGCTCTATGCCCAGGGCTACTCGCTGGGTGCGCTGCGTGACTCCGCAATCCGCCGCTCGGCCTGGGACCAGCATCGTGACCGCTGGGAAGGCTTGCTCATCACCTTTGCGGCGCTTGCCGAAGGCGATTCGCGCCTAGGCCTGCCCGCGCTGGGAGGCATCTTCGACCGCGCTCAGATCCCTGCCCTAGAAGCCTTGCGCCTCACCAACCGCTCTCTGATGGAGGCCATCTACCGGCTCGCCTGGCTCAAGGAGCCGGCTGGCATCGTGCCGGTCAATTGGCGCGACATGGAGACCGAAGAGCTCGGCTCGGTCTATGAAGGGCTCCTCGAACTCACTCCCCGGCTTGCTTCCAATGGCCGCGCCCTCAGCTTTGCTGAAGGTGCGGAGACCAAGGGCAACGAGCGCAAGACCAGCGGCAGCTATTACACGCCGGACAGTTTGGTGCAGGCGCTGCTCGATAGCGCCCTCGATCCCGTCCTCGACCGCGTCGAGTCCGAGGCTGAAGACCCTTCGACCGCGCTGCTCGGCGTCACCGTCATCGATCCTGCCTGCGGCTCCGGACACTTTCTGCTCGCCGCCGCCCGCCGTATCGCCACCCGGTTGGCCCATGCCCGCTCCGGCGGCGTCGCCTCGGCTGAGGACTACCGCCGCGCCCTGCGCGACGTGACGCGCTCGTGCATTTACGGCGTGGACCGCAACCCGATGGCCGTCGAACTGACCAAGGTCGCGCTGTGGATTGAAACCGTGGAGCCCGGTAAACCTCTCGGCTTCCTCGATGCCAACATCCGCTGCGGCGACTCGCTCCTCGGCGTCTATGACCTGGAGGTTCTGCGCGTTGGCATTCCTGATGCGGCCTATAAACCGCTCAGCGGGGATGACAAGGTCGTCGCCAAAGACTTCGAGAAGCGCAACAAGGAGCAGAAGGCAGGGCAGGGAACGCTCTTCGGCGCCGCCGCCGGCCTCCCCGCGCCGCCGCCGCTGGCCGCGCCCACCCGCCGCCTCCGTAGCCTGCCGGAAGATACCCGCGAGCAGATCGACGAAAAGCGCCGCCAGTTCGCCCAAGCCGCACAGCAGCGCGAGCGCGCCCGCTGGCGCCAGGCTGCCGATGCCTACATCGCCGCCTTCCTCGTTCCCAAGACGCGGCAGGAAGCGCCCAGCATGGAGACCGCCACCATCCCCACCACGGCGGATGTGTACAAACTCATTGCCGGAGACAGCGTGGTCTACGGCCCGCGCGTCGGCCGCATCCAGCAGTTGGCTGATGCGGCACTGCCATTCCACTGGCCACTTGAGTTCCCGGACATCATGGAGCGCGGCGGCTTTGACGCCGTCCTCGGCAATCCGCCGTGGGAGCGCATCAAGCTTCAGGAGCAGGAGTTCTTCGCCTCGCGCGATCCGGAGATTGCTGAGGCTCCCAACGCCGCCGCCCGTGGCCGGATGATCGCCACGCTGAAACAGGCCGCGCCGGGCACTCGCGAGCGTGCCCTCTTCGAGGAGTTCGAGACCACCAAGCGCATTGCGGAGGCCAGCTCTCTCGTCGTTCACCTTGCACAGGAGGACGATGGACGCTTTCCCCTCACGGGGCGGGGCGACGTTAACACTTACGCACTGTTTGCCGAACTCTTCAGCCAGCTCATCAGTCTCCGCGGCCGCTCAGGCGCAATTCTGCCAACTGGGATTGCATTCGACAAAACCTCTAAAGAATTCTTCAATTGGGCAGTCGCAAGTAAGCGGCTCGCATCTCTTTACAGCTTCTATGAAGTTCGCCGCTGGTTTAGGGCGACGGATGATCGTAAGCCTTTCTGTCTCTTTACGGTCGCACACGTCGATAGAGCTGGGGAATACGCTTTCGATTTGCGTGCAACGTCCGAATTGCTGCTGGATGAGCGGCGATTCTCTCTGACGGAAGACGACATAGCCCTTCTTAATCCGAATACAAAAACTGCGCCTGTATTCCGCTCAAGAGCCGACTCAGCCTTGACGCGTGCAATCTATCGCCGAGTTCCAGTGCTTGCATATGAAAGCCAAGAACAGGTTGAGGACCGGTGGGATATCTCATTTATGGCTATGTTTCACATGGCCAACGACAGTGGGTCTTTCCGCACAGAAAGTGAGCTCATCAAAGGTAATTTCGAGAGAAGCGGCCATAATTGGGTCTCAGCGAACGACGAAAGCGGTAACGGCCAGGAGCTGGTTCCGATGCTCGAGGCGAAGATGCTCCACATATACGATCATCGCTGGGGAGCGTACAAGGGGACAAAAGAGATAGAGATTGGGGCTCTGGAGAAAAGCGATCCGGCGTTTGAGGTTACACCGCAGTACTGGATATCTGCCGAGCTCGTGAAACAACGGCTCGCGCTAAGAGACTGGAGCAGCGGATGGCTTCTAGGATGGCGGGACGTTGTGGGCAGTGCTGGTCGAACTTTGATTCCCTCAATCTGCCCGAGAGTAGGCACTGGCGATAAGTTTCTTCTCGTGCTCCCAAATGCGCCGATCAGGCAGGCCGCTGCCCTGTATGGCTGCCTTGCATCAATGGTATGCGACTATCTCGCTAGCAGGTTGCTGAAAAACTACTCGTAATCCACAAGCGAGGCGTGCTACTCAGAGGGTATGCGTGGCAACGACGAT
>Ga0326727_10003921_pt1 | contig 46156 bp, 37 predicted proteins | sample MB2enrmetagenome_FD_207643 | JGI IMG/M metagenome (GOLD analysis project Ga0326727, IMG submission 207643) | Lab enriched peat soil microbial communities from McLean, Ithaca, NY, United States - MB29MY | ecosystem: Environmental > Terrestrial > Soil > Wetlands > Peat | place: USA: New York... | reverse complement strand
AAGATCGGTCTGCGGCAACGGTGGCCTCCTGAGTTTTGATAGGTTGGGGAACCATCAAAATAGCTCAAGGCTATCGTTGTCGTATTAATTTTTTTCAACACTCCCCGAAATTCCCGGAAGAACCTTTTGTAAAGGGGGGATAAAAGATACTCGAATTCACCTCGAAAATGTCTCATGCCAGGGGCTGGAGCCTCAGCTTTTTCTCCTGGGTCACCCTGCACCGCCGATTGACAAATAGATTTTATAACGTGCTACCATTCCTCTGGCTTTAGATTATCCTTGTGCAAAACTGCGCCTGTCATCGCATCGACGCCAAAGGTGCTTAGCGAATCGACTCCTCCATCCATCCCACCATCTCCACCTCCGTAATGGATGGTGAATTTAAGCGTATCTCCTGGTTTAAGGGAGACATTATGCAACTCAACAGTGAAAGGGACTACGTCATCTTTCATTGTCTGTTGAGGAGCAGGGACCGTGGTCGCCCGTGTACGGATTTTACCATCCGGCCCCAGTAAAAACACCGTTAGATTGATACTATCGATATATGAGTACCGGACATTCTTCACAATACCATCAATGACAACTACATTATTTGCTTCTGTCGTTTTCCATGCAATCTTGTAGTCAAAATCACTGTGACGGAAGGGAAAAACGGCTGAAGTATACTTTTGTGTCGCAATTTGTTGGGCACTGCAGGCGGATAGGATGAACAGTGCAGCCAGCATTACGGTTTTAATCAGCGGTCTCATTGTAGTCACCTCGGTAAATGATCTTGCACGCCCTTTGTTCAAAAATTACATGCCGACAATCCCTTAAGCCAATGAGGGTGCCGTTGCCGCTGGACGCAATAATCACAATTGGTCAAAACTACCTGGGTGGTGGTGTTGGCACCACTTTCATCCATCCGCCTGGGCATTCTCTGACATAGGGATAGTATGTCCGAGAATCACTACAGTAATACCAGTACCCTGTCTGTACCGGCTGTGGACTGGGCTGGACATACATTTCAGGTGCAGGTTGCTGAATAACAGGTGCGGGATAAGGGTACGCATACGGATAAGACATCTCAATCAATCCCAGTCCTAGAACTTCAGCCCCAAGTATGGGACCGCCCCAGCCCCAACCCCAGCCTCCTCCATGCCAGCCATAGCCGCCGCCATGCCAGCCTCGGTCAGCATGACAGGGCGCAGTGCAGACCATGAGGATGGCGACGATAGCCAATAGTGTCCGAAGAATCTTTTTCATGTCGGTCTCCTCTCTACAGCACATCTTTTCTCTTACATAGTATACCCCTCTTTGCAGTTCATCGGTGGTAAAAATACTTTTCATGTAGCGAAATATTGCTACACATGCCGTCAACCAGTTCCTCATGTGCAACATCCTCATTATTCCGGGAATTGTTCCGAAACCAATGACGAACCGATATCCTTCATGGCTCCGGCACGGTTTGATATCAAGATCGCTGGTATGCCATGATTGGGTTTCAGCACCTTGTTCCTTCGAACCTTCGAGTATTTTGTTTATTATCCATGCGGTGTTGCCTTCTTTCCGCGGACTCGCGATAAATCCGATGACTTTCATTTTTTCTCCTTGCCTGTCTGGTCCATTTACAGCCTTATTATATATTTCTATATATTACCGTGGTAAGTATAAGTTCAATAAAAACATGAAGTCAGAAAATAAGTATGATATCCTTATAATTTTATCTGCGGGAGAAGATGCCGGCAGACAAGCCGCTTCGCTGAACAACCAGTCGAAATCTATCGCCGTTGCCCCACGGATCATCGAAATTATACTGATGATTGCAACCATGGCACCATACAGCAATATTCTCCAGGAGACGGTATGAAACCAAAACCCATTGCCGTTGACATAATCCGGATCATAGCACTATTTACTCTATTGTTTATCGCCCCGACCTGCCTCGCAGCAACCCCGGACAACTCCACCATCCCGAAATCAATTCGCGTTGTTATGGATGACAATTACCCGCCTTATGTCTTTAAGGACGAGCAGGGTCGTCTGCAAGGCATTATTGTTGACCAATGGGAGCTCTGGGAAAAGAAGACCGGTATCCATGCAGAAGTGGCGGGGATGGACTGGAGCGAAGCACAACGCCGGATGCAAGCGGGTGAATTCGATGTGATCGACACGATTTTTCGCAATGAAAAACGTGAAGCGATCTATGACTTCACCAAACCATATGCGCGACTCGATGTGCCACTTTTCTTTTATGAAGATATTTCAGGGATTAGAGGGCCAGAGGACCTCAAGGGCTTTCTTGTTGCAGCCAAAGCTGGTGACGCTGCAATAGATTTTTTGAAAAATAACGAGGTCACAAATATAGTCGAATATCCCAGCTATGAAAAATTGATTGAAGCCGCTCGTGACGGCAAAGCAAAAGTTTTTACCATCGACCGCCCCCCTGCTCTGTATTATTTGAACAAAATGGGAATCGAGAATCACTTCCGCGAAACAAAGCCTCTCTATCATGGCGAATTTCATCGGGCGGTCCTGAAAGGACATACGGCACTACTAAATGTAGTGGAGAACGGATTTAATGGAATTGCAAAGGCGGACTACGAAGCTATTGACAAGCGATGGCTGGGAGCAAGTTTAGTGGCAGCACCTTACTTGCGCTACACATTATACGGCCTCGTAGCCATTGCAGTTCTTGCATTGGTATTGATTGGCTGGTTATGGATTCTCAGGCGGGTCGTAACCTATAAAACACGGGAGTTGGCCAAGAGCGAGGAACGCCACAGGTCAATGCTTCAAGCGGCAATGAGCGGTATTTGGCTGACGGATATTCACGGGCAGCTGCTTGAGGTGAACAATTCCTATTGCCAAATGAGCGGCTATAACGAACAAGAGCTTCTGGCTATGAATATTTCCGAGTTGGAAGCGAACGAATCAGCCGACGATATAGCCAACCGAATTCGATTGATCATGGAACGCGGAGAGGCTTTTTTCGAATCCCGTCATCATCGCAAAGACGGCACGCTTTATGATGTTGAAGTCAGTGTTCAGTATCATCCAAAAGACGGCGGCCAGTGTGTAGCGTTTATAAATGATATTAGCGAACGAAAGCGATCCGAAAAGAAAATTACGCGATTGACCCAATTATATGCCGCATTGAACGAATGCGGCCAGTCCATAGTGAACTGTAAAAGTGAAGAAGAACTATTTTTACAAATTTGTCGTGATGTGGTGCAGTTTGGCGCCTTGAAGATGGCATGGATCGGAATTGCCGATCCTGAGAGAAGGTTCGTTTATCCTATAGCCAGCTACGGCGACGGTATCGAATATTTACTGGACGTTCAAGTTTCTATTAATGCCGGCGAATCATTAGGACATGGTCCAACCGGAACGGCAATACGAGAAAAGCATCCGACATGGTGTCAGGATTTTCACGGTGATCCAGCTTTAGCGCCATGGCATGGAGTTGGCGAACGTTTTGGCTGGAAGGCTTCGGCCTCTTTGCCGCTTTTCAAAGATGGTGCGGTTGCAGGAGCCTTGACCCTCTATTCGGGTGAAATCAACGCTTTCGACGAGGCCGAACAGAACCTGCTTATTGAGATGTCGAAGAATGTTGGAAACGCCCTTGATAAATTTTCCCGTGAAGCGGCTCGCAAAGTTGCGGAAGACGCCCTGCGGAAAAGCGAGAACCTGACCAGTCAACTACTTCAGACCACGGATCAGGGCATCTATGGAATCGATCTGGACGGACATTGCACGTTCATTAACAAGTCTGGTTTAGGGATGTTCAGGTATAAACTTGAGGATTGTCTTGGCAAGAATATGCATGATCTCATTCACCATAGTTTTGCCGATGGCCTGCCGTACCCGGTTGAAGATTGCCCGATCTTCCGCGCCAAGAAGCTGGGTGGAGAAGGATGCCACATTGACAGCGAAGTGTTCTGGCGCAGCGATGGCACCTCATTCCCGGCAGAATACTCTTCATATCCTATTTATGATGACCGTAAAATAAGCGGGGCCGTCATAACCTTCTCAAACATCACAGAACGTAAACGCGCCATCGAACAGTTGGAAAATATTTCCCAGCGGCTTCAATTGGCAACCTCGTCTGCACGTCTAGGAATTTGGGATTGGAATCTTCGTGAACATCATAAGGTCTGGGATGACAGGATGTACGAAATATATGGCATTACCCGTGATTCCTATCCGGACACTATCGATCCATGGATAGAAGGGCTACATCCAGAGGACAGGAAAGCGGCCATTGCCGCACGCCAGGCTGCTCTGGACGGCGAGCGGGAGTACGACATTGTCTTCCGGATTTGCTGTCCGGACGGCACAATTAAGCATATCAAGGGCAATGCCATTGTCGTACGGGATAAAGACGGTAAGGCAGTGCGCATGATCGGCGTCAATGCTGATATTACCGACATAATGCTCGCTGAGGAACAGCGAGCCAAACTTGAAGCCCAACTCCATCAGGCCCAAAAGATGGAATCGATAGGACGATTGGCAGGAGGGGTGGCGCATGATTTCAACAACATTCTGACAGTAATAATCGGCCAAACACAGCTATCCATCATGAAGTTACAACCAACTGATCCGCCTTACTCCGCTCTTGTCGAAATCAGTAAAGCAGCTGAACGAGCCGCCGATCTCACACGGCAACTGCTGGCCTTTGCACGTAAACAGTCCATCGCACCAAAAGAGCTTGATCTTAACGATGCCGTGGCCGGCATGCTCAAGATGCTTCATCGGCTCATCGGCGAGGGTATCAATCTTAATTGGAGCCCCGCTTTAGAGCTATGGCACGTCAAGATGGACCCTTCACAGATCGACCAGATTCTGGCCAACTTATGCGTTAATGCCCGTGACGCCATCAGCGATGTTGGCAAAATTACCATTGAGACGGGAAACTGTTTCTTTGACAAGGATTATTGCGCTGCAAACGATGGTTTTGAGCTTGGGGAGTATGTTAAGCTTTCGGTGAGTGACGACGGGTGCGGTATTGACAATGAGACCCTTCCCAAAATCTTTGAACCGTTTTTTACAACCAAAGGCATTGGTATTGGAACCGGCCTCGGGTTGTCCACAGTGTTCGGCATAGTCAAGCAGAATAATGGCTTTATAAAGGTCTACAGTGAACCTGGTTCCGGAACGACCTTTGCTATTTTACTGCCCCGATATACCGGCAAGCCTCAACAGGAAAAAGCTGACAGCGCAACTGAACCGGTCATGCACGGTGTCGAGACTATTCTGTTGGTTGATGATGATCCAGACACTCTGAATGTAATTATGGAGATGCTCATAAGCTTAGGCTACGGGGTGCTTCCGGCAAATTCTCCTGCCGATGCAATCCGTTTGGCTAAAAAGCACACTGACGATATACACCTCATCATAACAGACGTAATCATGCCGGAGATGAACGGCCACGACCTTGTTAAGGAACTGATTTCACTAAACAAGCAAGTCAAGTGTCTGTTCATGTCAGGATATACGGCAGATGCCATTGCCCACCACGGCGTACTCGACGAAGGCGTTTATTTTATTCATAAGCCGCTTTCGTTGCAAAACCTGGCGGCAACGGTGCGAAAGATTCTGGATAGCAAAACATAACCAGAATGATTTCAAAGATATCACCAAGGTAACAAACGTTGACATCCAGGAGAAAACAGCACCATGCCCAAGGAACTGACCCACTGGCTGCTGGCCGAACGATCCCTGGCCAGGTTGGAGGGTACGAGCCGGCTTTCTGTCCTCATCAATGAAAACCGGGCACTCTACCTGGCTGGCGCGGTCCTGCCCGATACCCTGCTGCATCTTTTCCGGGGTCCTCACGCCCCGACAGCCTTGACGTTGGCCAATCGCTTCCACGACGCCGGCGGCAACAGCTATGCACCGTTGATCAGGATCGAGAAGGCCTATGGTGCAGAGGGTCTTCCGTCGGGGTTGCTGGCCTGCCTCCTGGGGGTCCTTTCCCACATGCAGGCCGACATCGTTTTCCACCCCTTTGTCTTTGCCCGTAGCGGCATAAAGGACATCGGCCGCCACTACCGGGTGGAGACCGCCATGGATTGCCATTTTTCCCGCCAGAGAGCCGTTCTCCCGGCAAAGCGTCTGGATGCCCTGATGACGCCCGCCATCCGGACTGAACTGGTCACGGCCTGCGCCTATTTGTTCGATCCCGAGGGGAGCCTGCCGCGCCGGGCATTGGAACGGGCTCTCTGGCTGCACTGCCGTGCCCAGGCCATGTACGACAGCACCCCCTGGAAACTCGTCGCTCACCTGCTGGCCTGCCTGCCGGTCCCCCTATTCAGGCAAGCGCAGCATCTGTTCCATCCCCTGTCCCGGTCCGGTAATAACCCCGGCGAATTGTCCGGTACCTGGCGTCATCCCATTACCGGCGAGGAGAGAACCGAGACGCCCGATGACCTGGCAAAGCAGGCAGTGGGGCGCACTGTGGCACTGTTCGAGCGGATCGGCGCACGGGGCTGCCTGAATGACGCTCTGGACGCTCCGCCGGGGGAAAACCTGCTGACCGGTCTTTACGGTGTCAGGCAGCAGGAGATGGAAAAACGTCTCCAATAAGAGATCATTCCAAATGTTGACTAACCCTTGAACCAGGAAAAGGCAGTTGTCCACGAAATGCACGAAAAACACGAACAAAAACAAAAAACAGGTACATCATGGTTGAAACCTATCCGGTGAAGTGTTGTTTTGCTATAATGTTTTAATTTTTCGTGTTATTTCGTGTTTTTCGTGGACCCAAAGCCGTTTTCAGATTGAAATGTTTATCAATGCGTCTCTATGGCTGGACTACCGATTTCAGGATTATGCCTCCATGAACACGACCATAGCCTTTCTCAAAAAGCTGTTTCCTCCGTCATGCCATGAACGCATCCTCCTGGTGGGCGGCAGTGTGCGGGATCATCAGTTGGGACGGGAAGGTGCCGATATCGACCTGGCAGCCTGCCTGGATAAGGCCGAACTGGTTGCCTGCGGCTTCCGCCGGGTGGAACCCATAAGCACAGCCCCCATCTGGTTCAGGCATGACCGGGTGTTCGGCTCGATCGAGGTAACGCTGCTGGCCGACCTGGGCGACGCCCTTGCCCAGGACCTTACCCGGCGCGATTTTACCGTCAATGCCATGGCCATGACCCTGGACGGTAGGATCATCGACCCGCTCCACGGCAGGCGCGACCTGGAGGAACGGCGGCTGCAAGCCTGCTCACCCTGCTCTTTCAGGGATGATCCGCTGCGCCTATTCCGCGCTTTCCGGTTCGAGGCCGGCGGTTGGCGCATGACGCCTGATTGCGAAGCCCTTATCCGGGAGCAGGAGTGGCGGCAGCCGCTCTGCCTGGTACCGGTGGAGCGCTATTCGCGTGAGATGCTGAAAGCCCTGGAGGCTGAAGAGCCGGAACGTTTTTTTGCGCGCATGATCCAATTCGGCGTGGGCCAAGACTATCTGCCGGAACTCTTTGCCATGCCCGCCATCCCGGCCGGGCCATTGCAGCACCATCCCGAGGGGGACCTGTTCAGCCATGCGGTCCAGGTGTTGCAACGGGTGGCCGGGCGCACCGGCAACCCCCTGGCCCGGTTCTGCGCCTTTTTCCACGATATCGGCAAGCTCTCCACCGATCCGTCGCTCTTCCCCAAGCACCATGGCCACGAAGAAGCAGGTTTCGCAATGGCCCGCAGCCTGTGCGAGCGCTTGCGCCTCCCCTCCGGGTACCGTGCGGCCCTGGCCTGGACCAGCAGGCTGCACGGCATGCTCAACCGATGGGATGAATTGCGGGACTCCACCCGGTTGAGGACGGCGCAGCAGGCCCTGAAGGCAGGGATTGGGGAGATCCTGCTCCAGGTGTCCCGGGCGGACAAACCCGATGGTTTGTTTGAAGGAGAGGCATGGGACCGGGCTGTTCGGGTTGCCGCGATGACCACGACGGAACTGGGGATCGGCAATGCCCGGCTGGAAGAGATAGCGCCGGAAAAACGGCCCGATTTTATCCTGCGGAAAAGGATCGAAGTGCTGCGGGCCGGGTGCAACGGAAAAACCGGACAGCCAAGGAAATGGGAGGAAGTGTGAAACTTGTAAACATCATGCCGGTCACAGTCGCAATTTTATTCTTGTCAATGAGCTGCATAGCATACGGTGATAACGAACCTTCCTATGATGATACAGTCAATAGTATCAGAGAAACCATGTCACGTAATACCTCGGTTGCACGACAGGAGCATTACGAATATATCAAAATAGACAAATGTATTTTGGACTACAGAGTATTGGGGACGTTTCCGGTCGGGACTCCGTACGACATAAAATTCAGTGAAATTGATTTTTCCAGCCTTAATTATCATCAATCGAGTACTGGTCGTGATTACACTGATTTCATACTATTGAATTTTAAAAAACCGGCCACATACCGGATCAATGGAACTGATATACCTATTCATACCGTAGTTATAAATACTTTTGACGATAAGAGTAAAAAAACGTTATTCAAGGCATTTTTACATCTGGGGGAGCTTTGTGGCGCCCAAAGCCCTCCGTAAGAGATATTCATCTGTTCCTCGGCGGAGAAATAAGCGGAACCTGGGCCGAACCATCAAGAATGCTCACTTCTCGCCAAAAAAGATCAAAATCCTCCTGTTTACTATTGACAACATGAGTTTTAGTGCTAAAATTTGTGCGTTGTATTTAATTAGAAATGCCAAAGGGGGGCAAAATGAAACTGCAAAAAATGTTGAGGGTATCATCTCTTATTATCACTTTGACTTCATTGGGAATGTTGTCCGGATGCGCCCATTATGAAGTTAATACCGGACGGGGGGATATACCGGGCCTTTATATCCGCTCTGAGATGCAGGAGTCTGACCGGGCTGTGGAAGCAGCGCGTCAGGCCGGAAAAGACAAGGTCTGTCCCGATGAATTCAAGGCTGCCGAGGATGCCAAGAACAACGCCTATGACGTCTTCAGGGCATGCCACACCGAGGAGGGTGCTGCGCTGGCAAAACAGGCAACAGCAAAAGCCAACGCCCTCTGTCCTGCGCAGGCGGTTAAAGAGGAGCCTGCTCCGGTTATCCCTGCTCCGGCACCTCCGGCGCCTTTGGCTCCTTCCGACAATCTGATGGTTACTCCGAATGCAATTATCCGGGGTGAGACGGCAACTCTGACGTGGAGTTCCCGGAACGCAACGAACTGCGACATTCAGCCTGACGTTGGTGCGGTACAGCCACAAGGCTCCACGACCATCGCACCCAGCGATACCACCGCCTATACTTTGATTTGCAAAGGCGACGGTGGTACGGCAAAAAGCACGACACATCTTTCCGTAAACGCTCCTGCTCCCATTCCGCCCAAAGCACCGGCCAAACTGTGCAAACCGACGGTAATCGATATCAAATTCGATACCAACAAGGCCGACATCAAACCCCAGTATCATGAAGAGCTGAAGAAACTGGCCGATTTCCTCAAAGAGTTTCCTGACGCCAAAGGCGTTATCGAGGGACATACGGACAATGTCGGCGCAAAAGAGATGAACATGAAACTCTCCCAGCGTCGCGCTGACAGTGTCCGTAACTATCTCATCAAACATTTCGGGATAGCTCCGGAACGTTTAGGCGCCAAGGGTTTCGGTCCCACCAAACCGATAGCGGATAACAAGACCTCCGCAGGCAAACAGCAAAACCGCCGTATTGAATCCAATTTCACCTGTAACGAAAAGTAGTAATCTTACTACCTTCGCGAATACGCAGACGCCCTTTTGGAATTCTTTCCAAAAGGGCGTTGTGCTTTGATTAACATCTAGTACCTTGTAACACTTAAAGTTACATATCTAGTCCCCTCCCCCAGCGGGGGAGGGCTAGGGAGGGGGAAACAGGCGTCAAATTCAACTGAGCCCCCCTCCCAACCTCCCCCCGCTGGGGGGAGGGGTCTTTTCCGAAATTATTAGTGTTACAAGGTACTAGTTCACTCCGACGTCTTCAGCCGGAAGATCCACACCGACAACCCAAAGGCCAGCACTGCCGTGAACGCTACCTGGAGTGCGGAGTTCATGGAAAAGACGCCGCTGACCAGGGCGTGCCGGGCTCCCTCGAACAGGGCCGTGGTGGGCAGCGCCCTGATCCAGGGGACAACGTTGGCCGGGTAGGAGGAGAGCGGAAAGAACAGGCCGGACATGAAGATCAGCGGCATGATGAAGATCGCCTCGACCCTGCCGATGGTCTCGGGCTTGTCCAGGACCGTGCCGCAGATTACTCCGGCGCAGGAGAACAGGGCTGAACCGGGTATCAGGAAGGCCAGGTACGCCAGGAGATGCACCGGTGAAAAACGGAACGGGGTAATGGCGAAGATCACCAGCCCCACGGCCAGCCCCTTGACCAGGCCATGGGAGAAGCCGGACAGTATCTTGGCGATCACGATCTCCGAGACCGATATGGGGGTAACCCGGTAGGATTCGATGGTAAACTGCACCTTCCGGTGGAACCAGAGGCTCCAGGTGCTCTCGCTGTAGGCCGCGTTGATCGCGGTCATGGTGATCAGCCCCGGTGCGATGAACAGGCTGTAGGGCACGCCGTCCACCAGGCCGATGTACCCCTTCATGCCGATGCCGAACGCCAGGTAGATGGTGAGCGGATAGGCCACCACCGCCACCATCTCGGAAAGTATGCTTCGGCGCAGGACCAGCATGTCGCGCCGCCAGATGGCAAAGGCACCTTTGAACACTACTCCCTCACCTTCTCGCCGGTCAGACTGAGAAACACATCTTCCAGCGTCTGTTCCCGCAGGGCGATGCGCCGCACCGGAGCGCCGTTCAAGGCGGTAATCACCTCAGAGAGGCATTCCCAGCTCTCGAGCCCCACGCAGACCGAGTTTCCGTGCACCTCGATCCCGCGCACGCAGGCCATATCCCTGAGAACGGCTCCATACCGCTCGGCGTCTCCCCCGAATTCTATCAGGTAGAACGTCCCCCCGGCCAAGCGGTCCTTCAGCTCCTGGGTGCTGCCCAGGGCGATCAGCTTGCCGTGATCCATGATGGCGATCCGGTCACAGAGCTGTTCGGCCTCTTCCAGGTAGTGGGTGGTCAAAAAGATGGTCATGCTGCCGCCAATGGATTTGATATAGTCCCACACCGCCCGCCGCGACTGGGGATCGAGCCCGGTGGTCGGCTCGTCCAGGAACAGCACCCTCGGCTCGTGCAGCAGCGCCCGGGTAACCACCAGCCTGCGCTGCATGCCTCCCGAATAGGTATCGGGAAAATCCTTCTGCCGGGACGCCAACCCCATCAACTCCAACAGTTCGTCGATCCGTTTCCGGTACTGCCGGGGCTCCATGCCGTGCAGCCGGGCGTGCAACTCTAGGTTTTCCCGTGCAGTGAGGTAACGGTCCAGGCTGTTTTCCTGGGGCACCACGCCGATCAACCGGCGGATTTCGCGCCCGGAGCTTCGGGTATCCAGCCCATCGACAAACGCCTCGCCCGAGGTCTGGCGCATCAACGTGGTCAGGACGCGGATCAGGGTAGTCTTGCCGGCGCCGTTCGGCCCCAGCAGACCGAAGATCGATCCCTGCGCCACTTCCAGGTCAAAGCTGTCCAGGGCGGTCAGATCGCCGTAACGTTTGGTAAGGCTATGGGTGGTTATGGCTGCGGGCATGGCTTCCTGTATCAAAACAAATGCAAAAGGAAAAAACCTGGAAAGGCGTCCGAAACTGGGATGAATGGGATAAACGCCGATAGATTCCAACCCCAATTACATTCAGGTTTTGGCGTTATCTGTATTCATCGGCGGTTACTTAACGGTCTTTCTGAGTGAAACCAATCTCCAGCTAATCTGATTATACAGGTTCCCTCCCCCAGCGGACCCTCTGGGGCCTAAAGGGGAGGGTCAGGGAGGGGACAAAACCTGCAGATTCAACTGATCCCCCCTCCTAACCTCCCCCCGCTGGGACCCAGAGGGCCTAAAGGGGAGGAACTAATTTTCTGTTCCAAGGTACTAAATAATACCTTCCAATGGTCCGCCTTTAGCACCCAATGCCTCAACCTTTCGTTCAACTCCCGGATCGTCCTCCAACACCGGGGCATGGAACGGTTTCACCCGGGCGTCGATCACCAATGGACCGCTGCAACCCCAGTGCTTTGCATGCAGTGAAGCGCCGATACCGTAGATGTCCGTGGCCGGGTTGGAGCGGGTGAAGGCCACCCAGAGGAAATTATTGAGGGTTGCCGAAGTGAAGGGGGTATCGTCGCAAATAACGATCAAGGGAAAGCCGTCAAAACAGGACCTCTCACCGTAGAAACGGCAGAACTCTTCGATGGCCGGGTCGCTCTCCCCCCTCCCCTGCCGTGACCGCGGCCCTTGAATCGACAGGATACCGGGCAGGCAGACCTGGGCCGGACCGAAACCGGTCGGCAGTTCCAGTCCGGCCGGCACCTCGGTTGCCAGGACGCGCCTTAGCGGCCCGGCGGCTGCGATGACCACCTTGGACCCCTCATTGAGCCCGGTGCCGCTGTAGTCCAGGGTGTCGATGGTGGTGGCGGTCTGAAAGTGCAGGTCGGCCCGCCAGTCGGCCCGTTCCAGCACGTGGCGGAAAAAGGCGGCAATGTCGTGGGTATGCAGGCCCGGAGAGTCTTCATGGGCAGCGATGAACAGGTACTTTGCCAGGGAGAGCTGGCCCTGGCCAAGGATGGCGTTGGCAATGGTCAAAAGTTCCTGGGGCCGGCGCTTCGGCGCATAGGGGACGTACCGCTCGCTGGCCACGACCAAAAGAAGCGGATGCACGCCGGCGGCGTCCACGGCATGAACCTCCCGGACGCCGGTGACCACGGTCGGGATCAGGGGGCCGGTCAGTTCATGGATAAAGGCGCCGAAGCTGGTGTCCTCCTGGGGAGGGCGCCCGACGGTGGTAAAGGGCCAGATGGCGTCACGGCGGTGAAAGACAGCCTCCACCTGGATGAAGGGAAAATCGTGGGCCAGGCTGTAGTAGCCGAGATGGTCGCCGAAAGGGCCTTCCGGCAAGGTTTTTCCGGGATCGACCACGCCACAGATGCAGAAATCGGCCTCGGCCGAGACCGGCAGATGCCCCGGCAGGTGCGCCATGGGGATGCGGTGGCCCCCGAGAAGCCCGGCAAAGGACAGCTCCGGCATCCCTTCCGGCAGCGGCATGACCGCCGCCACGGTCATGGAGGGGGCACCCCCAACAAAGACGTTCACCCGCAAAAGGTCGCCCCGTTCGATGGCCTCGGCATGGTGTGCCCCGATACCGCGCTGGATCTGGTAGTGCAGGCCGGCCTGCTTGTCGGGAACATAGTCGTTGCCGGAGATCTGCACCCGGTACATCCCCAGGTTGGACGCGCCGAAGCCGGGTTTGGCCGGGCTTTCGGTGTAGACCTGCGGCAGGGTGATGAAGGCCCCGCCATCGTTTGGCCAGGATACGACCCGGGGCAGACGGGACAAGGTTGTGCGGCATTCCAGCACCGGCGCATGGGAGACGGTTTTGGGCAGGAGACGGCAAGCGGCAAGGGGAGCCTTCAGGGCGTCCATCGGGTGTTTGACCAGGGAAAACGGGTTGATCTTGGCATCGACCAGGCAACGGATGTCGGCCAGGCTGTCACGGAAGATGAAGCGGGTTCGTTCCAGGGTGCCGAACAGGTTGCCCAACAGAGGAAAGCTGCAATTGACCGGATTGGTGAAGAGCAGCGCCGGTCCGCCGGCCCGGTAGACGCGCCGTTGGACAGCCCCGATTTCGAGACGCGGATCGAGGGGCGTACTGATACGCAGCAGCATGCCGCGGCGCTCCAGGTCGCCGACACATTCCTGTAGATTATGGTATCCCATCAGTTACCTGCCTGACTTTAGCCTTTTGATAATCATTTCGGTCAGGCGCAGCTTTTCCTGGACCGCCATGATCTCCTGGCGTGACGACTCATCCGTGATCTGCTCCAACCCCTGGCCGAGCAGCTTCTCTGCTTCGTCGAAGTGGCCTGCCTTGTGGCGCATCCGCGCCAGCGCCTCAAGGTACTGGGCGCTCTGCGGGTCACGTGCTACCGCCTTGCGCAACGAGGCCTCCGCCTCTGCATCATTGCCGTTTTTGGCGTCCCTCTGACCATTTTTGAAATATACCAGGGCAATAATATCGTTGATCTCTTTGCGGTCGGCCGCCTGTTCAAGCTTGGCGCCCGCCTGTTCGAGAAAAGCGGCCGCCTCGCTGTAACGGCCGCTGCGGACATATACGGCCATGACGGTATGGATGTTATCCTTGTTCTGGGGGTTGAGCTGGTAGGCCTGCATCAGGGGCTTCAGCGCCGCTTCATACTCAGCCTTGGCAAGCAGCATGCGTCCCTCCTGGACCAGGGCGTTCTCGCGCATCCTGGTAAGCGCACTTTTGAGGGTCGGGTCGGAGGCGGTGCTGATCCGCTGGTCAAAGAGCGAATTGAACTCCTTGGCACGGCCGAGCTTTGCATAGCAGTTCGCCAACCCCAAGATAGTATGGGTAAGTTGCAGAGAACCTTGGCCGAAAACCGTATCGGCCAGACGGAGGGATTTCTCGAAGAGCGGCAACGCCCCCTCGTAATTGCCGTGCCGGGTGAGGGAAAAGGCTTGGTAAAGCGTGGCTTGGGCCTCAAACTGGGTGTCCAGCCGCTGGAGAGTGGCGGCTGCGGCTGTTTCGTCATCGACGAGGTCAAGTGTCAGACGGCCGATATCAAAGGTGCAGAGATTGACGGTGATTGCTCCGTCCAATTCTCCCGTCAGCTTCGTTGCGCCGGAGCGGGACAGGGATATGGTGTTTCCGCTGCCGTCCTGCTCCGGATAGCTGATCCTCAGATGGGCCGGATCCGCACCGGCAAGCTTGCCAACGCTCAGCACGTCGTTTTCGAGATAGCCGCTCAAGCCCGTTTGGGCGCTATCCTCGATTATGACCAGGGTCGTGGGATGTTTTCCCAAAACCCCTTCGCAGCTCGTGCTGGGCGCAGTTACGGCCTCCATCGACCCACGGTAAAGCTGGATTCCCGCCAAGGCCGGCGCCGCGGCCAAAAGTGGGAGCATAAGGGACAAAACCCGGACACCGGCAAATTTCATAAACCCTGCACCTTTTTCCTCGTGATCAGTGGAAACATAATCGTTTTACAGTATCATTGTGACAAGACAAACACAATCAGGATTGCTGCACGTGACGCCCATGAGCCTTATCGAAAAGGTACTATTATCTCGTAACAGCTACAATTTCGAAAAAGTCCCTTTAGGCCCCAGAGGTTCCTCCCCCCAGCGGACCCTTTGGGGCCTAAAGGGGGAGGCTAGGAGGGGGGACAGTTGAATTACAGCCTATTTCCCCCTCCCTAACCCTCCCCGCTGGGGGAGGGGACTATATACGTAACTCAAGTGTTACAAGCAACTAACCGGCACGTTGCTGACGGCCACCAACATCCCGTTTGTTACTTGAATCTTGCGTAAGCCGCTATTGTGCAGTAAAATAAAACATCATCTCACAAATGGGTAGAGGGTTATGAAACCTACTCGCTAATCATGAACTCAAGGAGGTCGGTATGTTCAAGAAAATCCAGGTAACGGCGTTGGCCCTGATACTGGCAGTGCCGGTGACAGCCCATGCAGCCAAGGTAAAAATCGGTTTTGTCAACTCGATTACCGGTCCCGAAGCCCCCATTGGAGAGAACCTGACAAACGGCGTTACATTGGCCCTGGAAGACCTGAAGAAAAAAGGCATCGACGTGGAACTGGTCAGGGAGGATGATACCGGCAAGCCGGAGAAGTCCATGGCCGCCTTCGAAAAGATGGCCACCCGCGACAAGGTGGCCGGCATTGTGGGTCCCTATAGTTCCAAGTGCGCCAACGCCATAGCCAAGCTGGCCGAAAAGTACAAGACACCGCTGCTCATCCCGGTGGCGTCGAAAGAGGAGATTACCCGTCAGAACCTGAAGTGGACCTTCCGCTTGAGCGCCACCACCTACGATTATGCCACAATCCTGCTCGACATGGCGACCGGCCTGGGTAAACCCAAGACTATCGCCATTATCAATGAAAACACTGATTTCGGGACATCAGGCGCAAAATCCGCCAAGGATTATGCCGGCAAAAAGGGCATCAGGGTTGTGGCGGAAGAGGCCTATGCGCCGGGATCACCCGACTACCGCTCCATCCTGACCAAGATCAAGTCCAAGAACCCTGACCTGGTCTTCATGGTTTCCTACGTGGCTGACGCCATCCTGCTCATGCGCCAGTCCCGCGAGATCGGCCTCACGCCCCAGGCGTTCCTCGGGGCGGGCGCCGGCTTCGCCACCGTGGCATTCGCCAAGGAAAAGGCCATCTCCAACGACGTCTTTTCCAGCACCCAGTGGACCGGCGACGTGAACTGGCCGGGGGCCAAGGAGTTCAACAGGCGCTATATCGCCAAGTTCGGCAAGGAACCCACGTACCACGCCGCCACCGCCTACGAGTCGATGATGATCATGGCCGAAACCGCGGCCAAGGCTGGCGACAACCGGGATAAACTCCGCTTTGCCTTGAAGAGCGGCTCGTGGAACGGTATCATGGGCGAGGTGAAATTCGCCGACTACGAGGGGTACACCAACCAGAACAAGCACCAGATGCTGGTGGAGCAGATTCAGAACGGGGTGCACCAAACGGTCTATCCGCCCAAGTATGTCTCCAAGAAGCCGGTCTACCCGTTCCCCGGCTGGAGGTAGCGGACTGAGAATCTCTGTAAGGGGCGGGATCACCCCGCCCCTTCAGTGTACGGAGAATTTTTCATGATCATCTTCATGCAATCCCTGATCAGCGGCATCCTGGTCGGAGGCGTCTACGCCCTGATCGGTATCGGCATGACCATCATTTTCGGCGTCATGCGGGTGATCAACTTCGCCCACGGTGACCTGTTGATGCTCGGCATGTACGGGACCTTCTACCTGTTCACCTTGTTCAACATCGATCCGTTCATCTCGATTGTCGTCATTATACCGCTCATGTTCCTTTACGGCGGCTTTCTGCAGAAAGTGTTCATAAACCGCATCCTCGGCACCCTGCCCCAGAACCAGATCCTGTTGACCATCGGCTTGGGGCTGGTGATGAGCAACAGCGTCATGCTGGCCTTCACCTCGGACTACAAGATCCTTTCCACGTCCTATTCCTCCAGCAGTTTCGACATCCTGGGCATATCCATTTCCACCCCGCTATTGATCTCCTTCGCCATCACGGCGGTTATCACCGCAGCATTGTACTGGTTCCTGCTGAAGACCGACACCGGCCAGGCCATCCGGGCCACGGCCCAGGATCGCGAGGCGGCGCAGTTGATGGGGATCAACGTCAAACGCATGTCCATCATCGCCTTCGGTCTCGGCGCCTCGCTGGCAGGCGCCGCAGGCGCCCTGATCTCGCCGACCTATTATATCTTCCCCCAGGTGGGAAGCACCTTTACCCTCAAGGCCTTCGTCATCACGGTCCTGGGGGGCATGGGGAGCATCGTCGGCGCAACCCTTGGCGGCATCCTGATCGGCGTGGCCGAGTCGATCGGCGGGGTCTACTTCGGCGCCGGCTGGAAAGAGGTGGTGGTGTTCGTGCTGTTCCTGCTGGTGCTGCTGTTCAAGCCCTCCGGTCTGATGGGCAAATCCAACGTGTGACGGGGACGATACGACCATGAAACCGCTCTTCAAAACTATCGGCGCGTTCCCGGCACTGGCGGGCCTGGCCGTGATCGTCCTGCTCTTTCTGTTGCCCCGCTTTGTTGAAAACACCTATGCCCTGCATATCATGATCCTGGTCTTCATCAGCATCGTCATGGGGTCGAGTTGGAACCTCCTGGGGGGCTATACCGGCCAGTATTCGGTCGGCCATAGCGCCTATTTCGGCATGGGGGCCTACACCACCATGTTGCTGATGCAGTACCGCCAGGTCCCTCCCTGGCTGGGCATTTGGGGCGGCATGGCCGTAGCCCTGCTGGTGGCTCTGATCATCGGCAGCATCTGTTTCCGCCTGCGGGGGCCGTACTTCGTCCTGGCCTCCATCGCCGTGGCCGAGATATTCCGGGTATCGGCCCTGAACCTGAAGGAACTCACCAACGGCGCGGAAGGTGTCCTGGCCACGGATATTCCGCCGCTGAAAATCGGCGGGACCCTCATCACCGACTTTTCCTCCAAGGTGCCGTTCTACTACACCGGCCTGGTATTCGTGCTCCTCGTTATCCTGGTAACCTGGTTGATACAAAACTCGAAACTGGGATACTGCTTCCAGGCCATCCGCGAAGACCAGGACGCGGCCCACTCCCTGGGCATCAGCCTGACCTTCTACAAAAACGTCGCCCTCTCCCTATCAGCAGTGCTGACCTCTTTGGCCGGAAGCCTGTATGCCGTCTATGTCGGCTTTATCGACCCATCCACGGTCCTGGCGCTGGACCTGTCGGTACAAATCGTCCTGATCTGCATCATCGGCGGTATCGGCACCATTTTCGGGCCGGTGATCGGGGCGCTGGTGCTGGTGCCGCTCTCGGAGGCACTGCGAAGCAACGTGATCGGCGAATCCCTGATAAATTCGGGCGTCGTCAGCGCTGATTCGGCTTTCGGCAGCTTTCTGACCGAAAACCTGTCCCACGCCCATGTCCTGATCTACGGCGTACTGGTTGTGGTGGTAATCCTCTTCATGCCCGACGGCGTGTTGGGATTCGCCAAGAAGCTGGCTGCCGGAAAACGGAAGGAGGCGGCCTGGTGATCATCCTTGAGATCAAGCACGTCAGCAAGTTTTTCGGCGGCCTGTCGGCCAACTCCGATGTGTCCTTCGAGATGCAGCAAGGGATGATCATGGGGCTGATCGGCCCCAACGGAGCAGGAAAAACAACGCTGTTCAACTGCATCACCGGCTATTACCCCCCTTCCAGGGGGGACGTTGTCTTTGACGGCCGCAGCATGCACGGCCTCCAGCCGGACAAGGTCTGCAAGCTGGGCATGGCCCGCACCTGGCAAAAGGTTCGGCCCCTGGCCGGTATGAGCGTTGTGGACAACGTCATGGTTGGCGCGCTGTGCCGGACCAACTCACTGAAAAAGGCCCGCGACATGGCTATGAAGCAGATCAAGGTGGTGGGCCTGGGGCACCGCACCGGATTTCCGGCCGGGGGCCTGCCCATCGGTGAACGCAAAAAGCTGGAAGTGGCCCGCGTCCTGGCAACGCAGCCCAAGCTGCTGCTCCTGGACGAGGTTATGGGGGGCCTCAATCCTGCTGAAAGCGAAGAGCTCATTCAACTGATCCTCGCCATTAAGAATCTGGGCATCACCCAGATGGTCATCGAACACGACATGAAGGCCATCATGCGCATATCCGACCGGATCGTCGTGCTCAATTCAGGGGAAAAACTGGCGGAAGGGACGCCGCAGGAGATTGTCGGCAATCCTGAAGTGGTTGCGGCTTATTTGGGGAGTGGGTAACATAACAATGAACATCCGTCACAAAGGCACGGAAGAGAACCGAAGGTCCCCTCCCCCAGCGGACCCTCTGGGGCTAAAGGGGAGGGTCAGGGAGGGGGCAACAGATTTGAAGTTCAACTGATCCCCCCTCCTAACCTCCCCCCGCTGGGACCCAGAGGGCCTAAAGGGGAGGAACTGAGATTCTTTTTTTGACGTTTTCCGTGTCTCCGTGGCGGATTTAAACAAGAGGTGGCTATGCTCTCCATCGACAAGCTCAACTTCAGCTACGGCGACCTGAAGGTCCTCTGGGACATCAGCCTGGAGGTCCGTGAGGGGGAGATCGTCTCCGTGGTCGGCGCCAACGGCGCCGGCAAGACCACCACTCTTAAGAACATTTCCCGCCTGCTGAAACCGACCTCCGGCAGCATCACCTTCCTTGGGGAGGATCTCGAAAAGCTCGAATCCCACCAAGCGGTGGAGCGCGGCATCGTCCAGGTCCCCGAGGGACGCAAGATATTTCCCGAGATGACGGTCCTGGAAAACCTGCGCATGGGATCGTATATCAGGAGCGCCAGGAAAGCACGCGAGGCGAACGTGGAGCGGGTGTTCGGCATGTTTCCCCGCCTGAGGGAACGTGAAAAGCAGTTAGGGGGCACCATGTCGGGCGGCGAGCAGCAGATGCTGGCCATAGCCCGCGGCCTGATGGCCAACCCGAAGCTTTTGCTGTTGGATGAGCCGTCGCTGGGTCTTTCGCCGCTGTTTGTCAAGATCATCTTCGAAATCATCCAGGAGATCAACCGGCAGGGGGTCACCATCCTGTTGGTCGAGCAGAACGTCTTCCAGTCCCTGAAGATCGCCAACCGCGCCTATGTGCTGGAGACCGGCCGGGTCGTCCTGACCGGGGGGGGGACGGACCTGCTCGATAATGAGCACGTAAAAAAGGCGTTTCTGGGGATGTAGAGGCGGATGAGAGATGAGAGATGAAGGATGAGAGAAAAATCTTTCGTCCGCCTTTCTCAACTCTCATCACTCATCACTCATCGGTTCTAACTAAGAGGAAAGGAACCCGCCATGCAAACCGTCGCACAATGGATGACCCCCAACCCGGTCACCATCGAGGAAAACGCCTCCATCATCGAGGCGATCCACCTGTTGAAGGAGAAGAATATTCGCCGTCTGCCGGTTACCTGCAAGGGAAAGTTCTGCGGCCTGATCACCGACCGGATGATCAAGGAATATACCCCCGGCAAGTCAACCCCCCTGGATACCTGGGAGGTGCATTACGTGCTCTCCAAGGCCACGGTCAAAGACGCCATGAACCCCAATCCCTTTACCATCCAGCCCGATGCGCCACTCTGCCGGGCCGCGCAGTTGGTTCACGACAAAAAACTCTACGGTCTGTGTGTGACCGACACAAACGGCGACCTGGTGGGGCTTTTGACCACAACCAATTTCATGGAAGCCTTGATTGCCATATGCAGCACGGAGTGATTCCGGATTGGCCGGGGATCAGCGTTTGACGCGGGGATCCAGGGCGTCCCTGATCCCTTCCCCCAGCAGGTTGTACGCCAAAACCGTCACCAGGATGGCGAGACCGGGAAACAGGGACAGCCACCAGGCGAATTCGATGTAATCCTTGCCTGAGGTGAGGATGTTGCCCCAACTGGGGGTCGGCGGCTGGACACCGATGCCGAGGTACGAAAGGGCCGACTCGGTCAATATGGCGCCGGCGATGCCCAGGGAGGCCGCTACCAGTGCCGGCGAGACGGCGTTGGGCAGAATATGGCGGAAGATGATGCGCAGATTGGAGCAACCGATACAATGAGCAGCCAAGATGTAGTCCATTTCGCGAATGGAAAGGGTTTCGGCCCGCACCAGCCGGGCCACCCCCATCCATCCGGTCAGGCCGATGACGATCATGATGTACCAGATGGACGGCCGCAGGAAGGTTATCACCGCCAGGATCAGGAAAAAGGTCGGAAAACAGAACATTATGTCAACAATCCGCATGAGGACATTGTCGATCCAGCCGCCGTAGAACCCGGACACCAGCCCCAGGATTGTGCCGATCAGCACGGCGATCCCGGCCGCCACAAACCCGACCAGCAGGGATATCCGCGCCCCGTAGACGACCCGGCTGAACACGTCGCGTCCCAGATCGTCGGTGCCGAACAAGTGTTTCAGGGAGGGGGGTTCCAGAACTGCCCAGGCGTTGATCTCATTGGGACCGAAGCGCACGATGAGAGGAGCCAGCAGGGCGACCGCCAGCATCAGGAGCACGATGATTGCTCCGGCCACGGCGAACCTGTTGTGGGCCAGACGCGGCCAGAATACGGCCCGGAAAAAGGAATGGCGTCCGATCACTGCACCCCCCTCCCCTCCCGGATGCGCGGGTCGGCTACGGCATAGCAGACATCCGCGACCAGATTGCCGATCAGGGTCAAGAGTGCGCCGATAATTACGATACCCATCACCACCGGATAGTCTCGGGACATGACCGCCTGATAGAAGAGTTGACCCATGCCGGGGATGGCGTAGATGGTCTCGAAGATGACGCTCCCGCCGATCAGGCCGGGAATGGCCAGGCCCGCCTGGGTGATCAGAGGCAAAAGGGCGTTGCGCAGGGCATGCTTGTAGATCACGACCCGCTCGGAAAGCCCCTTGGCCCGGGCGGTGGTGATGTAATCCTGGCCGATCACGTTCAGCATGGACGAGCGCATGTAGCGCGACAACCCGGCCAGGCTGCCGAAGGAGGCCACAAGGATCGGCATGCAGAGATGTTTGGCCATGTCACCGATATAGCGCATCAACCCGTAGCTGTCGCTCCCCAGGGTATGCAGTCCCGAGATGGGCAGCCAGTTCAGCTTGACGCCGAACAGGTACATCAGGAGCAGCGCCAGCCAGAAGGTCGGCACGGCAAAACCGACGAAGACAAAGATGGTGATCCCCTTGTCCAGCCAGGTATCACGGTGGGTGGCGGCCAGGATGCCGATGGGGACCGCCAGGCCGAATTCCAGCACCAGGGCGATGATGTTGAGGGACAGGGTGATGGGCAGGCGTTCCGTGATTTTGTCCCTGACCGGCCGGTTGTCGGTGGAAAATGATCGGCCCAGGTCCAGACGCGCCAGCTTGCCGACCCAGGTGAAATACTGCTCGGCTAGCGGCTTGTCCAGGCCGTAGAACTTGCGCAGCCGCTCCCGGGCCTCCTTGCCCACCTTTGGGTTCATGGCCATCTGCATCTCCACCGGTTCGCCCGGCGCCAGATGGACGACCGAAAAGGTGATCAGGGTTATTCCGATCATGAGCGGGATCAACATCAGGATACGCTTTAAAAGATAGACGGACATTTGTTCTCTCACTAAGGCACAAAGGACACAAAGGAAATCAACCCAACATCAATTGATAATTCTCGTAATCCCATCCTTCATCAACTCTTCACCAAAATTCGCCAAGATACCAAGTTTTCTGCCTGAAAGACGAAGATAGGTTAGTAGCTGTTTTTTATGGACAGGGATTATATGTTCCACGGATTTCAATTCCACAACAACAATATCACCAACAATCATATCATCTCAGTTGTGTCCGGTTAGGATTTTGCAGTACGTCAAAATCTCCCTCATCCGCCCCTTCGGGGCACCTTCTCCTTTAGGCCCTTTGGGTCCCAAGGGAGAAGGAACAAAAATCATCCCCTCTCCCACCGGGAGAGGGTGGCCGAAGGCCGGGTGAGGGGATAAGGTCAAGCAAGCATCCACTATCTCCTTGGCAACATCATTTTCGGTCATCTTATGAATTCCTTTGTGCCTTTGTGAGCTTAGTGAGAGCCGCCTTTAGTAGATTTGCTCAGCCTTGGGCACGTACCACTCGATCTGGTTGTAACCGATGCCGATTGGGGCCGGTTTCACGCCGCGGATACGGGCGCTGACTACCGGCAGGGCGTCCGGCACGTAAAGGAAGGTATAGGGCTGCTCGTCGGCCATGATCTCCTGGATGCGGAAATAAGCCTTCTTGCGTTTTTCGATATCAAAGGTGCTGCGCCCCTCCACCAACAGGCGGTCTACCTCGGCGTTCTTGTAGCCGATAAAGTTCAACTCGCCCGGATTGGTCTTGCTGGAGTGCCAGACATCGTACATGTCCGGGTCCGGGCTCGTGGTCCAACCCAGCATGACCGTCTCGAAATTCCCCTTGTCCACGAACTCCTTGAGGAACGTGGCCCACTCCACGACGCGGATCTTCACGTCGATCCCCACGTACTTCAGCCGCTGCTGGATGATCTGGGCCGTCAACAACCGCTGCTGGTTCCCCTGGTTGGTCAGGATGGTAAAACTGAACGGTTTGCCGTCCTTTACCAGGATGCCGGCGCTGTTTTTCTCCTTCCACCCGGCCTGCGCCAGAAGCTCGGCCGCATGCTTGGGATCATAGGCGATGTCCTTGACATGCGGGTTGTACGCCCAGCGTCCGGGAGGAATCGGCCCCACCGCCCTCTGCCCCATGCCGAACAGCACGCCGTGGATCAGTTCGTCCTTATCGATGGCCGCGGTCAGGGCTTGGCGGATGCGCTTGTCCTTAAAGAGCGGATGGCGCAGGTTGTACCCCAGGTACACATATGACGTAGAAGGGTAGCGGTACTTGTTGAAAAGCGACGTGAAGCGGGTTCCGGTGGTCTGACGGGCATACTGCACCGGCGTCAGCCCCATCATGTCGACGGCGCCCGCCTTGAGTTCCATGTACATAGTGGAGGTGTCGGGGATGATGCGATAGATGTAGCGGTCGATCCAGGGCCGGCCTTCGAAATAGTCGTGGTTGGATTCCAGCACGATTTTCTGGCCCGCGACCCACTCCTTGAAGCGGTACGGACCGGTGCCGACCGGCGCGCGTGCCAGGGGACTCTTGGTGATATCCTTGCCCTCCAGCAGGTGCGCCGGCAGGATAGACTCCCCCCACGAGGCCAGGGCCGGTGCATAGGGAGCGCCGTAGGTCACCCTGACGGTATAATCGTCGGGTGCGGCAATGCTTTTCACCTGTTTGAAGTCTTCGGCATAGGCGGTGGGGGTCTTGGGGTCGATGGTGACCCGGTAGGTGTAGAGCACATCGCGGGAGGTGAAAGGGGCGCCGTCGTGCCACTTCACCCCCTTGCGCAGGTGAAAGGTGATGGTGAGCCCGTCGGGTGCGATGTCGAAGGACTCCGCCAAACTGCCGACAATCTTGAAATCTTTGTCGTATTTGACCAGACTGTTGTAGACCTGATCCGCCACGGCATGGGACGAGCTGTCGGTGGCCAGGAGCGGGATCAGGGTGGAGGCGTCGCCGATGGTCCCTTCCACCAGGGCATCGCCATAGGCGGGTTTATCATCATGGGCGCCGCCCCGGGACGGCGCCGGCGATTGGGTACATGCGGTAACGGCGAGTAAAAGGGCCGGGAAGAGCAGCCTGAGACGGCGCACCGCGCTCATTAGTTTCCATCTGGAATCTCCGGATGAGAAACTAATGGATTTCAATTCGGAAACGTGCAATTTTTCGTCCAGGCCAGGAAATCAAGGGATTGCGCGGAGGCGTACACCGGTACGCCGCACAAGCAAGCCAGAAGATTGACGCCGCGTGGGCGGAAAAGGGCCGTTTCCGAATGAAAACTCATCGATCTCCGGGCTCCCCTTTAAGCTTGCGCAGCTTGTCCGCCAACTCCTTGCGTTCCGGTTCGATCTTCAGCGCCCGTTTGTAAAGCTGCAGCGCCTTATGATAATCCCGTTTGGCATAATAGGCGTCCCCCAGGTGCTCGGCAATGGTGGAATCCTCCTCTACCAGGCGGTTGGCTTCTTCCAGGTATTTCACGGCCTCATCATACTTTTTCATCTTGAAGTAGACCCAGCCGAGGCTGTCTATGAAGAATCCGTCATTGGGGCGGATGGCAACGGCCTGCTTGATGTACTCCAGGGCCTGGTCGAGATTGATGTCCATCTCGGCGTAGGTGTAGCCCAGGAAATTGAGCGCCTGGGCATCCTGGGGACTGATGGCGAGGACCTTCTTCATCTGTTCGATGGATTGGTTCCTTTTGCCCTGTTTGTCGTAAAGAACGCCGATGCGGAAATACAGGCGGGCATCGTTCGGGAATTCCTTTTCAGCGACCAGCACCAGGGCCAGCGCCTCGTCGGTCTTGCCGAGCGACTCGTAGAGCGTGGAAAGGTTGAGATACAGATCGAGCTGGCCCGGATTGCCGGCAATGGCATCCTTGAGCATCTCCACCGCCTGGTCGGTCTTGCCCTTTTCCTTGAGAATAAAGGCGATGTGCCCGATGGCATCCAGGTAGGCGGGCGAATCGTGGGGTATCTTGATGTATTCGGCGTAAGCGCGGTCGATTTCCCCTTTTTCCTCGTAGGTCATTCCCAGGTAGAAACGCACCTGGTCAGCGCCCGGATCCTTCTCAAGCATGCCGTTGAAGACCTTGATGGCATCATCGTACTGTTCCAGTTCAAGGTGGAGCAACCCGATCTTGCGCATCGTTTCCGGGCCGGAAAGCCCTGAATCCGCTGCACGATCCAGAAGTTCAAGTGCGTCCCCGAAGCGCCGCTGCTGGATAAGAAGCTGTATCAGACGCTGCAGGACCGCTACCTTGCTGTCGTCATCGTCCACAAGGCTCTTGTAGATATCTATCGCCCGGGAATAGTCTCCCAATGCCTCATACGAGGCGGCCATGTCAAGGGCGGCCTGTTCGAATTCAGGCCTCAGATCGAGGGATTTCTGGAAATAACCCACTGCTTCGCGGTAGAGCTTCATCTGGCTGTAGGCCCGGCCGAGATAGTAGTACCCCAACATGGAATCCGGATTGATCTTGATCAACGACTTGAGAGTCGCGACGGTCTCCTCGTACTCGTTGAGCCGTGACAAGGCCAGGGCCAGGTGCAGATAGGCGTCTTCCCGTGAAGGATCGAGTTGGACCGCTTTACGCAAGTAGTCGAGCGCTTCGCGGTCCTTGCCGATGGATGACAGGGTCGTGCCGGCCAGCACATAGGGTTCGCGGTATGACGGGTCGAGCTTGATGGCCTTGTCGAAGTATTCCAGGGCTTCCTGCGCCTGTCCGATTTTCAGCTTGACCTCGGCAACGGCGTTGTTGAGAAAGGCGGATGACGGGTCCATCTCAAGGGCATCCCGCAGAATGGACAGGGCCGTGGGAAAATCGCCGTCATTGGCAGCCAGACGGGCCCGCGAATAGAGATACAGGGCTCGGGATTGGCTCGCGTAGACCATACGGAACGGCGCGGATTCGTCAGGCGTCGGGGAACCGGTCGTCGCACAGGATGAGAGCAGGACGGCGGACAGTAGTATCAATAGTAAACTAAGCTTCACAGCGGCATTCCTCATTGTTGAAAAGTATGATAAAACCTAGCATGAAACCTAATGACCGTCAAATGAATATCAGAGCGGCCTGTTGCTTGCGGAAGCGCTGTTTTGATGGTAGTATTCTTACCTGAGAGAGACACCCCATGCAACGTAATATCATAAAATCATTACTTAAAATTGATGCCTACCCGGTGGCGGTCAGCTCCGTCGAGTTAATCCAGACACACGTCTCCTGGATATTTCTGGCCGACGACACCGCCTACAAGATCAAAAAGCCCGTGGATTTCGGGTTTCTCAACTTCTCTACCATTGACCGACGCCGTTTTTACTGCCATGAGGAGGTACGGCTCAACAGCCGTCTTTGCCCGGACATCTATCTGGGAGTTGTCGAGGTGCGGGAGTCCTCCAATGGAGCCGCCTTCTTCGGCGATGGCCCGGTTATCGACTATGCCGTCAAGATGAGGCGGCTGCCGGCTGAACGGATGCTTGACCGGCTGGTTGAACGCGGAGAGGTAACCAGTGCCGACATGCGGGCAGTGGCCAGAGTCATTGCCGCGTTCCACCACACTGCCGCAACCTCGCCCGCCATCAGCGAATACGGTCAACGGGAACGGATCATGGCCAATTGGCAGGAAAATTTTGCCCAGAGTGAGGACAGCTCCCAAACACCGCTCTCTTCCCAAGAGTTGGAGGTGATCCGGGAATGGGTGTCAACAGTCATCGAATGCCGGGCAGAGATCTTCGAAAAACGGATAACAGGCGGATTCATCCGGGAGTGCGACGGAGACATCCACCTGGAAAACATCTGCCTGACCGACGGCGGTATTTGCATCTTCGACTGCATCGAGTTCAACGAGCGCTTCCGGTACTGCGACACTGCCGCCGATGTCGCCTTTCTCCTCATGGATCTGGACTATCACCGCCGTCACGACCTGGCTGAGGCGGTACTCGATGAATACCTGACCGCTTCGGGCGATGCCGGCATTTATGAGGTGATCGATTTCTACAAGCTTTATCGCGCCTTTGTGCGGGGCAAGGTGGAATGCTTCCGCCAGAACGACCCCGGCATCGAACAAAAAGAACGGGAACGCGCCGGGATGAGAGCCGCCGGCTATTTCCGGCTGGCTCGCGGTTACCTTGAGCGGCAGCGCCTGAATACCACCCTTTTCATCACCTGCGGCCTGACCGGGAGCGGTAAAAGCACCCTGGCTTCGCAGCTCTCCTTTGAACTCGGCATGGCAGCCTATAATTCGGACAGGGTCCGCAAACAGTTGGCGAGCCTGCCGCCGGATACCGCCATGCGCATACCGTTCGAAACCGGGCTCTACTCGGCCGCGGCAAGCGAGGCCACCTATGCCGAACTGCTGCGCCTTGCGGAAGTCGAACTCGTTGCAGGTCGTTCCGTCATCATCGATGCCTGCTTCATCAGCCGCGAGCAGCGCCGCCCCTTCAGCCGGCTGGCTGCAAGGCTCGGAGTGCCGTGCGTCGTGCTGCTATGCTCCTGCCCGGACCCGGAGCAACGACGCCGGCTGGTGGAACGGGAAACTGCCGGTGTGAGCATTTCCGACGGCCGGCTGGAAATCCTCGAATTGCAGCGAAACAACTTCCAGCCGCCGGATGGGTCGGAGGGGGTCGTGGTGAACGTTTCCACCGCCGCTTCTCCCGAAACCCTCACCAGCCCTATTTACGCGAGGCTTGCGCAATGACGTACCAACTGCGCCATAAGCTCATGCGACGGCTCCAATTCCGGGAATCATGGGTCATCTTATTCGTTGTGGGCTTTATCATAATGAATTTTCCCTTCCTGCATATCTTCAACAAGCCGTACACCATCTTCGGCTACCCGCTCATGTTCCTCTACTTTTACCTCGGCTGGGCGGTTTCCATCTTTGTCGTCTATCTTTTCACCCTGGCCGTCAGCCACACTGTCGACAAACCCCCGGGGAACCCGCAACAGTGAACTCCGGCTTTGCCCTCGCGGCCATCATATCAACCCTCTACACCGCGCTGATCTTCCTGATCGCCTGGTATGCCCATCGCCGCAAGGAAACCGGCCGGAGCATCGTCTGCAACCCCTACGTCTACTCCCTGTCCATAGCAGTCTATTGTACGTCGTGGACCTTTTACGGCAGCGTCGGCAAGGCTGCCACCACCGGCCTTGACTTCCTGATGATCTACGTAGGGCCGTCGCTGACCGCCTTTTCCTGGTTTTTTCTCCTGCGCCGCATCGTTCGGATCAGCAAGGAGAACAACATCACCTCGATCGCCGACTTCATCAGCCTGCGCTACGGCAAATCCCTCTGGCTGGGCGCCTTGGTGTCCGTAATCTCCATCCTGGGCATCATGCCCTATATCGCTTTGCAGATACGGGCCGTTTCCACCAGCTTCTACATGATCAGCGGATTCCAGGCCAACCGCATCCACCTCCCCCACAGCGGAACGGAATTGACGGTGCCGACCGGCCTGCTGCTGGCACTGATCCTGTCGGTCTTCAGTATCATCTTCGGAGCCCGCAGACTGGTATCGAGTGAACGCCACGAGGGGTTGATCGCCGCAGTGGCGTTCGAATCGCTGGTCAAACTGGTCAGCTTGCTCGGTGTGGGCATCTTCGTCACCTATTACCTGTACGACGGTTTCGGCGACATCTTCACCCGTTTTCATGCCGCCCGTCCCAAATTGTTCGAACAGCTTTTCACCTTTGGCGGCGCCAGTAACGATCCGGACTACATACCGTCCTTCACCATGCTTTCCATGTCCATGGCCGCAATCATGCTCCTGCCTCGCCAATTCCATGTCATGGTGATCGAAAACTCGGACGAAGGGCACATCACCAAGGCCATGTGGCTCTTTCCCGCCTATCTCTTCCTGATCAACCTGTTTATCATGCCGATTGCCCTGGGAGGCATCATGGCCACCGGCAGCAGCAGCGGCGCCGATTTTTTCGTCGTCAGCATCCCGCTTTTGAGCGGGCACGGCGCCATCGCTTTGCTGGCATTCCTGGGAGGCTTGTCTGCCGCCGCCGGGATGGTGATGGTGGAGTCGGTCGCCATATCCACCATGCTGCTCAACAATATCTTCATGCCGGTCATCGTCCGGTTCACCCCCCAGCCCTGGTTTCCCTATCTGCTGATCAACCTGAAACGTCTGGGCATCTTCCTGGTGATCTTTCTGGGGTATTTCTACTACCGGGTCGTGGGCGACACCTACATGCTGGTCAACATGGGGCTGATATCCTTCTCGGCCGCCTGCCAGTTCCTTCCGGCCATGCTGGGCGGCCTCTACTGGAAACGCGGCAACAAAACCGGCGCCATTACCGGCATCCTGTTCGGCTTTCTGATATGGACCTATACCCTGCTGCTGCCTTCGTTCAGCAGATCCGGCTGGCTTGCGACGGACCTGCTCACACAAGGTCCTTTCGGCATCGGCCTTCTCAAGCCGACTGAACTGTTCGGCCTCAGCAACATGGACCTGTGGAGCCACTCCCTGTTCTGGAGCATGCTTTTCAACGTCAGCGCCTATATCTTCTGCTCGATCCTGTTGCCCCAGGACGAGGCTGAGCGCGAGCAGGTACGCCGTTTCATCGGCACGTACGATCTGCAGCGCATCGACCATCCGGCTGAAACCAAACGCCTCTCCAAACCGGTCACCATCAGCCAGTTCGTCAACCTGATGGCCAAGTTCATCGGAGAAACGGACGCGCACAAGGCAATCAACAGTCACCTGGGCGACCGGGAGATAGGTTCGGACGGCAGCGTTTCCGAGTTCGAACTCCCGAACCTCAAGCGCTTCGCCGAGAAAACCCTGGCCGGATCGGTCGGGGCAGCCGCCGCCGGGGCTATTGTGGAAAGCTTCCTCTCCGACATGGGATCGCGCATGGAATCGGTCTACGATATATTCAGTTCCGTCCGCACCTCCCTTGATCAGAGCCGCGAAGCCCTCTACGTCCGCCTGAAGGCATCCGAGATCATTAACCGCACCCTTGATCTCCAGATCATCATGGATGACCTCCTCAGCCTGCTGCTCAAGGAATTCAAGCTGGATGTGGCCATCATTCAACTGCGCAACAGCGGCGGCACCCTGTCCGTCAAAAGCTATCAGGGGAGCAACCGGCGCCCCATCAACCAGAACCACTGGTTCATGGAGAACGCACCCTACTGGGATATGGCCATGTTGGACCGCAAACCGCATTTCGTCAACGACACCAGCCAGATCGGGGCGACCGTCAATCTTGAACGGACGCTTGCGGAAGGAATCGTCTCCTTCGCCTATCTTCCCATTTTCCGCGAGGGAGAACCTTCCCTGGGTGTTCTATCGGTTTTTTCCAAGTCGATCACGGGACTATTCACTGAAGAGTTCATCAGCCTGCTGTGCAGCCTGGCGGGCCAACTGGCCCAGGCCGCCACCATTGTTCGCGAGATGGAGGCCAAAGAGCGCGAACGGAATGAGAAAGAGCAGGCTCTCCTGGAAAAGGCCCGGGTCATGCGGGATATGGAGATTGCCCAGCAGATCCAGATATCGCTCCTGCCCGATGCCGCCCCGGAAATGTTCGGGATGGACATGGCAGGCCACTGCATCTCGGCCGCCCATGTAGGTGGGGACTATTATGATTTCTTCAAACGGGACGACCACACCATCGATATGCTGATCGCCGACGTTTCCGGACACAGCGTCGGCGCGGCCCTGATCATGGCGGAAGTGCGCACCCTGCTGCGCGCCCAGGTCAATTCGGCCCACAGCGCCAGCGCCATCCTGCAACTCCTCAACAGCCAGCTTTACGATGATCTGACCCGCGCCGAACTGTTCATCACCATGTTTTACGCCAAGTACAACTCCGCCACCGGTCGTCTCTCCTTCTCCAATGCCGGTCACAACCGCCCAATGATCAGTCGCAAGGGAGAGTATTCGTGCATCGAGCTGGATACGGAAGGCTTGATTCTGGGCGTCAAGACCTCGGTGGTATACGAGGAGCGCAGTTTCGAACTCAGGGGGGGCGATGTGCTGCTTTTCTATACGGACGGTTTGACCGAGGCGCGCAACGACCGTGACGAATTATTCGGCAACGAGCGTGTTTGCGCTCTCCTGGGCACGCTGCGGCACCTGCCGGCCCGAGAGATCATCGAATCGTTCTATGCGGCGGTCAGAGACTTCACCGCTTCCGGGATCTTTCAGGACGATATCTCGCTGGTTGTGCTCAAGATACTTTAGTGTGACACTACATCCACCACTGTTTCCCGGCGCCGGCGCCAGGGGGACACATACCGAAAGGAGTTACCCCATGCAATTGAAGATTGAAGAAAACGGAGCCGTCAGGGTCATCTACGTAAAGGAGGAACGCCTTGACGCACACAACTCCGATGAACTCAAGGCCGAACTGAACCGCCTGTTCGACAGTGGGGTGAAAGAGCTGCTGATTGATCTCAAAGAGGTGCGTTTCATCGACAGTTCCGGGTTGGGAGTGCTGGTATCCGGTTTCAAGAACGCTTCCGCGCGCCAGGGGAGTTTCAAACTCTCCGGACTCCAGAGCCAGGTCAAGTCGATGTTCGAGCTGACACGCCTGCACCGGGTATTCGACATCTTTCAGACTGTTGACGATGCTCTGGAGAGCTACTGAGCCCAGTCCTCATTCATGCATCAGCAGCTTTCTCACCCGCGAGGTTGTCATGAAGAACATCATCGACATGGAGATAGTTGTACCCAACCAGACCCGTTACCTGAGCATGATCGGCAAGATCGGCGAGAATTTGGTGCGGGAACTGGACCGTTTCACGGGGGACCGGGAAGCTTTGGCGCACCACCTCAACGTGGTGCTGACCGAAGCCGTGGTAAATGCCATCAAACACGCCAATGCATCCGCCCCTGATAAGGATATACGGATACACATCAGCGCCTCCGATCAGGAGATCTGCATCAGGGTTTATGACAGCGGGCGAGGTTTTGACCTCACCAGCGTGCCTGATCCCTGTTTCGAAGCGGACCATCTCGGCGAAAAGGGGCGTGGAATCTTCATCATCCGGTCATTGATGGATTCCGTGGAGTACAAAAGCACCAATGGCGGGAATGTCCTGGAAATGACAAAAAAGCTCGGTTAGACGGGATGTGCTTCAACATCCCATTCACCCAGTTTTGTCACTACATTGGCTATCATTTCTTCAAGCTTTGCAGCAACAAGCGGAGAGAGTTCAGCGTCCATCCCGATACTGGCCGGCTGGATGCCGACCAGTACCATCTCACGGGGGGCGTGTCCCATGAGCTCAGCCACGGCAAGAAGGTCCTTGAGTCCCATCTGGTGCGGAGAAACCTTGGTTTGAAGGGCAATCGGCAACTCCTCCCCCAACAGCCGCACCACTGTTCCCGCCTCGCCTCCCGTTTCTACCGCATCCACCACCAGAAGCCGCCCGATCCCCTCCAGTTTGGGCAGGAGATCCAGACCCAGGGTGCCCCCATCCATGATCTCCACATGGGAAGGAAAGGTATAGCGCTTCTGAAGTTCCTGGACAACCCGCACGCCTGCCCCGTCATCTCCCATCACCAGGTTGCCGATGCCGAGCACCAGAATGTCCGCAGATGTGTCTGCATGTGAATTCATACCCCTCCCCGCTTAAAGAAACCGTGAAACCCAGGTTGTTCAAAAATAGTCAGACTAATCCTCTTTTTTCACGGTGAACTTGTAGCCGCAAAACATGCTGGAAATCTCGCTGCCATGCTCCTTGATGTCCATCAGCCAGGCGCTGTAGATATGGTTGATGACAAAGCCGACGATCAGCCACATGCAGAAATGGTGCGTCAGCCGCATCCCCTGGTTGCTGAACATGACATACATGAACCCGAGCACCCGATACATCGGAGAGCCGGGCGCATGTTCGGCATACATCGCAAATCCGGTCAGGATCATGGTCGAGTAGACGCAGAACAGGCAAATGTAGGCGGTCGTGGCCAAGGGATTATGCCCGATGGTCTCGGGCACATCCCTGTCGATCAGCAGGTAGTACCGCAGCATCCTGATGAACTTATGGAACCCCTTGTCGGTGGCTAGGGGGAAAAATTCCTTCCAGCCCGAGTATTTGTTGCCGATGAACGACCAAAGCACCCGCGAGATCACGCTGACGGTAAAGAGATAGGCGGCCGTAAAATGGATGAAGCGAATCCATCCCATCGTAAAATCAGATGCCGAACGGCCGAACGAGAAAGGGGTGCCGATGAAGAAGCCGGTCACCGACAACACGACGATGCACATCACATTGATCCAGTGACACCAGCGTACCGGCAATTCCCAGATGTAATTCTTGAATTTGCACTGCTCGCTCATACCTGCCCCCTTTCTAGGTAGTTTCTCATCCGGAAACTCCGGATGAGAAACAAGTCGTTTCCGATTCGGAAAGGAGGGCTTTTTCGTCCAGGTCAGGAAATCGAGGGATTGCGCGGAGGCGTACATCGGTACGCCGCACAAGCAAGCCCGAAGATTGACGCCCCATGGGCGGAAAAGAACCCTTTCCGGACGGAAACTAGGAAACGTTCACCTTGATCACTTCGTTGCCGGTGGCATCCACCACGTGAACGGCGCAGGCCAGGCACGGGTCAAAGGAATGGATGGTGCGCAGGATCTCAAGCGGCTTGGCGGGATCTGCCACCGGGGTTCCGACCAAAGCGGCTTCATAGGGTCCACGCTGTCCCTTGGCGTCTCGGGGAGAGGCGTTCCAGGTGGAGGGGACAACCGCCTGGTAGTTGAGGATCTTTTGGTCCTTGATCTTGATCCAATGCCCCAAGGCGCCGCGCGGCGCCTCATGCCAGCCATAGCCGCTGGCCTCGGCGGGCCATTCGCTCGGATCCCATTTCTCGTTGGCATGAATGCGGTAATCGCCTTTGGAGATGTTGACGATCAGTTCGTCCAGCCATTTCGGGGTCTGGCGGGCGATCAGGAGACAATCGATGCCGCGGGCCCCGGTCCTTCCCAAGGTGGAGAAGAGAGCCTCGGGGCCGACGCCCAGCTTGCTCAAAACCATATCCACCGCCGCCTTGGCCTCCTTGTGGCCGGAGGCGTACGCCACCAGCACCCTGGCCAGGGGACCTACCTCCATGGCCTTTTCGTCATAGCGCGGCGCCTTGACCCAGGAGTATTTTTTGTCCGTATCCAGAAATTCGTAGGGGGGTTTGGGGCCGTTGTAACGCGCTTCCGTTTCGCCATCCCAGGGATGGAGCCCCTTTTCCGCGCCACTGGTGTATTCGAACCAGGAATGGTCCACATATTCGGCCACCTTTTTCTGATCCACCGGCAGTACCTTGGTGAGGTCCTTGCCCAGGATGGCGCCCTGGGGAAACCAGGGATTGCCGGCCGCATCGGGGAATTCGCCGTAGCAGAGGAAATTGCCCACCCCGCCGCCGATAGCTGCCCACTCCTTGTAGAAGGAAGCAACCGCCAGGAGATCCGGGATATAGACCTTTTCCACGAAATCCTGGGCTTTTTTCAGCAGGCGCTTGATCTCCTCCAACTTATCGGCGTTGAGGGCGTTCTGGGAGTCGGGATCGATGGGGATCGACATTCCCCCCACCAGAAAGGTCTGGGGATGGGGATTCTTGCTCCCCAGGATGGCGTGGATCCTGATAACGTCCTTCTGCCACTCCAGTGCCTCAAGATAGTGGGCCGTTGCCATCAAGTTGGCTTCGGGGGGGAGCTTGTAGGCCGGATGGCCCCAGTAGGCATTGGCAAAGGGGCCGAGCCGGCCCGAGGCCACGAAGGACTTGAGCCTGTCCTGAACCGACTTGAAGTAGGTTGCGGAGTTGTTGGGCCAGTCGGAAAGTGAGGCGGCCAGGGCCGAAGTCTTGGCCGGATCGGCCTTGAGGGCCGAGGTTACGTCCACCCAGTCCAAGGCATGCAGGTGGTAGAAGTGGATGACATGATCCTGCACGTTTTGGATGCCGATGATGATGTTCCTGATCAACTGGGCATTGGGAGGAATCTTGATCTTGAGGGCATCCTCCACGGCCCGGATGGAGGCGATGGAGTGCACGGTGGTGCAGACGCCGCAGAAACGCTGGGTCCAGAACCAGGCATCCCGAGGGTCGCGTCCCTTGAGAATCTTCTCGATACCGCGGAACATGGTGCTGGAACTCCAGGCATCGGTAATCTTGCCGCCATTGATCTCGGCCTCGATGCGAAGATGTCCTTCAATCCTGGTAATCGGGTCAACAACTATCTTGGCCATTGCCTATCCCTCCCTGGTTTCGTCGCTGGGTTCTTTGTCTTTCCGCAGGGCGTTCAGTGCGCCGTGGACGGCAAAGGCCGCCGCAGCGCCGGCCGCCAGGCCGATACCGATCTTGTCGGCAGTATGCTCGATGCCGAAGCCGGGGACGTTGGGCAGACGTTTATACATCGGCCCCATGGTGTCCCAGAAAGCCGGCTCCGAACATCCGGCGCAGCCGTGGCCACTGCCCACCGGCCAACTGGTCTTGTCGTTGTAACGCTGGGTGGGACAATTGTGGAACGTGGCCGGCCCCTTGCACCCCATCCGGTAGAGGCAGAAACCCTTGCGATGCCCCTCATCCCCCCAGTGCTCCACGTACTGGCCGGCATCGAAATGGGGGCGGCGCTCGCAGTTGTCGTGGATGCGTTTGCCATAGGCGAACAGCGGCCGACCGTGTCCGTCCAGAGCCGGAATCTTGCCGAATACCAGATAGTGAACAACGGTGGCGGTCAGATTGTCGGCATTGACCGGACATCCGGGCAGGTTGATGACCGTTGCGCCGGGGACCGCCTCCCTGACGCCGACGGCGCCGGTGGGATTGGGCACGGCAGCCGGGATGCCGCCAAAGGAGGCGCAGGTGCCCACCGCAATGGTTGCCAGGGCGCCGCCGCAGACCTGGCGTGCCCGGTCGAGGTGCGACTTGCCGCCGACGCAGCCATAGACGCCGCCGTCCTTCATGGGGATTGACCCTTCGACGACGCAGATATACTTGCCCTTGTAATCGGTTATGGTTTTTTCCAGGACAGCTTCAGCCTGGTGTCCGGCGGCGGCCATGATGGTCTCGTGGTAATCGACGGAAAGGATGTCCAGGACGATCTCCCCAACGGTCGGGTTGGCGGAGCGCAGCAACGCCTCGGTATCCCCGGCGCAGTCCTGAAACTCCAGCCAGACCAGCGGCGGGCGCTTGACCTCGTCCAGGGCCCGGGCCACCGTGGGGGCAAACGCGGCCGGCAGGGCCATGGCCGCCGTCATGGCGGAACAAAACCTCAGGAAATCACGCCGGGAGACCCCCCGCTCCCTGAGGATCTCTCCCACGGAGTACTCGCGACTACTGTAATCGCGTTCTATCAAACCATTTTTTGCGTCGTCATCCTGTTGACTCATTCGCAACCCCCTTCTTGGCTGGAGTAACCTAACTTCAATCATTATGGGCAGGTAATAAACCAATTATTGCAATTCAGTATAATATAAAATTGTTCTATTGCAACATATTTTTCGAAAAGCCGCCCAAGCCGCCCGCAAAAAAAAACGGCTGCCGAGGCAGCCGCCGTATTCGCGGTATTGACGAAAAGACCTAAAAACATTTGAACCGCAAAGACGCAAAGAACGTGAAGGAAAATCAGTCCATCGTCTTACCAAAGTATTTCACCTGACAGGTTCGAGTTCTCATTTTTACACAATGTTGTCCGGTTTGGTATTTGCAGTTAGCTCCCCCTCCCCTTGCGGGAGGGGGGCTTATGCTCTTTGCGTCTTTGCGGTTAGTAACTGCCGTTAGGAGTGCACCCTGGATTTCTTCTTTTGCTTAAGGGATTCCCTGAGACGCCTGGCGGCCCGCTCGATCATCAATTGATGGCTGCCGCAGGGGGAAGAGTCCGCGGTGGGCATGCGCTGGATATAGCTGCCATCCGCTTGCATATCCCAGACCGAGCATTGGTCGGAGATATGGGTATCGAAAATAGCCCGCAACTCCTTGGTCAACTCCGGGGACTCAACCGGGCAGAGGACCTCGACGCGCGCTTCCAGATTGCGCTTCATGGCGTCGGCCGAGGCGATGAAATACTCATCGGCCCCGCCATTCCTGAAATAATAGAGGCGGGAGTGTTCCAGGAAACGCCCGACGACACTCATGACGCGAATGTTTTCGGAAAGTCCGGGGATGCCGGGACGCAGCCTGCACGTGTCGCGCACCACCAGGTCGATCTTCACCCCGGCCTGGGACGCGCGGTAGAGCGCCTTGACGATGTCGCCGTCCTCCAGGGCATTCATCTTGAACTGGACCAGCCCGCCCCCCTTTTGGCGGTGCAGTTCGATTTCCCGCTCAATCCGCGACAGAAGCGCTTTTTTCAGCATGCGGGGCGCCGGCACGATCTTCTGGTAGTTGCGTTTCGCCATGAAGCCGGTGGTCAGGTAGTTGAAGAGTTCCGTCACATCCTGGCCGATGGTCTGGTCGCAGGTCAAAAGGCCCAGATCGCTGTAGATGCGCGCTGTTTCGGCATGATAGTTTCCGGTGCCGATGTGCACATATCTCCGCAGTCCGTTGTAGTCCTGGCGCACTACCAGGATCACCTTGCAATGGGTCTTGAGCCCGACCACGCCGTAGGTCACATGGATGCCTGCCTCTTCCATCCGTTCCGCCAGCCGGATGTTGGCCGCTTCGTCGAAACGGGCCTTGAGTTCCACCACCACCGCCACCTGCTTGCCGTTCTGGGCGGCCAGCACCAGGGAGTCGATGATGCGTCCCTGGATAGAAGTGCGGTAGAGGGTCATCTTGATGCCGCGCACCTTGGGGTCGACGGCCGCTTCACGCAGAAAGCGCTCCACCGAGGTGGAGAAGGACTCGTAGGGGTGCTGCAGCAAAATGGCCCCGCAATCACGGATGATGTGGAAGATGTTGCGTGACGTCTGCAACTGGGGATGTTCGATGGGATGATGGGGCGGGTCGTGCAGCCGGGCATAATCGAGACCGGCCAGTTCAAACAGGTCGCGCATGGCAAGAAGGCCGGGCACCTCGAAGACATCGTTCTCTTCATCCAGTTCCAGCTCGGCCGCCAGACGGCCGCGATGGACCGGGTCCATGCCGGTGCCGATCTCCAGACGCACAATGGGGGCGAACTTGCGCTCCTTCAGTTCGGATTCGATCATGGCCATCAGATCGTCGGCCTCTTCCTCATCCTTTTCGGTATTGGCATTGCGGGTCACTCGAAAGATTTCGCAACTGACGATACTCATGCCGGGAAAGAGCATGTCCAGGTTGTTCATCATCACTTCTTCAAGGCAGACGAAATGATCTCCCTTCCCCACCCTGATGAAACGTGGCGTTCCCAGGCCGACCGGGACCTTGACCCGCGCCAGGGATACCTCCCGCGCCCTGGGATAGCGCAGGGTAACCAGCAAGTTGAGCGACAGGTTGGAAATGAACGGGAACGGATGGGCCGGGTCGATCGACTGGGGGGTCAGCAGGGGAAATATATTGGTGTAGTAATGTTCACGGAGCGTCTTTTTCTCTTTTGCGGTAAGTTTTCCATAGGATTCTATGGCAATGCCCTTCTCCTCCAGCAGGGCGCAAACCTGGCTGAAAAGCTGCTCTTTTTTGGCTTCAAGGGCGCGGATGACGAGGTGGCATTCCTGTACCTGCTGACGGGGCGTGCGGCCGTCCAGTGTCAGTTCCCGCATGTTGGCGCCGATCTGCTGCTTGAGGCCGCCGATGCGCTTCATGAAGAACTCGTCCAGGTTGGAGCTGACAATGGCGATGAACTTCAGGCGTTCAAGCAGGGGCGTACGGGAGTCCTCGGCCTCGTGCAGCACCCGCTGGTTGAACTTCAGCCAGGTCAGCTCACGGTTGAGATACCATTCGCTGTCGTTCAGGTCGAACCTGGGCGCAGCCGGAGTTCCCTCCCCCGCGGCCGCAGGCGGCTTCTGTTTTGATGCTTTGGTTCCGGGGGCCTTTACCGGCGGTGCATCCGCCTTGACCACCTTGCCTCGCTTGGCCGTATTCAGGGGTTGTTTCTTTGTATGGGGAGAAGCTGTCACCGTGATCTCCATGACGTGGATTGATTTTTCTTCCGGAAGATATTACATGATTTTTATGACTTAGCAATAAGCGTGAAACGAATTTGCCTCAACAGCGCTGCATGTGGTACACCTGATCATCTATGAAACGACTTAATCCACCGCAGCAACAGGCTGTCAACCAAACCGAAGGCGCCCTGCTGATCCTGGCCGGGGCAGGTTCCGGCAAGACCCAGGTCATCACGACCCGCATCGTTCATCTGCTCAGGGACAAACGCATCTCCGCCGACAACATCCTGGCTGTGACCTTCACCAACAAGGCGGCCCGGGAGATGAAGGAGCGCGTCAACGCCATGGCCGGCAAGATAGCGGACGGGATCGTCATCTCCACCTTCCACTCCCTGGGGGTGCGCATCCTGCGGCGCGACATCCGGGGAGTCGGCTTCAAACCCAACTTCTCGATCTACTCCTCGTCGGACCAAGCCGGCGTACTGCGGCAGGCCATGCGCGAACGGGATATCGACCCGAAGCAATGCGACCCGGACCTGATCCTGTGGAAAATATCCGGCCTTAAAAACCGCCTGATCGGGCCGGCCGACTTCAAACCGGCCCACGACGACAAACTCGAATTGGCCACGGCCGCCGTGTATCCCCGATACCAGGAACTGCTCAAGGGCTTCAACGCCATCGATTTCGACGACATCATCATGCTCTCGGTCGGGCTGCTGCAAGCCAACGCCGCCATCCTGGGGCACTGGCAGGAGCGCTTCCGCTACATAATGGTGGATGAATACCAGGACACCAATGCCTCCCAGTACCTGATGATCTCGCTTCTGGCCAAAAAACACGGCAACATCTGCGTGGTGGGGGACGACGACCAGTCCATCTACGGCTGGCGCGGGGCCGAGGTGCAGAACATCCTCAATTTCGAACAGGACTACCCCGGATGCCGGGTGATCAAGCTTGAACAGAACTACCGTTCCACCAGCTCGATTCTGGATGCGGCCAACAGCGTCATCAGGAACAATCCGGTCCGCACCGACAAGGCGCTCTGGACGGCCGGCGGCCAGGGTCGCGGGATCGACCTGATCGTTGCGGCCGACGAGGTGGAAGAGGCCGCCAGGGTTGTCGACAGCATGATGCTGGAGCAGTTCCGCGACAAACTCGCCTGGGCCGATTTCGCCGTACTGTACCGTTCCAACGCCCAGAGCCGGGCCTTTGAGGAAAAACTGCGCCTGGAGCGCATTCCCTACGTGGTGGTGGGCGGCCAGCAGTTCTACGAACGCAAGGAGGTCAAGGATGCCGTGGCCTACTTGCGCGTCATCGACAATCCCGGCGACGAGGCATCCCTCTTGCGAATCATCAATTTTCCCCGCCGGGGCATCGGCGACACTACCCTGGTTCGCCTCAACCAATGGTCCCTGGAGCACAACGTCGCACTGTTCAAGACCCTGGGCCGGGTGGCGGAGATCGCCGACATCCCGGAGTCGTCAAAGAAGATGGTAGGAGCCTTCCACAGGATGATGACGGAGGTTATCGCCGGTTTCGGCCGCACCAACATGGGCGCCCAGGTCAATGCCCTCTTCAACCGCCTGCGCATCGAGGACGAGTTGTACCGCACCCTGAACGACGCCTCCCAGGCCCGCAAGCGGATCGAGAACATCGAGCAGGTCGTCAACTCCCTGGCCATATTCGAGGCCCAAACCCCCAGGGCCACCCTGTCGGCATTTCTGGAACGGATCTCACTGATGGACGAGGAAAAATCAGAGGAGAGCAAGGAGCACGGCCACAATAGCGTTACACTCATGTCGCTGCATTCCAGCAAAGGGTTGGAGTTCAACCATGTCTACCTGGTGGGGATGGAGGAGGAACTGCTCCCCCACAAACGCTCCATGGAGGAGGACCCGACCTGCGCCGAGGAGCGGCGGTTATGCTATGTCGGCATCACCCGCGCCCGGCAGCACCTGACCATCTCCCGCTGTCTGACGCGCAGGAAGTACGGCGCTGTCGAGGAGCGCAAACCAAGCCGTTTCCTGGCCGAGATACCGGAGCACCTGCTGATCGATACGTCGAACAGCGGCGGGGAAGGCAAACAGGGGGAAACGGTGGATTTGGCAGCAGACTTCTTTGCGCGGATGCTGGGAGAGTAAAAACGGTTCTCTCACCCGCTCACTAGCGTTCGCTCAAGCTCACAGATGCACGGAGGACACCAGAAACAAGGCGGGTACAACCAACGGCTCTTGATGATGGTTCTACCAAAAGTGTTTTTGCTTTTCTCAATGAATCTCATACTGTCCGGTCAGGTTTTTGTACCAAGACAAAATTCCCTCATCCGCCCCTCCGGGGCACCTTCTCCCGGAGGGAGAAGGGATATTGATCAAACCCTCTCCCGCCGGGAGAGGGTGGCCGGAGGCCGGGTGAGGGAGTAAGTTAGGGTTGTAACTCTATCGCAAAGACTTAACCGGAAACTGCTGAGTATATTTCCGATTTTCTCCGTGCCTCTGTGAGCTCTGTGAGAGATAGCCTTTGACGTTATGTGCGTTATCCCGCCGTGATTACCAGGAAACGATCGTCGAAATAGGGTTCCAGCAGCGGGCGCACGTCATGCCACGACAACCCCCCTCCCCCGCAACCGGGACGCGGCACCACGATCATGGTCCAACCCGCTTCATCGGCCAGTGCGGCCAATTCACGGGCAGACCGCTCGATCAGCCTCAGGTCGGGCACCTCATAGGGCGAATGTTCCACCGGGAAGCTTACCAGGTTGTCACCCAGATGATGGACATGGTTGCCGTTCTCTGTAATGCAGGCGCCGAGCCTTCCGGGAAACCAGGGAAAGAGCCGCGCCGCCTGGGCGGCCACCCCCCGGCCCATGACGGCCGCGTTATTCGTTACCTGCCCGTTGGTGGTGACGGCAACAATAGCAGTTTTTTGGTAGTCCCAGATATTGCCGCTGATCTCGCGCATCGGTGCGTACCTCGGGAAAAAGCAGAACTATAACCGAAAACAAAGATACTGTTTGTCTTCCCCCTTATCAAAGGTTCATCGGGGAATTCCGGGGAAAGCTGCTTTGTCCGTAATCCGCGTAGGGGCGCATTGCATGCGCCCTGATTGGGCTTTTGTTGGGGCGCCGCTTGCTGCGCCCTGATTTTGCGTCTGAAAAGCGGACCCCTGTGGGCCTAAAGGCGCGGCAAGCAGCGCGCCCCTACGTTCCCTGAAGGTCCCCCTTTATCAAAGGGGGGCATTGGCCCCAGACTTTCTTTTGGATTATAGAGGCGAAAAAAGGTGGTGGTGCTGCCGTCAGTAGAGCTTGCGGATAAAGTTGGCAATCTCCTCGCCCTCATCCGTGGCCTGAACCGGCATGACCCCCCTGAGACGGCCCAATCCGCCCCATTCACCGCCCGATCGGGTATCGCTGAAGGTGGCCAGTTCCTTGCCCGTCCTGGCGTCAACCAGACGGCCGGCAACCGAGATATTGGTCTTGCCGCTCTCCGGCGACATCCAACCCAGGAAAAACTTGGCCGCACCCTTGCCGCCGTTGAACCTGGTGAACTTTCCCTCCACGATGATGGCCTTGCCCTTTGGCTCGCCGCTGGCAAGCACATTCCTGAATTTGCCTTCCTTTTTCAGGTTCTTGACAAGGCTTTCTTTCAGGTTCTTGACGATAGTCGGCTTGATTTCCTCCACGATCTTCTTTTCCTTGTCGTCCAGATTGACCAACTCAGTCCCGACGGTGGAAAACTCCCTGACGACTATCGTGTCGTAAGCGCCCAGCCGTTGGGCGGTAAAAATCGATTCCTTACCCAATACCTCGGGGGTGGGCAGCGTATCTCTGGCAAACACCGCCAACGAGCCGCTCAGCAGAAAAAATACGAGCAGAGAAACTTTTTTCATAATCCCTCCCCATAAAGTTGTTACAATTAACCTATAGCAACGCAGCAATCATTGTCAATCACAAACTCACATTATTTCGGGTATTTATCAGTAATGTCCGGTTAAATTTATGCATCAAGTCAAAATCCCCCTCATCCGCCCCTTCGGGGCACCTTCTCCCGGTGGGAGAAGGAACAAGAATCATCCCCTCTCCCACCGGGAGAGGGTGGCCGAAGGCCGGGTGAGGGAGTAAGGCAGGGTTTCAACTGTATTGCAAAGATACAATCAACCTCCCGAGCACGCTGAAGAAAGGTGTCCATGACACACGCAAAGCTCGACACGGCAGCATACATCGCCCGGCTCAGGGCACTGGAAAAGAGCGCGCTCCCGCCCGACGGCGGCCAGGGTTTCAATCGCCTGATCTTTGCCCGCAGCCCCTACCTTCTGCAACACGCCGAAAACCCGGTGGCGTGGTACGAATGGAGCGATGCGGCCTTTGAGAGGGCCCGCGACGAAAACCTGCCGATCCTGCTCTCTATCGGCTACGCCACCTGCCACTGGTGCCATGTCATGGCTCACGAATCCTTTGAGGACGATCAGGTTGCCGCGCTGCTGAACAGCCACTTCGTCTGCATCAAGGTGGACCGGGAGGAGCGCCCGGATATCGATGATTTCTACATGACCGTGTCCCAGGTGTTGACCGGCAGCGGCGGCTGGCCGCTGAACATATTCATGACGCCGGACAAACGCCCTTTCATGGCCGTCACCTACCTCCCCCGGCGCGGACGCGCCGGCATGAGCGGCCTGATGGAACTTCTCCCCAATATTGCAACACTCTGGCGCCAGCGACCCGACCTGATTGAAAACAATTGCCGCAGCATCATGGAAGCCATGGGCAACCTTGCTCCCGGAGAACATGGCAAAACAAGCTTTAACTTACAGCATCTTATAGATACATCCTTCAATCAGTTGCACACTATGTACGACCCGCTGTGCGGCGGATTCGGGACAGCTCCCAAGTTCCCCATGCCGATCAACCTGACGTGGCTGACCGGGCAGGGTGCTGCGGGAAACCGCCCGGCGCTGGAGATGGCGCTCCATACGCTGCAAAGGATACGCAACGGCGGGGTTTGGGACCAGGTGGGCGGCGGGGTGCACCGCTACGCAGTGGACCGGGAGTGGCTGGTGCCGCACTTCGAGAAGATGCTCTACGATCAGGCCATGCTCGGGTTGGCGGCGCTGGAGGCGAGCCAGGCAACGGGTGACGTTTTTTATCTCGGGATGGCCCAAAATATCTTTGACTTTGCCGCCCGTGAGCTGACCTCGCCCGAAGGGGGGTTCTATGCGGCCCTGGATGCCGATACAGAAGGCGTTGAGGGGAAATACTATGTCTGGGACAAGCGGGAGATCGAGGAATATCTCGGCGAAGATGCCAACCTGTTCTGCCGGTTCTACCGGGTGACCGATGAGGGCAATTTTGAAGGTCACACGATCCTGAACGTGACGCTCAGCCTGGACGAATTCTGTACCAAGGAAGGGCTGGACCCGGCGGAAACCGGCGAGCGGCTGGAACGGAGCCGGTTGCTGCTGCTGGGGCAACGGGAGAAGCGCATTCGCCCCTTCATGGACGAGAAGATCATCACGGCCTGGAACGGCCTGATGATCGCTGCCCTGGCCCGTGGAGGGGTGGTGGCCGGCAATTCCGGGTTCCTGGAGTCGGCCATGCGCGCCGCCTCGTTTCTGCTGGAGAGGCTGCGCCGCAAGGACGGGCGGCTCCTGCGCAGTTTTCTGGGGGATGCGTCCCATGTCCCGGCGTTTCTGGAGGATTACGCCTTCCTGGCGTTCGGCCTGCTGGAGCTGTTCGAAGCCACCCTTGATACGTCTTGGCTGGCGCAGGCGCTGCTGCTGAGCGACCAGATGCTGAAAATCTTCCTGGATCCCGAGAGCGGCCGTTTTTTGAAAACCGGCCGTGATGCCGAACCCATGCCCCTGACGGCATCCATGGAACACGACGGCGTCATGCCGTCACCTTTTTCCCTGGCAGCACAAACGTTCATCCGCCTGGCCCGCGCCGCAGCACGGCCCGACCTGCTGGATCACGCAGGACGGTTGCTGGAAGGTTGCAGCGACGACCTCCAGCGCCAGCCCACGATCCACCTGGGATGCCTGCACGCCGTGGCCCTGCTGGAAAGCGAGCCGTTTGAGGCCCATTTCAGCGGCCCGCGGGAGCACCCCGCCCTGCAGGGGTTGCTCCACGGCCTGAAGTCACACTACTGCCCCAACCTTGCGCTGTTCTTTGAAGCCAGCGATTCTTCTCCCGCCCTTTCCATCTGCGCCCGGGGAACCTGTTACCCGGCGGTCCACAACATTATCGAACTGGAGGCCATCCTGGAACGGGTCGCCCCACGTTCAAAACCTTCAAAAAATGCCAGGTAACCACCGATACCTGGCACCATGTAACACTTAAAGTTACGTATTTAGTCCCCTCCCCCAGCGGGGGAGGGTTAGGGAGGGGGAAACAGGCGTCAAATTCACCCCCCCCCCCCCACCCCCCCCCCCCCGGGGGGGGGGGGGGTTTTGGGGAATATTTTGACCAAAAAGGGG